>VOFH01000769.1_pt1 | contig 66001 bp, 77 predicted proteins | sample 5384091 | NCBI WGS metagenome assembly VOFH01 (sample SAMN12384727, study PRJNA508395) | human gut metagenome | isolation source: healthy gut G | host: Homo sapiens | reverse complement strand
CTGTCGCAGCTCTACCAGATCCGCGGTCGCGTCGGACGTTCCGGGCGGACTTCGTATGCGTTTCTCATGTACCGGCGCGACAAGCTGCTGCGTGAGGAGGCGGAAAACGTCTGCAGGCGATCCGTGAATTTACGGAGTTGGGAAGCGGTATCAAGATTGCGATGCGCGATCTGGAGCTGCGCGGCGCCGGAAATCTTCTGGGCGCGGAACAGCACGGTCACATGCAGGCGGTCGGTTATGACCTGTACTGCAAGCTCTTAAACGAGGCGGTGCTGGCACTTCGCGGTGAGAACGAAGCCGAGGACTTCGAGACGGTGGTGGACTGCGACATCGACGCGTATATTCCGCCGTCCTACATCCGCAATGAATATCAGAAACTCGACGTTTACAAGCGGATTTCCGGTATTGAGAACCAGGAAGAGTATATGGATATGCAGGATGAGCTGATCGACCGCTTTGGCGAGATTCCACGTTCGGTGGAGGGAACCTGTTAAAAGATCGCCGATCTAAAAGCGCTTGCTCATCAGGCGGGTGTCGTGGAGGTCGATGTAAAAAGAAGCAGGATATCACGATTCAGATGTACCAGAAAGCCGATCTGGACGTCTCCGGCATTCCGGCGCTGATGGAGAAATATAAGGGCACGCTGACCTTCAGGACGGGTGATGTGCCGTCGTTCTATTACCGCGATGTGCGGCAGAAACATACGGACTGCGAGATGATGCTTGTGAAGGCGCGGGAGATTCTTTCCGGGCTCGCGGCGCTGGCGAAAGAGTAGTTTTTAATTGTGTAGAAAAAGATTGAAAGTATATTTGAAATGAAAATATATTTTTAATATTGACATATATAATCAAAGATGATAATATATAATCAAATTAAAGCTTGTTTACTAAATTTAAAGAAGGGAGGGATTCCAATGCAGCAAAAATGTGGGATGCCTCATTAATAATGTGAATAACGTTAAGAGTTGGTTTTATGAAAAAAATTATGAGTATTTTATTGTCGATAGTTATGTCAACTTCATTGGTAATCCCAACATGCGGAAGCGCCGCCATATTCAATAGATAAAGTGGCAACAAAGGTTGTGATTGATCAACATGAATTGAGAGATATTTATGATAAATATGCTTCGGTAACGGATGAAACTGTTGTGGAAGATATGTTAATGGAAGATTTTGGTTTTTCAAGATCGGAAGTTAAAGAATTATTGGAAGTAAGCAAAAAAGTGGTAGTGGAGGATCTACAGGTGCTTCGAGGGCATCTAGTATAACTGGAAGATTACCAGCAACAGCTGCTATAGGAACCGTTGTAAATATTGTGTATACAATTGATTTGCAAGAAATGAAAGATTTTAGCGACAATAACTAATTTTATCGCAAGACAGGTAGGCGGGAGCAGGAGCAGGGGGTAGCAGTGGCAGCACTTGTTGCTAAAACAGTTTTAGCAGCTGCACAAAAGGGTGGCATAAACTATGCAAAAAGTTACAATATCTTATACATATGGCTATAATAATGATGGAGTATTAGGGTGGACGCTTGGTTATACCAAGTATGAGTATTGGTAATAAAAAGGGAGATGCAATGAAAGAGAATAGAGTATCAAATGAATTCCGTCAAGGAAGAGAAGCAACGTTTGCCGCTTTATTAATGGAACTGTGTCTTTGTGGGGAGCGAATTGCTTCCATAATGGGAATTAGAAATTGGTAGTATCAGGTGGGAACTGTTAGAATTTTTCTTTGTATTTTGATTTTTGTTATTATTATATAATTAAAAAACCAAGATTATTAGATACGCCTGAATGGTATGAGCTAATGAAAAAAGATAGAGTGATTTATGGAATGTGGATCTTGGAAATGATAATATTAGTTAGTAGTATTGGAACTTGAGTGAAAAACAAAGGGGGCGTCAGTTGCTCCCTTTGTTTCTATAAATTATGAGATTGGGAATTTTATGAAGAATAATTATTTAAGTGAACGAGAAATGAATGTTATGCAGGTTTTGTGGAAGTATGAAAAACCCATGACGGTGACAGAAATTGTAGAATCTGAAAAGAATTGACAACGCCAACAGTCCATACTGTGTTAAGAAAATTGCTTGATAAGGGTTATGTTCAGGTTATTGATACAGTTCAGACTGGAAAAGTTTTTGCTAGGCGATATAAAGCGAAAAGACTCAGGATGAAGAAATAGAAGAAAAAAATAGAAAAATGTATGAAAAATTCTAGAAATCCTATGTCCTTTGTAAATACAATAACAGCGGCTTTGTTGAATGGAGCAGTAGATGAAGAGTCGGTTATTGACGAATTAGAACGTATAGTTCAAAAAAAAAAAAAGATTTTATGAAAATAACATATACATCAATTTTATCGGCAATATGTAGTTCAATTTTTGCTATTGGTTTTTTTGTCGGTTTATATATGGAAAAAGCAAGAAAATTATAGCTTGTATGAAGTAAAATTACTTATTTTTTGCACTGTACTAACAGGAGTAAGATTATTTTTTCCAATAGATATTTGCGGAATAAGTCATACGATAGGAATAAAATATTATATCCAGAACTTTGTCGCTTTATGCGGGGAAAATAGGATTTTAAGTCATTTTCTGTACTTTTTTTGATTAGTTTACTTGGAAGTTTTCTTATCTTAGTGCAAAAAAGTTTATCATATATATCATTTATAAAATTAATAAAAGAAATAAGACCGATAGAGTATATTCGTGTTAAAAAGTATAAAAAAGTGAAAAAATACCAATATTGAAAGTTGATAGTATAGAAGATCCATTTATTGTTGGTATAAAAAAATCCGTATATAATAATACCGAATATAGATGAAGAAACAAAAAAATAGTACTCTTGCATGAAGTGGGACATTACATTAAAAGAGATTTATTTTTAAAGTGTTTTTTTTTTGAAATATTATGTCTTTTATACTGGTGGAATCCGTTAGTATACATAGTTCGGTATTATTTTTCTAACATATTAGAAATAAGAAATGATTTAATTGTTTGTAATGAGTTATCTGAAATAGAAAAAATTCATTATGTTGAAATATTGTTAAAAATGTCTAGGACAAAAGCGTTAAAAAGGAGAGGAACACTATCTTTTTTTAATGGAAGTTTTTTTAAAATTAGAATTTCTTCTATATTGAATGAAGAACAAAAAACAGGTCAATATTAAGTTGTTCTTTTTTCTTAATTGCTATTATATTGTCTGGTACAATAGTAATAGAACCAGTAGCTGATTTGAAGTTGCATGCACCGTATTTTGAAGAAGATGATATAGTCAAAAAAATAACTTTTTTTGTAAAGACAGAAAACGGGTATGAATTATATATGAATGGTACATATATAGGAACATTGGATGAAATACCAAATGAATTAAAGAATATTAATATTAGGAGGAAATAAAAATGAAAAAACGATCAGAATTTTAGCAGTAATAATTGCTATGACATGTATTTTTTCAGGGATTGCGTTTGCACAAGAGAAAGAGGTGGCTGTTGAAAAATCGAGTTTCAATAGCTAGAGCAGATGTTATAAAATATGTTTATAAAGTTGAAAACGGGAAATTATATAGAAGATTATATAATTATTCTAAGGATACGTGGCTGGGAGATTGGGAACTGTGTGACTAAAGTAATAATATGATAATTATATTTAATAAATATGTACACTACTTTTTACGCTTTGAATTTAAAGTAATGTAAAAATTTTATAGCGTGAAGTTTGAAGTTGAGAAATTGCCTTGACAAATAATAAATTTCGCTTATAATACAGAATATACTCAATAACCTTACAAAGGCAATGAAGGGAACAAGTAGAGATCCGCAGGAGAGCGCACAGAAAGCAGCCGGATGATGAGAGGCGCGCGTGAACCGGATATTCGAATACATCCCGGAGCTTCGCACCGAAGAATCTAAAATCGGATCCGATGAAAAGGCTGCGTGGAAAATGTGCGGCGGTTGATTTGGTAGGCTGCGACGTGAGAGACACACGTTATCCGGTCACGGTATCAGAGGGGTACCGGCAGAGGCAGATGGGCGCGGCTGTCTGCGAACAAAGGTGGTAACACGGAATTTTGCCCCGTCCTTTTTGGAGGACGGGGCTTTTTTATTTTATAGAAAAATGTGTCTTGTGAAATCACAGACGTTCCAAAGTACCTTTATTGTTCTGTTTTGAGAATGATTTTCGGAGAGAAAATAAAGGATGAATCGGATGTATTTTTGAAAAAAGGAATCCCGTGGAGAAGCAAAACGAGTAAGCAAAATTATTTTTTATAAAAAGGAGTAAACAGGAAAATGCAGATTTACGAAGAATTAGTAGCCAGAGGTCTGATCGCCCAGGTTACAAACGAAGAAGAGATCAAAAAAAACTGGTCAACGAAGGAAAAGCCGTTTTCTACATCGGTTTTGACCCGACCGCAGACAGCCTTCATGTAGGACATTTCATGGCACTGTGCCTGATGAAACGTCTTCAGATGGCAGGCAACAAGCCGATCGCATTACTCGGCGGCGGCACCGGCATGATCGGCGATCCGTCCGGACGTACGGATATGCGCCAGATGCTGACACCGGAGACGATCCAGCATAACTGCGACTGCTTCAAAAAGACAGATGAGCCGTTTCATCGATTTCTCTGATGACAAGGCGCTCTTAGTCAACAACGCAGAGTGGCTGATGAATCTGAATTATGTAAACTTACTGCGCGAGGTTGGTCCGCATTTTCAGCGTCAACCGTATGCTGACCGCTGAGTGCTACAAGCAGAGAATGGAGAGAGGCTTAAGCTTCTTAGAGTTCAACTACATGATTATGCAGAGCTACGACTTCTATATGTTATACCAGAAATACGGCTGCAACATGCAGTTCGGCGGCGATGATCAGTGGAGCAATATGTTAGGCGGTACCGAGCTGATCCGCAGAAAGCTTGGCAAGGACGCACACGCAATGACCATTACCCTGCTGTTAAACTCCGAGGGCAAGAAGATGGGCAAGACCCAGAAGGGTGCAGTATGGCTGGATCCCAATAAAACCTCCCCGTTCGAGTTCTACCAGTACTGGAGAAACGTAGCCGATGCCGATGTATTAAAGTGCCTGCGTATGCTGACCTTCCTGCCGCTTGAGCAGATCGATGAGATGGACAAATGGGAAGGCAGCCAGTTAAACACTGCAAAGGAGATCCTGGCTTACGAGCTGACCAAGCTGGTACACGGCGAGGAAGAGGCTGAGAAGGCACAGGCAGCAGCGAAAGCACTGTTCTCCAGCGGAAATGCAGCCAATATGCCGACCTACGAACTGACTGAGGATGATTTCAACGGTGATGAGATCGATATTCTCTCCATCCTGCAGAAATCCGGTCTGGCTCCGTCCCGTTCCGAGGCAAGAAGAAATGTCGAGCAGGGCGGCGTATCTGTAGACGGAAACCAGGTAAAAGATATCAAGGCAGTCTTCACGAAGGATCAGCTCGCTGGCGAAGGAATGGTTGTCAAGAGAGGTAAGAAGAACTTTAAGAAGGTTGTTTTAAAATAAGTGGAGATGTTCCGCCAGAATCTTCACCCCATACAAATCAGAATCACGCCGCCGGCGATCTCTGCCGGGCTTTCAAGCGAAGCCCGGAGAGATGTCCGGCGGCGGTTCCGATCATGGAGAGAAGCAGAGCAAATCCGAAACCATATCTCACATTCACTCCCACAAAATTACCCAAATTTTACATAAACGATACCAAAATATGATTTCTGTAAATCCAGGAATCTTTTTTATACTGCGTACTGTAAGAAATCAAGGATAAAAAACTCTGAGAGAAAAAAGAGAGAGGAAAGAGGAATTTTATTATGAAGAAAAATATTCAGAAAACAATCGCAGTATTAGGAGCAGCCGTTCTGGCAACTGGAATGGTAGGATGTGGTTCCAGCAATACAAATACAAGTGCAGCAGACACAAGCGCAGACAGCAGCGCAGCTGAAAGTGGTGCAGCAGCAGATACAACCGAGAACAGCGCAGATACAAAAGATTTAAGTGGTTCTATCACCCTGGCAGGTTCCACTTCGATGGAAAAATTTGCAAATGCACTGGCAGAAACGTTCATGGAGAAATATCCGAACGTGACCGTACAGGCTGAATTTACCGGCTCTTCCGCAGGTATCGAGTCCGTGCTGGCAGGTCAGTGTGATGTCGGTGATTCTTCCAGAGCATTAAAGGATGATGAGAAAGCAAAAGGTGCTGTTGAAAATATCGTAGCCATCGATGGTATCGCCGTTGTCGTTGACCCGTCCAACGCTGTAGATGGTCTGAGCAAGGACGAGCTGACCGGCATTTACGACGGAAGCATCACAAACTGGAAGGATGTAGGCGGCAGCGATATGCCGATTGTCGTAGTCGGACGGGAAGCAGGTTCCGGTACAAGAGGCGCATTTGAGGAGCTTCTGGGTCTGGAAGATGCCTGCAAATATGCAAACGAGCTGGATTCCACCGGTGCAGTTATGGCAAAAGTAGCATCTACACCGGGTTCCATCGGATACGTATCTCTGGATGTAGTTGATGATACCGTCAAGGCAGTGAAGCTCGACGATGTAGAGCCGACGGAAGAAAACATCAAGGCAGGCAGCTATTTCTTAAGCCGCCCATTCGTAATGGCAACCAAGGGAGAAATTTCTGATCAGAACGAGCTGGTACAGGCGCTGTTTGACTATGTATACTCTGCAGAAGGCGATGACCTGATTAAATCTGTAGGCCTGATTACTACGAAGTAAGAAACTGCATCGGAATTTGTGAATGTGGATAAAATTACCGGTGAAAACCGGTAAGGATAGAAAAATCAGAAATTCACGAATACACATAATATTGAATAGATTCAAATAATATCGAGTCGCTTGCAGTCAAGCCGCAGAAAGGAAACTCTGCTTTGACCGAAAGCGGCTCGCTGTTCAATCCGAGACAGGAGAGACATATGCACGAAAAGAAATTTACCATTTTTGGAAGCCATGCCACGAAATCAGCGGTAGAGAGGGCAGCGGAAATTATTTTTACCGCCTGCGGCCTGCTGGCAGTGGTGGCAGTTTTTCAATTACCTTATACATGATTATCAGCGGCACCCCGGCACTTTTTAAGGTGGGTGTTCCGGAAATCTTATTTGGAACCGTCTGGAAGCCGACTGGAAATCCGGCGTCTTTCGGAATTCTCTACGTTATTTTAACTTCCATCGTTGGAACCTTTCTGGCGATCCTGATCGGTGTTCCGATAGGGCTGCTTTACCGCTATCTTTCTGGCAGAGGTTGCGCCGCCGAAGGTAGCGGCAGTGGTCCGCCCGGCAGTTGAGCTTCTGGCAGGTATTCCGTCGGTTATCTACGGACTCTTAGGAATTTTGATTTTAAATCCCCTGATGTATAAGCTGGAAATGAAAATTTTTGCCGGTTCCACGACGCATCAGTTTACCGGCGGTGCGAACCTGATATCGGCGGTTCTGGTTCTGGCAATTATGATTCTTCCGACCGTCATCAATATCAGTGAAGCGTCGCTTAGGGCAGTCCCGAAACATTTAAAAAGCGCATCGCTGGCGCTCGGTGCAACGCATATCCAGACGATTTTCAAAGTAATCGTTCCGGCGGCGCACTCCGGCATCATCACGGCGGTGGTTTTAGGCTGCGGACGTGCGATCGGGGAGGCAATGGCGATCAGCCTGGTATCTGGAAGTTCAGTCAATCTGCCGCTTCCATTTAACTCCGTCCGTTTCCCGACAACCGCGATCGTGGCGGAAATGTCTTATTCAGAGGGACTTCACCGGGAAGTGCTCTTTACCATCGGTCTGGTGCTGTTCGTATTTATCATGTTTATCAACACGGTGCTCAGCCGGATGTTTGTGAAGGAGGGCGGCGCAAATGACTGATAATAGAATGAAAAGTATTTACCAGAAGCGCACCCGCATCGGGGACAATATCTTAAAAGTGCTGATTTATCTGGCAGCTGGCGTGGCGATCGCGCTGTTAGTTGGCATCATGGGGTATGTGTTTGTGCGCGGCCTGCCGCAGGTTTCCTGGCAGCTTCTGTCCACGGTACAGAGCTCCCTCAAGGGCACCTTTGGTATTCTGGGAAATATCATCAACACGATTTACATCATTGTAATTACCCTTATCATTGCAGCGCCGATCGGAATCGGCTCCGCCATTTATCTGAACGAATACGCAAAGCCGGGAAAACTGGTGCGGACGATTGAATTTACAACCGAGATCCTGTCCGGTATTCCGTCGATTATTTTTGGCTTGTTCGGGATGGTCTTTTTCGGAATGACGCTGAAGCTGGGTTATTCGGTTCTGACCGGATCCTTCACGCTGACCCTGATGGTGCTTCCGCTGATTACGCGGAACACACAGGAAGCACTCAAAACCGTTCCGGACAGCTACCGCAGCGGCGCACTGGGAATCGGTGCAACGAAATGGTATATGATCCGGACGATCCTGCTGCCGAGCGCGGCACCGGGTATTCTGACCGGCGTCATCCTTTCGATTGGCCGTATCGTGGGCGAGTCGGCGGCGCTTCTGTTTACTGCCGGAAGCGGCTTCCAGCTTCCGAAAAACCTGTTTGGAAAACTGTTTGAGTCGAGCGGCACGTTGACTATCCAGCTCTACCTGTCGATGCAGAAAGCAAAAATACGATCAGGCGTTTGGAATCGCGGTCGTGCTTCTGATTATCGTGCTGGGAATCAACCTGCTGACGAGATTTTTTTGACCAACCGGTTTGATGTGACAAAATTAAAATAAAGTAAAAAATGAGGAAATGATATGGAGACAAAAATTTCTACGTCGGATTTGAATCTGTACTATGGAAACAATCATGCATTAAAAAATATCAATCTGGATATATATGAAAATCAGATCACAGCGTTTATCGGACCGTCCGGCTGCGGTAAGTCTACCTATTTAAAAACATTGAACCGCATGAACGATCTGGTGCCGAATGTAACAATCAATGGAAAGGTGTGGATCGACGGCGAGGATATCTATGATCCGAAGGTTGATACGACGCTTCTTCGCAAGAAGGTCGGCATGGTATTTCAGCAGCCGAACCCATTTCCGATGAGTATTTATGACAATATCGCGTATGGACCGCGGATTCACGGCATTAAGGGAAAAGCAGAGCTGGACGCGATTGTGGAGAAGAGTCTGCGCGGGCGCGGCCTGGGGATGAGGTCAAGAGATCGCCTGAAACGTTCTGCACTGGGACTTTCCGGCGGACAGCAGCAGCGTCTCTGCATCGCGCGTGCGTTGGCGGTTGAGCCGGAGATTCTCCTGATGGATGAGCCGACCTCGGCACTGGACCCGATTTCCACGCTGAAAATCGAGGATCTGATGGGCGAGCTTAAGAAGAATTATACCGTTGTCATCGTTACCCACAATATGCAGCAGGCGACCCGTATTGCGGACTACACGGCATTTTTCCTGGTGGGAGAGGTAGTCGAGTATGCACCGACGACGGATCTGTTCTCGCATCCGCGGGAGAAGAAGACGGAAGACTATATTACCGGACGGTTTGGATGATAACCGGATGGTTGGAAATTTGGAATGGGTAGAAAATCAGGCAGGAAACAACATAAACGGAGGAGACGCGGGATGGCGACAAGAGAAACATTTTTTACAGGAGTTAAAGAACCTGAATCAGGAAGTAATCACGATGAGCCAGATGGTGCAGGATGCGATTGACAGCAGCTTTCAGGCTCTCAGCGAACATAATACGGAATTGGCAGACAAGATAATCAAGGGAGACCGCGATGTGGACAATATGGAACGAAAGATCGAGACACACTGCCTGATGCTGATGTTAAAGCAGCAGCCGGTCGCCAGCGATCTGCGCCATATCTCGACGGCACTGAAGGTAGTGACCGATCTGGAGCGGATGGGCGATCAGGCAGCGGATATTGCCGATCTGTCCCTGCGCTTAGAGGCAGCGGATTACGGTCTTGTGAGCAAACACCTTCCGGCGATGGTGGCAAATGTAAAAACGATGGTTAAAGATGCAATTCGCGCTTTCATCGAGCGTGATACCGAAACCGCAGAAACCTTTGAGCAGAGAGATGACCTGATTGATGCCTTTTTTGAGCGTGTCAAACGGGAAGTCATCGAATTTCTGAAAAAAGATGGAGACAAATCCGATGTGGCGGTGGATGTGCTGATGGTTGCCAAGTACCTGGAGCGAATCGCCGATCACGCGGTCAATGTGTGCGAGTGGACAGAGTTCTCGGATACGGGAGTCGTGGGGATGTGATGATTCTCTAGGTTTAATTAAAATCCGGGCATGAAAAATGAAAATTAGATGCCTGGATTTTTTCCGTTCCGCATAAAATACATAGAATATGTGGAAATAACGTGGAGTGCGATATATCATGCGTGATATAGTGCTGGAACTTTTAAGTTCATACGGATATGCGGGAATGTTTGCCCTGATTCTAATTGAGAATTTGTTTCCGCCGATCCCGTCGGAAGTGATTTTAACCTTTGGTGGATTTATGACAACATATACACGGATGAACATAGCCGGGGCAGTTCTGGCAGCGACGGCGGCTCGGTGCTGGGGGCGCTGATTCTGTATGAGCTGGGGCGCCACATTCCCGTGCAGAAGTTTTATGCATTTTTGGGCGGGGCATGGGGAAAACGGCTGGGAGTAGAAGTGGAAGATGTGAAAGATGCAGACGGATGGCTGGAGAGAACGGGACGGTCAGCCGTCTTTTTTTGCCGGTTCGTTCCGATCATCCGAAGCCTGATCTCGATCCCGGCGGGGATGGCAAAGATGGAACTGCTGCCGTTTCTCCTTCTGACAACAGCGGGCAGTCTTATCTGGAATACGGTGCTCATCGGAGCCGGCGCGGTGGCGGGGGCATCGTGGGAACGTATTCTGGTGCTGTTAAAAAAACATATTCCCGCTTCGCCGTGATGGGAGCGGGAATCTTGGGATTTGCGGTGGCGTGTGTGTATTTTCGGAAACGATAACAACAGGAGAGTGAAAATTCATGCAGAAAGAGTTTATTCATTCAAGTAAAAATATATCGTGTCATTCTTTACTTTCAGCCGTGCCGTCCCATCGATCACCAGCTGTTCCAGATATGGGCGCAGGTGGCGTTCCTGACGGATGAGCTGGTCGTAGGTACCGATGTGCATTCCGATCAGGCGTCGGCTTTCCTGATAAAATTCATCACGCGTCATCGGTCTCTGCAAAAGCTTTGCCAGCTCTGCGAGACGCAGACGGACAAGATCCATATTTTTGTCCGCCAGTTCCCGGATATTGCCATCAAATGGACCTTTGTGCGATAAAATCCAGTGCTGGTAAGGCAGTTTTGTGATTGCTTCCTTGCTTTCCAGATCCAGACCGACGTGGTCGCAGTATGGAAGCTTGACGTGACGCAGGACATTTTCAGTTAAAAGCGCGTCTCCGGCAAAGCAGACGCCGTCTGGTGTACCGATGACGATGTGGTCGAGGGAATGCCCCGGCAGATGGTGAACCGGGAAGGTTACGCCGCAGAGTGTCACGGAAGTATCCTCCGGCTGGATGATACAGTCAACCGGGCAGCGCTGCTCGGTGTCGATGGAAATCTTTTCCTCCTCGGAGCGCCCGAAATAATTGGTATACCGTTCCAGCGCCGCCTGGGAGGCGATCAGCCCGGCTTCGCCAAGCGACATAGCCAGTGGAATCTGAAAGGCTTCGCGCAGGCGTTTGCTGTTTCCATGATGGTCGATGTGCGCGTGAGAAACGATCAGCCCCGCCGGGGTCAGCCCGGCGTCTTTCAGAGAGCCGACCAGCTCGTCATATTCCTTTGAGTAACCATTGTCAAACAGGATGCAGCGGGTGTCGTCGATGCGGTAGATGCCGACGGCTGTTTTGCCAAGCAGGCAGTCTGTATTTCCAGAAACCTGTATGAGTTCCACGGGAAGAGTCCTCCTTTTATCATGAATAACGCAAAAAGCGACGGCTGAGATATCTCCGCTGTCGCTTTTTAAGAATGCGTCTGATAGGAATCGAACCTACGCCTCAGGCTCCGGAGGCCGGCGCTCTATCCACTGAGCTACAGACGCATTACTTGTATGATACTATAATATTTAGAAAATTGCAAGTTTTTTTTCGGAAATACCGCTTGCCGAGTAACCAAATCGCCGCTATAATATTAACAATCGAATAAGTCAGGAGGCGGTCGGGTGGGAGAACCGAAAAAGAAACCGGGACGCAGCCGGAAGAACGGAACGGACTGGGAACTGCGCCGCTATGTGATGCTGCTTGCGGCGGTGATTGTATTGATTCTGATTGGCTCGGTGGCGATGTTTTCCGGGAAAATAACAAACATTCTGGGGAAAAAGGATGGCTTACCGGCAGAAATGGTGGATACAGGCGGATCTGGAATGGTGATTGAGCCGGACACGAAAGAATATATTCAGGACTTTGGCGGATGTATTCTGACAGAGAATGGCGAGCCGGGGATCACAGAGCTGATGAATACTTATTTTCAGGCGGTTTCCGACTGTGATATGGATACGTTTGTGAAGTTGTTTACCTCACAGGATACGAGTGAGGAAGAACACTACCGTCAGGAATTTGAAGAACAGAAGCAGTACATTTCCGGGTACCAGAATGTGAAATGTTATACGACGCCGGGGCTTAGGGACGGCGAGATGGCAGCGTATGTGTATTATGAGATTTTGTATACGGGCGTGGAGACACCGGCACCGAGTCTGGTGCGGATCTATGCGGTCCGGGCGGAGGACGGAAGCTGGCAGATCGATGACGGGAAAATGTCCGAAGAGCTGACGCAGTATTTTGAAGAGCTGTCGCTCAATGAGGATGTGCGCCTTCTCAGCAAGCAGACGGATGAAGCAATGGATGCGGCGATGGAGCAGGATGAAGCGCTGAAAGAGCGCGTGGAATTTATGAAACAGGGCGCATCTTATATGCAGGAGGAGTCAGAACCGGCTGCGTCAAATCCTTAAAATGCTTTATTGAATTCGTCTGGCTGGAAAAATAAAGTTTTTAAGGTATGGAAAGCTGAAAAGTGGATATGCCGGAGTATAGAGAAATAGTTGATAGGATATAAGATATAAAACTGATTGATTTATATAAAGCGAAAGTACAGATATAGAAAGACAAAGAGGCACAAAGAATGGATGTAAAAGATTTTTATTATGATTTACCGCAGGAGTTAATTGCACAGGATCCGCTGGAAGATCGTTCTTCTTCCCGGCTTTTAGTGCTGGATAAAAAGACGGGTGAGATGCAGCATAAGGTGTTTAAGGATATTGTCAATTATCTTCATCCGGGCGATTGCCTGGTGATCAATGACACAAAGGTTATCCCGGCGCGCCTGATCGGAAGCAAGGAGGGAACAGATGCACACATCGAGATTCTTCTTCTGAAACGCCGTGAGAACGATATCTGGGAGACGCTGGTAAAGCCGGGCAAAAAGGCAAAGCCGGGAACCGTGATTAATTTTGGCGACGGTCTGTTAAAGGGAACCGTCATTGATGTGGTAGAGGAAGGAAACCGGCTGATTCAGTTCTCCTACGAGGGTATTTTCGAGGAGATTCTCGACCAGCTCGGCCAGATGCCGCTGCCGCCATACATCACACACCGTCTGCAGGACAAGAACCGCTATCAGACAGTTTATGCGGAACACGAAGGATCGGCGGCTGCACCGACAGCAGGTCTGCATTTCACGAAAGAGCTGCTGGCACAGATTCAGGAAATGGGCGTCAAGATCGCGCACGTCACACTTCATGTGGGTCTGGGAACCTTCCGGCCGGTCAAGGTTTCGAATGTACTGGATCATCATATGCACTCGGAGTTCTATCGTATCGAGGAAGATGCCGCCAACATGATCAATGAGACGAAGAAAAATGGCGGACGCATCATCTGTGTCGGTACGACAAGCTGTCGGACGATTGAATCCGCAGCGGCTGAGGACGGCACGATCCGCGCGTGCAGCGGCTGGACCGACATTTTCATCTATCCGGGCTACCAGTTCAAGATTCTGGACTGCCTGATCACAAACTTCCACCTGCCGGAGTCCACACTCGTCATGCTGGTATCCGCACTGGCAGGCAGAGAACACGTGCTCACGGCGTATGAAGAGGCGATCCGGCAGAGATACCGGTTCTTTAGTTTTGGGGATGCGATGTTTATTCAGTAAGCAGGATATGTGTTTAAGAAAGACTCATAGTGAACGTGCTATGGGTCTTTTTATTTCATAGGAAAGTGTACCCTATGAAACATTCCTTATTCTTTCGAAAACTGTTTGAACCCCATGGACGAAAATGTTATAATTTTTATACTTTGGTTGCTGGAATCCTACGGCACAATAAATCGAAATGAGATGAATAAAATGCAAAAAAATCAAAATGATAAATCATACAAGAGAGCACAGCCAAGTGAAAAGCAGGAATCCCGGATTCCAGCGGAAGGCGTTCGTTTAAATCGCTTTTTGAGCGAGGCGGGCATCTGCTCCCGGCGGGAGGCGGATCGGCGGATCGCGGACGGGCGTGTGACGATCGATGGGCGCGTGGCAGAGGTCGGGCAGAAGCTGATGCCGGGACAGCGCGTGGCGTGCGATGGCGTAGCGGTGTCCGGCAAGGATGCGCCGGTGCTTTTAGCGGTCAATAAGCCGCGGGGGATTGTCTGCACGACTTCTGATAAAGATCGGGCAGAAAACATCGTAGAATTTTTAGATTATCCGGTCCGGATTTACCCGATCGGGCGTCTGGACAAGGATTCAGAAGGGCTGCTTCTCATGACGAATGAGGGCGAGCTGGTCAACCGGATTCTAAGGGCTCGTTACGGACATGAAAAGGAATATCTGGTAACGGTGGATAAACCCATTGATAGTGAGTTTGTCCGGAAGATGAGCGCAGGAGTGAAGATTTTAGATACGGTTACCCGTCCTTGTGAGGTGGAAAAGACCGGGAAGACGAGTTTCCGGATCATCCTGACCCAGGGACTCAACCGCCAGATCCGCCGGATGTGCGAGGCGCTGGGGTACCAGGTGCAGACGTTAAAACGCGTCCGGATGCTGAACATTACGCTGGATGGGCTGAAAACAGGCGAGTACCGGGAAGTGACAGCGGCAGAGAGACAGAAATTAGAAGATATTTTGAACGGAAAGAAGAATGTCTGAGACAATGTTGTCTGGCAGTCAGTGCAGGTTCACATATGAGGTTGCATAGAAATGCTTGAAAACGCATTCAGAGGCAGTGGAGAGAGCGATGGGAAAGGTGGAGTCAGATAGATGGCAGAGGACAAGACAAAACGGATACGGGAGCTGATTGGGACGCTGCGGGCAGCAGGGCGCGCCTATTATCAGGAGAGCCGGGAGATCATGAGCAACTTTGAGTATGATAAGCTTTATGATGAACTGGTTTCATTGGAGAAAGAGACGGGAATTGTGTTTGCGAACAGCCCGACGCAGAATGTAGGATATGAGGTAGTCAGTGCGCTTCCGAAGGAGCGCCATGAGAAACCGATGCTTTCGTTAAATAAGACGAAGAGCGTGGAAGAGCTGGCAGACTGGCTCGGCGGGCAGACCGGGCTTTTATCCTGGAAGATGGACGGTCTGACGATCGTCCTGACCTATCAGAATGGAACACTTGTCAAGGCGGTTACGCGTGGAAATGGTGAGATCGGCGAGGTTATCACGGCAAATGCAAAGGCGTTCGTCAATGTGCCGTTAAATATTTCCTATCAGGGTGAGCTTATCCTGCGCGGCGAGGCGATCATCCGGTATTCGGATTTTGAGAAGATCAATGAGCAGATCGAGGATGTCGATGCGAAATATAAGAATCCGCGAAACTTATGCAGCGGTTCGGTGCGTCAGTTAAACAGCGAAATCACAGCGCAGAGACAGGTCCATTTTTATGCGTTCAGCCTTGTAAAGGCGGATGGCATTGATTTCAAAAATTCGCGGAAAGAGCAGTTTGAATGGCTGAAAACACAGGGGTTTGAGGTCGTAGAGTACCATGAGGTGACAAAGAGACGCTGCCGGAGACGGTCAAAATGTATTCTGAGGCGATTGCGGAAAATGATACGCCGTCGGATGGACTGGTGCTTTTGTATGATGATATTGCCTACGGCCAGTCGCTGGGGCGGACGGCAAAATTCCCGCGCGATTCGATCGCATTCAAGTGGGCGGATGAGATTCAGGAGACGAAGCTTCTCTATATTGAATGGAGCGCGTCGAGAACGGGGCTGATTAACCCGGTGGCAGTATTTGAACCGGTTGAGCTGGAGGGAACGACGGTCAGCCGCGCCAGTGTTCACAACATCAGCATCATGGAGGCGCTGGAACTGGGGGCAGGCGACCGGATTACGGTTTATAAGGCAAATATGATCATTCCGCAGATCGCGGATAACCTGACGCGCAGCGGCGTCCGGGATATTCCGGAGGCATGTCCGGTGTGCGGCGGTCAGACGGAGGTGCGCCAGCTCAACGATGTAAAATCACTCTACTGCACGAACCCGGACTGCCAGGCGAAGAAGATCAAGAGTTTTACTCTTTTTACAAGCCGCGATGCGTTAAATATTGCGGGACTTTCAGAGGCGACGCTGGAGAAATTTATCGGCGTCGGCATGATTCATGAGTATGCGGACATTTTCCATCTGGACCGCCATCAGGAAGAGATCGTCGAGATGGACGGATTCGGGCAGAAATCGTATGACAATCTGATTGCGGCGGCTGAGAAAGCGTCCCACACGACTCTGCCGAGAATGGTGTACGGTCTGGGCGTTGCAGGCATCGGTCTGGCAAATGCCAAGATGATTTGCCGTCATTTTAAAAATGATTTTGAGGCGATGCGCCACGCCACCGTGGAAGAGCTGGTCGAGATTGATGGAATCGGGGAAGTTCTGGCGCAGGCGTGGACGGCATTCTTTTCGGATGGAAAGAATAATGCGATCGTCGATCATCTGCTGGCGGAGCTGACCTTTGAGGCAGATGAGGAAGAAAACGGAGAAGGCGCGGATGAGACGTTCGCCGGGATGAATTTCGTCATTACCGGTTCGCTGGAACATTTCAAAAACCGGAAAGAGCTGCAGGAGCTGATTGAGCGCCGCGGCGGCAAGGTGACCGGAAGCGTGACGTCCAAGACGAATTATCTGATTAATAATGATGTGGCGTCGTCGTCCTCGAAGAATAAGAAGGCGCGGGAATTGGGGGTGCCGATTCTTTCGGAGGAGGAGTTTTTGAAGCTATAAGAGAGGTGAAAAAGCCGGACGCCAGACAGTGTTTAGCTGGCTTTTTTTTGCAGCTTGTGTTATGATTAGGAATGCTGATATAGTTTTTAGTGTAAGTAGAAATGAATCATATCGGTATATAATAGAATCCTAAAATTCAAACGAATTTTATATAAAAAGGGGATATATAACCATGCCAATTAAAATACAAAAGGATCTTCCTGCTAGGGCAATTTTGGAATCGGAGAATATATTTGTGATGGATGAGGATCGGGCGATGAGCCAGGATATTCGTCCGCTTGAGATTTTGATTCTGAACCTGATGCCGATCAAGGAGGATACGGAGACGCAGCTTCTGCGGGCACTTTCGAATACACCGCTGCAGGTGGACTGTTCATTTCTGATGCTGGAAACGCACGTTTCGAAAAATACATCACAGACGCATCTGAATAAGTTTTATGTGACGTTTGACGAGATCCGCCGCAAGCGCTTTGATGGTATGATTATTACCGGCGCGCCGGTGGAGAATATGGAGTTTGAGGAGATCAACTACTGGGACGAGCTGACGAAGATCATGGAGTGGAGCAAGACGCATGTGACCTCGACGTTTCATATCTGCTGGGGTATGCAGGCGGGACTCTATTATCATTATGGAATTCAGAAACATCAGAGAAAAGACAAAGCTTTCCGGCATTTACAGACATCGTCTTTTGAACCGGAAGATCCCGCTGGTCCGTAGTCTCGATGATTATTTTTACTGCCCGCATTCCCGTTACACGGAAGACCGGGAAGAGGATATTCTGAAGCATCCAGAATTGCAGATTCTGGCGAAATCGGATGAGGCTGGCGTATTTCTGGTGATGAATCAGGATGGAAGCCAGATTTTCGTTCAGGGGCATCCAGAGTATGATCGCATGACGTTAAACAACGAGTACCACCGCGATCTGAAAAAGGCTTAAATCCGCAGGTACCGTGCAACTATTCCCCGGACAACGATCCATTTTCCACGCCGGTGCTGAAATGGAGAAATATGTCCAACACGCTGTACACGAACTGGCTGAATTACTATGTATACCAGATGACGCCGTACGTGCTGAAAGAGGATGAGCAGGAATAAAAAGAGAAAAAGGCTGTCACATCAGGCAAATTTAAATTTGGTTCCATGGATTGAAGCAGATTGAGTGCCTGGGGCGACAGCCTTTTCTAAAAGTTATAGAATAAAAACGATACTTTTTGATACTTAAAAGCGGATTGCCATTGACTTGTACGTATGAAAATGGGATAATGAACGCAGAGGTGATTGGTATGTTTAAAATTAATCCATACAGACCCGGCGCGGGCTTGATGCCGACGTATCTGGCTGGAAGAGATGCCGATATGGATGCGATCCGGGATTTGCTTGATGCCCTGAAATTGGGGATTCCGACCCAGTCGGTTATTTTCAGCGGTTTAAGAGGAGTGGGAAAGACCGTTCTTATCAATAAGCTTCAGGAAATTGCCGAAGAAAAAGGAATTTTTTGTAAACACATTGAGGTGGAAGAACGAAAAGATTTTATTTCTCAGATTGCAAGCTGTTCGCAGGCTTTTTTGCGTCAGATCAGTACTGCAGAAAAATTTAAATCACTGATACAGAAGCCATTGGATGCAATTAAATCTTTGATTGTTTCATTTGATCCAGATGGAAATACATTTTCGCTGTCGCTGCAGGAGCGGGAGCTGTATCGTACAAGTAACCTGACACAGAGCCTGACAGATGTATTTACGGCGTTAGGGGAAACGGCGTATAAGACGGAATCGCCGCTTTGTTTTTTATTGATGAAATTCAGTATATGAAACCGGAAGAGCTGGGAGCTTTAATTGCGGCACTTCATCGGACCAATCAGCTTGGCTATCCTCTTATGCTGATTGGAGCTGGACTGCCTAAAATTTATACCATGCTGTCGGAAGCAAAATCATATTCGAACGGCTGTTTATTTATAAAGAGATAGATTCACTGGATCGCGATCAGTCGATCGAGGCAATCCGGAAACCAGCGGAAAAATTAAATGTTTCCTATACGGACGAGGCGGTTGGAGAAATCATTGATATTACGAAGGGCTATCCATTTTTATCCAGCAATTATGCCAGATTGTCTTTCAGAACACAGATGGAAAGCGGATCGATGAGAAACATGTGGAATCCTGCATTCCAGAATTTTTCCATAACTTAGATAATGGATTTTTAAGGTGCGCTACGAGAGATGTTCGGAAGCGGATAAGAAGTTTATTTTTGCAATGGTCTCATGCGATAAACTGCCATGTACGATTTCAAATATTGCGCAGGTTATGCATAAGACGGTCAGTGCCATTTCTACGTCGAGAGCGCAGCTGATCAATAAAGGGATTATTTATGCAGTCCGCTATAAAGAATTGGATTTTACGGTACCAGAGTTCAGTGGATTTATAAGGAGACTTCCGGAATTTGGGGGAGTGGGAGAAAGAAAATCAGGAAGAGCAGAAATAGGAAATCCACTCTTCTAGATTACGCGCGCAAGTCTTATATGCATTCCATCTAAATTACCGGGCATGTTCCCGCATCAGCGCGATTTCCGCCGCATATCCATCCGGATCGTTCGGCGTTTCCAGATAGAAGGAAGATGCTTTAACGCGGGATGCTGTACGACACGGATCAGGGCTTCGGCTCCGATGTAACCTTCGCCGATGCGTGCATGGCGGTCTTTGTGAGCGCCAAGCGGATTCAGGCTGTCATTCAAGTGGATGGCGCGCAGACGGAAAGACCGATGACGCGGTCAAATTCGGTGAGAACCTCATCCAGGTGATTGACGATGTCATAGCCGCCATCCCAGATATGGCAGGTATCCAGGCAGACACCGAGATGGTCGGAGAGTTCAATGCGGTCGATGATTTCCCGAAGCTCTTCAAAGCGGCTGCCGACTTCACTTCCTTTTCCTGACATGGTTTCCAGAAGAACGGTTGTAGTCTGTTCCGGTTTCAAAATGGAATTTAACATTTCGGCAATGAAGGCAATGCCGGTTTCAACGCCCTGCTTTACATGGCTTCCCGGATGGAAATTATAGCAGTTTCCCGGTGTGTATTCCATGCGCGCCAGGTCATCCGCCATGGTGCGGCGGGCAAAGTCACGGATTCCCTCATCGGCAGAGCAGGCATTCAAGGTGTAAGGAGCATGGGCGAGAATTTTTTCAATCCCATGTTCTTTTGCAAATGAAAAAATTTAGCAACATCTTCTGGATCGATGTCTTTGGCTTTGGCACCGCGCGGATTCCGGGTAAAAAACTGAAACGTATTGGCATTTATTTTTGACCGCTTCCTTTCCCATGGCGAGATAGCCGCGGGAAGAGGAAAGATGACATCCAATTGTAAGCATGATTAGGAACCTCCGTATGTGTAGTAAATGATTTGTGTGATATCTGATGCTGCGGATTGACTTGGCAGCAGTGATATTGAAGCAGAGCCGAACGAAATGGCTGAACTTAGTATTTATGATAGACTTATGATAGCATAGAAGACGGTTAAGAGGGAAGCTGTATTATCAAATATAATTTTATAAAAGCAGTAAACAGGTTAGATTAAAACGAGAATGGCATTGGAATCAGTTCGATGCCATTTTTTATATTTTTTTATGTAATAAAAGCAGTCCGCCCGCATACAAAAAGACAGAGGCCCCCAGCCTGGAAAAGCACCGACGGAAACAGGTGCGGGAGTGTTTCAAACGTAAAAAAGAGTGTGTAAAAGGTGATTTGACCTCTCAAGACTCTGCAGGATTCCAAGCGCTGTCAGGAGGCAGAAGACGGGCTTTACGATCCCTTGGCCAAGCGGCAGCCGGATCGGGACTTCGCAGGCGAGGGCGTGGATGTGGAGAAAGGCGAGCACCAGTTCGCTGATGAGAAGCGCCGCCAGATAGGCGAAAATTCCCCATCGCGGGATGGCGAAAAGGACGAGCGACAGGGGGAGAAGCATGGAAACCGTATGGTGGACGAAGACGGTTCCCGTTTTTCCAAGCCCGTTTAAAATACTTCCCATGGTGGTGGAGAGGTAGAGAAACGGGCAGAGCCAGGATAAACTCCGGATGAAACGTCCGGCATCGGCGTTGTGGTAAAAGGTTTCGCCCAGTGCTGGACCGAAGCGGGTGAAGAGCCCGACGCAGAGAATTCCCATGTACAGGCTGTATCGGAGCGCCATGGAGATGGTGCGTTCGATTTTGTCCGGCTGATTCTGCGCCTGCGCCTCCGAGACTGCCGGGAGCAGGACGACGGCGAGGGAGTTGGTGATGGCGGATGGAAAGAGGACAAAGGGGAGTGCCATGCCTGTGAGAACTCCGTAAATACTGACCGATTCAACCCGCGAAAGCCCGGAGAGCAGAAGCTGGTTCGGTACAAAGATGGCTTCGAGGCTTTGGAGAAAGCTGAGCGTGAGGCGATTCGCCATGAGGGGAGTGCCATGGTGAGGAGGGGGAGGAGCAGGGGGAGTAATAGGTGTGTTTGCATTTGGCAGTATGGCAACGGACTTCGAGCATCCATAAACTAACAGACAGAACACCGCCGAAGCCGCTTCCCCGATCAACAGCCCCCAGACAGCCAGCAGCACCGTGATCGGAATCCTGTTCGTGTGGCAGACATGGACGATCAGCAGGACGGAGAAAATGCGGATGCACTGCTCGACCACCTGTGAAAATGCCGGGACTGCCGTTTTTTTGAGCCCATAATAATACCCGCAGCAGCAGGCATGGATCGCGCAGAAGGGGATCGAGAGGGCGAGTGCGGGCAGAAGCGGCGCACATTCGGGCGCAAGAAGGACGCGAGCGGCGAGAAAATCGGCGAAGGTGTAGATCAAAGAGGTCAGCGGCAGGGCGATCGATAGTGAGAGTGCGAGGCTGACCCGCAAAAAGGCGCGTCCCTTTTCCGGGGAGGCGGCGGTCAGGCGGGAGAGCGAAGTCTGGATTGGACCGGCGCAGAGAGCAAATGCGATGCCATGTATGGGAAAAATCATCTGATATAAACCCAGACCTTCGGCGCCGATCGTCCGGGAGAGAAAGATGCGGTAGAAAAAGCCGAGAATCCGGCAGAAAAATCCGACTGCCGTCAGGAGCAGGGTTCCGGTAATCAAAGGATGAAATCTTCGCATAGCAGATCTCCGGGGAGGGTATGTTAGAAAAGTATATGAAGAAATAGAAAAAGTAGAAGAAAGCTGGACGATTATAAAATGTTGGGAAGTCTTCTTTTTTAGATCAAGAAACAAACGAATAGAGAAAAAAAGCATGGATTTTTTGCGTAAGATACAAAAATTAACTGTATTTAATACATAAAATAACAGATGGACATTAAGGTGGAACAGGAATATACTAAAACATCAAAAACAAAAGATTATGATGAAAAATAACAGGTTGGTAGGAAAGAGAGAGAAAGTCTGCTGGAGGGAATTGTATTACTTGCATTCATCGCAGCGCTGGCAGGCTGCGTGTTTACCGGCGCGTCCGTGCTTTGGGCACTGGCGGGCGGCTATCTGATTTTCTGTGCGTATGGCCTGATTCGGAAGCACAGCCTCGCGGAACTTGGAAAAATGTCACTGTCCGGGTTAAAACCGTCCGAAATATACTGATGATTTTCGGACTGATCGGCTTTATCACAGCGCTGTGGCGGGCGTCCGGCACGATTGCGGTGATCGTGTGCTGGTCGTCGAAGCTGGTGTCGCCGTCGGCATTTCTGGTGATCGCATTCCTTCTTAACTGTATGGTGTCGATCCTGACCGGAACCTCCTTTGGAACCGGCGCGACGATGGGCGTTATCTGTATGGCGATGGGACGTGCGATGGAGCTTGACCCGTTCTGGATCGGCGGCGCGATTCTTTCGGGCATCTATTTTGGCGACCGCTGTTCACCGGTATCGTCCAGCGCGAATCTTGTCTGTGTGCTGACGAAGACCGATATTTATGAAAATATCCGCGAAATGATAAAGACATCCCTGGTGCCATTTGCGGCTACGTGTATTCTCTATTATATCGTGGGACGTTCCATGAGTGCCGGAAGCGGACGGATGGATGTGGAAGGGCTTTTTTCCAATAGTTTTGTGCTTCACTGGAGCGCGGTGATTCCGGCGGCGATCATTCTGGTGCTGTCTGTGTTCCGGGTGGAGGTCAAGAAAACGATGCTGATCAGCATTGTGTTGGCGGCATTTTTGAGCGTGGTGCTCCAGGGGCGGTCATTCGGGGAAATTTTACAGATGTGCCTGACCGGTTATCAGGCAAACGATCCGGCGATCAGCGCCATGATGAACGGCGGCGGCCTGAAATCAATGATTAAGGTGGCAGCGATCGTAAGCCTTTCTTCCTGTTATGCGGGAATTTTCGAGGGAACCGGGCTCTTGAAACCGATTCAGGGAAAAATAGAGGCGCTGAGCCGGAAAATCACTCCGTTTGGTGCGACCTTTGCGGTGGCGGCGGTTGCCTCCATGATTGCCTGCAACCAGACACTCTCGATTATGCTGACCCATCAGCTCTGCAAAGAAGGAAATCCAGATAACAAACGGTTTGCAATCGATCTGGAAAATACGGCGGTTGTGCTGGCACCGCTGGTACCGTGGTCGATCGCCGGAGCTGTTCCGCTGGCAGCCGTCGGTGCGCCGATTGCGAGTGTGGCGGTGGCATCGTATCTGTACATATTGCCGATCTGGAGTTTTTTGATGCGGTTGGTAAAAAAGGGGTAAGCTGGTTTGTGTTGTTATAGATGGTGGGCAAGAGTGAGTTGATTTTGAAATAGTTTACAAGGATTTTGTGTTTGTAAACGGCTTATTCATGTATTTGGAGTGGATACAGAGTGAGAAGGATTGCAGTATAAAAGGCATGTCGTACAAAAAAGGAGGAAGCCCCATATGAATTTACTCGAACTTTGCAACCTACAGGGGTCTTTATTCCTGATGATACTGGCGGGCGCGATACTAAAACGGCGTGGATCATCAGCAAGGAGGGAGAAAAATGCCTGACGGATCTCTGTGTGAACATCGTGATTCCCTGCAATATCGTGAAATCGTGCCTGATTTCATTTGATGCTTCGATTTTTAAAACCTGCGGACTGCTGCTGGCGGTTGGATTTGTCTTGCAGCTTGTCTGTGTGGCACTCAACAAAGTGCTGTTTAAGGGATATTCAGAGCAGCACCGGAAGGTGCTCCAATACTGCACGATCGTTTTAACGGCGGATTTCTCGGAAATCCGGTCGCAGAGGGTGTGTATGGAAGCATGGGACTTCTCTATGCGTCTATTTTCTTGATTCCGATGCGCGTCGTCATGTGGTCGGCGGGTACGTCTTATTTTGTTGGCGGTGGTTCCGATCGGAAAAAGGTATTGAAAAATGTCCTGACGCATCCGTGTCTGGTCGGCGTCTACATTGGCATGTTCCTGATGGCGACGCAGCTGCAGCTTCCGGGCGTGCTGAAATCGACGGTGACATACATCGGAAACTGTAATTCAGCGCTGACGATGTTCATTATCGGCACGATTCTGACCGATGTCAAACTGCGTGAGATTATTAATCCGACGGCTCTCAAATTCAGTGTGCTTCGTCTGTTCCTTCTTCCGCTTCTGGCATATGGAATCAGCCTGGCAGCCGGACTGGATCTGGTGGCAGCAGGTGTGGCAGTTATCATGACGGGAATGCCGGCCGGTGCGACCGCAGCGATCTTCGCCGCCCGCTACGACAGCGATGCGCCGTTTGCGGCGAAGACGGTGGTGCTTACGACGTTGATTTCGATGATTACGATTCCGGCGTGGTGTTTATTTATCGGATGATTACGTTTCGCTTTTTCTCGAAATCCGCGCTTCTTCCAGATAGTTATACAGTGTATACTTGGAAATCTGCATCGCGTCGCACAGGAGCAGGCTGGTTTTTGTGATCTTGAAGACGCCTTTCTGGTCAAGATAGTCGAGTGCACGAATTTTTTCTTCCTTGGTCATCAGCATCATCGGTTTTCCGATCATGGACTCTGCCTGATAAATATAGTGCTGTAAAATATCATCGACATTCTTTTGAGAATAAAGTCGCGGTCAGACATGGATGCCTGATTTGCGCCGCTGGTACCGTCCGTGCTGACATGTCCAGTTGATCCATTTCCGGCAGCGTTGCCGCCGCCTCTCTGTCTGTCGTAGTTCGCTTGCTTTCACAACATCTGTTCGCCTGCGACGGACTTCCGCCTCATTCGGACAGATGTGTTCAAGATGCGTACAACTGACAGCTCAGAAGGCTATGGCAGCAGCACTGGAAGCCGCTCTCAGGTTTTTCGCGTCCCACTACGGATATGGCTCATGTGGATGAGATGACAGGTGTGGAATTGTGAAGGGGTTATTGAAAAACTCTCCGATTATTTATCTTCCCAAGTCTCAATCCGCGCCTTACGGTTCAAAAAATCCCTTTCTCCCATATCATTAAATGCACCTTAAATTCAATCGAATCCTGCGCTGTCGTACAGGGTTCTTCACGCAGCAGTTCGGAGCGGATGCCACGCTTTTCAAGCTCTTTCTGTCTTTTTTTGGGCAAGAAGTTCGAGCGCTAGGTGACGGGTCTGCTGGGCTTTTCCGAAGGTGCGGGACGGGTAGGCGGAAGAGGCTTTTGAAGCTTCCGGGCAAGGAGATCGACTGTCTTGGCATGGGCGTTCCGGTGCAGGAGGCGGGCAATCTGACGGGCGCGGCGCTTGGTGGGGTGCTGCTCATAGTCTTTCAGGCGATGTAGCAGTTTTTGGATCACCGGCTTCGACGGCGATGGACTGGAAGACGCGCGAAGCGTCTTCGGAGAGGTGCCAGGGATTTTTGCGGACGACGCGGTATTTTTCTGGAACCGCCGGGTAGCAGCAGACGTTTAAAGGAGGAAATTCCGTGAGGGCGGCAAGTTCCCGTTCTTCTGCACAGCAGGATTCTTCGCCCAGATAGTCGAGCTTATCGCGCAGGATGGCGATGCGGTATTCGAGCTGGCGGAGGTATTCGTAGCCTTTCATCCAGAAGTGCCCGATCTGACTGTAGTCATAGTAGTGATTTTCGAGAGTCAGATCTTCGAAAAAGAGTGTGACAACCGAGTCTCCCTGATGGACGATCAGGGCGTAGCGTTCGTTTTCATCCTGGGTTAAGAGGGCATCGAGTTCGCCCTCGTATGCCGGATCGTAGGTACCGGTCAGGCGGGCGTTGTGGAAGAGAAGGAAACTTTCGACTGCATCATTCATCAGATAAACCAGGCGGATCGTGCTAGGGGTAGCATTATCTGTTTCCGGGAAAATAAGCTCGAATTGATTTTCGGATAGTAGTAATTGTAACATGGAAAAAGGCTCCATTTTATAAAACTCCTTATGTATAAAAATTAAAATGTTTTCCGACACAGGCAGAAAAACGGAGCCAGTGACTATCGTATTCTCAATACAGGAAAACATAGAACAATCATGGTAATTATAAGAGAAATAAGAAGAGGATGCAAGAAAATAGCAATGCTGCTGCCGGATTGTACAAAATTTTCAGCTCAGAAAAATTTTTCCAGTGAATCGTAACATTTTTTATGTTTCACAAAAAAGATAGTAAAACCGCGCGATTCGTGTTAATATAAGAAAGCATAAGAATAATCGCGGTGTTTTGCAGCGGCGGTGAAAACTGCAAAGCTGCGTAAGAGACTGCAAGTATGAATAGAAAGGAAAATTTATCATGGAAATCACAAAAGCAACCACGATGGGCGAGATGCTTCAGTATGATATGGGGATTGCATATGTTCTGATGGAGGCAGGCATGCACTGTGTTGGCTGTCCGTCTTCGATCGGTGAGTCTCTGGAGGAGGCTTGCATGGTACACGGTCTGAACGCAGACGAGGTTATGGCAAACATCCAGGAATACCTGAACGCAAAGAAAGAGTCTGAGCAGGCTGAATAATCGCAACCTAGATGCTCGGTTAAATTTCGGATAAAAAGACGCTGTGCAAGAAGTAATGAGGCTTCTGCACAGCGTCTTTTTCGTTGTTTTATATGTAGAAACAGAATGCACAGAGAAAGAGCAAATTCTTATGCCTTAATCTTCTTTTCCTCCAGATTCCGGTAATACTCCTTCACCATATCGATAAAATCCTTCGCGTGTGGTGAAATAATGCTGTTCTTCTTATATAAAAGCAGCAGCGGCACGCTGAAAGGTGGATTGTCTACGGTGAAGAATGCAAGCTGCTCCACGTGGGCAGTGTGGCGGATTCCGCCTTCCGGGAGGAAGGTGATGCCGAATCCTCTTGCCGCCAGGTTGACCGAAGTCGTACTGCTGGTGGTGTATAGGGCATCCTTTGGTTCCATATTCATCTTGGCAAAGAGGTTTTTCATGGCGTGTCCCATGACCTGATCCTCCTGCAGCAGGATGAAGCGTTCCCGGCGCAGCTTTTTCATGTCGATTGGAAGCGGATGGTCCGGAGTGCCTGCTTCCAGACCGCGGATAGCCGGATGGTCCTTGCTGGCTACCAAAAGGGAGGCGCTCATTGAAGACGGTGTCATAGACGAAATCATCCAGGTTGAGCGGCATATTCATCAGGGCGAAATCGATCTGATCCTCCTGTAACAGCTTGGAAAGCTGGGCAGTGTGGTGTTCACGTAAGGTGATGCGGACATCCGGGTGGCTTTCAGAGTAGCTTGGCAGGATATCCGGCAGCAGGACGGATCCGCGCCACAGCGTCATGCCGACATTCAGAGTACGGCTGCGTCCCGTTTTCAGCTCGCCGAGCTGTTCCTCAAACTGCCCGGTCAGGACTCCGACACTTTCCAGATAACGCATATAGATTTTCCTGCCTCAGTTAGTTTGAGCGGCATATGGCTGCGATCGAAGAGCTTGACGCCTAATTCCTTTTCGGTTCGTGCGATACACTGGCTTAAATATGGCTGCGACAGATATAATTTTTCAGCCGCTTTGGAAATGCTTCCCTCACGGACGGTGGTAATAAAATATTCCGGGTTTTTAATATACATTTTTCTGCCTCCATTTGGCTTAATTAGCCTTTTGCTTTATAGGACTATTTTTAAATACTTATATTATTGTAAAAAACAATATTTATATTCTCGTTCCGGGGATGGCATTTCAAGTTGATGCGTGTTATATTATAGCCATCAGGAAAAAACAAGAGTTTTCACTTGAAGTATCCTAATAATATATAATAATATTACAATAGCGATATGTCAAGTGAAGAACCGACCTGATTCTATACCAAACCCTTTTATGTATAAGTATTGACAGGTATCCGTTACCAGTTTATTTCTTTTTATTTATGTAAACCCTATTGCATCAACCCTCCATGTGCGGTCAGAAGCCAATGACAGCACTACAGCAGTTATCCGAAGATTCCCTCTTGGAGGATAACGTGCGTTTCCACGGAATTGCTGCCGATTGGGTAACGGATTTCAAGGCAGAAGTGGAGCAAAGATTTAATAAAAACCGTTTAGTCAGGAGTTGACCCTCCTAGCTGGACGGTTTTTTTATTGTCTGGATAAGTAAGGTGGAATAGCTTGAGCACATTATATACCCCATTTTTAACTAGGTTTTTCAAAAACCCGCTCATTCTTGCTTGTATTTTTTCAATTTTCCTATATAATAATAAAGAACGTAGATGAAGCTTTTACCTTTATTGCTACAAAACTATGTACGCAGCAAATGTTTACAGGCGGGGAGTTCCTGCTGTGAGATTCCGTGTGATACAATCACAATAAAGGCAGGCGTGCATACACTAAGAAGAAAGGCGGATTTATTAGTTATGAAACAGTTGATTTATCTGGACAATGCGGCGACAACCAAAACGCGTCCGGAAGTAGTGGAGGCAATGCTCCCGTATTTTACGGAGTATTACGGCAACCCGTCTTCCGTTTATGAATTTTCGGCAGAGCCGAAGAGAGCGATTGCACAGGCTCGCGAGACGATCGCGAAAGCGCTGGGCGCAAAGTCCAACGAGATTTACTTTACCTACGGCGGCACGGAGTCTGATAACTGGGCGCTGATTTCCACAGCAGAGGCATATCAGGCAAAGGGCAAGCACATTATCACGACCAAGATTGAGCACCATGCGATTCTGCACACCTGTGAGTACCTGGAGCAGAGAGGCTTTGAGGTTACTTATCTGGATGTAGATGAGTTCGGTGTTGTTAAATTAGACGAGCTGGAGAAGGCGATCCGTCCGGACACCATCCTCATCTCTGTTATGTTTGCAAACAATGAGATCGGTACGATTGAGCCGATCAAGGAAATTGGTGAGATTGCGAAGAAACACGGCATTTTATTCCACACCGATGCGGTACAGGCATTTTGTCATGTTCCGATCAATGTAGATGAGTGCCATATCGATATGCTCAGTTCCAGCGCCCACAAGTTAAATGGACCGAAGGGAACCGGCTTCCTTTATATCCGTACCGGATTAAAGACTCGTTCCTTCATCCACGGCGGCGCACAGGAGCGTAAACGCCGCGGCGGTACCGAGAATACGGCTGGTATCGTACGATTCGGCAAGGCAGTTGAGATTGCGATGGCGACGATGGAAGAGCGCACAGCGAAAGAAAAAAGCAATGCGCGACCACCTGATTGAACGTGTATTAAAGGAAATCCCGTTTGCACGCCTCAACGGACATCCATCCCAGAGACTTTCCAACAATGCAAACTTCGCATTCCAGTTCATCGAGGGTGAATCCATGCTGATCATGCTTGACATGGAAGGCATCTGTGGTTCCAGCGGTTCTGCATGTACTTCCGGATCTCTGGATCCGTCCCATGTACTGCTGGCTATCGGACTTCCTCATGAGATTGCTCACGGTTCACTGCGTCTGACCCTGTCAGCCGAGACAACCATGGAGCAGATTGATTTCACGGTAGACTGTTTAAAGAAGATTGTAGAACGTCTTCGTTCTATGTCTCCGCTGTATGAGGATTACATTAAGAAACATCCGCAGCAGTAAGATTTAGACATTTTAAGCAAAATGAACATCCACAGTGAATGAAGATATAGAGAGGAAACACCCGATGTATTCAGAGAAAGTAATGGATCATTTCCAGCATCCGAGAAATGTAGGCGAGATTGAGAATGCCAGCGGTATGGGTACCGTCGGCAACGCAAAATGCGGTGATATTATGCGTATTTACCTGGATATCGATGACAACCAGATCATCCAGGATGTAAAATTTAAAACATTTGGCTGCGGTGCAGCCGTTGCGACCAGCAGCATGGCGACCGAGATGGTAAAAGGAAAAACCATCCAGGAAGCGATGGAAGTTACCAACAAAGCCGTTATGGAGGCACTGGACGGACTTCCGCCAGTTAAGGTACACTGTTCTCTGCTCGCAGAGGAGGCAATTCACGCTGCTCTCTGGGATTATGCTCAGAAGAATGGCATTGAGATCAAAGGACTCGTAAAACCGAAGACGGATATCGGCGAGGAAGACGTCGAAGAAGAGTATTGATGAAAAGAAAAAAGTAGTAGTCGGCATGTCAGGAGGAGTTGACTCCTCCGTGGCTGCCTGGCTTTTAAAAGAACAAGGATACGATGTGATCGGCGTCACAATGCAGATCTGGCAGGGTGAGACGAATGTAGAGCAGGAAGAGCACGGCGGCTGCTGTGGTCTGAGCGCTGTCGATGATGCCAGACGGGTTGCGGAACGGCTTGAGATCCCGTATTACGTGATGAACTTCAAAAAAGAGTTCAAAGAAAATGTCATGGATTACTTTGTACAGGAATATCTGGACGGACACACGCCGAATCCATGTATTGCCTGTAACCGATATGTAAAATGGGAGTCCCTTTTGCAGAGAAGTCTGGAAATTGGGGCTGATTATATTGCAACGGGACATTATGCGCGCGTGAGGAAGCTGCCGAATGGCCGCTATGCGATCTGCAAGTCTGCGACGGCGGCGAAGGATCAGACCTACGCGCTTTATAACCTGACCCAGCATCAGCTTGCACACACTTTGATGCCGGTCGGCGAATATACGAAAGACAAGATTCGAGAGATGGCGGAGGAGATTGGACTTCCAGTGGCACACAAGCCGGACAGTCAGGAGATCTGTTTCGTGCCGGACAACGATTATGCAAAATTTATCGAGGAAAATAGTAATTGCCGGATTGACGAAGGCAATTTTGTAGATAAGTACGGCAATATTTTAGGTCATCATAAAGGAATTACCCATTATACAGTGGGACAGAGAAAGGGCTTAAATCTGGCACTCGGTCATCCGGTGTTCGTGACGGAGATCCGTCCGGAGACGAACGAGGTTGTGATCGGGGAAAATGAGGACGTCTTTTCCAACCGCCTGACCTGCCGGAACCTCAACTGGATGGCGATTGAGGATCTGGGCGATCAGGAGATGCGCGTCAGTGCAAAGATTCGTTACAGCCACAAAGGGGCATCCTGTACGATTCGCAAGATTGGCGAAGATCGGGTGGAATGCGTATTTGATGAGCCGCAGAGAGCGGCGACGCCGGGACAGGCAGTCGTTTTTTATGACGGCGAATATGTCGTAGGCGGCGGTACGATCGAATAGTTTAGAAATGAAAGAAGATTTTAATTGGGCAGAAATCTCTGTCGGCATCAAAGTTGTGCTGCGATGCGATTGATTGGAAACAGTGAATGCGCGGATCATGGAGAGGTTAGAATCTTCTGTAAGATTGGAGTTTTTTATAAATGGCAAGAGGAGAAAGCAGAAAAAGAAAGCCAGGCACACCGGATTACCGGAAACGTTTCTGGGCGGCGGTGACCGCGATTGTGGTCGCGGCGGGTTCCATTGGCGTAAGCCATGCGGGATTTACCCTTCCGAATCAGGCACAGAAGCAGGTGCAGATGGCGGCTGCTGAGACAGAACCGGCGGAACAGACAGCGAAGAAACAGGTGCCGAATGCGGCAAAGCGAAGTCTGGAGCTGGAAGATGCACAGGGCATTCAGGAGGCGGATGCAGCGGCGGTTGCGGACCAGAGCGAGCTGGAGAGTGACAAAACGACGGCGAGCGGCTTCCAGAGTGTCGATGAGACAGTGTATGCGACTGAGAACCTGCTCAACGTGCGTTCGGGCTGTGGAACGGAGTATGAGATTGTGACACAGCTGAATCAGGGCGACAGCGTGCAGCGCGTCGGTATCGGAGACGGCTGGAGCGAGGTGCTTTATAAGGACAAGAGCTGTTTTATCCGTTCCGAATATCTGACGACGACCGAGCCGGGCAGTGAGGAAGCGACGGTCACAGCGCAGGGGGCAGAAGCGGATGCACAGGGTGCACCGGTGTCCAACGGACGTATCGTAGCGATCGACGCGGGACATCAGGCAAAGGGCAATCCGGACAAAGAACCAGTTGGACCGGGCTCCTCGACCATGAAGGCGAAGGTGGCTTCCGGCACCGAGGGCGTATCGACGAAGCTGCCGGAATATGAGCTGACTTTATCAGTTTCGAAGAAGTTAAAACGGATTCTGGAAGAGAGAGGCTATCAGGTCGTCATGATCCGGGAGTCCAACGATGTCAACTTAAGCAATGCGGAGAGAGCGGAGATCGCCAACAAGAGCGGCGCCTCCATTTTTGTCCGGATTCATGGCAATTCGCTGGATAACACGACGGTCAACGGAACACTCTCCATGTGCCAGACGGCGACCAACCCGTACAACGGCGAGCTTCACGCGGCAAGCTATTCTCTTTCCAAGAAGATCACGGACTCTGTCTGCGCGGCAACCGGCTTCAAGAACCGCGGTGTGCAGGAGACAGACAGCATGAGCGGCATCAACTGGTGTAAGATTCCGGTTTCCATTGTCGAGATGGGCTTTATGAGCAACCCGGAAGAAGACCAGAAGATGGCACGGGATGATTATCAGGAATTGATTGCCGGGGAATTGCGAACGGAATTGATGCGTATTATCAGTAAATAGTGAAAAAACAGATGACAAAAAGTCAAAATATCATGTATAATAGTATAGGTGTTTCGGAGAGAAACACCTAATATCTGGAGACGTAGCGAAGCGGCCGTAACGCGGCGCACTCGAAATGCGTTTGTCGGTTCATCCCGGCACGAGGGTTCGAATCCTCCGTCTCCGCGTCCTGGGGATCCTTGTAAATACAGGGATCCCCTTATTTTTATTTCATAGGAAATTGCGTCCTATGAAACAAAAAATGCTCCGCGAGGATGCGCACTTGCGCGAAGCAGAAACATGTCGCAAAGCGAAAAAAGAGCTGCCACGTTTTGAGTGACAGCCCTTGATTGGCAAATTTATGGATTTTTACCGTACCTTCGTATCTTCCGCATAAAACTCCGCATAAGCATCCTGCAAAGTCTTCAGCGTCTTCGGAGCTTTTCCTCCGATTGGTTTTCCATCGAGTTCAACGGCCTGGATGCAGAGCCCGCCGGAGCTGCTGACGATGATTTCGTCGGCGTCTGCCAGTTCCTGCATGGTAAATGGTGCCTCGCTGGTCGGGATGCCGTTTTTCTCAGCTAACATCAGCAGATGTTTTAACGTGATGCCCGGAAGAATCAGATTATCTCTCGGTGGGGTGCAGAGAACGCCGTCCTTGATGATTAAGATATTGCTGTGGGCGCATTCGGTGACGCGTTCGCCGCGGTGGAAGACCGTTTCCTGGCAGCCCTGTTCGATGCAGCGCTGGTAAGCGATGACACTTGGAATCAGGTTCAGCGTCTTGATGTTGCAGTGCAGGAAACGGGTGTCCTCCATCGAGATCAGGCGGAAAGTCTTATCAAATGGAATCAGGTCGCACGGAACAGTAAAAATCATCAGATTTGGTTTTACGGAAGCAGGTGGAAACTGATGTCCACGATAGGTAGTTCCGCGGGAACACTGCCAGTACAGCATACCGTGGTCGATCTCATTGGCATCGATGCATTTCTGCAGCTCAGCACGCAGTTCTTCGCGCGACATTTCAAACGGGATTTCCAGCAGCTTGCAGCTGTTGTAGAAACGGTCGAGGTGGTCGTCTGCGGCAAAAATGTTGTTGTTTGCAAAGGTGGTGGCATCGTAGCAGCCATCTCCAAAATAAACGGCGCGGTCCAACATCGGGATTTTCATTTCCTCGAGGGGGCCGATTTCTCCATTGTAATATCCGACATATTTCATTGCATATACTTCCTTTCTATGTTGATTCGAAAATACCTCGTCAAGTGTTTACATTATACCACATCCGCCTATAAGATGAAATCTCCCACAGGCGGATGTGTTCTTATCATTACAGATTTATTTGTCTTTATGTTTAATAATCTTATATCCGCCTACCAGCAGCGTCGGCAGCAGGTAGAAGAGGATAAATCCGTAAGACAGGTACGAATAGCCCTGCTCGATCAAGGTGACAACGCCGACACGGGATAATACGAGTGCAGCGATCAGCGTGATGACCGTAATCAGACCGCGGTTTGTATCGGACAGCTTGGCAGCGCCCTTTTTCCTCCATGGCAACGTCGAAACGGTCGATGATCATGTGGATGCAGCCAGTTGCCGTCTCAACCAGCGTCCAGCCCATAACGAGACTGAACAGTGCCATCAGTGCCGGTCCGCCGTTGACTGCCTTGATCATTTCCATCCACGGGGTTGTGACATCCGCGCCGACGATGGAGGTGTCACCGTAGAAGCACATCATCGCAAAGTAAGACAAAAACCACGGAATAACCATCAGAAGACCGGCGATCAGACCGGAAATAAAGGTTTCTTTCCGTTTGGTCTGGCGTGTCAGGGAGAACATGCCCATCGGGATGGAATTGATGTTGTAGGCAACATACAGGATACCGGTGTAAATGCACAGCGGAACAGTGACAGAGCCGTCGTAGGTGCTGGTGTCCATCGTGCTGAATACATGGGAAATGTTGCCGCCCTTGTTGACGAGTACCAGAATTGTAAACAGAATATAGCCGCCGTACAGTAAAATAGTACCGATCGATTCAAATTTCTCGATCATCTTGGAACCCTTAAAGTTCAGGAGTCCGCAAATCAGAACGATCACAACGGAGCCGAGAATATTCGGAAGTCCGACCTGCTCGAAAATACTTCCAGTTGCGGCTGCCATAACGGCGATCAGCAGAATCGCGATGAGGACAGTTAAAATATCCATCATCGGCCAGAGCGGTCCAATGACCTGCTTGATATAGTTTTTATAATCGTAAACCTTGTAGATCCGGCAGATCTCAAAGGTCAGGAAGGCAAACAGGGCAAAACCGATGCCGATCGTCAGTCCGGAGATCCAGCCCATCGCTCCGAATTTCGCACCGTAAGAATAAATCTCACGTCCGGTTGCATAGCCGCCGCCAATCAGAACCGATTGCAGCAGGACACCCGGCAGAATGTACTTGGCGTATGTGCCTTCGTAGAAATTTTTGAATTGTTTCATACCTTTCACTCACTTTCTTTTGTTGACTATTAAAAATTATAAAGGATGAATGAAAAACTTGCCAATAGAAAGAACAGATATTATAATAAGGGAAACTTATAACGAAACAGGAAAAGCCAGATCGAAAGCCCGTAAATTGGGCGGCGTGATTCATTTTTCTGCTCGATCGAAAAGAAACGATTACATATAGGATATAGAAATGGGGAAATGAGATGAATTTAAAACAGATGGAATATTTTGTGGCGGCGGCGGAGCAGCTGAATTTTACGCGGGCGGCGAAAAAATGTTTTATTTCTCAGACAGCGATGACGCTGCAGATTCAGTCGTTGGAGGAGAAGATCGGGGTGCCGCTTTTTGTGCGGGACAAGCACCATGTCGAGCTGACGGCGGCGGGAAAGGTATATCTGAACGAGGCGCGGGCGATTCTGGTCCGCGCCGAGGAGGCGGCGAAGCTCGCGCGGACAGCAGCGGAAGGCGTAGCTGGGGAGCTGACGATCGGATTTATCCGGGGATATGAGCAGAGCCGTTTTTCGGAGACGCTCAGAAGTTTTCATGAGGCGTACCCGAATATTTCGATTCATCTGCTGCGGGAAAATATGAGCGCGCTCTATGAGCTGTTAGATAATGGAACCTGCGATCTTGCGTTTAATCTGTCTCTGTACACGCAGAATTACGAGGATTTAAAGCATCGGTTCCTCAAACGGTTTCCGATGATGGCGGTTCTTTATCCGGGACACACGCTGGCGGGAGAGAGCCATCTGATGTACCGTGATATGGCGCGGGAAGACTTTATCATCATGCAGCCGCAGGGACGTTCCAACGATGAGGCGGAAGAAGTATTGATTTGTTACAATAAGGGCGGTCTTATACCGAATATCGTGGCGCGTGAACGGGAGGTACAGACGGTGCTTCTGGAGGTGTCAGCGGGATTTGGCGTGGCGATTCTTCCGGAATACGCCGTCCGCCATTATCGGAATGCGCGGAATCTGGTAGTGGTTCCGCTTCTCCGCGCGGACGGCAGCCCGGAAGAACTTGATTTTGAGATCGCATGGCGTCAGAGCAACCCGAATCCGGCGATTGAAAAGCTGCTGCAGTGGGTGGAGACGCATGAGTATGTGGAGTAGAGAAGAGAATTAAAGACAATTAGAAAAGAATAAAAACAGGCATATCGCAGAGTCTTTGCTTGAAATGATTCAAGAATCTTGCGGTATGCCTGTTTTGAATGGATGACAAGGCTTGTGTTTATAGAATGACACTTATCAAGCATTCTGTCTCTTAAGAAAAAAATTACGTTTAGTCAAATGGGAAAATAACCGTCAGCATCCACTTAAATGCCTCTGGTGCAAACACCGCGTGCGGCTTTTTCGCCGGCATGACGAGCACTTCACCGGCATGAACGAGATGCTCAACGCCGTCAACGGTAAAACGTCCGGTGCCTTCCAGAACCGTTACCATCGCATCGCCGGTGGAATCGTGGGTGGAGATCTCCTCGCCCTTTGCGAATGCGAACAGGGTAACGCTGACCGCCTCATTCTGCGTCAGTGTCTTGCTGACGATCTGACCGTCCTCGGCATTTACCAGACTGGTTAAAGTCTGAACTTTTTCATGGGTGATGTTTTTGATATATGGGTATTCCATGGTGCTCCTCCATAATAAAAAATTATAGTTGTTTATAATGTGCAGATTCTCAGAAAAAGGGTTAATCTAAGATCCTTCCATCAATCGAAATCGTCGTCACCTGCCACGGAATGAATTTTCCACTTGCCTGCAGGGCATTTTTACGGCGTGCTCGATACCGCCGCAGCACGGAACCTCCATGCGGACAACGGTCACGCTCTTGATGTCGTTGCTGCGGATGATTTCGGTCAACTTTTCGGAGTAGTCGATGCTGTCAAGCTTTGGACATCCGATCAAAGTTATTTTACCATGGATAAAGTCCTGATGGAAGCGGCTGTATGCGTAAGCGGTACAGTCGGCAGCGATCAAAAGTTTGGCACCGTCGAAATACGGGGCGCGAATCGGGGCTAATTTGATCTGAACTGGCCAGTTGGACAGAGCGCTTATTGGGATGTTTTCTGAATGGTCACAAGCAGCGGATTCAGAAAAAATTGTCATGTGTGATAGCGGAAGCAGCACTGCCAGGACAGCCTGTGGATGTGGCTGCTGAGGATGCATGGGAAGTAGCTGTGTCAGGACGTTTCAGGAAACGGCTCATGGATCCAGGACATCCGCCAAATGTCGGTGTCGCCGGTTTTGCTTCGGAACGTGCGGATGCATTTGCCGCTGCGTTTGCCTCTAATACCTGCTTTGCTTTGCGTGCTGCCATGTGAACCTGGACTGCCGCCTCATCGTAAGCCGCCGCCTCGCGCTCGACAAAGGAGATCGCGCCGGTCGGACAGGCTGGGCAGGCAGTCGCCCAGACCGTCACAGTAATCATCTTTTAAAAGGGTTGCTTTACCGTCCACCATGCCGATCGCGCCCTCATGACAGGCGGAAGCGCAGAGACCGCAGCCGTTGCATTTTTTCTGATCAATTTCTACAATTCTTCGTACCATATAAATTCCTCGTCTTTCTTATTCGTGTGCATCTGACCGATCTTCATACATGAAAGGATGAGATATGTCAGAACATCTATTTTGATCTTTTGTTTTCTTAAGTACATGATAAGTATAATCGTCCGGCACAGAAAAGTCCGTTGTTTTTACAACATTTTTGAAAAGTTATAATAGCTGGCGAGAGCTGTTATCCTCCCTTTACTTTCCCATATCCATGTACTATAATTAATACTTATATAGCCTGATGATGCAAAGCTGGATTGATAAGATTCAGCGCGGGCAGTTCGATGTGATTTGGTGGAACTGGTTGAATAAGTCATTTGACAGAGTGATCGGGCGGATGGGAATTATTAGAGTTTTAAAGAGGATTCATAGAGATAAAAATAGAAATAGAAAAGGAAAGAAAATCGGAGAGTTCTTTCAAGAAAGGACAACACAAGATGAAATTTGCAAATAGAATGGACCGGTTTGGCGAGGGTGTGTTCTCCATGCTGGCACAGATGAAGAAGAAAAAGCTGGCGGAGGGAGAGACGATCGTCGATCTGAGCATCGGCGCGCCGAATATCGCCCCGGCGCCGCATATTTTAAAGGCGCTCAGCGAGGCCTGTCTGGTACCGGATAATTATCTGTACGCGATTCAGGATCAGCAGGCGCTTCTGGAGGCGGTATCGGAGTGGTATGCGCGCAGGTACGGGGTAGAATTGAACCCGGAGACGGAAATTTGTTCCCTGCTTGGTTCCCAGGAGGGACTGGCACACATTGCGCTTTCGATCGTGGACGAGGGCGATGTGGTTCTGGTGCCGGATCCGTGTTATCCTGTCTTTGCGGATGGTCCGTCGCTGGCGGGGGCGGAACTTTACTATATGCCGCAGCGCGAGGAAAATCACTACATCATTGATTTGAAGGAAATTCCGGAGGAAGTCGCTCAGAAAGCGAAATTCATGATTGTTTCCTACCCGAATAATCCGACGGCGGTGCTGGCTCCAGACAGTTTCTATGAGGAATTGATTGCATTTGCAAAGAAATATGATATTATCGTTCTTCACGACAACGCCTACAGTGAGCTTGTGTTTGACGGAAGAACCTGCGGAAGTTTCCTGCGTTTTCCGGGCGCACGCGAGGTCGGCGTGGAGTTTAATTCGCTGTCAAAAACGTACGGATTGGCGGGTGCGCGCGTCGGCTTCTGTGTGGGAAATGAGGAAGTGGTCAGCCATCTGAAAACATTGAAATCCAACATGGACTATGGTATGTTCCTGCCGATTCAGAAAGCGGCGATCGCGGCGATCAGCGGTGACCAGAGCTGTGTGGCTTCGACGAGGGCGGCATATGAGAGACGGCGCGACTGTCTGTGCGACGGACTTGCATCCATCGGCTGGAAGATGGAAAAACCGGAAGGCACGATGTTTGTGTGGGCGCCGATCCCGGCAGGATTTACAGATTCACTGGAGTTTGTAAAGGCTTTATTTGAAAAAGCAGGTGTTCTGGTGACACCGGGCAGCGCATTTGGACCGTCGGGGAAGGTCATGTGCGGATGGCGCTGGTGCAGGATGAGGACGCAATCAACCTGGCGGTACGCCGGATCGATGAGAGCGGGATTTTGAAATAAATAAGAGATGGAGAAAAATGCCAGATCGAAATATAAAAATCACCCTGCAATATGACGGAAGCCGTTATGACGGCTGGCAGAAGCAGGGAAACACGGACAAGACGATACAGGGAAAATTAGAGCAGATTTTGGAGAAAATGGCGGGGCAGACGGTAGAAGTGCACGGTTCCGGGCGGACGGATGCCGGCGTTCACGCGTGGGGACAGGTAGCGAATTTCCATCTTCCGGCGTCCTGTGCCGGGATGAGCGCGGAGGAGTTGAAAGCGTACCTGAACCGCTATCTCCCGGATGATATCGCTGTTTTATCGGCACAGGAGGCGGGAACGCGTTTTCACAGCCGTTTAAATGCTGTTTCCAAGACGTACTGCTACCGGATTGAGACGGCAGCGAAGAAAAATGTATTTGAGCGCCGATATGTGTACGGTCTGGGGGACCGCTGGACATAGCGTCCATGAGACGGGCGGCTGCGTATCTGACGGGTGAGCACGATTTTAAAGCATTCTGTTCGTTGAAACGGATAAAAAAATCGACGGTGCGGAATCTCACTGCTATTGAGCTGACCATGCAGGAAAGTGTGTGCGAACTGCATTTTCGTGGCAATGGCTTCCTATATAATATGGTAAGAATCCTGACCGGTACACTGATCGAGGTAGGACTTCATAAGCGAACACCAGAATCAGTGGCGGAGGCGCTTTTTCCTGTGACCGAGCGCTGGCAGGCTTTACGGCGCCGCCGGAGGGGCTTTTTCTGGAACGGGTCGAGTATGAATAAAGCTGCATTGATTTTTGCTAGCTACCGTGAGGAGCTGGACAGAAATCAGAAAAAATTCATAACAAATGCAATAAGAACTGGTTTCTTTGCATTAAGTTATATAGAAAGGAAATTTCGTCCATGTTTTTGATGGGGCTTTTAACGACCATGGAAGAGCCGGTCGCCTATGATAAGATGAGCGATGAAAAGCTGCTTCTGCGAGTGGCAGAGGGAGATAAGGCGGCGTTTCAGCAGCTTTATCAGAATACGGATAAAACTATATACGGTTTTATTCTATCGATTTTGCGGAATCCGCAGGACTCTGAGGAGGTCATGCAGGAGCTTTATTTAAAGGTCTGGACTTCGGCTGGAAGCTATCAGTCGCAGGGCAAACCGCTGGCGTGGATGTTTACGATCGCTAGAAATCTTTGCTATATGCGCTTCCGTGACCAGAAGCATGAAGCGGATATCGGGCTTTCGGATCTTTCTGAGATGGAGACAGGGGAATTCTGTCCCCAGATAGAGGATGCTGCGGATAAGATGGTATTACACGCGGCACTCAAAATATTAAATGAAGAAGAACGGCAGATTGTACTTCTGCGGACATCAGCGGGGTTAAAACATCGTGAGATCGCGGCAGATTTGGAGATGCCGCTGGCAACGGTGCTTTCCAAGTACAACCGTGCCATGAAAAAAACTGAAAAAACACCTGAGAGAGAGGGAGTACATTGACCGATCACTCTGAAACAGCGTGGGAACAGGATGAGATTGAGTCACATCTGCGGTCGGCGATGGACGCCCTGACTCCCAACGTATTCGATAAAATCGATCTCTCGACGCCACAGGAGATCTATGTAAAACCATCCCGCCGTGTACGGATGTACCGCCGGATGCGGACCGTGGCGATGGCAGCCGCCGCCTGCCTGTGTGTGGCTGTGTTAGGAGGCGGTGTTTCATTTTACCAGAATCACCGTGTCGATTCGGTGATTGGCATCGATGTCAATCCGAGTATTGAGCTTTCCGTCAACCGGAACGAGAAAGTATTGCAGGCGAATCCGCTTAATGAGGATGCGGAGACGATCCTGGATGATATGAATTTGAAAAATGTAGACCTTGATATTGCGGTCAACGCATTGATCGGTTCGATGGTCCGGAACGGTTATCTGGATGAACTGGACAATGCGATTCTGGTTACCGTGTCCAATGAGAATGAGAAAAAGGCATCATCATTGCGTCAGGATGTCGTAGGGGATGTAGAGTCTTCCCTGCAGGAACACGCGGTACAGGCGGTTGTCTATGACCAGCGGATGAAGGTGACCGGGGAGATTCAGGATCTGGCGGAGAAATACAATATTTCTTATGGAAAAGCGTATTTTCTGCGGGAACTGATCCGGGATAACGACCTGACCGAAAATGATATGAAAAAATTTGCCGGTATGACGATGGAAGAGATTGCGCGGGAGATCGCGGATCGTGCTTATACGGTAGGTTATTCGAAGACGGACAGCACCATTGAGACGGATGCGGCTCTGGTTCATGAGGTGACATTGCCGCAGACCGAGGAAGAAACCTTAGCGGAGACGACCGTGGAAAGCACCGGTCAGCCGGAAAATGAACCGACGCCGGCAGAACAGCCATCGACTGCTGCACGCCCGGTGGAGACAACCGCCGCAGCAGATGAGGACGAGGAAGAAGTCGATTCGGGAGGCAAGAAAGCGAAGATTGACTATGTAGACTACGAGAGCGGTTCGCTGAACATCGTTTTTAAGGAAAAGGTTAAATGGAAAAATCCGACCGTGTCGGTGGTAGATCCGGACGGTCAGAGCTATTCGGCGAGAATCACGGACACAGGCGGAACCTCCTGTGAGATTCACGTCAAAGGGCTTCCAGCCAATACGGAGTGCACGTTTACGCTTGGCGGAGTGGCAGTGCGGGACGACGGTTCCTTTGGTACGGTAAAAGGCTATTTCGAGACGCCGGATATTGCGGATGATCTGATGGATGAGGATGACGACGATGCGGATGATGAGACAGTGGAGACAAAGCCATCCGAGACATCCCGTGCGCCGGAGACACAGACAGAAGCAGTAAAAGAGAGCACGCACTCGGAGACAGAGTACAGTCAGATGGAGACAAAGCAGACGGAAAAAGAAACGAAGACAGATGCGGAGTCAGCTAATTAAAGCGGAGTGTATGAGGATATATGATTCCTGCTGCCTGAACCATGATATGTCTGGAGTTATCAGAAGTTGGATTCGGGCAGCAGGAATTTTAAGAACCATTAGAATTATTTGCAGGAAGCCTCGTGACGGAAAAATATCCGGGGCATTACGAGACTGTAAAATGTTTCGAACTGGTAAATGATTATAATTGTTCAAAAAACATAAGTGTTTGAAAAAAATACTTGACGAAACAAAAATTTATGATATAATAATAAATGTGGCTGAGACAGCTATGAAATAAAAGATTGGGCTATCGCCAAATGGTAAGGCAACGGACTCTGACTCCGTCATTTTCAAGGTTCGAATCCTTGTAGCCCAGCTATTTTGAGACAGTGAGGATGATTCATCCTTGCTGTTTTTCTTTTGTCTTTTCTGTTTTTTTTCTGATTGGTAGATTCTTAAAAGATTCCAACGATTGACAAATTCCCTAAAGTACAATAGACTTATCTGGAAACATAATTGAGAAAAAGTTTCAATAGTATTTTTCTCTCTATGCTTTGCTTCAAAATCAGGCGGATCTAGAAGCCTGATGACATACAAAGAGTTTGACCAATGAAGAGAGATGGAGGCAGAGAATGACATTAAAGGATTTACCAATAGGAAAAACTGCAACCGTTCGGGCAGTTGGCGGAGAAGGTGCATTGCGGCATCATTTTCTGGATATGGGATTGATTCCGACTGCATCGGTTACGATGGTAAAATATGCGCCGATGGGCGATCCGGTTGAGGTGCGGATTCATAGTTATGAACTGACGTTGCGCCTGGCGGATGCAGAGAAGATAGAGATTGAGAATGTACGCGAGGCAGGAACCGAAGCAGCGGAAAAAAAAGGAACATGGGATTCCGATGGCGCGCGCGATCGATCACCCTGGACTCGGAGAAGGTGGAAAATACCATACAAAGGCGGAGGAACACCCATTGCCGGATGGCACCGTCCTGACGTTTGCTCTGGCAGGTAATCAGAACTGTGGCAAAACGACGCTTTTTTAACCAGCTGACCGGCTCCAATCAGCATGTGGGGAATTTCCCAGGCGTGACGGTGGACCGGAAGGATGGCACGATCCGCGGACATGAAAATACGAAAGTGACCGACCTGCCAGGAATCTATTCCTTATCGCCATATTCGAATGAGGAGCTGGTGACGCGTCAGTTTATTTTGCAGGAGCACCCGAAGGGAATCATCAATATCGTGGATGCGACGAACATTGAGCGCAACCTGTACCTGACCATGCAGCTTCTGGAACTGGATATTCCGATGGTTCTGGCGCTTAATATGATGGACGAGGTGCGCCAGAACGGCGGTTCTGTCCGTGTCAACGAACTGGAGGAAGAACTGGGAATTCCGGTTATCCCGATCTCAGCGGCAAAGAATGAAGGAATCGGAGAGCTGATCGGTCATGCGCTTCATGTAACGCATTTTCAGGAGAAACCGGGACGGCAGGATTTCTGTGATGCGGATTATCACGGTGGTGCGGTGCACCGCTGCCTGCATGGCATTATGCATCTGATCGAAGATCACGCGCAGAATCCGGGTATTCCGGTGCGCTTTGCTGCATCAAAGCTGGCAGAAGGCGATGAGGAGATTGAGGCGCGTCTGAATCTGGACACGAATGAAAAAGAGACGCTGGAACATATTATCTGCCAGATGGAGAAGGAACGCGGGCTGGATCGGGCAGCTGCGATTGCGGATATGCGTTTTGGTTTTATCGAAAAAGTCTGCAGGCAGACAGTTGTCAAACCGAGGGAAAGCCGGGAACACCGGAGAAGTGTGAAGATTGACCGTCTTCTTACCGGAACCTACACGGCGATTCCGGCATTTATTGCAATCATGGGTCTGGTATTCTGGCTGACATTTAATGTGATTGGCGCGGTCCTTTCAGATGGTCTGGAACTGGTGATTGGATGGCTGACAGAGCGGGCAGACGCAGCGCTGACAGCGGCAGGTATCAATCCGGTGCTCCATTCCCTGCTGATCGATGGTGTGTGCAATGGTGTCGGAAGTGTTTTGAGCTTTCTGCCGATCATTGTGACGCTGTTTTTCTTCCTGTCGCTTTTAGAGGACAGTGGTTATATGGCGCGTGTGGCGTTTGTGATGGATAAACTGCTTCGAAAGATCGGTCTTTCCGGACGGAGTATCGTGCCGATGCTGATTGGCTTTGGCTGCACGGTACCAGGAGTCATGGCAAGCCGGACGCTTTCTTCGGGCGGGATCGAAAAATGACGATCCTGTTGACTCCGTTTATGAGCTTTTCCGCCAAGATTTCGATTTATGCGTTTTTTTACCGCCGTCTTTTTCCCACATCATGGGGCGATTGTTATGATTGCACTTTATCTGTTGGGAATCCTGATGGGAATTTTGATGGCAATGCTTCTTAAAACAACTTTATTTAAGGGTGAAGCCGTTCCGTTCGTCATGGAGCTTCCGAACTACCGGATGCCGGGGGCGCGCAATGTCGCCCAGCTTCTCTGGGAAAAGGCAAGGGATTTCCTGCAGAAAGCATTCACGGTTATTTTTGTGGCGACGATTTTAATCTGGTTCCTTCAGACATTTGATCCGCACCTGAATGTTGTGACCAATTCCCCAGCAGAGTCTTCTGGCGGTTATTTCTGGTGTGATTGCACCACTGTTTGCGCCGATGGGATTAGGCGACTGGCGTGTCTGCACGGCACTTCTGACCGGATTTATGGCAAAGAGAGTGTTGTATCAACGCTGTCGGTTCTGTTCGGGACGACTCAGAGCCTGCGTGACATTCTGACCCCTCTTTCAGCGGTCAGTCTGCTGGTTTTCTGCCTGCTCTATACGCCGTGCGTGGCAGCGATCTCATCGGTCAGACGCGAACTGGGCGGAAAATGGGCATGCTTTGTCGTGGTGGCGCAGTGCGTGATTGCGTGGATCGTAGCGTATGCGGCCTATCTTTTGCTGGGGATGGTAATGTAGGTTTTGACTGAAAGTGAACCAAGGAAAAATTTCAAGCAACAAAAAAGGATCTGCTGTTTTGTTCTTTTTGTGGGTTTACAGTAGACAACATTTTAGAAAAAATGTTTATAATAGTAGGAAGTGAAAAAATGGACAGGAAAGTAACCGGATGGACAGTCATTCGAAAAAATGGATCTGTTTTTATCGAATAGAACCAGGAGGCGGGGACGGAGTTAATGCAGACGATCAATGAAGACATCAAAAATGGCACATTTAAGCCGGTTTATCTGCTATATGGCGAAGAGGCGTTTTTGAAGCAGAGTTATAAAAAGAAGCTGCGGGCGGCTATCTCGGGCGATGATACGATGAACTACAATTATTTCGAGGGAAAAGGGCTGGATGTGAACGAGGCTGATCAGTCTGGCGGACACGATGCCATTTTTCAGCGAGCGGCGTCTGATTCTGATCGAGGACAGCGGATTTTTCAAGACTTCTTCGGAGGCGCTGGCGGAGTATCTGCCGACGATGCCGGACACGACCTGCATCGTATTTGTGGAGGAGGCGGTCGATAAGCGAAACAAACTCTACAAAAAGGTCAAGGATCTGGGTCACATTGCGGAGATGAAGCGGCAGGACAGCGCGCAGCTCGCCAGATGGGCGGCGACGATCCTGGCGCAGAATGGGCGGAAGATCACGCCCTCCACGATGAATCTCTTTTTGGAGCGCGTCGGCGATGATATGGAAAACATCCGGATGGAGCTGGAAAAACTCATTTCCTACACGATGGGCAGTGAGGTAGTGACGGTAGAGGATGTGAAAGTCATCACGACCGTGCAGATCACGAACAAGATCTTCGACATGGTAGCGGCGATCACGGCGGGAAAGACGAAGCGGGCGATGGATCTGTACGAAGACCTGCTGACACTCAGGGAGCCGCCCATGCGGATCCTGTTCCTCATTGCCAGGCAGTTCAACCAGCTTTTGCTGGTGCGAGAATTGCAGGCGTCCGGCGCAGACCGGGGACGGTTGCCTCGAAATTGAAAGTACCTCCGTTCGTAGCCGGAAAACTCAGCAGCCAGGCAGCGGCCTTTACGAAAGAACAGCTCATTTCCTATGTACAGACCTGCGTGGATGCCGAGGAGGCAGTCAAGACCGGGCGGATGGGCGATCGGCTGGCGGTGGAGCTGCTGATCAGTCAGCCCAGAAGTTCCGTGCGCTGATTCTAAAGGGCAGTGCCAGCATCAGAATCAGCGGTTCTTCGGTCGGACCCGGCTGGAAAAGAAGCAACAAAAAAACCATTATTCTGTCACACCCACAGAATAATGGTTTTTTAATTTGGGTTAATTTTTAATATATAATTCGAAAGATCCGCTCTGGATAATTAAGCCAGAGTATTTACAGCCTTGGAAAGACGGGATACTTTGCGGGAAGCTGTATTCTTGTGGTATACGCCCTTGGAAGTAGCCTTGTCGATCTCGCTGGTAGCAGCTAATAATGCAGCCTGTGCAGCAGCCTTATCTTTTGCAGCAACAGCAGCTTCAACTTTCTTAACAGCAGTTTTAACTTTGGATCTGATAGCCTTGTTTCTTGCAGCTCTTGTCTCTGCAACTAAGATTCTTTTTTTGCGGATTTAATGTTAGCCAATGTAGTGTACCTCCATCATAAATTCTTTTATTTTGATTCGTAATTCATTTTGTATTTGGTTTGCATTAAAGCCTGGACACGGACAGTTCAATGTAAACATACTATTACATTCTATCGAATAAAGGCAGTATTGTCAATATCTATTTGCCTGTTTTTAGGGAAAAATTCGGAAAAAATGAAAAGGGAGCTGAAAAAGCAGCTCTTGTCAAGTTGCATAAGCGGAATAAAAAATAGAAAAAATTGATCGTTCAATATGATGAAATTGTGAAAAATAAAAAAAGTGCTTACACGAATGGAAAAAAGACGTTATAATAGCGAACCGTAACCCAAGTTGAATATAGTTTAAAAAACGCAGTGAGATTGCATACAGCAGTAGAGATCGAAACGAGTTTCCGATTTCTGCTGCTTTTTATTTTGTGAAATTTATCACGGACAGCATCTTGCGCGTGGGTGTGCCGGACTGATTTGCCGATGCATCTGGATAGAAGCAATTATTTTATAGGAGGAGAATGAAAATGCCAAGAAATAAGAGAGAAAGTTTTATCTATTCCGTTATCATGTGTTTCACTATGGTACTCTGGATGAGTATGTACAATGTAACCCTTCATATGGGACATTTATCCTTGGAAACGATCCGCGAAGGATGGATCGGATTCCCGTTTGCATTCGTGTATGCGTTTCTGTTTGACTGGTTCATCGTGTCCGGTCCGGCGAAGGGAATTGCGTTCCGTTACTTTGTATCACCGGAGAGCAGCACACTTCGTAAAGTAATCACGATCTCCTGCTGCATGGTCGTTCCGATGGTATTTGTTATGTCCTTATATGGCGGTCTGGAAGCCTGCATGAAATCCGGCGCATGGAACCAGCTGCTCATCATCTGGCTGACCAATATTCCGAAGAACATCATCATGGCGCTTCCGTTCCAGCTCATCGTAGCAGGTCCGCTGGTGCGCCGCGTGTTCCGTACCGCATTCCCGGAGGGAACCGTGCTGCAGGAACCGGTTATGTAGGGAGATAGCAGAACAGTTACTAATCATCATTATATAAAAAGAATATCTGGTTTTTGTATCATTATGGGTTCAGTAATACCGAAGCATAAAATACGCGGTCCCGCCATTCAAACCGTGCATCGCCGTGGTACTGTTCGGCGATCATGCGGATCGATTCGGTTCCGATGCCGCTTTCCGCAGGTTTGGTCGATACCAGTTTTTCATTCATCCAGGTAGGGCTGAATGCGCTGGTGTTGTCCGTGGTGATGGACAGGGTGGAGGTACCCGTCTGCACCGCGGAGAGACGGATGAAAGGCGGCGTGTTTTCAGAGCCGGAACACCCGGTCTCCCAGGAGAAAAAGTTGTAGCCGAAGAGCGCCTGACAGATGCAGAAAGCGGCGGCACGCACGACCAACAGATAATCGATGATAAATAAATATAGAAATAAAATCATTCCGCTCTCGGCGTCTACTATCAGCTTAAATAAAACGCCAAAGCAAGGGAGCGCGAGGTATTGCACCCATACACTGGACAAATCATCTACAATCGCGATTTTCAAAACAAAATCCCTCTTTTTTCTTCTGATTGTCTGGAAAAGGCTGCTTACGCATGTTTCGAACCTTTTGATTCTAATATCATAAAAGTATCATAACATAAAAAGAAGCAAAAAAGGCATAGTTTTTACATCTTATGAAACAGACTTGATACGCTCTGCCGATCATGCGAAAATGTGTGATCGGCAGAGCTCTTTTTTGATGTCTGACAATCCCTTACAAATTTATGAAAAACCTATGAAAAAAATCCCCCGCCCCCTCGCCAAGAGAAAAAAAAGTTATGTTATAATTTATGGAAGAATGCGTTTTTGGCGCAGCGGTTTCAGAAACGGGACGTATTGAACCGGAAGCCGCGGCATATATAAAAAGGAACCATGTATGCTCAACGAAGACAAGATAAAATTAATGACCGAACTGGCACTGTTTGAGAAGAAGCATGCTTCCCAGATGAAAACAGTCAATCAGTATTTTAAAAGCGACTATATCAGCCGCAATCTGCTCCGGGGATTTATAAGCTATACATTGTGCAGCATACTTCTCTTTGGAATGTGGGTATTATTTAATGTAGAAGTAGTTCTGAGTTCGATAGGAATGGATGAACTGAAGGGACTGGCTTTTCGAGGAGGAGCTTTATACCTCGGGGGGCTTTTTCTGTATGTCGTGCTGACGATCATCGTGTATGGCGGGCGGTATGAGTACGAGGAAAAGATGAACCGGATCTACATAGCGAAACTGAAACATCTGGATAAGCGCTACGATATACACCGGCGCGCCAGAAAAATGGAGAGAGAGAGAGGCAGATGAGAGGACTCCTTGCAGGGAAAGAAGCACTCAAGGCTTTCTATGCGAGATACAGTGCATTTGTGAATGCATTCCTGCGTTTTATAACTGCCTTTGCGGCGGTGTTTCTGATTAACCAGAACATCGGACTGATGCCGAAACTGAGCGGCGGTCTGGTGCCGCTGTTTGCGGGAATTATATGTGCATTTCTCCCATTTGGAGCCATTGCGTTTCTGATTGGGATTTTTTGCTGGCACAGCTCTTTGCAGCATCGATGGAAGTGGCGCTCATCACCTTGGTGTTTCTTCTGATCGTGGTGCTGCTGTATTACGGATTTCAGCCGGGTGACAGCGCGTACCTGATTGTAACGCCGATCTTGTTTTTTCTGAAGGTGCCGTTTGCAGTCCCGATGATTCTCGGACTGACTGGAAGCCTCGTATCGGTGATTCCGATGAGCTGCGGGATTTTTCTGTACTACGTGATTCTGTATGTGAAGCAGAACGGAAGCTTCCTGGCAGGCAGTGAGCAGACTGAGATTACGCAGATGCTGGCGCAGGTCATCAAAAACCTGCTGGCAAACCCGGCGATGCTTGTCATGATTGCAGCATGCTGCCTGGGGGCGCTGACGGTCTGTGTGCTCAAGAAACTGTCGATCAACTACTCCTGGGGGATCGCGATCGGAGCTGGCCTTATTTTACAGATTCTGGTTGTGTTTATCGGCGATTTCCGCTTTGGCGTTCCGGTGTCCGTGCCGGAGCTGGTTGTGGGAATGATTGGTGCGGTCATTGCGTCGCTGATCTATCAGCTGTTTGTTTTTTCGGTCGATTACAGCCGGACCGAGTACACGCAGTTTGAGGATGATGATTATTATTACTATGTGAAAGCGGTTCCAAAGATTGCGATCTCGAGGACGGATGTAAAGGTACAGGAAATCAATAAAGTAAAGAGAAGATAGACTATTTTATAAAAGAAACTTGTTGTTAAAAGAAATGCGTGACGGGTCATATGTACGTGACTGGTAACAGAAACGCAGCCCGAAAGGGAGGGAAAAGAATGGCAGAGATACTGGCGGAGATTTATTCGTGGATCTCGTTCGTACCGAAGATAACCTTTAAAAATTTAATAGAGATCGCGATTATAGCAATTCTGGTATATGAAATGCTGATCTGGATCAAAAATACGCGGGCGTGGACGCTTCTGAAGGGTATTATTTTTATTCTTGCATTCTTTCTGGCAGCTGCGATCCTGGAACTGGATACGATTCTGTGGCTTCTGGAAAAGACGTCGTACATTGCGGTAACGGCGATCATCGTTATTTTCCAGCCGGAGCTGCGGAAAGCACTGGAGCAGATCGGAAGCCAGAACGTGCTGACGACGCTGTTTTCAACGGATGATACGAAGAAAAATGAGGATTTCAGCGAAAAGACGATTGCAGAGCTGGTGCGTGCTTGTTTTGAGATGGGAAAAGTCAAGACGGGTGCCCTGATCGTCATCGAGAGGGGCACGCCGCTCGAGAGATCGAGCGGACGGGCATCGAGGTCGATGGTATCGTGACCAGCCAGCTTCTGATCAACATTTTGAGCACAACACACCGCTTCACGACGGCGCGGTGATCATCCGCGGCAACCGGGTGGCGGCGGCGACCTGTTATCTGCCGCTCTCGGACAATATGGATATCAGCAAGGCATTGGGAACCAGACACCGTGCGGCAGTCGGAGTTAGTGAGGCGACCGATAGCGTGACCCTGGTTGTATCGGAAGAGACGGGGCGCGTGTCGGTGGCTGTGTCCGGACGGCTTAAGAGTGTCAAGGATGGCGATGAACTGAGAGATATGTTGTCGGTTCTGGTAAAACGGGAAACGGAAAACACAGGTCGTTTCAGAATATGGAAGGGAAGACGCAGAAATGAAAGAAAAGCTGACGAATAATCTTGCGATCAAGCTGATTGCCCTGTTCTGTGCTTTCTTTGTGTGGCTGGCAGTCGTGAATGTGGCGAACCCGATCAAGGTGTCGACGAGGGAGGTTCCGGTCACGATCACGAACGATCAGGTGCTGGAGCAGGCGGATCTTGCCTATGATGTGGTAGGCAAAAAAACGGCGGTGATCAGTTTCAAGATCCGGACGAAGGATGATTATAAGGTAAAGGCGTCGGATTTCAACGCCTATGCGGATTTATCGGAAATGTATGATGTGACGGGGGCGATCCCGATCCGAGTGGAAGTGGTGAACAATGAGGAACTGCTGGAGTCCACGCCGGTTGTGAAGTCCCCGGAGGTCATCAAGATCACGACCGAGGCGCTGCAGACCAAGGCATTTACGCTGAAAGCGTATCCGCAGGGCGAGGCGGCAGACGGTTACGAGGCAGGTGAGGTGACAATGGTGCCATCTCAGGTGACGGTCAAAGGACCAACCTCCTGATCGGACAGATCAGCAGCGTGGGTATCCGTTTTGATATTAACGGTGCTGTGGCGGATGTCAGTGGAACAGCAACACCGGAGTATTTTGACGCCAATGGAAATGTGCTGTCAGATTTGGGAGATTCTGTCAAGACGGTTGGCGGAGATGTCTCTTATACGATGCAGATCCTGAAAGTAAAAGAAGTACCGCTTGATTTTGACGTCAGCGGCGAGGTGGCGGATGGATACCGCTATACGGGTCCGAAGACGGATATCAAGTCGGTGTCTGTGGCAGGACTCAAGACCGATCTGGCTTCGGTCAGCACGATCACGATTCAGGGACCGTCCCTCAATGTGCAGGGCGCGACAAAGGATGTGGAGTGCGAGATCGATCTGGATGATTACCTGCCGTCCGGACTTACGATCGTGGGACTGGACAGCACGACGATCAACGTGACACTGCAGGTGGAGAAGCTGACGGAGAAAACCTTTACGGTTAAACCGGAGGATGTGACTCTAAACGGAAAGAACAGCAGCTACAGCTATACCGTCGAAGATACGAAGATGGAAGTCAAGGTACAGGGACTCGAGGAGGATTTAAGCAGTCTGTCGGCGTCGAAGATGAATATCCGGGTCGATGTATCAGGCATGGGACTGGGCGAGCACACGGCAGCGGCGCAGCTCCATCTGGGGGACGCGTATAAGATGCTGTCGGCACCGGCTGTGACAGTGCGGGTCAGCGAGCATGGAAGCTCCAGCGCCCAGACGACGGAAAGCACCGAGAGTGACCGTGGAGACACGGACAGCCAGAGCAGTTCCAACCGGGAGAGCGGGGCAAGCTCGGCAAAAGAAAATGTGGATGCGGAGAGCGGCAATGTGGCATAAAGCATGGTACGCCGTCCACAAATGAGGAGAAAGAAGTTAAAATAATGGTAAAAGCAAAATTAAATTAAAAAACCCGACCGGTCTGCATTTGAGACCGGCGGGAATCCTGTGTAATGAGGCGGTAAAATTCGATTGTTCCGTCCAGTTCCAGTTCCGTGGCACCGTGTCCAATGCAAAGAGTGTCCTGAGCGTGCTTGGGGCGTGCATCAAGAGTGGTGATGAGATCGAGTTTATCTGTGATGGAAAAGACGAGGAGGAAGCTCTGTCAGCGATGCTGAAAATCGTTGATGACGGGCTGGGCGAGTAGAAAAAAACGGTACGGTAAAAGACTGTGTACAGACGTACGGATAGGATGGAACTATGATCGTTTATTTGGTTTGCTATGCGGCTTCGCTGCTTCTGGCGCTCAGCCGCCATTATCTTTTATCCGGCGCAGGGCTTCTGGCGGCGGCGGTGTATCTGTATGCGTCAGACTATATCCGGAGTGGAAATCTTCTGCATCTGCGGGGGATTTTCGCTCTTTCCTTTGTAGGTGGACAGGGACTGGCGTGTATGAAGCTTAGTTATTTAAGTCAGGCATGGAGTGCGGGAACGTGGCTGGGACTTCTGGCGGCGTTTGCGGGCTTTTATCTGGCTTTTTATTATCTGGAAGCATTTTCCGGCGAAGCGTCCGTCCGTGTGGGCGGTCATTCCGGCGCGGTGCAGCGCCGGGGGCTGGAATCCTATGCCGGAACTGTTTTTTTCTGCGCGGTGGCGCTGGCGGCGGTATCGGCAGGCTGCTTCGCGATCGAGGCGGTCTATATGGGCTATATTCCGCTGCTGCTCCGTGGAGTTCCGCATGCCTATTCCTATTTCCATGTGACAGGGCTTCATTATCTGACGGTGTCCTGTGTGCTGGTTCCGGCGCTCTCTGTGATCTATTTTTTGCATCGAGGGCGGTCGCAGCCGGGGACGGCTGGTGTGTATGCTTCTGGCAGATGCAGCGGCGGTGGCGATTCCGCTTCTGTGCGTGTCGCGCTCCCAGCTTCTGTTTGCGGTACTGCTGGCATTGATTACCTACATGCAGATGGAACACCAGCTGAATCCGATTTACGTTGTTTTTGCGCTGGCGGGGCTGATTATGCTCTACATTCTGCTGACGATCGCGCGCAGCCATGATACTGCCTACCTGAATACGGTTTTTGAGATGAAACGGCACCTGCCGATTTTTGTGACGCAGCCGTATATTTATATTGCAAACAATTACGATAATTTCGACTGTCTGGTCAAGGGACTTGTGAAGCACAGCTGGGGCATGAAAATGCTGGCACCGTTCTGGACGCTGACGGGACTCAAGTTTCTGGTTCCGTCGTTGACGGCATTTCCATATTATGTGACGAAGGAAGAGCTGACGACGCTGACGATGTTTTATGATGCGTACTACGATTTCGGCGTAATTGGTGTGTTCGTCTTTTCTGCCCTGTTAGGAGCGGCGGCGTATCTGCTGATGCGGATGATGCGCCAGGTGCAGAATCCGATTACCTATCTTCTGTACGCACAGTTTGTACTTTACATGCTGTTATCGTTTTTCACAACCTGGTTCAGCAATCCGTCCACATGGTTTTATTTCGCGGTGACAGCGGTTGTGGCATTTCTGGTATCGCATAAGGTTATTGTTTCCGGGTAGGCACTTTTGGAACCGAAAGTGCCGTAAGAAAACGTGGTGGCAGCAGGAATTTGCCGTATTTAAATGCGAAGCCACGGCAAATTCCGTTACTGGCCACGTATGCGTGGACAGTAATCGCATAAGATTGCAGGGCGGTAAAAATATATGGATTAAGATATAAAAATGAAATAAAATCTGCTATAATAACAAAAAAAGACGACAATTCAGCAAGTTAAAGTGCTGCTTGTATACAGATTGAATTGCCGCATTGATCAATTTTATAGAAAAGAGGGCAAGCCAATGATTTCAGAAAAATGATACCGCTTATGAAAAATAACTCCGCCATCCGTATGATGTTCGAAGAGGGCAATAAGCTGGCGGCGAAATATGGACGTGAGAATGTATTTGATTTCAGCCTTGGAAACCCGAGCGTACCGGCTCCGGCAGAGGTAAATCAGGCGATTCAGGATATCGTAAAGGAAGAAGATTCCCTGTTTGTACACGGATATATGTCCAACGCAGGCTATGAAGATGTGCGCGAGACGATCGCACAGTCGTTAAACCGCCGGTTTGGCACCTCCTTTTCACGCAGGCAACATTCTGATGACGGTCGGTGCGGCAAGTGGCCTGAATGTCATTTTAAAGACCCTGTTAAATCCAGGAGAGCAGGTCATTACCTTTGCACCGTACTTTGTAGAGTATGGTTCTTATGTCCGCAACTATGACGGCGAGCTGGTGGTTGTATCTCCGAATACGGTGGATTTCCAGCCGAATCTCGTTGAATTTGAGGAAAAGATCAACGAAAAAACCAAGGCGGTCATCATCAACACCCCGAACAACCCGACCGGTGTTATTTATTCCGAGGAAACACTGCAGAAGATTGCAGCAATTTTGGAAAAGAAACAGAAGGAATTTGGCACATCGATCGTGCTTCTGTCTGATGAGCCGTACCGTGAGCTGGCTTACGACGGCGCGGTTGTACCGTATGTGACAAAATATTACCGCAATACAGTGGTTTGCTACTCGTACAGCAAGTCCCTGTCCCTTCCGGGCGAGCGTATCGGTTATCTGGTAATTCCGTCTGAGATGGATGAGAGCGCAAATGTATTCCAGGCGGCAACGATCGCGAACCGTGTTCTGGGCTGTGTCAATGCGCCATCCCTGATGCAGAGAGTCATCAAGCGCTGCGTAGATGCGAATGTGAATCTGGAAGCTTACGACCGCAACCGTAACCTGCTTTACAACGGACTGAAAGAGTGCGGATTTTCCTGCATCAAGCCGGAGGGCGCGTTCTACCTGTTCGTGAAATCCCCGGTGGAGAATGAGAAGGAATTCTGCGAGGTATGCAAACAGTACAATGTACTGGTAGTACCGGGAAGTTCATTCGCTTGCCCGGGTTATGTGCGCATCGCATACTGCGTATCGTATGGGCAGATCGAGAGATCGCTTCCGGCATTCAGAAAGATTGCGGAACACTATAATCTGGTATAGCGAAGTTGCATCATTGCCTCGGAAAGGAAAAGGATGAGATGAAACGATATCTTAGAATGATTCTGAATATTGTGATTCCGTTCCTGGGTCTATGTCTGGTCATCTTTTTAGGTCCCAGGCTTCTGCGCTTTTTCATGCCGTTTGTGGTCGGATGGATCCTGGCACTTTTAGCAAATCCGCTGGTCCGGTTTCTGGAACGGCGCGTGAAGCTGGTGCGGCGCCACGGCTCGATGCTGATCATTATCGCGGCGCTGGCGATCGTGATCGGTCTTTTTTACGGGGCGGGTCTTCTGGTTTACCGGGAAATGGGAAGTTTTCTGGCGGATGCACCGGAAATATATCAGAGTGTGATCGCTGAGATCGGGGATGCATTGCAGAATGGGCGGAAGCTTGCAGAATATTTTCCTCAGAATTTACAGCCGCCGCTGCTGGCATTTTCGGATAATCTGGATGGTTTGTTTGGAAAACTGGTATCGCGGGCGGCGGAACCGACCGTGCAGATCGCCGGACATGTGGCGAAGAGTATTCCGAATCTTCTGGTAAATATGGTCATTACTATCCTGTCTTCATATCTGTTTCTGGCGGATCGGGAGTCCATCATGCGGTGGCTGAAAGGGCATCTTCCGGCATTTATATTCCGCTATATCGAGTATATGAAACGGGACGCAAAGGGAGTGATTGGCGGATATTTTCTGGCACAATTCCGTATCATGTGTGTGGTGGCGCTGATTCTCGCGGCAGGATTTTTGGTGCTGGGTGTCCGCTACGGTGTCCTGTTGGCATTTTTGACGGCGATTCTGGATTTTCTGCCGATCTTTGGAACTGGAACGGTGCTGTTCCCATGGGCGGTTGTGAAGCTGTTCGCGGGGGAGTATGCGTATGCGACCGGACTTATCCTGCTCTACATCCTGACGCAGGTCGTCCGTCAGATCATCCAGCCGAAGATCGTCGGGGAGTCGATGGGATTGCCGCCTCTGATGACCCTGTTTCTTTTGTATCTGGGATTTAAGCTGCGCGGGCTGACAGGCATGATTCTGGCGGTGCCGGTGGGGCTTGTCTTTATCAATTTTTATAAATATGGGGCGTTTGATTCGATGATCCGGAATTTCAGGATGCTGATGGAGGCGATTCAGAAATTCCGGAGGGAAGAATAGGGGAGGTTTCAAAAACGCTCCGCGAGGATGCGCACTCGCGCGAAGCAGAAACATGTCACAAGCGACCGCGCGAGACGCCCAAATGTGCCGAGGCACATTCTTTTTTAGTAATTTAATCTGGATAAATTATGCGGCGTATCGCGATATTTTTTCTTATATGCCCGGAGGAACGCAGCATAATTGCGGAATCCGGATTGATAGCAGGCTTCTGTGACGGGGTGCCCCGACGCAGGAGCTCGTTTGCGTTTTGGAGGCGTTTTTCGGTCAGGTATTCGGTAATGGTGTAGCCGGTTTCCTGGCGGAAGAGACGCATCATGTGGTATTTGCTTATGTAAAAGCGGGCGGCGAGCTGGTCGATCGTATGGTCTTCTTCCGGGTGTTCAGAGAGGTAGCGCATGAGTTCCAGGATTTTTTTCGCCGGAAGGGGAGGTCGGAACGTATTCCCGATGGTTTTCGGAGGCGGCGCGATCAAGGTGTACCATAAATTCCAGGAATAATAAACGCAGAAGAAGCCCGGAGCCATAACTGCTGCCACCAAGGGATTCAAAGTTAGCATTGTCTGTACCATTGTCATTTGTACCACCTGCCTGATAGGCATTTTCCAGTCTTGACAGCGCCTCTAAGAGCGGCGTCATGGTAAGGGAACCGAGGCGCAGAACATCGGACTGCTGTTCTCTGGCAAGCTGGAAACAGAGGTCGAGCGCACAGTCAGCACAGGAGAATGCATCCAGACATTCTGGCGACAGGTAGAGGATGATGCGCTCATATCGGCTGTGGTATGGCACGACCGGCTTGTGCAGGCAGTGCGCGCCGACGAGGACGATGTCGAGCGGGCGGAGGTGGTAGGAACGGCCTTCCACGATGTAGTCCGCTTCGCCATTTAACAGGATCAGGACTTTGTGGAAATCATGATAGTGGTAGGCAACCGGTGTATCCATCTGCCCGCGCAGGTGGAAGAGGCGGAATTCGTGGTTGAGGTAGCCGCGTTTTTCGTAGGCGGGGGATTCGTGGGTGGTATTTTCTGGCATAAGGGGACTCCTTTTTTGAGTGTATTGCAGGTTGATTGTTGCGGGAAATTATATCTTGTATAAATGCATTGAGTTTGTTGTTTTCCTCTGAGATAAATATGTTTTGAAACACAGACATTTCGTTTCTTAGTTCATATTATATAGCATTATATGCAATATTTAAAGCATGATTCTTCTATTAAAAGCTGCTATATTTTCCTAAAATTGAAATTAAAGAAAGCATAGATGGAATATTATGAAAATGCAGACATATTCAAAATATAAATGGATATGCATGATAAAGTGATTTCAAGAACGGAAGTAGAATAAAAATCATTGATGAAAGGTAACTGTTCAGTAGGTCTGCGCATTTACTGCGCTGACCGTACGAAAACATGGGTCAGCAGGCAAAAATCCCATTGCCGTAGGCAATTTTTAATGGATTTTGCGCGTGACTGTGAAGGTACTGAACAGTTACGATGAAAGATTTTTATGGTATTGATTAAAAGGGGCAGGAGGTATCGCGATGAAACAGGTTGTGCTTGAAAAATATCACTGTATGGGAAATGATTACCTGGTGTTTGATCCAAATAAGAATGATCTGGAATTGAATGCGGAGAATATCAAGAAGATGTGCAGCCGTCATTTTGGCATCGGCGCGGATGGCATTCTGGCGGGTCCATATCTGGGGGAGAATGATTTTTATGTACGCATCTACAACGCGGACGGAAGCGAGGCGGAGAAGAGCGGCAACGGCATGGGTATTTTTGAAAATATCTGCGGGACGCGGGATATGTGCAGAAAACGACGATCTCCTGGAAAACGCTGGGAGGCGAGGAGACAGTCTTTTATCTCAACGAAGATGCGACCCGTGTGAAAATTTCGATGGGACATCCGACGTTCTGGAGCGATGAGATTCCGGTGACCGGCGAGCGGCGGGAGATGGTAAACCAGACGATGGTATTTGGAAAGATTCCGTATGTCACGACTTGTCTTTCAATGGGAAATCCGCACTGTGTTATCTGGATGAATGAGATTTCGAAGGAAATGGTGTGCCGGATTGGCGAGCATTCGGAAACATCCGAATATTTCCCGGAAAAGGTCAATACGCAGATTTTAAATGTCCTTGACCGGACGAATATCCAGATCGAGATCTATGAGAGAGGCGTTGGATATACGCTGGCGTCCGGAAGCTGCGCCTGCGCGGCGGCGAGTGCGGCATACCGCCTGGGACTTGCTGATCCGCATATGTACGTCCATATGCCGGGCGGCACGCTGGAAGTGGAAATCAAGGAGGACGGCATGGTTTACATGGTCGGCGAGGTCGGCTATGTGGGACATATCCAGTTGGGAAATGAATTGAGCGAACAGCTGCGGATTAAATAAAAAAGTATTTGACAGAAAAAATATCGGACTGCTATATTTTATTTATAAAATTGTGAAAAGAATGACAGGGGCATTCTCACACAGCAAAACGATCATAAACGTATGCTTGAAATTTTGGGGTCTGTATAGGCAGGAAAATTCTGGGCGTATATGAAAAGAGGGCGAGGGGGGCTGACTGGAAACAGAGACAGCTGCCTCGTTTTTTATAGGAGGAAATGTCGATGGGAGAGAATACGAACCGATCCGAACCTTTTTTTTGATGAAGATGTTGATTTGGTAAAGCTGCAGTTTACCGATATTTTTGGACAGTGCAAAATGGTCCAGATGACGCGGAGGCAGGCGGAAAAAAGCGATGAAAGAGGGGTATGCAATCAACCGGTTTGCGCTCGGCGGCTTACAGAAAGCTGGGATCGAGGGCGCGGCGGCGCCGGAGTATCTGACGGACCAGAGCGAGAGTGTGGAATTGTACTTTGAAGCCGGATGCATCAACGTATCAGGTTCTTCCGTGGGATTCCGGGCAGGAAAATGTAGCGCGCGTGATCTGCCAGGTCTGCAATGCGGATGGGACGCCGTCCTGGACGGATTCGCGTCATATTTTACAGGAAACGGTAAAACGTGCCGAGAAGATGGGACTGGACTTTGATTTTGATTTCAGTGTGAGTTTTATCTGTTTCACACGGATGATGATGGGAGACCGACGACGGTGACGCATGAGGTTGCCGGGTATTATGACGCGGGGCCGATCGATCTGGCAGAGGGCGTCCGCCGGGACATGGTTCTGAGCCTGGAGGAAGCAGGATTTGCGGTCGAGAGCACGCATCATGGTCTGACTGCCGGACAGCACAGCTTCGTCCTTCCGGCGCGCCGGGGCATTGAGGCAGCAGATTATTTACAGACGTTCAAGGCGGCGGTCAAACGGATTGCGAAACGCCATGGTCTGCATGCGACTTTTATGCCGAAGCCAAACATGAGCGGCGACGGCTCGGGGCTTCATGTGGGCGTGTCGATCTCTTCCAGACGGGGCGCCGAGGCGATGGCGCAGGCGAAGCAGTTTGCGGCAGGCGTGCTTAAAAAATCTGAGCGATATGATGATTTTCACGAATCCGACCGTCAATTCATACAAACGTCTGGCGGCGGAGCGGAGCACGGTGTTCCAGCCGGAGTTCCCGGCGGCTGTGTGGGAAAAAGGAAGTGAAAAGGCAGTTCATGTGAAGGAAGACCGGAACGGACGTATTTCCGTGGAAGTGCAGTTCCCGGATCCGTCTGCGAATCCGTATCTGGCGCTGACGGCGATTCTGGCAGCAGGACTGGAAGGAATCGAGAAGGCGCTGGTGCTGGATGAAGAAGCGGGCGATGAGGATGCGCCGCGGTTCCCGGAGACATTGGGGATATTGCTCCAGAAGCTGGATCAGAATGAATTTGCACACCGTGTATTTGGGGAAAAGTTCTGCCGGATGTACGGCGAGGGCAAGAAAGAGGAGGGAACGCTTCTGTGCCTATGTGACGGATTGGGAAAACAGCGGAATATCTGTATCGTTGTTAGGGGGTACGGAATCGCAGTGAGGTGAGACCACGTGGGAAACATCATAGTAGCATTTTCGAAGCCGCAGGACGGACGAAATATTAGAAATATACTCGTAAAACATGGAATACAGGTCACAGCCTCCTGCACATCGGGCGCGCAGGTTTTAGCGTTAACCGATGATTTGCGAAGCGGGATTGTGGTGAGCGGCTACCGGTTTGGTGATATGACCTGCCGGCAGCTTGCCGACCAGTTGCCGCCGGGATTTGATTTGCTTCTCATTGCTTCCCCGAGCCGGTGGAGCGGCGAAGCGATGGGAAGGATTGTCTGCCTGCCGGCGCCGTTTAAAATGGGAGATTTAGTTTCGACGGTCCGCATGATTGAGCAGACGCAGGCGGAAAAAAGACGGCGGATGCGCCGCCAGCCGCCGCAGAAGCGCAGGGAAGAGGATCAGAAAGCGATCGACACCGCAAAGGCTATTTTGATGGAGCGGAACCGATGACGGAGCCGGAGGCGCACAAATATCTGCAGAAATGCAGCATGGACAGCCAGGTCAGCCTTATTGAGGCGGCACAAATGGTAATCAGTCTTTACAAAATGGCGTAAGATCCTTTACAATAGGATCAAAAAGGCAGAAGGAGCAGCAAAAACGATGAAATTTACAAAAATGCAGGGACTTGGCAATGATTATGTCTATGTCAACTGTTTTGAAGAAACGGTAAACGATCCGGAGAAGCTGGCGATTGCTGTCAGTGACCGCCATTTTGGAATTGGTTCCGACGGATTGATTCTGATTACCCCATCCGAGGTGGCAGACTGCCGCATGGATATGTACAATCTGGACGGTTCCCGCGGCGCGATGTGCGGCAACGGCATCCGCTGTGTGGGAAAATATGCGTATGACCACCATATCGTGGACAAGCCGCAGATTTCTGTTGAGACATTGTCCGGGATTAAATATCTGGATATGAAGGTCGAAAATGGCAAAGTAACGGCGGTCACCGTCGATATGGGCGAGCCGGAGCAGACTTCCGAGCTTCCGGAGAAGATCGAGGTAGATGGAACGGAATACGAATTTACCGGAATTTCCATGGGAAATCCGCACGCCGTTCTGTTTATGGATGAGATTGATTCCCTGGAACTTGAGACGATCGGACCGAAATTCGAGTTCCATAAGCGTTTCCCGGACCGTACCAACACCGAGTTTGTCAAGGTCATTGACCGCACACACGTAAAAATGCGTGTCTGGGAGCGCGGATCCGGCGAAACGATGGCATGTGGAACAGGTGCCTGCGCGGTTGCCGTTGCATCTATTCTGGCAGGGCATACGGAGGATGAGGTTGAGGTCGAGCTGCTGGGCGGCCGCCTGCAGATCCGCTGGGACCGCGAGAAAAACCGCGTGTTCATGACTGGACCGGCGGTGGAAGTGTTTAGCGGGGGAGTATGAGGAATAATTAAACAGGAAACTTTGGGACTTCTTTCACATATGGTAGTAGTACAACGATATGTGAGAGGAGTCTTTTCTTTTGGAAGAAAAAAAGAAAGTGATGATAGATGCCGGGCACGGCGGAACGAAAGATCCGGGAGCAGTATTTGAGGATCGAATGGAAAAGGACGATACCCTGCGTCTGGCGCTGGCAGTAGGGAGGATTCTCGAGGAAAATGGGGTGAATGCCGTCTACACGCGGTCAACGGACGTCTATGACACGCCCTACCAGAAAGCAGAGATGGGAAATGAGGCGGGCGCGGACTATTTTGTTTCCCTGCACCGCAATGCGGCGAGTGAGCCGGGAAAAGGTTCGGGCGTCATGACGCTGGTGTACAAGACAGGCAGGGAATCAGAACAGCTGGCGGATTCAATCCAGAGAGAGCTGGCGCGCACCGGATATGTGGATCTCGGCGTGATCGAGCGCCCGGATTTGATTGTGCTGCGGAAAACGCAGATGCCGGCGGTTCTGGTTGAAGCTGGATTTATCGACAATCCGGAGGATAACAAGCGGTTTGACGCGCAGTTTGACGAAATTGCGGCGGCGGTTGCATCTGGGATTCTAAATGTAATCGATGACGACATGGATCGCCGTCCGGTGGAAGAGAGCGACTATTATTACCAGATCCAGACGGGGACGTACCGCATCCGATCGCTGGCAGAGCAGCAGTTAGAAGAACTGCGCCGTATGGGATTCCCTGCATTTCTGGTGTACGATGGGACGTATTTCAAGCTTCGGGTCGGTGCGTTTAAAAATCTCGACAACGCTGTGCGGATGGAACGGGAACTGCGGAAGGCAGGATTTCCGACGGTGCTTTTGTATGAGAGGGAGGTAAAGTAGGGGAGAAAAGCTGAAAAACAGGTGCTATCTGAAAATAAGAATAGAATGACTTATTTGATTGATTTTTGCTGTGCTTTTTGTAAAAATGAATGGAAAAAATCCCCTCATTATGGTATGCTGAAGATAGAAAGCAACAAGCATTTTCTTGTAGATAAAGGGAGGGGGTTTGGTATGTCAGAGAAGAAAAAAATTATCATCACGATTGCGAGGCAGTATGGAAGCGGCGGTGCGGATACGGGCAAAAAGTTGGCGGAAGATCTGGGGATCAGTTTTTATGATAAGAACATTCTCCGTATGAACTCAGATGAGAGCGGTATCAAAGAGAGCTATTTCCATCTGGCAGACGAGAAGGCGGGCAACCGGCTTTTATACAAGATTATCAATACATTGACACCGGAAAAGGGCGCACCGTCGTTCGGTTCCGATCTCATTTCAGCCGACAATCTGTTTCGCTTCCAGTCGGAAGTGATCCGGAAGCTGGCGGCGGAGGAATCCTGCGTCATCATCGGCCGATGCGCGGATTATGTGCTGGACGGCACCGAGGGACTGATTCGCGTGTTCCTCTACGCGGATATCAAGGTGCGCGAGGAGCGCGTGCGTGAGCGGAATCTCTATGCGGACAAAGATGTCCTCAAAAATATCCACCGGATCGACCGGGAACGCCGCGATTATAATCGTTATTATGCAGGGCGCGACTGGGAGAAGCCGGAGAATTACGACCTTTTGATTAATACGACGCAGATTGGTGTGGACGGGGCGGTTCAGTTGATTAAGGATTATTTAAAAATGAGGGGGCTTTTGTAAGGGAAAAAGAAAGACTTCCACTTGCAATTCAATATAGTATCGTGTAAAATGGCACATACAGCCGGGCGAATACGAGAGTGTTTGGACGGCTGTATGTGCTGTTTTGCTATTATTACAAGTAAGGGGAAAATATGAAATATCAAAATGATATTGACAAAATGAATACGAACCGGAGTTTATTTCTGATGTCGCTGCCGATCTTTGTGGAGCTGTTATTGCAGCTTTTGGTCGGAAACGTTGATCAGATGATGGTAAGCCGGGTATCGCAGCCCTCGGTGGCAGCGATTGTCAATGCGAACCAGATCATGAACCTGGTAATTATCGTGCTGAGCATGGCATCGACGGCGGTTACCGTGATTTTGTCCCAGTATCTGGGCGCGCAGGATGAAAAAATGCATCCCGGACCTGCATGGTCTCGATCGTGCTGATCGGCGGCGTCAGTCTTGCGGCAACGATCCTGATTTTTGCCGGGCACACGCCGCTTTACCGGGCGATCCATGTGCCGGAGGAGGTTTTTGATGAGGCGTCGCTGTATCTGCTGATTGTCGGCGCATTTGTTCTGGTGCAGGGATTTTATCTGACCTTCTCAGCGATGATCCGCGCATTTGCTATGGTAAAAGAAGTCATGATTATATCAGTTATCATGAATGCCATGAATATTGTGGGAAATGCGATTTTAATCAATGGCTGGTTCGGAATGCCGCAGCTTGGGGCGGTCGGAGCGGCGATCTCGACGGATATCAGTAAGTTAGTTGGTCTGGCATTAATGATCGGAATGTTTTCAAGAGCCGCCGCGTCAAAATGGGAATGAGTTATCTGCGTCCATTTCCGGTGCAGATTTTAAAAAATCTCTGCCTATTGGCAATTCCGACGGGGGTCGAAAGTTTTTCGTTACAATCTCTCCCAGATGATAATTCTGGGAATTGTTAATTCCTTTGGCACGCTGGTTACTGTAACTAAGGGATATTGTACGATTTTTGCCAATATTGATTATGTTTATGCGATGGCGATCGCGACGGCAACCCAGATTGTGCTGGGCTACCTGATCGGAGCGCGCCGTCTGAATGATATACAGAAACGAGTGAATGCGACACTGAAGGTTGCGATTGCGGCGTGTGTCGGGATGGCGGTGCTGATGTGCCTGGGAGGTAAATACATTTTCCTGATTTTCACAGACAACCCGGAGATCATTGCGCTTGGACGGCGGATTCTGGTGATTGAGATTGTGCTGGAGATCGGGCGCGCGGTCAACATTGTTATGACCAAATGCCTGATTGCGGTCGGCGATGTCCTGACCCCGACCACGGTCGGAATCACCTTCCAGTGGGTCGTAGCTGCCGCCGGCTCCTGGTTGCTCGGCAGCAAGCTCGGCTGGGGGCTGGAAGGCGTCTGGATTGCAATGGCAGCCGATGAATGCGTGCGCGGACTCATTTACGCGGTGCATTTTAAGAAAGAACGTTGGAAGAAGAATTTTAAGGGCGTGAAGACGGAAGCAGAGTTGGGAGAGGCGTAGAAGATAAGCGAAGAAAGAAAGTGTGAGAAAAATGAAAGAAACAGGATGGAAAAAAGTCAGCAGGGAATGGTTCTGATGGAAAAAGAACGGAAGGAAAGAAATCGTTTGGCCGGGGGAGAAAATAACTGGATTTTCCAAGAATAGTGCAAAAGTGGGAGTCAATGGGGAAAAACAGGGAAAATCTGCTCGTAAAGTGTCTGGAGTTGAGGATACATGGGGCACACATGGGGACAGGAAACGAAATGTAGGGGAAAAAGACGGCCAGAAAACGGTTCGTGGTGGACAGCGTGGAAAAACAAAATGTCCGATTTACCGTGAGTGCGGTGGCTGT
>VOFH01004366.1_pt1 | contig 67081 bp, 110 predicted proteins | sample 5384091 | NCBI WGS metagenome assembly VOFH01 (sample SAMN12384727, study PRJNA508395) | human gut metagenome | isolation source: healthy gut G | host: Homo sapiens | reverse complement strand
ATAGAGGAATATTGTGAAATGGCTGAAATTCTTTCAGATACTGACGTTGCAATCATAGAAATGAATATTTCTTGCCCTAATGTAAAGCACGGCGGTTTGGCGTTCGGAACAGACCCTAAAGTAGTAAACGAACTTACAAGTGCAGTGAAAAAACATTCAAAGAAACCGCTTGTTGTAAAACTTTCACCGAATGTAACTTCAATCACTGAAATCGCAAAAGCCGCAGAGGCGGGCGGAGCAGACGGATTGTCGCTTATAAATACGCTTATGGGTATGAAAATTGACATACACACAAGACGTCCGATTTTGGCAAACAATACAGGCGGACTTTCAGGCCCTGCCGTAAAACCTGTTGCAGTCAGAATGATTCATGAAGTGCACGAGGCTGTAAATTTGCCATTGATAGGTATGGGCGGAGTTATGAGCGGTGAGGACGTAATCGAATTTATGCTTGCCGGTGCTTCGCTTGTGGCTTTGGGTACAGGACTTTTTGTAAAACCGGATTTAATTCTTCCTGTAAAGCAAGAGATCAAAGAATATATGGAACGTTATAATATTGAAGATATTAACAGCATTATCGGTACAGCTGTTATGAATTAGTTACAAAAAAGAGGGTGGTATCATCCTCTTTTTTGCGGATTATGAGAAATTTTAAAATTAAAAAAGGATTTTTGGGTGCGTATGTTGTATTATAAAAGCGAAAGTTTTTAAGACATAAAGCATTTTTTGAATAAAATTTCAATATAATATAAATAAAATGTTATAAAATGAGAAAATGGGGGTAAATATAACGTGAAGTGTATTTTTACCTCTGTTTTGATGAAAGATTGGAGCGTATAATATGTACATATTAGCATTAAAACGGAAGTCATAACAATGACGGAAATACAGCATTTTTGCTTAACGAAATTTTAAGACACTGTGCCGAAAAGGGTGCAGAAACTGAAATTTGCAGTGTCAGTGAGGCGATTATGGATACAAAAACACCGTTTTGCGTAGCCTGTTCAACGCCTTGTACAAAAAGTGCTATAAAGATACAAAACTTGATACATTATTTGATAAAATCGAAAGAGCTGATTTTGTTGTTTTCGGAAGTCCTGTTTATTTTGGTTCTATGACAGGTCAGATGAAATGTTTCTTTGACAAGACAAGGGATGCAAGAGCTAATAAAAAGTGGCTCGGAAAGCCTATGGCGGCGGTAACTGTCGGTGCGTCAAAGTACGGCGGTCAGGAAAGGACTTTGGAGCATATTCATTCATGCGCACTTGTTTCGGGTATGACGCTTATAGGCAACAGCTCTGTATCGGGTATGGGACATTTCGGTGTATCTGCTCAGAAACCGGCAAATGAAGATACATATGCTATAAATCAATGCAAGATTTTAGCAGAAAGAATAATTGAAACGATAAGATAAGTATATTTTTTTACGCATTATGTGTGAAAATAGTACCATTGATAAAAGGAGGTGACGGTGTGCCAAGAAGAATTTCAGACGATATGATAGCGCAAATATGTGATGAAAATGACATAATTGACTATGTATCGAGATATGTACAATTAAAAAAATCGGGACGTGATTACAGCGGACTTTGTCCGTTTCATCATGAAAAAACACCGTCATTCCATGTAAGTCAGGAGAAACAGCTTTTTCACTGTTTCGGATGCGGTGCGAGCGGTAATTTGGTGCAGTTCGTAATGCGTACAGAAAATCTTGACTTTATTGATGCGTTGAAGTTGCTTGCCGACAATGCAGGTATAATAATTCCCCGAAGATGATGGAAATTTTTTCGGACGCGTCGCATGAAAAGAAGAAGCGTATTTTGGCAATGAACAAACTTTCAGCGAGATTTTTTTATAATTGCCTGCGTGATAAAAAAAAACATAGGCGAAAAAAAGGTCAGAAGTATTTTGCAAAACGTAATATACCTTGGAAAACGGTTACGGTATACGGTTTGGGATATGCACCCGAAGGACACGATCATTTGCTTAAATATTTGACTTCGCAAGGATTTAAAACAGAAGAAATTGTCGAGGGCGGACTTGCCGTAAGCCGTGAGGGCAGAATATACGATAAATTCAGAGATCGTGTCATGTTTCCGATAATTGACGTTAGAGGAAATGTTATCGGTTTCGGCGGTCGAATTATGCACGACAATAAAGAAATTAACGGTTATAAAAATACCTAAATATCTGAATTCGCCCGAAACACCTGTTTTTTGATAAAGGCAGAAACTTATTTTCGCTCAACTTGGCGAAAAATGCAAAATCGTCGGAGATAATACTGTGCGAGGGGTATATGGATGTAATATCCGTATATCAAGCCGGTATAAAAAAAATATTGTTGCAACGCTCGGTACGGCTATTACGGAAAATCAAGCTAAATTGATGTTGCGTTACGGCAGTGAAATACTGATATGTTACGACAGTGACGAGGCAGGTACAAAAGCGGCGTTAAGAGCCATTGACATAATAAACAATGTAGGCGGCAGAGCAAAGGGTGATACGGCTTAAAAATGCCAAAGACCCCGATGAATACATAAACAAAAACGGGTTGAAAAAATTCAAAGAGGCGGTCAAAGAATGCGATGCCTGCCACTGAATTTAAGATTTCTTTGATAAAAAAGCAGTACGACATGTAACGAGTACGGACGGCAAGATACTGTTTATAGATGAGGTAGTAAACATATTTACAAAATTAAAAGACGCTGTTGAGGTAGACGCCTATATAACGAAAGTCATGGAGGATACAGGAATAAGCCGAGGCGATAGCAAGCAAATACCGTGAAAAAAATATCGAAGGGCAGTTATAAAAGAATACCGACTAAAAATGAGTATCAGAAAAAAGTCGAACAAAGAAAGCGTGAAACAACGAAAAATCAAATGGTTACAAGCAGTTTGCTTGAAGCTGAAAAACGACTTTTGGGACTTATATCGCAAAGTAAAAAACTTTATAAAATGTCGTCGGCACAGATTAAAGCCGATGAATTTGCAACAGATGTGTACAGACGTTTGGCAAAAAAGTATGTATGACAGCTATGAAAACGGAATGTCACCCGATCCGGCAATGATGTTAAATGATTTTTCGAACGACGATTTGAGTGAGGCGTCGGAAGTTTTTTATAATCTTGAAGTTTACAGCGGTGACGAAGAAACCGTCAAAGAACTTTTATATACAATTAAATTGGAGAAGTTGAATATGCGTATCAATGCCGAAACAGACCCTACGAATTTGATGGATTTGTTTAAGCAACGTGAAGAACTTCTAAATGAGAAAAATACTTGGGAGGAATAGTTTAATGCAGGAAAAGAAGAAAGACATTAAAGAGAACTTATCGAAAAGGTAAGAAAAAAGGGGTACTTACTTTTAAGGAAATAAGTGACGCTTTTGAAGACATTGAAGTGACACCGGAAGAAATAGAAAGACTTTTATGACATTTTTTGAAAAAGAATCTATCGAACTTGTTGAAGATTTGGATAAGGAACTTGAAGAAATCGAAGTAAGCAAGGAAGAACTTGAGGACTTGTCTGTTCCGGAGGGCATCAATATTGATGACCACGTTAAAATGTACCTAAAAGAAATAGGTAAAGTTAATCTGCTTACTCCCGAGGAAGAATTGTCACTTGCCAAAAAGAATGGCAGACGGAGAAACAGCGAAAGAACAGCTTGAAGAAATTGGCGAGGAGATAGACGAAGATACTAAAAAGCAGATTGATTTATTGATTGCGGACGGCGAAAAAGCAAAGAAAAGCTTGGCAGAGGCTAACTTGCGTCTTGTTGTAAGTATAGCAAAGCGTTATGTCGGTCGCGGTATGCTTTCCCTTGACCTTATTCAAGAGGGTAATCTTGGTCTTATCAAGGCTGTTGAGAAGTTTGACTATACAAAGGGTTATAAATTCTCAACATATGCGACATGGTGGATAAGACAAGCTATCACAAGAGCCATTGCGGATCAAGCGCGTACAATCAGAATACCTGTTCATATGGTTGAAACCATCAACAAACTTGTAAGGGTTTCAAGACAGCTTGTGCAGGAGCTTGGCCGTGAACCTACGCCTGAAGAACTTGCAAAAAAGAACTAAATATGCCTGTTGATAAAGTACGTGAAATTTCAAAGATTTCACAAGAGCCTGTTTCGCTTGAAACACCTATCGGCGAAGAGGAAGACAGTCATCTTGGCGATTTTATTCCGGATGAGGACGCACCTGCACCGTCAGAGGCGGCAAGTTTTGTACTTCTAAAGGAACAGCTTGGAGCGGTTTTTGGAAACATTGTCTGAAAGAGAGGCGAAGGTTTTAAGACTTCGTTTCGGTCTTGACGACGGACGTGCAAGAACGCTTGAAGAAGTAGGTAAGGAATTTGACGTAACAAGAGAAAGAATAAGACAGATTGAGGCAAAGGCACTAAGAAAACTTCGTCATCCGAGCAGAAGTAAGAAATTAAAAGATTTTCTTTTGATTAATAACTAAAAAAGCAATACCGAGAGTGTATTGCTTTTTTGCAAATGATTTTATAAACACGGAGGATATTATGGATTGGATTAAAGTATCTATATTTACGACATCAGAGGGTATTGAGCCTTTGAGCGGAAGACTGTATCAGCTTGGAATAACAGGTCTTGAAATTGAGGACGAAAAAGATTTTAAAGATTTTCTTGAAAACAATAAACAGTATTGGGATTATGTTGATGATGAGCTGATTAAGGAAAAAGAGGGCGAAACGGAAGTAATCGCCTATGTCAGCGATAATGCGGCAGGTCATGAAATGCTTATGGCAATCAGAAATACTGTTGCCGAAATGAAACAGCTTGATGATGAAAAAACGAGTTCGGCAGACTTGAAATCCATATTGACAATATGAAGGAAGAAGACTGGGCGAATAACTGGAAGAAGTATTTTCACCCGTTGGAAGTAGGCAAAAAATTTTATCAAGCCTGAATGGGAAGAACTTAAAGATAATACCGACAGAATTGTATTCAATATAAATCCGTATGAGTTTCGGTACAGGCGGACACTATACAACACAGCTTTGTATCGAAACACTTGAAAAATACATAAAACCGGGCGTTAAAGTGCTTGATTTGGGCTGCGGCAGCGGTATTTTGTCAATTATATCATTGTTGTTGGGCGCAGACAGTGCGTTTGCGGTTGATATTGACCCGAATGCGGTTGATATTGCATATCAGAATGCAGGCATGAATGATGTCGACATATCGAAATATACGGTTAAAGCCGGAGATATAATTACAAAATACAGAATTGCAAAATGAAATTGCCAAAATGAATATGACGTTGTTGTGGCAAATATTGTTGCAGATGTCATTATAGCGCTTGCTCCAAAAGCACGTGAATATATGAAAAAGGTGGTGTGTTTATTACTTCGGGAATAATCGAGGACAGAGTAGACGACGTTAAAACGGCACTTGAAAAATGCGGCTTTGAAATAAATTCAATCAAGCAAAGAAAAGATTGGGTATCTATTGTTTGTAAATAGCATTAACGGTGAAAGGAATGATAAAAATGCTTGAATTAAAGAATAATATTTTTTATGTGGGAGTGAAAGACCCTACACTAAGAACATTTGATATTTTTATGAAAACGGAATACGGTACGACATATAATGCGTATCTTGTAAAGGGTGAAAAAGACGGCACTTATAGAAACAGCACACGAAAAGTTACTTGATTCGTATATTTCAAATATCGAAGAAATAATGCCTGTTTCTGAGATTGATTATTTGATATGCAATCATACAGAGCCTGACCATTCGGGAAGTGTCAAGAAGATACTTGAATTAAATCCGGACATTGAAGTTGTGGGCAGTATTGCGGCTATAAGAAATCTAAAAGAAATAACAAATATGACTTTTAAGGAGCATATTGCAAAAGACGGTGCAGAGCTTGATTTGGGTGACGGAAAGGTATTGAAATTCTGTATAGTTCCTAATTTGCATTGGCCTGATACTATGGTGACATATCTTGAAAGTGAAAAGACACTTTTCAGCTGTGACGTATTTGGTGCACACTATTGTGAGGACGCAGTTGTTGACGAGGATATAATTTACTACGATAAGTATGAAAAGGCAATGAAAGTTTATTATGACTGCATTGTATCGCCGTTTAATGCTTTTGTTGTCAAGGCACTTGAAAAGTTGTCGGCACTTGATATTGAAATGGTTTGTAACAGTCACGGACCTGTACTTAAAAATATATAGCAGAAGCCATTAAAAAGTATTCGGCTTGGAGTGCACCAAAAGTTACAGAGAAAAAAAACAGTCGCAATATTCTATGCGTCGGCTTACGGATATACAAAGAAAATGGCAGACGTTATTGAAAAAACGCTTAATTCTTGTGATTTTGATGTTAAAGAATATGACGTTGCCGAAATCAACGATGAAATGATAACGGCACTTCACAGTGCGGACGCACTTGTATTCGGTACACCGACAATCAACCGAAATGCGGTAAAGCCTGTATGGGATATTATTTCTTCGATTGACCTTGTTAATATGAAGAATAAGCCTTGCTTTGTATTCGGTTCATACGGCTGGGGCGGTGAAGGTATTCAGCTGGTGCATAATCATCTTGAATTGCTAAAACTAAAGCCTTTTGAAAAGCCGTTCGGTTGTATATTCAATCCGTCAGACGAAAAACTTGCCGAACTTGAAGATTATACAAAGAAATTTGCGGAAACGATATAAAACAAAAGCAGAGTCATAAGATATGACTCTGCTTTTTGGTATTTGACAAATCAACAAATTTGTTATAAAATTATGCCTACTGAAATAATAGGAAATATATTTGGGGATAGGAAATAATTATGAGTATAACAATAGAAGAATTGAATAAATTAGATAAAGACACATATCAAATTATAGATATTCGTGACAAAGAGGAAGTTCAAAAGACGAAATGCCGGGGAGCGGTTTATGTTCCGTCAGATGATATAGAAACAAGCGAAAAGGTTGATTTATCAAAAAAACTGATTATTTGTTGCAGAATAGGTAAAATAAGCATAGACGTTGCGGAGCGGCTAAGAGAAAAAGGCGTTGACGCGGTGAGCCTTGAGGGCGGATATACTGCATGGCTGTTGGATTCGATAAAGCGAAAAGAGGCCGAGAGTATAAGTCGTGATGTTGAACAAAGTATAAGAAAAAATTCCGTAAAAAATTTGGCGTATGTTTGCAAAAAGCAATTAATACTTATGATTTGGTTAAAGAGGGCGACAAGATTGCGGTCTGTATATCGGGCGGAAAAGACTCAATGCTTATGGCAAAACTTTTTCAGGAACTTAAACTTCACAATAAATTTGAATTTGAAGTAAAATTCTTGGTTATGGATCCCGGTTACAGTCCTGAAAACCGTAAGGTTATAGAGGAAAATGCAAAATTGAATATCCCTATAACTATTTATGAATCCGATATATTTGAGTCGGTTTATAATGTTGAAAAGTCGCCTTGCTATTTGTGTGCAAGAATGAGAAGGGGATATTTGTATAAATTCGCAAAGGATATGGACTGTAATAAAATTGCGTTGGGACATCATTATGACGATGTAATTGAAACGATATTAATGGGAATGCTGTATTCGGGACAGGTGCAAACAATGATGCCGAAACTTCACAGCACAAACTATGAGGGAATGGAACTTATACGACCGCTTTATTTAATTCGTGAGCAGGATATAAAATCGTGGTGTCGATATAACGATTTGCATTTTATACAATGTGCCTGCAAGTTTACGGATACTTGTACAACGTGTAATAACGAAGAAAACCGTTCAAAGAGAGTTGAAATAAAAGAACTTATAAAAACGTTGAAACAGGTAAATCCGTACGTTGAGGGGAATATATTCAAAAGTGTTGAAAATGTCAGTTTAGAGGCGATTGTTGCGTACAAAATTGACGGTGTGAAACACAGTTTTCTTGAAACGTACGACGAAGAATAACTATATGTTGTACCGTTCAATTTGGCATTACACAACAAAATCCAAACAAAACAAGAATTTTGAAATGAAAAAGAAATAAATATTCACAAACTATTTTCACAATGACTATTGATTTATTTGGCAAAATAGTATAGAATAATAAGTAACAAAACATAATATGTTTTATATGAAATTTAGGAGGCAATATATAATGAGCAATATTAGGTTTGACTATTCAAAAGCACTTCCGTTTGTCGGACAGCATGAGATTGATAATATGGCTGAATATGTTAAAGAGGCACATAATATGCTTCATAACAAAACCGGTGCAGGTAACGATTTTTCTTGGTTGGGTAAACTTGCCTACGGATTATGATAAAGAAGAATTTGCAAGAATTAAAAAGCGGCTGAAAAGATTCGTTCTGATTCAGATGTACTTGTTGTAATCGGTATAGGCGGTTCGTACCTTGGTGCAAGAGCGGCTGTTGAAATGTTACAACATTCATTCTATAATGCTCTTGACAAAGACAAGAGAAAAGGTCCTGCTATTTTCTTTGCCGGAAATAACATCAGTTCGACATATATGGCTGATTTGCTTGAAACAGTAGAGGGTAAAGATATTTCAGTAAACGTAATATCAAAATCAGGAACAACAACAGAACCTGCTATTGCGTTCAGAATATTTAAAAACTTGCTTGAAAAGAAGTACGGCAAGGAAGGTGCAAAAGAAAGAATTTATGCAACAACAGATAAAGCTCGTGGCGCATTGAAGTCACTTGCAGACGAAGAAGGTTACGAAACATTTGTTATCGCTGACGATATCGGCGGCAGATACTCTGTTCTTACTGCAGTAGGTTTACTTCCGATTGCTGCGGCAGGTATTGATATTGATAAGATGATGCAGGGGTGCAAAAGAGGCACAGGATGAATATGCTAATCCAAATCTTGCAGAAAACCAATGTTATCAATATGCAGTTGTAAGAAATGCACTTGCAAGAAAAGGCAAGACTGTTGAAATGATGGTTAATTATGAGCCGGCACTTCACTATTTCGGCGAATGGTGGAAACAGCTTTACGGCGAAAGTGAAGGTAAGGACAACAAGGGTATTTTCCCTGCGGCGGCAGACTTCTCAAGTGACCTACATTCAATGGGACAATACATTCAAGAAGGACAAAGAATTTTGTTTGAAACAGCTTTGCTTGTTGAAAATCCTCGCAAGAATATTGAAATTCAAGCAACAGAGGATAATATTGACGGACTTAATTTCCTTGCAGGCAAGACTATCGACTATGTAAATTCAAAAAGCCGCACAGGGTACGGCTTTGGCTCATACAGACGGTCAAGTTCCTAACCTTGCGGTTATTGTACCTGCGCTTGACGCATATAATTTCGGTAAAATGGTATATTTCTTTGAAAAGGCTTGCGGTCTTTCAGGATATTTGCTTGGGGTAAATCCTTTTGATCAACCGGGTGTTGAAGCATACAAAAAGAATATGTTTGCACTTCTTGGTAAGCTTGGGGTTACGAAAGCGAAAAAGGACGCTCTTGAAGCAAGATTAAAGTAAAATCAGAGAGGGCGACTCTCAGAAAATAAAAATTTATTATAAAGGAGGAAGGTTAACATGGTTGAACTTCTAATTGGAAAAAAAAGGCACCGGTAAGACAAAGGCTCTTATTGAGAAAGTGAACAACGCTCTAACGGTTGCAAAGGGCAACGTTGTTTTTATCAGCAACGACACAAACAGAAATATTTTTGATGTAAAGTCAAAGGCGAGAATGGCAGACACATCAGAGTTTGAAATTAAGTCATATGATGAATTCCTTGGATTTATCAGCGGTATTATAAGCCGTGACTTCGATATTACAAACATTTTTGTTGACGGTATTTTCAAAATTGTCGGCTCAGACAATCTTGACGGATTTGAATCATTCCTTAACAGACTTGAGACTATGAGCCAAAATTTTGAAATCACATTTGTAATATCAGTAAGCATAGATGCTGAAACAGCACCTGATTACATAAAGAAATTAGCGTAAGACGCGAAAAAACAAAGGTGCCTGTATGAATTGAACGTATGAAAATTTGTACAGGCACGATTAATTATTTGGAGGTTTTGATTAATGCAGTATCATAGTACGAGGGATAAGAGCATATCTGTAAGTTCGGCAGAGGCTATAAAAACAGGACTTAGTGCAGAGGGCGGACTTTTTGTTCCGGAAAGCTTTCCTTCAGTTAGTTTAGATGAGATTAAAATTTGGCGTCAAAGTCATATAACGAAAGAGCATATTTTGTACTTAGCAAGTTCCTTTCTGACTTCACAGAAGAAGAACTTAAAAAGTGCATAGACAGTGCATATACAAAGGAAAAGTTTGAAACAGAGAGCATTGCTCCTGTTTATAAACTTAACGATACAACATATTTCCTTGAATTATGGCACGGCCCGACTTGTGCTTTTAAGGATATGGCACTTCAAATTCTTCCTCATCTTCTTACAACATCAATGAAAAAAGACTAATGAAGATAAAGAAATCGTAATCCTTGTTGCAACATCGGGTGATACAGGTAAGGCTGCACTTGAAGGCTTTTAAAGATGTTGCAGGCACAAGAATTATCGTATTCTATCCTGACAACGGTGTAAGTGAAATTCAAAAAGCTTCAAATGGTTACTCAAGAGGGTAATAACGTAAGTGTTGCCGCGGTTAAGGGTAACTTTGACGATGCTCAAAGCGGTGTTAAGAAGATATTTACAGACACTGATTATAAAAATCTTCTTGACAGAAATCAATTTAAGCTTTCATCTGCAAACTCAATCAACTGGGGCAGACTTGTTCCTCAGATTGTATATTATTTCTCATCATATGCAGAGCTTGTAAAGAATAACGAAATTGAAATCGGCGATAAGATTAATGTTGTCGTTCCGACAGGTAACTTCGGTAATATTCTTGCCGCATATTATGCAAAGAAAATGGGCTTGCCAATCGCTAAGTTTATTTGTGCGTCGAATGAAAATAATGTTTTGACAGATTTCATAAAGACCGGTGTTTATAATAAGAACAGAGATTTCCATACAACAATCTCACCGTCAATGGACATTCTTATTTCAAGTAACCTTGAAAGATTTCTTTATGACCTTACAGGTTGTGATGATAAACTTGTCAGCGAATGGATGAAAGAGCTTAACACTAATGGCAGCTATGAAGTTTCAGCTGACGTTAAGGCAAAAATGCAGGAAATGTTTACTGCAGGTTGCTGTGATGATGCAGAAACAATGGCTACAATTAAAAAAGTGTGCGTCTGAATATGATTATGTTATTGATACTCATACAGCCGTTGCAAAGTCTGTTTACGATAAGTATGTTGCTCAAACAGGCGACACAACAAAGACAATTATTGCATCAACTGCAAGTCCGTTCAAGTTTAATCAGAGTGTTCTTATTGCGCTTGAGGATCACAATGCAGTTGTCGGTAAAGACGAATTTACTCTATTGAAGGAACTTTCTGAAAAGAGTAATATGCAAATTCTAAGTCACTTTATGAACTGAAAGATAAGTCAGTTGTATTTGACCTTGTATGCGACAAGGACGAAATGCAACAGATTGTAAATGATTTTCTTATGGTTGAATAAAATTAAATATTTTAAATAAATAAATAATGAAAGGTGTAACAATGTTACACCTTTCATTTTAACGGAGGTTTTATATGCGTTCTATAGAAGAAACAATAAATGCACTAAAAAACGGTGAATATGATGATAAGCTTACATATTTGTATTCGTGCGATAAAAATGATGTGAAAAAGTATTCAGACAGATATATTGACGTTATAAACGGCTTTGAAGAAACATTCGGTAAAGACGGCGATATTGCTTTGTTCTCCGCTCCGGGTCGTACTGAAATCGGAGGCAATCACACAGACCACCAACATGGTTGCGTACTTGCAGGAAGTGTTAATCTTGATGTTATATCTGCAGCACGACCAAACGGCACGAATACTGTTCGTATTCAATCAAGAAACTATCCGCTTGATGTGATTGAACTTGACAGTCTTGAAATAAGAGAAAAGGAATTTGACAAGGCGATTTCTCTTATAAGAGGTGTAATTAAAAAATTTGTTGATTTGGGTTATGACGTTAAAGGCTTTGACGCGTACACAACATCAAATGTACTTAAAGGCTCGGGACTTTCATCGTCAGCGGCTTTTGAAGTGCTTGTCGGAACAATTATAAACGGACTTTTTGCAAATAACGAAGTAAATCCGATTGAAATTGCAAAATTCGGACAGTTCGCCGAAAATGTTTATTACAATAAACCAAGCGGACTTATGGATCAGATGGCATCATCTGTCGGCTCGGTTGTGGCTATTGATTTTAAGAGTACGGAAGAACCGATAGTTGAAAAAGTTGAATTTGATTTAAAAAGCATAATCACGCTCTTTGCATTATTGATTCGGGTGCGGATCACGCAGATTTAACTGATGAATATGCGACAATTCCGTCTGATATGAAAGCAGTTGCGGGATTTTTCGGTAAGGAATTTTTGCGTGAAGTTGATGAAAATGAGTTTATGGCGAATATCAAAAACATTCGTGCAAAACTTAATAATGACAGAGCAGTACTTCGTGCAATCCATTTCTTTAATGATAACAAACGTGCACAGGAAGAAGTTAAGGCTTTGAAAAATGATGATTTTGAACTTTTCAAACAGCTTGTAAAGAAATCGGGACAGTCGTCGTATATGTATCTGCAAAATGTGTTCGCAACAAGTATGCCTAAAAATCAAGCAGTGTCTTTGACATTGGCTTTGTGCGATGAAATACTTGGCGACAAAGGCGCGTACAGAGTTCACGGCGGTGGTTTTGCCGGAACTGTACAAGCGTTTGTTCCGCTTGATATGCTTGATGAATTTAAAACAAAAATTGAGAACGTGTTGGGTGAAAATATGTGCCACGTTCTTTCAATTCGTCCTGTCGGCGGATATGAACTTAAATAATTAAAAAATCTTCTTGAAGTAAATTTTGTTTCTTCAAGAAGATTTTTATTTTAAAACAAACTTATAATCCAATACATAATACCGGCAACGAACGAGGCAAGTGTACCGTAAAGGATAACGGGACCGGCGATTGTGAATATTTTTGCACCGACACCGAGCACCATACCTTCGGTTTTTGCCTCAAGAGCAGGGGGAAACAACGGAATTTGCAAATCCGGTAATCGGTACAATAGTTCCCGCACCAGCAAATTTAGCGATTTTCGGGTAAATATCAAGTCCTGTAAGCAATGCGCCGGCAAACACCAATATGATTGAAGTGGCAGTGCCTGCGGCTTCTGTATCAAGTCCCCATTTTTTAAACATAGTTAAAATAAAATGCCCGATCCCGCATATTATTCCGCCCGATACAAATGCTTTTAAACAGTTTGAAAAAAGTTTTGAATTGGGTGTTTTTGTTTTTACGTATTCATTATATTCTTTGTTAGTCATTTCGTGTTTCATATTAAATTACTCCAGTCACATTATTTTAATATTATTTTCTCATAATAACGATAAAAGTATGCTTAATTATGGATAAAAATAAAATTTTATCTTAAATATATCATACACCTTGAAATTTATGGCGATTTGAGATATACTTTAAATATACTTATGTTATTATGGAAGGAATGTTTTAATGTTCGGATACGTTACAGTATGCAAAAATGCGTTGAGCGAACAAGGCTTAAAGGCGTTTAAAGCATATTATTGCGGATTGTGTAAGGCTATCGGCAAGAGATGTTCGCAATCGGCAAGGCTGGGACTTAGCTATGACATAACATTCCTTGCGATTGTTTTATCTTCGGTTTGCAAAAAAGAAATAAGTATGAAAGATAAAAAATGCGTGTTACATCCTATCCGTGAAAATATATGTGTTGAAAATGACACGGCTCTAAATTATGCCGCTGATATGGGTGTTATACTTACTTATTTGAAATTGCTTGACGATTGGAACGATGACAAAAGTATAAAAGCGTTGTTTAGTATGTTGTTTTTTGCAAACGGTGTCAGAAAAGCTAAAAAACATTATCCGAGAGAATATGAAAGTATCAGAAAATGTCTTGATGAATTGAGTCGGCTTGAAAAAAAATAACTGCAAAGAAATTGATGAAACAGCCGATTGTTTTGCGAGAATACTTGAAATATTATTTACACCCGATTTTATTGAGGACAAGGATAAAAACGTATTCTTGCTTGGCTTGGATATAATACAGGGCGATGGATATATATAATTGACGCGTATAACGATTTGGAAAAAGACGTAAAGAAAAATGATTACAATACCTTTAAAGCAAAATATGAGGATAAAAACGCACAAGAAATAAAAGACACGATTAGAGAGGATTTATATACCACAATGACGTTCACTCTTGAAAATGCGGCGTCTGCATATAATTTGCTTGAGATATACAAAATAAAGAAGTTTTGGACAATATTATGTATATTGCACTAAAAGCTAAACAGAAAAGTATTTTAGGAGAAAGTAATGAATCCTTATGAAGTATTGGGCGTTAGCGAAAACGCCGATGAAGAAACAATAAAAAAGCGTATAAAGAATTGGTGAAAAAATATCATCCCGACAGATACATTAATAATCCGCTTGCGGATTTGGCGGCTGAAAAGATGAAAGAAATCAACAAAGCCTACGATATTATAACGAATAAGCGTACCGCGACTAATACGGGATACAGTACGTCATCAAGAGGATATTCAACATCACAGACGCACACAAGCGGACAGGCAAGTTTTCAAAATGTTCGTATTCTTATAACGCAGTCACGAATTCGTGAGGCACTTGAAATGCTTAACTTATTGCCGAAAACAGCGGAATGGTATTATTTATCGGGTCTTGCGAGAATGCAGGTCGGTTGGTATGACCAAGCTATAAGTTTTTTGCAGACTGCAGTACAGATGGAGCCGAACAATGTTGAATACAGAAGTACATTAAACAATGTAATGAACAGAAACAGAACATACACATCAACCACAAGTACCGGCTCAGATTCGGCAGGTTGTTGCGATTGCAGTGATTGTTGTAATTGTTGTACAACGTGGTTATGCTGTAACTGTATGTGCTGATAATATTAAACAGATAGGGAGAAAATAGATGAGTAAAGAAGAACAACAGCAACATATTACATCAATAGGCGGTCAGGCGGTTATGGAGGGCGTAATGATGAGAGGACCTTTCAAAACAGCCGTGGCGGTGAGAAAGCCTGACGGTGATATTGAATGTAAGGTCGAGGAAAACGGAACAAAAACAAGAAAGAAGTTTTGGAGATTGCCTATAATAAGAGGTTGCGTGAGTTTTGTAGACAGCCTTGTTATAGGAATGAAAGCACTTATGTTCAGTGCGGAATTTGTCGATATTGAGGAAGAGGAGGAAACAGAAAGTAAGTTTGACAAGTGGCTTGACGATAAGTTCGGCGACAAAATCAAGGATATAGTAATTTATGTGTCAATCGCAATATCACTTGTATTCAGTATTGCTTTGTTTATGGTACTTCCTACTTTTCTTACGAAAGGTGCGGAAAAAATCGGTACACTTATTCCGCCAATTTCGGCATTTACAGATTCACACTTATTTACAAGCCTTTTTTGAGGGTATAATAAGAATGGTGATATTTATAGGATATTTGGCTATTGTTTCAAATATGAAAGACATTAAACGTGTATTCCAATATCACGGTGCGGAGCATAAGACGATAGCGTGCTATGAGGCAGGGGAAGAACTTACTGTTGAAAATATAAAAAAGCACACAAGATTTCATCCGAGATGCGGAACAAGTTTCTTGCTTTTCGTTATGATAGTGAGTATTTTGCTTTTGCACTTTTGCCGAGAGTGGATATGGTTATATTGCGTGTTTTAATGCGTCTTGCACTTTTGCCGGCTGTAGCGGGTATTTCATTTGAAATTATAAAATTCGCCGGAAGAAGTAAAAGCAAATGGGTGGCATGGCTTTCAAAACCGGGATTGTGGCTGCAAAAACTTACTACAAGAGAACCTGACGCATCGCAAATTGAAGTAGCGATTGAATCAATGAAACCGTGTATACCTGAAAATAAAGAGGACGACAGATGGTAATATCGGAATTTGTGAGAGAAACGGCAAAGCAGCTTGGAGATAATGCAAGGTTTGAGGCGGAGCTTATGGTTATGAGCGTTATGGAAATGGACAGAACCCGACTTGTTTTAAACGGCAAATTGCCAGTAATGCCTCAACATACTTACAGAATGAATAAAATGATTGAAAGACGTAAAAAGGGTGAACCGCTGCAATATATACTCGGAGAAACCGAATTTATGTCACTTGATTTTTTTGTCAGGGAGGGTGTGCTTATACCTAGAAGTGATACGGAAATTCTTGTTGAAACCGTAATTGATAAAATCGGCGATAAGAAAACAACCGTAGCCGATATATGTACAGGCAGCGGCTGTATCGGAATAAGTATTGCACATTACAAAAAAATACAGATGTTGAGCTGTTTGATATAAGTGATATTGCACTTGAAACGGCTGAAAAAATATTAAAAGAAATAATGTGTCAGACAGAGTGAAGTCGTATAAAATGGATATATTAAATGAATATCCGAAAAAAAGTATGATGTTGTCGTATCAAATCCGCCGTATATAGAAAAAGCGGTTATTGAAACGTTGCAGACGGAAGTTAAGGACTATGAGCCGAGAATTGCGTTGGACGGCGGTGAGGACGGACTTGTTTTTTACAGACGTATAACCGAAACGGCACATAATTTTTTGAAAAAAGGCGGTCTGCTTGCATTTGAGATTGGCTATAATCAAGGCGAATCTATAAGAGGTCTTATGCAAAAACGACTTTTATGATACAGAAGTGATAAAAGATTTAAACGACAATGACAGAGTCGTAATCGGAAAACTAAAATGAGAGGATGATTTGATGAAAAAGATTGGTATTTTAACAAGCGGGGGAGATTGTCAAGGTCTTAATGCGGCAATCAGAGGTGTTGCAAAGGGACTGTATGAAGAAATTGACGACGTTGAAATTTACGGTATTCAAAACGGTTATGCCGGACTTATCCACGGTGATTACAAGAAGATGAATCAATCTGATTTTTCCGGTATACTTACAATAGGCGGTACAATTTTGGGTACATCACGTCAGCCGTTTAAGATGATGCGTGTCATTGAAGATGAAAACAGCATTGATAAAGTTGCGGCAATGAAAGATAATTATAAGAAAATGGGGCTTGACTGTCTTGTTATCTTGGGCGGTAACGGTACACATAAAACGGCTAATTTACTTTCTGAAGAAGGTCTTAATGTGGTTACAATGCCAAAGACGATTGACAATGACGTTTGGGGGTACGGAAATGACTTTCGGTTTTCAAAGTGCCGTTGATATTGCAACGGAAGTGATAGACTGCATTCATACAACAGCTACTTCTCACGGACGTATTTTTATTGTTGAGGTAATGGGACATAAAGTAGGTTGGCTTAATTTGTATGCAGGTATTGCAGGCGGTGCGGATATAATTCTGTTGCCTGAAATTCCTTATGATATTAACGAAATTGCCAAAGTTATCGAAAAGAGAGAACAAGCCGGAAAGAGATTTTCAATTCTTGCCGTTGCAGAGGGTGCAATTTCAAAAGAAGAGGCAAAGATGAAGAAGAAAGAGCTAAAAGCACTTCGTGCGTCAATGCCTTATCCGTCAATCTCTTTATAAGATTGCAAAGGAACTTGAGGAAGTTACGGGTCACGAAATCAGAGTAACTGTTCCGGGACACTTCCAAAGAGGCGGAAGCCCTTGTGCATATGACAGATTTCTTTGCACACGTTTCGGTGCGGCTGCCGCAAGACTCATAAAGAACGAACAGTACGGCTTTATGGTTGCATTGCAGAATGAAAAATTGTTCCTGTACCGCTTGGCGAGGTTGCCGGAAAACTTAAAAAAGTCCCTGTTGACAGCGATATTATAGAGGCGGCAAAGGAAATAGGTATATCATTTGGTGACTAAAATCAGAAATATATAAAAAAAAGATACATTCCAAAAAAATGGAATGTATCTTTTTGTTATTAATTATTATCAGAAGAAAACTCTTTATGAGTTTCGTGAAAGGATTGACAATGTTTAAAATAGCGGTTATTTCACGGTCTGTCAAGTTATCCGTACGTATGGTAATGCAATCGTCAAGTCCCAATAGATAGTCTGTTGTGACGTGAAAAAGTCTTGATAATTCAACAAGAAAAGGTGTGGATGGAGCAGATAAAGCCATTTCCCAAGCATTTACGCTTGCTCTTGTAATTGATAATTTCTTTGCCAATTCCGATTGTGTATAGCCGTATTTATCACGTAAAATTTTTAATCTGCTTGGAAAATCATACATAGTTTCTTTCATAAATAATCACCTCTAAGTTTATATTAACTTATCATTAATGATATAACATTATCATTAATGATAAATATAGTTGACAAAAATAAGTATGTGTTGTATAATAGAGAAAAATACGAAGAAAGGTGGAAACGTAAAATGTTTTGTAAAAAATTGCGGTGCGGAATTAACGGCGGACACTAAATTTTGCCCGAAATGTGGAAAGGGGGTAACAAGTAATAATGCAAACAAAATGTATTGCTCAAATTGCGGAAAAGAAGTGCATGACGAGTATTGCTCAAATTGCGGTACGAAGATTACCGAAAACGGTAATTGCAATAATGTGCATAATATAAACTTAAATATCGGCAGACAGCACAATCCTTATAAAACAAATACATATGCAATATGGAGTTTGATATTGGCTTGTACGTCGTTTGTTTTGGGTGGTTTCTACTTGCCATTGTAGCAATTATTTTAGGTAATATGGCTAAAACGCAGATAATGGAAGGAAATGAGCAGGGTTATAATCTTGCATCGGCGGGAATTGTATTGGGGTGGATTAATATAGGCTTGTCGATTTTTCGCGGTTGTGCTGTTGCTTATTTTTTTCGGCAGGATTTTTTAGCTTGGTTGGTATAAATTAATTTTTAGAAAGGATGTTTTTATGTTTTGTAACAAATGCGGAAAAGAAATACAAGGGGATGTGAATTTTTTTGCAACAGCTGCGGCAACCCGCTAAACGGCGTAGGGAATAATGCGGAAAAACTGTTACATCAACTATCGGAACGATACAAAATAAACGGAATTATATGGATTGTTGTAGCGATAATTCAAATTATTCTCGGCATTTTTGTTAATTGGATTTGCTTGATTGTAGGTGTGTTGAACATAATATCGGCAATTCAAGATATTATTTTCAGCGGGAAAATGCTTAAAAATCCTAATGGTATCGTTGATAAGGTACGACCGCTTGTGGGAGCAATCTTAATTTTGATTTATAATGTAATATTCGGCGGTGTATTGGGTGTTGCAGGTTCTATTTATTATTTGGTGGGTATACGAAATTTTGTAATGAAAAACGAAGGCGAATTCAAATCGTTGGAAATACAAGCGTAAAATAAGAAAAATTAAAAAATTTTTTAACCTTTTTTATGGTTATAGATTAATAAATTTAAAGGCTCTCCGTGATTGTGGAGAGCCTTATTCTTTTAATTCGTCTAAAAGACGTTCAAGACATTTTTTTCTCTATTCTGCTGACGTAACTGCGGCTTATGCCGAGTATATCGGCAATTTCTTTTTGCGTTTTCTTCGGCTGATTACCGAGCCCGTATCGCCAACAGAGAATATTTATTTCGGTTGGGGCTAATATTTTTTCATTGCGTTGTACAGTTTTTGAGCTTCAAGCTTGCCGGAAATGAGGTCGGCAATATCTGTTGAATCGCAAGTCAGTATATCCGAAAAAGTCATATTGTTGCCCTCACGGTCTGTGCCGATACTTTCATCAATGGAAATTTCATTTTGAAGTTTCTTTGACGAACGCATAACCATAAGCACTTCATTCTCAATACAACGTGAAATATATGTAGAAAGACGTGAATTTTTTTCGGGATTGAATGTGTTTATTCCTTTGATAAGACCGATTGTGCCGATAGATATAAGGTCCTCAAGATTTTTTCGTCAGCATACTTTTTTTGCAATGTGTGCAACAAGTCTGAGATTGTGTTCAATAAGTACATTTTTGCACTTTCATCACCTTTTGCATACAAGTCAAGATATTTCTTTTCTTCACTTTTGTTTAATGGCTTTGGAAATGTCGCATTACCCGAAACGTATCCGGCAAGTATTAAAACAGTCTGTATCCATTCAAAAATAAACCGCCAAGAAACATATCTCATAACCTCCTTTACACATAATATGCTTAACATATCGTACAAATAGCTAAATTGATGTCCTTATTTTTGTTAAAATTCGAAAATTGGGTAAAATTAAAATGGTTGACGTAAAATGTCTTTTTTATTGTAAACAATACGATATTGACTTGAAATGAGGAACATAATATAATGATAATTGAATAGGTATGAAATATTGAAATCGGAGGGTAGAATATATGCTATGTAAAGTATGTGGAGCTCAGATACCGGATGATGCTCAAGAATGTGAATTTTGCGGTACAAAAGTTAATGAAGATGCAAGTACGGCAGAAGAAACAAAAAGCAATTAATACAGATGAAATAGAAAATGCGTATCAGGAACATCAAGCCGAGTTGAATGAAAATTTGGGTGATGAACAAAATGATAATTCTGAAGAACAAGAAAATTCAGAAGGTGATGAAATCTATGATGATAATGAAAGAAGACGTCGTGAACAGGTAAAGAAAATGATGGAGGATAAGAAACAACAGTTGTCTGAAATCGAACGTCGCCGTAATGAAAAAAGAAAAAAACAAAGACGTAATCGTATTGTGCTTATCGGTGCAATTTGTGCTCTTGCAGTTGCTGCTGCCGGAATAGGTGTGTATTATCTTGTGTCTAACGTCAACGGCGGAAACAAAATAGAGGAAACACCTGCACCGTCAGTTGCAGTTGTGTCAACACCGAGTGTAATTGCAACACCTGCGGTAAGTGAAGAACCTGTACAGACGCCTGAGTTGTCAATGGAAACATCTCCGAGAGATGAAAACAGTACATCATCAAACAGCCAATCGTGGTCTGCAACAGGTAATACAGGCAGCGGTACATCAGCCTCAAGGAGCGGAAGTACATCGTCAAGCGGCACAACATCTAAGAGTAATACTTCAAAAAGGTTCATCAAGTACATCATCTAAAGGAAAAGGTTCAAGCGGTTCATCATCAAGTACATCAAGTTCAAGCGGTACAGGCTCATCGTCAAATACATCATCTGCACAAAACAGCGGAGTTTCATCTTCAAACATTTCTTCACAGCTAAGTACAGGCGGTGAAGTTATATATGACTCAAATGCCGGAAAACATTTAATGACATTTGTAACTAATAATGTTAAATATTACGCAACTGTTTCAGCCGGTAGTACAACGGAACAGATAAACGGCAAGCCTTACACGATAACGGCTGTACCGACGTCGGAAACGTATAACGGAAATACTGTATATGAAATTACGAGTATAACGAATTATGCAGGTGACTATATACTTGCAAATTCGGGTACAAAACTTCTTACAAATGATGATATTAAGGGAATGTCAAAGCACGACCTTGCACTTGCGAGAAACGAAATATATGCCCGTCACGGACGTAAATTCCAAACGGAAGAATACAGCAAATATTTCAGCAGTAAGTCTTGGTATTCAATTAATCCGAATTATAATTACAGTGATGATGACAGTAATCTTAATTCGATAGAAGTTAAGAATGTACAATTTATATTAAATGCTGAAAGAAATTAAATAATATCAATAAACTAAAAAAGTCTGACCCACAGGGTCAGACTTTTAGTTTATGCTGTCAATATCATAAGGTGTGATTTGATATACAAAGTAATTGAGCCAATTTGAGAATAACAAATTAGCGTGGGAACGCCAACGGACGATCGGTTTTTTTTGTAGGATCGTCATTAGGAAAATAGTGTTTTGGTATTATCGGATTTTTACCTTTGTCCAAATCTCTGAAATATTCATCACGCAACGTTGTTGCGTCGTATTCTGCGTGACCTGTTACAAAAATACGTCTGCCGCCTTTTGTAAATACGATATACACGCCCGCCTCTTTTGAATCACAAAGAATTTCAAGCTCTTTAACCTTTTTATATCCTCTGCACGCACTTCCTGAAAACGTGAATGCGGTGCGTAAAATTCATTGTCAAAACCTCGTACAAGCTTTGCCGTGCGTCTGTTCACCTTGTGCTTGAAAACCCCGAACATTTTTCTTTTTTTAACGGATGCTTCGGCACACCGTAATGATAGTAAAGACCGGCAAGTGCCGCCCAACATATGTGCAATGTTGAAGTGACGTGAGTTTTGGACCAATCCATTATGCGTGTAAGCTCGCCCCAATAATCAACATCTTCATATTCAAGGTTTTCAACAGGCGCACCTGTTATAATCATTCCGTCATATTTTGAATCTTTTATTTCATCAAAGGTTGTATAAAATGTTGCCAAATGTTCTGACGGTGTGTTTTTTGATTCGTGTGTATCCATTTGCAGAAAATCTATTTCAATTTGCAACGGTGAATTTGAAAGCAGTCTTAAAAAGCTGTGTTTCGGTAGCTATTTTAGTCGGCATCAAGTTCACTATTACAATTTTAAGCGGACGAATATCTTGGTGCATAGCCTTTTTTTCACTCATAACAAAAATATTTTCTTTTCTGAGCTGTGCTGTTGCCGGAAGTTTGTCCGGTATCTTTATAGGCATATATATCCACTCCCTTGCTTAATATACTAACGTTTATTATAACACAAAACAGTATATATTACAATAGATTATCATTAATTATAATATAACAGAAAATTTGCAATATGTATAAATTATACCCAAAAGCATTATAATAAGTATAGTACGGAGGTGTGTACAGTGATAAATGATACAGATACAGAAAGCAATATAGCGGAACAGGAACGACGGAATATTGAGGATTTGGGAAGTGTTGAAACAAAAAATCCGAGAGGTAATATACATTGTCTGAATATAATCGGTCAGGTTGAGGGACATATGGTATTGCCGCCGCAGAACAAGACAACGAAATACGAACACGTTCTGCCGCAGCTTATAGCGATTGAGGAAAATCCGGAAATTGACGGACTTATGGTGCTTTTAAATACGGTAGGCGGTGACGTTGAGGCAGGATTGGCAATAGCTGAAATGATAGCCGTAATGAGCAAACCTACCGTTTCGCTTGTTTTGGGCGGCGGACACAGTATAGGTGTACCGCTTGCGGTTGCGACGGATTATTCGTTCATTGCACCGACCGCAACTATGACAGTGCATCCGCTCAGAATGAACGGCGTTGTAATCGGCGTTATGCAGACATTTCAATATTTTCAGAATATGCAGGACAGAATAATTGATTTTGTTGTTTCAAATTCAAATATATCATACGACAAATTTAAACAGTTAATGCTCACGACTGATGAAATAGCAAACGACGTGGGGAGTATATTATTTGCAAAAAGGCGGTTGAATACGGACTTATAAATGAAATGGGCGGACTTAAAGACGCACTTGAAAAAAATGTATGAGCTGATAGAAAAGGAGAGAGAAAATAAAAAATGATTTATTCAATAGTGCCGACAGATGTTGTGTTTTTCGACAATACTCAAATAAGACAAAGACATCTAAAAATGTATAACAACGTGACACTTGAATTGACAGACGGACGCGTGGAGAGAATTATAAGCACAAATCCTCAGGATTATCTGAAATATCATAATTTACTCGGTTCAAACAATATTTAGAAAAAAATCTTGCAAAACTTTGTCTTATGGTGTATAATGTAACAGATTGCCGTACTCGTGGCAATACACTAATGAAGGAGAAAAGAATATGCAAGATAATGTATATGACGTTTTGCTGGAGCGTGGACTTATTGCCCAGACAACACACGAACAAGAGATACGAGAATTATTAGGAAAGGAAAAAAGTTACGTTCTATATTGGCTTTGACCCAACAGCAGACAGCCTTCATGTAGGACACTTTTTGCAGATGGTCGTAATGCGACATATGCAGAATTACGGACACAGACCGATTGCCCTTGTCGGCGGCGGTACAGGTCATATCGGTGACCCGTCGGGAAGAACCGATATGCGTCAGATGATGACTAAGGAAATAATTGACCATAACTGTGAATGTTTCAACCAGCAGTTATCAAGAGTTATTGATTTCTCGCACGATAAAGCTATAATGGTAAACAATGCCGATTGGCTTTTAGACCTTAATTATGTAGAATTTTTGCGTGACATCGGTTCATGTTTCTCAGTAAATAAAATGCTTACTGCCGAATGCTTTAAGCAAAGACTTGAAAAGGGACTTTCATTCCTTGAATTTAACTATATGCTTATGCAGAGCTATGACTTCTTAATGCTTAACCGTAAGTATGACTGTAAAATCGAATTGGGCGGCGACGACCAGTGGAGTAACATTCTTGGCGGTATCGACCTTTGCAGACGTAAGGATCAAAAAGCAGGTTTACGGTATGACATTTAGCACTTTGCTTACAAAACAGTGAAGGTAAGAAAATGGGTAAGACACAATCGGGTGCTGTTTGGCTTGACCCTAAAAGACTACTCCGTACGATTTCTATCAGTATTGGGTAAACGTACAAGATGCTGACGTTATTAAGTGCTTAAAACTTCTTACATTCGTTCCTATGGACGAAATTCGTAAAATGGACAAGTGGGAAGGTAAGGAACTTAACGAAGCTAAGAGAATTCTTGCTTATGAAGTAACAAAGCTTGTACACGGTGAAGAAGAGGCTGAAAAAGCTAAGAAAACAGCAGAAGAAGTATTCGCTAAAGGCGGAGTAAGTGCAGATATGCCGACAAGCGTTATACCTGACGTTGTCGGAATGGGTGTACTGATATGCTTGTTAAGACAGGATTGTTGCCGTCGAAGGGTGAGGCAAGACGTCTTGTTCAACAAAACGGTCTTTCAATCAATGATGTAAAATACAATGACGTAAACGGTGTTGTTACGGAAGATATGATTACAGATGAAGGTATGATTATCAAAAAGGGTAAAAAGACATTCCACAGAGTTGTTACCCAATAAGACAAAAATTAAAAGCGTTCACATTTTGAAGTGAACGCTTATTTTTTAGAATTTTATAATTCCGAGTGCTTCAAGTATTGAAGAAATCAATATTGCAACGATAAACACAGGTGCAACGTATTTAATCATAATATCGAAAAGTTTTTGACGTTTGAATGCTGATGATATGCGTACTTCATCGTGTATTGAGTTGACGCCGATAACGTATGCGACAAATATACAGGTAAGCAATGCGCATATAGGCATAAGTATTGAATTTGTGGCAAAGTCCATCATATCAAGAATTGTCATACCGCCTAAAGTCGCTTTATCCCAGACATTGTATCCTAAAATCGGCGGTATACCGAATAAGAAAGAACCGATACCTGCACAGATAGTTGTCTTATTTCTGTCCCAACCGAAACGGTCACAAAGCGAAGAAACGATAGCCTCCATAATTGAAATGGAAGAAGTAAGTGCGGCAAGCAGAACAAGTATGAAGAATACACTTCCTATAACCGTTGCCATACCCATGCTTTCAAATACCTTTGGCAATGTCACAAACATAAGGCTTGGACCTTTGCCCAAAGCACTTTGGTCACCGCCTGAAAAAAGCGAATACCGCCGGAACAATCATAAGACCTGCCAATATAGCGATAGCTGTATCGAAAAGTTCAATTCTGCCTACATTCTTTTCAAGGTCACTGTCTTTAGGCAAGTATGAGCCGTATGCAATCATAATACCCATCGCAAGCGACAGTGAGTAGAACATTTGTCCCATTGCGGCAAGCACACCTTGAATTGAAAAGTTTGAAAAGTCGGGAACGAAGAAATACTTAACACCCGTCATAGCCCCCCGGAAGTGTAATTGAGTACACCGCAACGATTATTGCAAGTACGATAAGTACCGGCATAAGTATTGTACTGAACTTTTCAACGCCTTTTGAACACCTCTTAAAATTACAAAAGTCGTAATTGCCGAGAATATAAACTGATAAATAAGAAGTCTTTGCGGTGATGCAAGCATATCAGTAAAGAAATTGTCTTGTGCCAAAAGCTGATGATTGCCTGTTACATATTTTGTTGCATATTCGATAACCCAACCGCCGATTACGTTGTAGTAAGGCTGAATAATCATGGGAATAAGCGTTGCGATAATTCCGATAAATCCCCATTTTTTACTAAGTTCGCGGAATGCACAAAGTCCGCTTTTACCGGTTTTACGTCCGATTGCGTTTTCGGCAATCATAAGTGAAAAACCGAATGTTACGACAAGAAGTATGTAGAATAATAAGAATATACCTCCGCCGTATTTTGCGGCGAGGTAAGGAAACGCCAAATATTACCCAATCCTACCGCACTTCCTGCCGCAGCAAGAACAAATCCGAATCCGCCTGAAAACATACTTCTTTTTTTTGTTGTTCATAAGAAAATACCTCTCTTGATTTTATAATAATGAATTTATTATACTACATCGCAAACAATTTGTAAAATACTTTTTGATAAATATCAGATATTTTGTGAATATTGCTGTAACATAGTATGTAAGTTGCAGACAAAAACAGTGATTGAAATTTAATACATAATATGATATAATAAAAATAAGTATGTATGAAAGAGCAGGTGAGTACTTTGGAAAAGGTGCAAATATCCTTTTATCATTGATGCAGTTAAATATCGGAGGCGCGGAAACACACGTTGTTGAACTTGCAAAAAGAGCTTAAAAGAAAAGGCTTTAATGTAATTGTCACTTCAAACGGCGGTGTTTATGTAAAGGAACTCGAGGACGCGGGAATAAAGCATTATGCAGTACCTTTGCAGAATAAAAATCCTTTGAATATGCTGAAATCGGCACGACTTTTGAAGAAGATAATTAAAGACGAAAAAATAGACATAGTTCATTCTCACGCAAGAATCCCTTCTTTTATATTGGGAAAACTTCACAAGAGAATGAAGTTTCCGTTTGTGACAACGGCACATTGGGTATTTAATACAGGCTACGGTCTTAAATATATAACCGATTAAGGGGTGAAAAGACTGTTGCGGTGTCGGAGGATATAAAGACCTACTTAATGGACAACTATCACATACCGGCAGGTGATATAAATGTTACGATAAACGGTATTGATACTGAAAAGTTTTCACCTAAAACAGATTGTGAAGATATAAAAAAAGGAACTCGGTATAAAAAGACGACGATACGGTTATAACTTATGTAAGCCGTTTGGACAATCAAGAAGCCTTGTTGCAAAAGCAGCTTATCGAAGCAGTTCCCGAAATCGACAAAGCGGTTAATAATTTAAAAGTTATAGTTGTCGGTGCAGGCGATGATTATGATAATGTAAAAACTATGGCTGACAGCGTAAACCAAAAGTTGGGTCGTGATGTCATTGTACTTACAGGTGCAAGAACAGATATAAATAAACTTATTGCACCGTGTAAACTGTTTGTGGGTGTGAGCCGTGCGGCTCTTGAGGCAATGGCGGCGGACAAGCCTGTTATAATTGCAGGTAATGAGGGATATATCGGATTGTTTGACGAAAGCAAACTTGCGGTCGGCATTGATACTAACTTCTGTTGCCGCGGTTGTGAAATGTCGGACAGTGAGCTTATAAAACGTGATGTACTTAAATTCTTCAATCTTGACGAAAATAAGCAGAAAGAACTCGGCGAATACGGCAGAGAACTTATTAAGAAAAAGAATATTCCGTAACTCGTATGGCTGATGACAGCATAAAGGTTTATGACTGGGCATTGCAGAAAAACAAAGAAATTCTTATATCAGGTTATTACGGCTTTAAAAACAGCGGTGATGACGCACTTTTGCAGGCGATTATAAATGATTTAAAAGCAGTATAAGGAAAGTCCGAACATAGTTGTTTTAAGTGCAAACCCTGACGAAACAATGGAATATTACAAGGTTAAATCTATAAATCGATTGAATGTATTAAAGATTGCCAAACATATGAAAAAGGCAGATATGCTTATTTCGGGCGGCGGTACACTGATACAGGACAGAACAAGTACAAAGTCACTTTGGTATTATCTTACGGTTATCGCAATGGCAAAAAGAAAAATATGAAAGTTATGCTTTATTCAAACGGTATAGGTCCGCTTGAAAGAAAGGGCAATATCAAGAAAACCAAGAAAATACTTGATAAAGTTGACCTTATAACATTGCGTGATGAACGTTCATATAAAACGTTGCATGAAATCGGTATTGAAAACAAAAATGTAAAGGTTACAGCTGATCCTGCACTTGATTTGGATATTGCAGACGAAAAGCTCGGAAAGGCTATTTTGAAAATGAGGGCGTTCCGAGTGATAAAAACTGCTCAGGTGTCGGTAAGAAAGTGGCAGAACTTAGGCAGTGACTTTGAAACTCAAATTGCGAACGCTTGTGACTACGCATACGAAAAATACGGCTACTATACGGTATTTCTTCCTATGCAGTCAAGTCGTGACACAGCTATAATGCAGAACATAAAACGCAAAATGAAACATGAATCGGCAATTATCAAGAAACGTTATTCCGTTGAGGGGATGCTTTCAATTATTAAATGCTTTGATATGTGTATCGGTATGCGACTTCATACATTAATTTATGCGGCGATAAATTCAGTACCGCTTATCGGCCTGGTGTATGACCCTAAGATAAACAGCTTTATGGAATATACACATCAAAGACACTACGTTGACGTAAATGAAGTAACAGATGAAAATTTAAAGAAAATGCTTGATGAATGTGGGCAAATTACGACACGATAAAGCAGGATTTAAAAAGAAAATTACAGCCATTTAAAAGAAAAAGCAAAGCTTAACGGCAAATATGCGATTGAGCTTTATGAAAAAGGGAGTGTGACGCTGTGAAAGAAAAAACTTCCGGACAGAAAATGCTCCTGACGGCAGGCTTTATGGCAATGGCAACGCTTTTGTCAAAGGTACTCGGACTTGTAAGAGATTCGCTTTTAACAGCATATTTCGGTTCCGGCTTGGAGTCGGACGCATTTTAACCGCGTCAACTATTCCTACAACGTTGTTTGATGTCATAATCGGCGGAGTTATATCTGCGGCATTTATACCTGTTTTCAACGATATAATGTCGAAAAGAGGCAAAGACGAGGCAATGAAATTTGTCAATAAGTTCGTAACGCTTATTGTCTGTATAACCTTATTTATCGTTGTGGGCGGAATAATTTTCAGAGATGTACTTGTGAACATACAAGCACCGAATTATACAGCCGACAAGCACAATCTTGCGGCACAGCTTACCGCGATAATGTTCCCGATGGTAATATTTACGGGACTGGCGTTTTCATTTGTTGGATTGTTGCAGTCATTCGGCGAGTACAATATTCCGTCAATAATAAGCCTTGTATCGAATTTGGCTATTATACTTTATTATGTGGTATTCGGCAAGAAGTTCGGTATTTACGGCTTGTCGGTAACAATGGTTATTGCGTGGAGCTTGCAGTTTATAATACTGATACCTTGGATAAAAAAATTCGGAGTAAAGTACAGGCCTGATTTTTAAGTTTAAAGATCCGTATATAAAGCAAATGCTTTTGCTTGCAGGACCTATGCTTATATCCACTTGGGTACAACCGCTTTATTCGATAGTCAATCAAAGATTTGCGTCAAACATCGATTCTGCGGTAACATATATTCAGCAGTCGAACAGACTGTATATAATCGTTGTCGGAGTATTCAGTTTTGTGGTTACCAACTTGATATTCCCAAAACTTGCACGTGCGGTTGCGGACGGAAACGACAATGAGGCGAAAAAAACTTACAGTAAGCTCAATGCGTGCGATTGTGCTTGTAATAGCACCGCTTATGGCAGGATTTATAGTTCTTTCAAAACCGATTGCGTCTGTTATTTACGGTTACGGCAAAATGGGTGCAGAGGACGTTGAGGCAATAAGCACATTACTTAAATTCTATTCTGTCGGTATGCTTGGACTCGGACTTAATGAGATTTTATCAAAAGCATTTTTCTCGCTGCAGGATAGCAGAACACCTATGAGAAACTCGGTTATAAGTATGGTTATAAATATTTTGCTTGCGTATGTACTGTATAATGTAATGGCAACCAACGGACTTGCACTTGCGGCGGCAGGCGGTTCAATCGTGAATGCGGTTTTGAACTGGTTCTGTATGCACAGAAAGTATCCCGATATGATAAAAGGCAGAGATATTTTGAATATGATAAAAGCCGTTATATCGGCGGCTGTTATGGGAGTAGGCGTATTCTTCGTTTACGGATTTGTAGGTGCAAGATTTGACGGTGTTGTAGGAAATATCCTCACTTGCGGTATATGCGGTGTGACAGGAGTTATAATATACGGTATTATGATTTTTGTTACGGGCGAGGACGATATAAAAAGTATTATAAAAAGAAAGGGTGAGAAGATGAATAGTTTTATTCTGTCTTCAATAGCGGCATTTTGTCACAGCTTTGCAAATGCGTTCAGAAAAAAGCGGACTTTGCAAATTGCTTATGAAGATATATAACGGAATATCAGGTTCTTGGAAAACAGTTCTGTTATGACTTGGATCAGAAATATAGGTCAAAACGAGTCAAACAGTGTTGCAGTAAGAATTGTCAGATGTCCGTTTACGTTTTTAACTTTTATAAAAAGAAAATCGGAAAATTTGTGGAAAGCAACATAAAAAACAGTTTTATATGTCATTGGGCGAGAGTATATATACAGAATTTTATGGCGGTGAATACACGCTTTTTCGGTATAATGATTCTTGCAACGGTTGTATGTTACAGTATTGTAGGTATGCACCTGTCGAAAATCGCTTTGATTGTCGGTGTTATCGGCGCGATTATGAGTGTGTTTAACTTCAATCTTATGTCGTTTTTAAATCCGAGTAAGGTCGTAAGTGTAATCAAAAGTGCGGCAGGATTTAAAAATCTTGATTTTGAATTTTACGATGAAAAGTATACAAACGGCAAGCTAAGACTTGTACTTGCACTTTGTGCGGTATTATTGTCGGAGCGGTAATGAGCGTTTCAAAGCTTTACGGCTTGGCAATACCTTTTGCTCTGTTCGGTATGGTGCTTGTTATGTATGCACCGATTACGGGTGTATATGCGGCGGTATTTTTAGCACCTTTTATGCCGACAATGATACTTTGCCGGTATATGTTTGTGGACGGCTTTGTCACTTGTTATTAAATCGCTTTCGGACGAAAACTTCAAGTGGAAGTTTGACGGCGTGGTATGTGTATATTACTTCTTTTGGGAGTATTGCTTGTATCGTCACTTGCATCATTCGCAAGAATGGGAAGTCTTAAAGTATGGGCGATGTATCTTGTATTCCTAACATTCTACTTTGTTGTAGTGAATACGGTTAAGACAAAGGAACAACTTTACGGATTGTTTAAGATATTTGTTATATCGGGTGCACTGGTTGCACTTTACGGTGTAATGCAGTACGCATTCGGTTGGACAACTTCAAATGCGTGGATTGATGAAGAAATGTTTGAAGACGCAACAATGCGTGTATATTCAACACTTGGCAATCCGAACGTACTGGGCGAATACTTGCTTTTGGTACTTCCTGTTGCGGCGGTATATATGCTTAAAAACAAGTGGAAAGAACTTTCAAAATGGGCGTACGGATTAATGTTCCTTGTGCTTGCGTTGTGTCTGGTACTTACACAGTCAAGAGGCTGTTGGATCGGCTTTATGCTGAGCGTAGTTATATTCGTAACATTCTATGAAGGAAAATGGTGGGGCTTTATACCGATTGTGTTGTGTATATTGCCGTTTATCATACCGCAGACTATTGTTGACCGTATAATGAGTGTCGGCAATATGGAGGACTCGTCAACATCGTATCGTGTATATATTTGGATGGGTACGCTCGGAATGATGAAACATTATTGGCTCGGCGGTATAGGTATGGGCGAGGCGGCATTTTCACAGGTATATCCTTTCTTTCTCATACAACGCTATCATAGCACCTCATTCACACAACTTGTTCTTACAACTTCTTGTTGAGGCAGGCATAAGCGGACTGGGAGTATTCTTGGTAATGCAAATTGTATTTGTAAAGAAAATGTCTGATGTATACAGAATGGATGATAAAAGAGCATGGACTCAATGCTTGCATTGGCTTTGGGCAGCGGTGTAATAGGATTTTTGGCACAGAGTATGTTTGACTATACATTCTACAACTACAGAGTAATGGCAGTATTCTTTATGGTGTTAGGTTTGGGTTTAGCGTTGAAACACTTAAAAACGACTGACTAAAATTGCCCGCAGCACCACTTTTTTGCTCGGGGCAGTACCCATGTACGGCACCGTGAGCTGCAAAGCGGTACTGTGAACAATTTTTAAATTAGTTTGGAATTTCTGTGAAAGGAGTAATCTATGAAAAAATAAAAGTAATAGAAGTGTCCTCGGATACAAATATAGGCGGTGCTGGAAAATGTCTTCTTACACTGCTTGAAAATTTTGATTACAACACATTTGACGTAAAAGTAGTTCTTCCGAAAAACAGCCTTTTAAAACCGCATATTGACAAGATGAATATACCTGTAATCGAGGTTGACGGAATTGCGGATAAGTCGCTTGATTTTGCGGCGGTAAAGAAACTTAGAATGATATTTAAACGTGAAAAACCGGATATTGTTCATACTCATGCAAGTATGTCAGCAAGAATTGCGGCAAAACAAGCGGGTGCAAAGGTTGTTTATACGCGTCACAGCGTATTTGAACCGTCAAAGAAAATATCAAGAGGTATCGGCAAGGTTATAAACGGAATGATTAACAATCATTATGCGGACAGTATTATTGCCGTTGCAGAGGCGGCAAAGGACAACCTTACTGATACGGGTGTTAAGGAAAGCAAGATAAAAGTCATTTTAAACGGCGTTGACGGACTTACACCTGTTTCGACAGACGAAAAACGAATTATAAAAGAACGCTTCAATCTTCCCGACGGATATAAAGCGGTGTCAATCGTTGCACGTCTTGAGGATATAAAAGGTCACGATTATTTTATCGAGGCGGCGGACAGACTTTTGCAAAAAGGAATAAAAGCAAGATTTTATATTGCCGGTACAGGTTCATATGAAAATCACTTAAAAGAAAAAGTTAAAAATATGAACAGACAGGAACAGATTATATTTACCGGTTTTATATCTGATGTAGATAAACTTATGAGTATAACCGATGTTCAGGCAAATGCATCATTCGGTACAGAGGCTACATCGCTTGCTTTACTTGAAGGTATGAGTCTTGGAATACCGGCAGTCGTTTCGGATTTCGGAGGTAATCCGGGGTTATAAAGAACGGACAAAACGGATATATCGTTCCGAAACAAAATTCAAAGGCTTTGGCTGATAATCTTGAAGTATTGCTTACAGACCAAAAACTTTACGATTATATGTCGCAAGGTGCTAAAAAGATATTCGAAAGACTTTTACGGCACAGGCGATGACGAAACAAACAGAACAAGTATATCTTGATTTGATGAAATAAGGAGGATAAATAAATGTCAGAGAAGAAAGCAAAATTCACTGCGATAGACGCAATAATAATCTTGGTTATACTTGCGGTTATCGTTGTTGGTGCAATTAAAATTCTTCCGTCCTTTACAAACGGAAGTGAAAAAGAAAAAGGTTGATTTTACAGTTATGATTCAAAACAAAGACGATGACTTTGCAAATGCAATCACGGTAGGCGATGACGTAACAATCAGCCTTACGGAAAAAGACGGCGGAGTTGTGAAAAATGTTGAGTCAAAACCGGCTGAAACTATGGTTTACAACAGTATTGACGGTACTTACTCAAACGCAGTTATAGAAGGTAAATATGACGTATATGTGACGATTGAGGCTGATACGGATGTTTCTGATCTTGCTATAAAGGCAGGAGGCACGGCAGTTAAAGTCGGCGCGGAAATACCTGTAAGAGGCAAAGGCTATGCGTCAACAGGCTATGTTATAGGAATAGATGACTAAAGGAGGTATGTATCGTGGATAAGAACGGAAAAATCGGCGGAAAAGTAAGCATTATTGATATTCTTGTTGTTGTGCTTGTCGTTGCCGTAATAGTGGGAATTGTGGCAAGATACGGCAGCAGTGTTACGGGTGCGGTTAAATCAAATAAACAGTTTGAATATGTACTTAAAGTTGAAAGCGTAAGACAGTATACTGTTGACGCGCTTGAGAAAAAAGGCAAGGTTACAGATAAAAATCTGAAAAGACTTGGGCGAAATTGTTGATGTACAGGTTGAAAATGCAACATTGCAGTCAACAACAGCATCGGGTGAACTTAAAATCCTGAATTGCCGGGAAGATATACTTGCTATGTGACAATCAGAGCAACAGGCAAGGAATCGGACGATAACTATATTCTTGAGGACAGTACGGAATTGTCTGTCGGAAGAAATGTAGATTTGTATTCAAAGTATGTTAAAACATCCGGTGACATAAAGAGCGTAAAAGTTGTTGAATAAAACACTGTTTTAGATGAGTATGTTTTTGGGGACATACTCATTTTTTTTATTGCGGAATATAATAAAAGGAGGTAACATAGTATGTTTTAAGAGAGGAATGGTGGATTATGAACAGATTAGAGAGAATGTTAAAGGATTTTGATGAAAATCAGTTAAGAGATAAATAAATTTTTAAATTCGGCAGACGGAAGAAGATTAAAGAGTCATATCAATTCAACAGACAAGGATAAATTGTTGCAGGAATTTTCAAAACTTGACCCAAATGAAGTGAAAAAAAGAATATCGGGACTCAGTACGGCTGATTTGATGAAGATTATGAAAAATTTATAAGAGGTGGGTGAAATGGCAGACGCAATGGATACACTCAAAAATATATTGGGTGATGACGCGGAAGACAAAATTAAAACTGTAATGAACTCACTTTCTTCAGGGGATAATACATCGGAGGGGATTGACAGCGCAAACGGCTTAAATCAAATTATGCAGATAAAAAATATTATGGACAGTATGGCGGTGAACAAAACGATCCGAGAACAAATTTACTCCTTTCGTTAAAGCCGTATATGCGTGAGGGCAGAAAACATTCTATTGATTCGGCGGTAAGGCTTTTGGGGCTTACAAATGTAACAAAAATGCTGAAGAAATAATATGATTTTGGAGGTGGCGAGATGTATAGGGACGTATAGCTATAATGATATGCCGATTCCGGTACAACGACGTAATGAGGATATGAGGAAACCTATGCCGCCACCTAAAAAGAAATAGAATGTAAAGAGGAGAAAATTGAGAAAAAAATGCGAAAAAAAAACGACAACGGCGGAATTTTAAGCGGTTTGGGTACTGACGATTTAATACTTATTGTGGTTGCATTGGTATTGCTTATTGACGATTGCGACGACAAACTTCTTTTGATAGCACTTGCATTTATATTTTTATCGGAGTGGTTTTAGTATAAATTACTAAAATTAGAAAATACTAAAGAAAAAAAGGAGGCGAGGGCAAAATTGCTTTATGAACCTAAATTTTATAAATGCGGTGTATGTGACGCGATATTGGAGGCGATAACACCGCATTGCTGTGATGATTTGACTTGCTGCGGAAAGCCTATGGAATTATTAAAGGCGAATGAATTGATTGCTCTTGAAGAAAAACATTTGCCGATAGTCAAAAGGGAGGGGAATAACTTAACCGTATGCGTGGGACGTGTGCTTCATCCGATGAGTAAGGAACACAGCATACAGTGGATAGAAGTAAAGAGTAAATATCTTGAACAGCGTATCACGCTGAAAAAAGGTGACGATCCGATTGCAACGTTTGAAGTACCGGAAAATGTGCCTGTTACGGTGTATTCATATTGCAATTTACACGGACTTTGGAAAACTATGTCGTAGAATGTTGCATTATGATTACAAACAATGTCTGAAACGCTTACATTTTATTTACAACATTCAAAAACGTTTGATTTACCAAAATTTTTATTGTATAATTATCTTGTAGGAAAATACAAGATAAAAGGGTAAAATTAAAATAAAGCGGGTGTTCATTCAGAACACCCGCTTTGTCGTGTAAAGAGAAGATATTTTTAAGCCGATAGATTAAATGTTATTACTTGACAATTACGATTTCAGAAACTATATCATCATAAATCTTTATGAAGATTCTGTTATTTTCGTCTGAATCGAAGCTTTGAATATCGCTGATTTCAGCAACTGTAATCGGATTTTTGATTTTGTTGTATCCACGCTGTAAACAGGTGTTTCAGTCGGAACAGTGTAGTTTACCGTATTTGAATTATTTACAGATACGTTTACGGAATTTGAGAATTTTTTGTAACCTTACCGTATACTATTTCAAGTTTGTCGGTTGGGCTTAGTGTAAATTCGTTATTCTTTGCGGTTATATCAAGAAGTAATCTAATGCTTACGATTTCACCTTTTGAGTTAGCTTTGTATTGAATGATGTCGCCCTCTTGCAGCTTTCTGTTACCGTTTGCAAGGATATTTTCGCTTTCTGCGTAAATTGATACTTCCTTGCCGTCAACAAGTGCCACAAGCATATCTGTTTGTTCATCATCATTATTTGTTGCTTTCACAATATCTTTAACAACTGCGATTGAAGAATCGGCTGCTGCGTTAATTTGTGAATTTGTAACAACAATAACTTTGCGGTATAGTTTTCAGACATATCATAAACTGACGCATTGTATGTCTGACCGTCCTCAAACATAGCGATATTTCTTATTGCATAATCATCTGTATTTTCTGTAATATCGAATATAACAGTATTGTCATCAACTCTTACATTGCCTACTTTTGAAAGAGTTTTTGAAAATTTTGCGTTTGTAAGGTCATAGTTCTTTGTGAACTTGTCAGTGTTTACCGCACCGCTTTCACTGTTATCAACGGCAGTGTTTATGGCAGTGATTTTGTTGTCTGCATTTGTGCTGTAAGTTACAAGCTGACTTGCTGTTACATCTTCAGATGTGTTTAGTGAATTTACAACGTCAAGTGCTTTAACATTGCTTTTACCGTTGAATTTTATCTTGTTGTTTGCGTCAAGAGTTACTTCTTTTCCGTCCTTTGTGAAAAGCTTGAATGACGCTTTTTCTGTATTCTTTGTATAGTATGCTTTCATCAAATAAGCATAGTTTGAACTTAGAGTTTTTGATGCGTCAAACGCCGCAATTTTGCCGTCTGTATCAAGATAGAATACACCCTCACTGCCGATGTCGATTGAATCGGTGTAGTTTGCCGCAACTTTGTATTTTGTACCGTTGATAAGAACACCCTTACTGTCCTTACCTGTTACTTTGCCCTCAACGGTTTTGTTTGTAACTTCAACTTCGTAAAGCTCTTTGTCAAGACTTGCCGCAACTGAAAGTACATCATATACCGCAAGATCTGAAACGCTTATTTCTTCAAGACCTTTTGTAATTCTGAAGTCAACAGTATCATCAAGCTTTAACACCTTTTGAGAATACTTATCAACAATTTTACCTGTTGAAGAAACACTGTCTACAACGATGTTTTCATAATTCTTTACGAAAACAATATCGTATTTACCGTTCTTGTTTGAGTCAAGAAGTGTAATGTTACCCGACTTATCTGTAAGGTCAATCAAGTTTTTGTCCATAGCCTGATACTTACCGTTATAAATAAGTGTGGCGTCTGATGAAATTTCAGCGGTATTTGTCTTTGAAGTGTTTTCATCTTTGAAATATTCAATGGCTGTGTTGCCGTTCTTTGTTGTAAGTTTTGAGAATAGCTCTGATGAGATTGTCAAATCATTGTTTTGATTTTGAATAGGCATTGCAAGAATAACCGATTCATCGTTTTTACCCTCGTTTTTCACATAGTAAGTTACGTTGTAACCTAATAGATTATTCATATTGTAGGCTGTTTCGTAAGTTTTGTTGTCAATTTTGATTTGTCCCTTTGCAAGTGATGATGAACCCGTAAGGGAAGTGTTTTCTATTGCTGTGATACGACCTGTATCTTTTGTGACTTTTAACTTGTCTTTTAAAAGTGTTTTTTCCGTAATTTCATATTTGCCGTCAGAACCGAAACCTGTTTGTTCCATTAGTTTTGATTCAAGTGCGTTTGTTGTAAGGTATGCAACGTTACCTCTTGAAATTTTGTCTGAATATGAGCCTTGAACATTCTTTGCAAGACCGTTTGAAGTACCAGTTTTCATATATCCGTGAGGATAACCGCCGTTTTCTTCGGCTGATACCGTATAACCTGTTGCACGAACCATTATAGTCATTGCCTCTGCATATGAAATAGGTGCGTTAGGTCTGAAATTACCGTCACCGTCACCCTCGATAATGCCTTGAGATACTGCAAGGTTTATATAGCCGTTAGCCCAGTGTTCGGCTGAAACGTCGTCAAACATAGTCTGACCTTTTGAAGATTCTGCCGCATCTTCGAGTCCAAGTGCGTGTATTGCCATTTTGGCAACTTCAGAACGAATGATAGTATCATCAAGTCTGTAAGCACCGTTTTCGTCACCGACCATAATGTTAAGTGCCGAAAGAATTTGTACAGGCTCTTCGTAACGTGTACCTTGTACGTCAGCCGGAATAGCCGCCATACTTACAGGAACACAGGAAAGAACTGTACTTGTCGCAACTGCGACAGATAAAATCTGCTTTTTTAAATTGTTCATTTAAAATTACCTCCTTTGGGGTTGCCCCTTATCCTAAATAGCAAATGGGTGAATTGTTATCAACCACAAGTGAGATAATACAGTATAACACAGTAAGTTTCAAGCTGTAATATTTGACAATGTGAAAGGTTTTCGGACTATATTAAAGTAGCAACTGAGTTTTGTTCTCAATAATTAACATTACGAAAGTTAATTTTTGTTAATTTTTGTTTAAATCGCAAAAAGCTATTGCACAAATAAAACTGATATGTTAAAATTGATATATGTAAACCAATGTTATGTTTGGAAAAGGAGAAATTATAATGAAAAGAGTAATAAAAACAGCGTCGGCAATATTGCTTGCACTTGCTATGACAACACCTGCATTTGCGGCACCGACAGATACAGATACTACAACAGATACACCTATTGCTACACCTACAGCAGCACCGTCAACATCAACTCGCTTTACTGATATTAACAGTGAAGAATTTGCTTGGGCAAAGTCATATATTAATGATATGGCGGGCAAGGGCTTTATTTCCGGTTATGAGGACAATACATTCAGACCTGACAATGATGTAACAAGACTTGAGGCATTGTCGCTTTTCGCAAGAGCAATGGGGTCAAATGATTCTGCCAATACTGAATTATTGGAAATCGCACACGATAAGTTCGACAGTGTTATAAAAGAGTACGGCTTAAAGTGGGGTACTGATGAAATCGCATATTTGATGTATAAGGGTGCTTTGAAGAAAACAGACCTTGATACATACCTAAAAGATGATGAAAAAAAGATACACCGATGAAACGTTATGAGGCTGCTATAATCATAACTAAGGCAATGGGCGGCGAAGAAAAAGCACTTTCAGAATTGGGTGTAGTGCTTGATTACACAGACGCACGTGAAGTTCCGTCAAATGCTATTCAGTATGTGTCTTATGCAACAGACGCTGGAATTATGGAAGGTATGGGAGAGGGGCTATTCTCACCTAATACAGCCGTTAAGAGAAGTCAAATGGCAGTTATGCTTTCGAGAACTGTAGACAAGACAAACTATACATTTGAAAAGAATAAGATAACAGCTGTTGATACCGAAAACAAGACAATCACGGCAACAAATTCAAAAGGTAAGGAAACTCAATACACATATACAGACAGTACAGTTATAAAGAGCCTTGGTGACGAAATACAAGCGTCAAGACTTGTTTCGGGTGTTGAGGCAGTGTTCGTTAAGTCGGGTAATACACTTGTAAGTGTTGACACTGTATCAAGTGAACCGGACAGAACAATCACAGGCAGATTTGTTAATTCATCTGTTAAATCCGGCGTTGTATCAATAAAGATTAAGCCTGATGATTCGGAAGAAAACGAAACTTATGAATGTGCGTCGAATATATCGGTAACATATGACGGCTCACCGGCAACTGTAAGAAGTTTTGCAGACGGTGACGTTGTAACAGTAAATCTTGTAAACGGTAAAATCGCATCTCTTGCAGGCGAATCAAAGACAACTACAATAAGCGGTGCAACAATCGAAGATATGGAAATCGGTGACGATATTAAAATAACAATCAGCCACGGAAATGATGCTTACAACGGTAAAACATATGCTGTAAGCAGTGACGTTGTTGTAAAGAAAAATACTTCAACTGTTGACCTTTCAAGTATATACAAGGGCGATAAGGTTACACTTACATTGAAGTACGGTGTAATCACACAAATCAACGCAACTTCAAGCACAAAGGTTATTGAAGGTACAATTCAGTCACTTACGATTGCAACTAAGTCAATTATGGTTGTAAAGGTTGACAATAAGGAACAGACATATGAAATTCCGAGCGGTGTACAAATTTTATAAACGGTGAAGAAAAGACGCTTTACGATTTCAGAGTCGGCGATATTGTAAAACTTACAGTTGAAAGTGACGCAATAACAAAGATTGTCGCAACATCAACTCAAGAATCATCGGGTTCAATGTCCGGTGTCGTTACGGGAATTAATACTTACGGCGTAATCAGTGTACAGCCGGAGGATCAACAGATTCAAAACAAGCATTCTGCAAAGACGGAAATACAACTTTTGTAACGGCTGCAGGTATTGCAAAAGAAAATGAAAGACATCAAAGTCGGACAAAAGGTAGAAATTAAAGGTACAATTTCAGGCGGCGTATTTATCGGTAAGCTTGTTGTTATTGTTTCTGAATAATATATGCTTTAGATAAAAGGGCGGAAGTGTTTCCGTCCTTTATTATTAAGGAGAAAAAATGAAGAGATTTGAAAAATATTACGGATGGATAATTGCATTTGTATTTTTGTGTGGCAGTTATCGCGGTGTACAAAACTTTTGATAACTTTAATAATATAACGCAGTATTTGGCTAAAATTTTTGACGCAGTAAAGCCGTTCTTCATCGCATTTATAATTGCGTATATCCTCAACATACCCGCAAAACGTATGCAAAAAAATGGCTTTCTAAATCGAAAAAGTCATTTATAAAAAACATACGCTCGGCATAAGTATTATAACAATATATGTTTTGGCGATTATGGCTGTTCTGGCAATTTTGAGAATGTTAATTCCGGCATTGTACAAGAATATTATGGATTTGTATAACAATTTGCCGAATTATATAACTTCATTCCAAGACTACATCAATAACTTTGAAATTATCAAAAATCAAGCCTGTTTGCCAATGGTATTGATTTGTACAGTGAGATGAATAAGATAGTTACGTCAATAGATATGTCGCAGTTCGGCAAGTATGCACAGGGTGTATACAATATGACAACAGGATTGTTTGATATATTTGTTGCGGTGATTGCGTCAATATATATGCTTATTGACAAGGAACGATTAAAAAGGGTATTTTTTCGTTTGATGGGAATATTCCTAAAAGAAAAGCGTGCAAATTCAATTACGGAACACGCAAAAACGTATAAATGATATTTTTACAAATTATCTTTACAGCCGACTTATGTGCAGTATTATAATGGCTGTTGTGTGCAGTATCGTGCTTATGATTATGAATGTTAAGTATGCGCTTATACTCGGTTTGTTTATCGGTGCAATGGATATGATACCGTATTTCGGTTCGATTATATCATTTGTTATTTCACTGATTGTAACGTTCATCACAGGCGGTGTGTGGAAAGGTGTTTGGACGGGTGTTGTTTTGCTTGTCCTTCAACAGATTGACGGAAACTTGTTAGGGTCCTAAGATTATGGGGGGATTCGCTTGAAATCAGACCTTTGTGGATTATTTTTGCGGTTACGGTCGGCGGCGCATTGTTCGGTTTTATGGGAATGTTGTTCTCAGTGCCTGTTCTTGCTATAATTCGTGCGATTATGTCGGACTATTTTACGGCCAGAGAAATAAAGAAAATGTCAGAGGAAAGTGAAAATAATGAGTAAGAAAATTGCGGTTATAGGCGGAGGGGCGTCCGGACTTTTTGCGGCGATATTTGCGGCACAAAACGGAAACAGCGTTACAATATATGAAAGCGGTGAAAGGGTAGGCAGAAAGATACTTGCAACGGGCAACGGTCGCTGTAATATGACTAATATGAATGCCGATATTGAAAATTATCACGGCAGAAATCCTAAATTTATAATGGGTGCAAGAAATAAATTTTGGGTGGAAGAAACACTTGAATTTTTCTCTGAACTCGGTATTGTAAGTAAAACCGAAGATGAGGGAAAGGTGTATCCGTATTCGGATCAAGCCTCTGCGGTGCTTGATGTTTTGAGGTTTAGACTTGATTCGCTCGGTGTTAAGATTGTAACATCATTTGAAGTCGAAAAAGTGAAGAAAAAGAAAAGCGGTTTTAATGTTATTTCATATAATGGACAGAGCGAATATGCCGACAGCGTAATTGTCGCAACAGGCGGAAAAGCCGCACCGAATTTAGGTTCAAAAGGTGTCGGATATGAAATTTTAGAAAGTTTCGGTCATAAGGTGACGGAGCTTTCACCGTCACTTGTGCAGATTAAAACAGAAACGGACGTTGTTAAGAAGTTGAAAGGTATAAAGCTGAATGCAAATGTATCGCTCGGTAACTTTAAAGAATACGGCGAAGTTTTGTTTACCGAATACGGTTTATCAGGCCCTGCGGTGTTCTCACTTTCGTCACGGCTGAAAAAATCAAAAGACGATTTCGCTTGATATAATGAGCGAATATTCAGAGGACGAATTATATGATATGATAAGTGTAAGAATGTATCAAAACCCTAAAATTACGCTTGAAAATTTCTTTGTCGGAATGTTTAACAAACGTGTCGGACAGGCACTTTTGAAATATTGCGGAATTGAGCCGCTTTCAAGATATGCGGTAACGCTGGGTGAAAAGGAAATCAGACGTATATGTTCAATAATAAAAAATGGAATTTTAAAATTACGGGTACAATGTCGTGGAACAATGCACAGGTTACAAAAGGCGGTGTGATTACGGACGATTTTAACCCGAATACTATGGAATCAAAGCTTGTAAACGGTTTATACGCAACAGGCGAAGTACTTGATATAGACGGTGACTGCGGTGGATATAATTTGCAGTGGGCGTGGTCGTCAGGGGTATCTTGCCGGAATATCCGTAGGAAATAATATAAGGAGTGTATTTTATATGAAAGATTCAATGAAAATAACTGTAAAATATCAGTTTGTATATATGCTTTTAATGCAGGTTGCGGCATCAGGTGTGGCATTTGTGTTTGGATTGGTTGCGTTTTGGTACTTCCTGTCAATGAATATTGCCAAGGAAATAATTTCTGTTATATTCATAGGTGTAAATTTTGCAATGCTTTATATACCTGCAAAAAACTTTGCAATAAGAGATAACAAATCGTATACACCGCTAAAGCCGAGTAAATTAAAAGGTGCTATGTTCGGTGTGCTTATTTCCGTTGTTACAACAATTTTGATGGCACTTTTGCATTTGTATGGGCAAAGTTCAGTGACGAAATCGGTATTCACGGAGTTGTGCCTACAATAATTAATGTAATTTTTATTATTGGAGTTTCCCGTATAACGGCATAATGGGATTGGCGAATGGAACATATACGATTTATTCGGGTATTTTAATGCTTATAGTGCCAATATTGGCGACATATTGCGGATATATTGCAGGAAGTAAAAAGTTTGAATTTGTAGAAAAAATTGAAGAATTTATGTACGAAAAAGAGGAATAATTCATATAAAGTTGTTGAATTTTTATAAAAGCTATGGTATAATATATTTATATTTTGACGAATTTGTTATTTATAGGAGTAGAGATGAAAAATAGAATTCATATATTTACAGGTCATTTCGGCAGCGGAAAAACTGAGGTGGCACTGAATTTTGCTCTACAAGAGAAAAAAAAGAAGGGCGAAGATGTTGTAATCGTTGATTTGGATATTGTAAACCCTTATTTCAGAACAAATGATGCAAGAAATGTACTAATGAAAACGGAATAAAAGTTGTTGCAAATAATTATGCGTCGTCAAATGTTGATATGCCGACAATGCCGCTTGATATTTTAAGCGTGTTTAATAATGACAATTCTGTTGTTGTTTTCGATGTCGGCGGTGACGATGACGGTGCATTGGCTTTGGGACAGTATAAACAATATTTTGATAAATACGGTTATGAGATGCATTTTATTGTTAATACAAAACGTCCTTTAACAAGAACGAATGATGAATTAATTGAAATCGCAGAGAGAATAGAAAAGTGCATCACGTTTGAAATTTACGGATATATACAATAATACGAATTTATCCGACCAAACAGACGGAAATACTTTTTATTTTTCGGGATACGATGAAATTAAAAATGCTGTCAAAGAAAATGGGTATAGCCATAACAAAAAATTGCGGAATTGATAAGGCTCTTTCAAACGTTCCGACGAATTTGAAGGATACTGTATTTCGTATGAATATCTGTATTTTAAGACCATGGGAAATACAGTGAAAAAAAACAACAAAGGAGTTGATTTTTTTTGAAGAAGGTTATCTTCAACGAAGAACGTTGTAAAAGTTGTGAACTTTGCGTAAGTGTCTGCCCTAAGAAAATTCTTAGAATATCGGACGATAAAATGAATGAAAAGGGTTACAAACCCGCTGAAATATTTGAACAGGATAAATGTATCGGTTGTGCATTTTGTGCGACAATTTGCCCTGACGCGGCTATCACGATTGAGGAGGACTGACAGATGGGTGAAAAGGTTTTAATGAAAGGTAATGAGGCAATAGGAGGGCGGCAATTCGTTCGGGCTGTCGTCACTTTTTCGGTTATCCGATAACACCGCAGACGGAACTTTCGGCATATATGGCGAAGAAAATGCCGAAAATAAACGGAGTATTTCTTCAAGCGGAAAGTGAAGTTTCGGCGATAAATATGGTATACGGTGCGGCTGCGGCAGGCGTGAGAACGATGACAAGTTCATCAAGTCCGGGAATAAGTCTAAAAAGGCTGAGGGATAAGCTATCTTGCGGCAGGAGATTTACCGTGCGTTATTGTAAATATAGTTCGCGGAGGTCCGGGACTCGGCGGTATTCAACCGGCACAGTCAGATTATTTCAAGCTGTAAAGGCGGCGGACACGGTGACTATCATTTAATTGTTTTAGCACCTAATTCCGTACAGGAGCTTGCTCATTTAACAGCCGAAGCATTTAATATTTCCGATGAATACAGAATTCCGACTATGATTTTGGGTGACGGTACTTTGGGACAAATGATGGAGCCTGTCGACTTAGATGCAATACCTGAGCCGATTTATGCCGACAAACCTTGGGCGGCAAGAGGAACTGATAATAAACGTAAGAAAAACATCGTTGAAACACTTTATCTTGAGGCGTCAGAACTTGAAAAGAAAGTTTTGGAACGTGAGGAAAAGTACAACGTTGTCAAAGAAAATTTGCAGCGATATGAGGCACATGATATTGATGACGCCGATATAATCATATCGTCATACGGTATTACTTCAAGAGTTGTCGAAACAGCGGTTAAGTCACTTCGTGAAGAGGGAATAAAAGTGGGCGTTATACGTCCGATAACACTGGCCGTTTCCTGAAAATATTTTTAAAACGGTTAAACCGAAAGCGTTTTGTCCGTTGAAATGAGTACTGGACAAATGATTGAAGATATTAAGCTTGCGTGTGAATGCAGTGCACCTGTTTATTTCTGCGGACGTACGGGCGGTATTATACCGACACCGGATGAGGTCGCGGAAAAGGTTAAGAGCATAATGAAGGAGGTACAATAATATGAAAACGATATTTAAAAAGCCAAATTCATTAACCGATACAGTTTTTCACTATTGCCCCGGCTGTTCGCACGGAATTGTGCATAGACTTGTATGTGAAGTCATTGATGAACTTGATATTAGCGGCAAAACCATTGCGGTTGAGCCGGTAGGCTGTGCGGTAACGGCACATAATTATTTTGACTTTGATGTTGTACAAGCGGCACACGGCAGAGCGCCTGCAGTGGCAACGGGTATAAAACGTTCACTGCCGGACAGGGTTGTGTTCACATATCAAGGTGACGGCGACCTTGCGTCAATAGGTACTGCCGAAACAGTACACAGTGCCGCAAGAGGCGAGAATATAACCGTTATATTCATCAATAATACAATTTACGGAATGACAGGCGGTCAAATGGCACCAACGTCACTTCGGGACAAGTTACGCAGACATCACCTTACGGACGTGATCCGAAAATACAAGGTAATCCCGTAAGAGTGTGCGAAATGCTTGCCACACTTGACGGACCATCATATATTGCGAGAGTTTCAACTGATTCCGTACCGCATATAAAGGACGCTAAAAGGGCTATAAAGAAAGCATTTGAAAATCAAATAAACGGTAAGGGATTTTCAATAGTCGAAGTGCTTTCGACTTGTCCGACAAATTGGGGAATGTCACCTGTTGAGGCTATGCAGAGAGTCAGAGATGAAATGATTCCGTATTATCCGCTTGGTGTTTTTAAAGATATTGAGGACGTCGAGGAGGATAAATAATGAAAAATTGTGAAATGATACTTGCCGGTTTCGGAGGTCAGGGATTTTGTTTACAGGCAAAATACTTGCGTTTGCGGCAATGCTTAAAGACAAAAACTTTCTTGGTTGCCGTCATACGGACCTGAAATGCGTGGCGGTACTGCAAATTGTCACGTTATAATAGATGATGAGCCGATTGGTTCGCCGATTGTTACAAGACCGAATATCCTTGTGGCAATGACTAAACCGTCACTTGATAAATTTGAAAATACGGTTTCAGACGGCGGATATGTGTTTATAAATACGTCGCTTATAGACAGAAAGTCGGAAAGAGAGGACGTAAACGAAATTTGCGTGAATGCTACCGAAACAGCTCATAATATGGGTAATAAGAGTCTTGCAAATATGGTTATGCTTGGTGCGGTGTTAAAGAAAACGGAGTTGTTTACAATCGATGAAATTGAATACACAATGAAGAAATCTTTGCCGGAAAACAAGCATAAACTTATAGAGATGAATATAAAAGCCGTAAAAGAAGGATATAATTTAGTATAGAGAGATTAAAAGGAGGATTTTGGTTATGGCAGCGGTAAAAAAGAAAAAAGGTCTTATGTACAAAGGTAAGCCGCTTTTAAGATGCGGGAACAGAATTTATTACGGAAATTTGGAAGATAAGCTTATTCTTGCTCTTGACATCGTGGAAAGCAGTAAAAAGCAAGATGTGGACGTATCTACAAAAGTTAAGGTACAGATTATGGACAACACAGGCGAGCTTGGCAAAGGTCAGGTTTATCGTAAGTGCGAAAGAGAAAATCTTTATAAGGCTATTGACATCGGTGAATGGTGGCTGCAAGACGCTATGAAAATGATGGGCTAATTAAATTTAAGCTGTTGCATTTTTATGTGACAGCTTATTTGCATTTATAAAATCATAATCAGAAAGGGTGAAAATGTGAATTTAACCAAAGAAAATGTAAAGAAAATTTGCGGAATAATATTGTTCACGGTTGTAGTGTTGGTTATAGTGCAGAACTACGAAAAGGTCGGAAACGCTATAGGGCTTTTTGTGGGGAATAATTTTTCCGTTTGTTTTGGGCGGAATAATAGCTTTTATACTTAATATACCTATGAGAGCGATTGAAAAGCTACTGTTTAAAAGCAAAACGGAAAACAAAAAAGAAATACGCAAGACCGCTCAGTATGATTATAACTTTTCTGCTTGTAATCGGAGTGATTGCGGGTGTGATACTTATTGTTGTGCCGCAAATAGGCGGAACGGTGAGAGAACTTACAAAATCGGCAGAAGCATTTTTTTCCTAAAGTGCAGAAATGGGCAGAGGATATGTTCAGTAATAATACGCAAATCCATGATTGGATTGCAAGTTTGCAGTTCAATACCGACAAACTTATGGATACGGCGATAAATTTCTTACAAAACGGTGCGGGAAATGTTTTAAACGGTACATTTACGGCGGCAAAAGCTGTTGTATCGGGTATAACGGCATTTTTTATCGGCTTGATATTTGCGTTCTATCTGCTTGCGAAAAAGAAACACTTCAAAGACAAGTCAATATGTTTATGCAGGCGGCTTTGCCTGAAAAAATAGTGAATAAAATAACGTATGTCGCAAAATTGAGCAATGAAACTTTTTCAAACTTTATAACGGGACAATGCCTTGAGGCGTTGATTTTGGGTACAATGTTCTTTGTTACACTGTCAATAATACGATTGCCGTATGCACTTTTGATTGGAGTTTTAATCGATTTTACGGCACTTATACCGATATTCGGTGCCTTTATCGGCTGTATTGTGGGTGCATTTTTGATGATTATGGTAAGCCCGATGAAAGCACTTATATTTGTAATTGTGTTCATTGTACTTCAGCAGATAGAGGGTAATTTAATTTATCCGAAAGTTGTCGGCGGTTCGGTCGGCTTGCCGTCACTTTGGGTTTTGGCGGCTGTTACAATAGGCAGCAGCCTTATGGGCGTGGCAGGTATGCTGTTCTTTATACCGTTTACATCGGTGATATATACGCTCGTGCGAGAATGGACATATAAACGTCTTGAACAGAAAAAACAAAAGAAAATAACAATGATGAGTAATGAAAGCAGTGTGTAAAGCACTGCTTTTTGCGTAATCTTTATTATAACATATTTTAAAATTGTGTGCAAATAAATAATTTTAAAATAAAAAATCGCTGATTTGACAAGAATTGAAAGTCGGGTTAAAATAGTGATAACAAATTAAAGCAAAGGAGAAACACAATGAAGTTTATACACTTATCCGATTTGCACATAGGAAAACGCGTGAATGAGTTTTCTATGATAAATGACCAGAAATACATACTTGAACAAATACTTAATATAATCGCAAATGAAGAAATTAACGCGGTTATTGTATCAGGCGATGTGTATGATAAATCGATACCTGCGGTCGAGGCGGTTACGGTATTTGACGATTTTCTTACGGAGCTTGCCACGAAAGATATAACGACATTAATAATAAGCGGCAACCACGATTCGCCGGAAAGATTGGGGTTCGAAGTAAAATAATGCAGAATAACGGTGTGCATATATATTCGGTTTTTGACGGTGAACTTCACAAGGTGAAAATTGATGATGTTAATTTTTATATGTTGCCGTTCGTAAAGCCGATAATGGTAAGAAGGTTTTACCACGAAGTCGAAACGTATGAGGACGCGGTAAGGGCGATTATTGAGAATACGGATATTGATAAGTCGCAGAAAAACGTTATACTGTCACATCAATTTATTACAAAAACAGGTGCGGAAACAATGCGAAGTGATTCAGAAAGTGTATCTGTAGGCGGTCTTGATAATATTGATATATCGGTGTTTGATGATTTTGATTATACGGCTTTGGGACATATCCACAGACCGCAGTCGTTAAGTGAAAAAGTGCGATATTGCGGTTCACCGCTGAAATATTCATTCTCTGAGGCAAAATACGATAAAACCGTTACAATAGTCGATGCAGATGATTTCTCAGTGCAAACAATAGCGTTAAAGCCTTTGCACGATATGCGAATGATTAAGGGCAGTATTGAAAATATATTGTCTAAAGAAGTAATAAATGCGGCGGATTCTGATGATTATTTACATATCACGCTTACCGACAAAGACAATATAATAGACGCAATGGACAAAGTGAGAAGTGCGTATCCGAATGTTATGCAGCTTGAATTTGAACGTGATATGAAAGGAAATACAAAGGGTGTATATGAGGCGACAGGTGTCGGAACTAAGCCTGATAATGAACTTTTTATGATTTTTATAAGTTGCAGAACGGTGTGGAAATAGACAGTGAAAAAGCCGAGTTGGTCGATTCGATTTTAGAGGAGGTAAAAGAAAATTGAAACCGTTAAAGATTACAATGAGCGCATTTGGACCTTATGCTGAAAAAGTGACAATAGATTTTGAAAAATACCAAAACGGTCTTTATATTATAACAGGTGACACAGGTGCGGGAAAATCAACGATATTTGACGCAATAACCTTTGCTTTGTACGGAGAGGAGGCAACACAAAGACGTGAAAATACTATGCTTAGAAGTGACTTTGCAAAAAAAAAGATACAAAGACATTTGTTGAGCTGGAGTTTATGTACAGAGGTGAAGTGTATAATATAAAGAGAAATCCGAGATATAAGCGTGAGGGTTTGAAAACAGAGGAAACACCGAAAGCGGAAATTACATATCCCGACGGAAGTGTGAAATCGGGTGTAAAAGAAGTGACAGCGGCAGTTACGGATATTTTGAAAATCGACTGCGGACAGTTTACTCAAATTGCAATGATAGCGCAAGGTGAGTTTTTAAAACTGTTGCTTGTAGGCACGGACGAACGCGGAAAGATATTCAGAAAAATATTTAATACCGATTTATACAGGCGTTTTCAAGATCGTGCGAAAATGTTAGCCAATGATGCAAAACGTGATTATGAAACTGTAAAAGCAGTATTGAACGTGAAATAAAAAGGCGTTGTAAGCGATAATGAAGATGATTGGATTTTATATGATTCAACAAGGACAGATGAATTTATAAATGCACTGATGAACTTGCTTGGCGATTGGGAAAAAGATAAAAAGAGTATTACGGCGAAAGAAAAACGTTTAAAAACAAAATCGCAGAAACTTTCAGACGAAATCAGTTTGGCGGAAAATACAAATAAGTTTATCGAATCGCTTGAAAAGGAAGAAGAAACACTGAAAAAAGCTAAATGATGACAGTGAAAAAATCGAAAGCTTAAGAAAAGATACAGACAGACTTGAAAGTGTTAATAAGGACGTAATGCCTATTTTAACAATGCTAAAATCGTATCGCGAAAATGTCGGAAAACTTGAAAAAAGTATTTCGACAAACAAAAAAGTGCTTGAAAAAATACAGAAAAACACGATGAATTAAAGAAAATCCTTGAAGATGAAAAAAGCAAGAGAAAATGAAAGGAAAACGCTTTCGGAAAAGGCAGTCGGATTGAAAAATGAACTTGAATATTATGAAGAATATGAAAGTTTGAAAAAAGGAAACCGCAAAAAATCAAAAGTCATTGAAAAAGGCTAATGACGAGTCGGAAAAATTAAAGGCTACATTCAATGATGATAAGAAAAAAGCAGAAGACGAAAAAAATAAACTTTCTGAATTGAAATCAACCGAAGTCGAACTGCAAAAGGTAAAGAGCCTGTATGAAGAAAAAAAGAGAAGCATAATTTTAAAATACAAAAGGTTATGCTTGACTGTGACAGTTTGAAAAAGCATCAAAAGAAACATAAGAAACTTTCGGAGCAATATACAGATGCTGAAAAGTTATATAAGCAAACTTTAGAAACTTATAATGACGGTTACAGTTTATTTTTACGAGAGCAGGCGGGAATATTGGCAGAGAGCTTGAACGAAAATGAGCCGTGTCCCGTATGCGGTTCAACAAACCACCCTTGCATTGCTCAAAAAGTGATACCGCACCTTCGGAAAATGAACTTGACGAAATGAAACAACGTGCCGATATGGCAGATAACGAGTGCAGAAAAATTGCCGATAAAGCAAGTAAAGAAAAGAATGAATGTGAAAAAATTGAAAATTCAATTAAAACCGCACTTGAAGATATGGATATTGAAACTGAAAATACTGTCGAAGAAATTGCGGAAAATATCAAAAATGAGCTTACAAATGCAAAAGAACAGCTTGAAATTGCCGAAAAACGCAATACAGAAAGAATTGAATGTGAATTAAATTTAAACGCATACACCGAAAAATGCAATCAAACCGATGAGAAAATCGAAGAAATTACGGCTAAAATCAATGATTTGAAAACGGTTATAAACGGTGACGAAAACAAAATAACGGCACTTGAAAAAATGATAAGCTGTAAAAACAAGTCCGAGGCGGAAAAGGTGCTTGACGATTTAGAAAACAGGATTGATGAAATGCAAAAAGTTTTGAAATTGCCGAACAAAACTATAATGAATGTGTCAAAGTCATTGACAATGCCAAAGCTGTTATAAACGAAAACGAGCCTTTGGCTAAAACGGAAAACGAACGTATAAAAAGCAGGAAGAAAAGCTTGAAAAAGCAATGCAAAAGTACGGCATTGATGATGAAAATACTCTTGAAATATTGGTAAGTGATATTGAAAATATATCAGATATGCGTGATGAAATCAAGGAGTATGACAATAAATTAAGTGCTTGCAATGAGAGAATAAAGATGCTTAAGGAAAACATAGGTAAGGCAGAAAAAGACTGATATTGAAAAATTAAAGGCAGATAAAGAAGAAACAGAAAATTCGTTGGAGAAGTAACGGAACAAAAGAACAGCTTGACTGCTAATATCAGTATAAATAAGCGTATAATGGACGAAACGCAGAAGTTGAAAACGGAACTTGACGAAAGCGGAAAACGATATTCTACATATCTGAATATTTCGCAGACGGCAAACGGTGAACTTTCAAAACGTCAAAAATTGCGTTTGAGCAGTATATTCAGTCGGCATATTTTAGGTCAATTCTAAATGAGGCCAATAAGCGTTTTTCGTATATGACAAACGGTCGTTTTGAACTTGTAAAGCATGACGGTGACAGTAATTTGAAATCTCACAGCGGTCTTGATATTGATGTGTTTGATAATTATACCGGCAAGCAAAGGAGCGTTAAATCATTGTCGGGAGGTGAGTCGTTTAAGGCGTCATTATGTATGGCACTGGGACTTTCGGAGGTTATACAACGTAACGCAGGCGGTGTTAAATTGGAGTCAATGTTCGTTGATGAAGGATTTGGTGTACTTGACAATGAATCACTTGAACAGGCGATAGAAGTGCTTAATTCGCTTTCGGAAAGTGACAGAATGGTAGGTATTATATCGCATATTTCAGAATTGAAAGACAGAATCGATAAAAAGATTGTTGTAAAAAAAGGCTCTGCGGGAAGTACGGTTGAACTCATAAATTGATTGACAAAGTAAGACGCATATGTTAATATTAATATATGCGTCTGTAGCTCAGTTGGATAGAGCACAAGATTCCGATTCTTGGTGTCGCGGGTTCAAATCCTGTCAGACGCGCCACGTCGGAGCAAAGTTCGCTTTGCTCCGTTTTTCTTTGACAGAAAAACTTCGCTATGTTACCTTGCTTCTCCTTAGTTACAAAAAATGCACGCTCGTTTCGCCTGTTAGATTGTAAACGTACTTACAACGGCTCAAAGTCGCTACCACCTTTTTGTGAGAGTGCCTGTGGCGCTAAGAAACACTTTAGTCAGATGTTTTTTTTGAGAACAAAAGGAATCGCATTCAAACGATCCCCTTTTATGTTATATAAATGTATTAACAATTCCCTGTATCAACAGAATAAGCATAATAATCGGCATAATGTATTTATAATACGGTTTAATCCATCTTGGGATTTTCGGACCGACACCGGTATTAGCCTCTTTAAGATAATTGTCAAAGCCCCAACCACGTTTTGATATACAGAAAAACAAGTACATAAGTGAGCCGGCAGGCAATATAAGATTACTTACAAGAAAGTCCTCAAAGTCAAGAATAGTTGACTCACCGCCTAATGGGTGGAGTGATGATAATATATTAAATCCGAACACGCAAGGCAATGACAACACCGATATAATTATTATATTAATAAGTACGGCTTTCTTTCTTGTGATATTAAATTTTTCAACGCAACAAGTCAGTATATTTTCAAACAATGCAATAACCGTAGAAAATGCCGCGAAAGTCATAAACAGGAAGAACAAGCTGCCCCAAATTCTGCCGCCTTTCATTGAAGTGAATACGTTAGGCAATGTTATGAATATAAGGCTTGGACCGCTGTCGGGTTCAACGTTGAAAGCAAAGCATGACGGAAATATGATAAGTCCTGCGATTATAGCAACGAATGTATCAAGCAGAGCAATATTTATTGATTCGCCTAAAAGAGTTCGTGATTTATCAATGTAACTGCCAAAAATCATCATTGATCCCATACCGATACTAAGTGTGAAAAATGCTTGGTTCATAGCGGTTGTTATAAGCTTGAAAAATCCTACTTCCTGTATTTTTCAAAGTTCGGCAGAAGATAGAATTTTACACCGTCTATACCGCCGTCAAGTCTGACTGCGTGTATTGCAAGAATTATAATAAGTCCGAGCAGTGCGGTCATCATAACTTTAGTGATTTTTCGACACCTTTTGAAGTCCCAATGAGCAAACTCCAAATCCCAAAACAACAACAACCAACATCCAAAATGTCATGGTAGCGGGGAGGCTAAAAGGTTGTTAAATGTATTTTTTACGTTAGCGGTGTCCAAACCGACAAATCCGCCGACGGCAAATTTATAAAAATAATATAACATCCAACCGGCTACTGTGGTATAGAACATCAAAAGTATATAATTGCCGGCAATCGCAAAATTAGAATGTAAGTGCCATTTTGTACCTCTTGGCTCAAGTTCTGGTATGCTTTAGCGGTACTCTTTTTGACTTGCACGACCTATTGAAAACTCTATTGTCAAAACAGGAATGCCGATTAAGGCAAGGAAGGACAGGTAAAATAACACAAATATTCCGCCGCCGTAATTTCCTACAATATAAGGGAATCTCCAAACATTGCCTATGCCGATTGCGCAGCCGGCAGACAGGAGTATAAATCCTAATCTCGATTTTAAATTTTCTCTTTCCATATAATAAATCCTTTCAAATATATTGCTTTAAATATTAACGTGTATCATAATAACACAGATTTCATCAAAATCAAACTTTTTAAAATTTTCTAAAAAATTTTAAAAAAAAGTGTTGACAAAATGATGTAATGCGTGTATAATAGATTTTGTTGTTACGGCGGTATAGCTCAGTTGGCTAGAGCATGCGGTTCATACCCGCAGTGTCGTCGGTTCGAATCCAACTACCGCTACCAAAATTGCGTGACGATTTTACTATCAGTAAGCTCGTCACGCTTTCTTATGCGGTTTTTAGGGTTTGGATACCTGCTGAATAAACGGAGTTTCATTTACTGTCAGGGGTATTTGAACAGGACTCGAACCCTTGACCACATAAATTCCGAGTGCAAATGTTAGAGATAAGCGTAAAGGGATTTGAACTATTGACTGAATAGGATTTTGAGATAGATATAAAGAAAATCAGCAACTTCGTCTTAAACGGCTGTAAATTGCCGTAAAAGCCAATTGCTGAGGTGAGGTGACCAAAACCAATGTACAAACGAAACAAAAAGCTCGTTTTCGTGGGTTTAAACCATTATATAATTTGATATGGAATAAAAGGAGATAATTTCAGAAATGAGATTATCTCCTTTTATATATAAAAATTAAATGAGAAAGGAGAGGCAATATGAAAAACGACCAATTATTCAGTGAAATTCAAAGTCATATGCGGCGCTTTGAGGATGTATGGTATAAGAGGACAGAAGAAGGCATGGAGGTATATATAGCAGACATAAAAAGAGTTTTTTGTTGATAATGGCGGTTATGTAGAGCAGTATAAGAATGTGAATGGCGATGAGCATTATTATGAGATTAACGACTGCTTGCTTTCTGCTGATGCACTTGTAAAAGAGTATGGCAACGCAATGGAAAAAGCACCTGATTTCAAAGTGCCGGGCTTATCACAATCATATAAGCTGCTGGTGGAGTATGATAATGTTGTATTGGCAGGCAGGGAATTAAACAGCGGAGGCTTTGAATTTGTAACATGGCGGCAGAACTATAATGGGGTAGAGCATGGAAACTACTTCGGAAATAATTATTCAGGTGCAAAAGAAGATTTTGCGACAAGGTCTGGGTTGGTTAATGAAAAGAAGTTGTTTTCAGATGAAGAATATGTAGAGATGTACCGCTGTGTGATGGATACGCTTGAAGATGGTTATGAATTAAGTGATGAACATAAGAAAATGCTTGATAAACATTCGGTGTATTACGGCAATTATTATCATAGAACAGTACCCATTATTATTGATAATATTGTTAAAACTCTGCACCGTATTCAGGCATACACAGAACAAGACGAAGATGATGAGGAAATGGAATTATGAGCAGGACGGCATTTGCCGCCCTGCTTAAGTTTTAGGAGGAGAAAACAGTGAACAGTAATTTATATAAAATCAGTGAGGTAACACAGCACAAATATTATCAGGTGCCGAAAGAACTATATACAAATCCGAGATATAAGACCACAATCAATAATGACGTAAAAATGCTTTATGCCCTGCTTCTTGACCGAATGGAGCTGTCGAGAACAAACGGCTGGATTGAAGATGACGGAACTATATTTTTGATTTTTAAGCGCGAGGACTTGGCTGATATGCTCGGCATATGCAGCACAACGGTCTGGAGAGCTATAAAACAGCTTAAAGAGGTAGGTTTGATAGAGGAAAAAAAGACAGGGCTTGAACAGATCTAACCTCATATATATCGGTAAAATTGATTACAGTGTGCTGGAAGAAAAAAGAACCTGAAAGTATTGAAAAAGAAATTATATCTGCCTCCTCTGCTCCCTCTACCTCTATTTTATCTTCGGACATTGAAAATTTAAAGGACAGGACTTCTACGGCTGAAAGGTCGTGAGATTTAAAAAATAAATGTCAGGACATTTCAAAATTAAAACCAAATAAGACTGATAATAATAAACCTGAATATAACGATACTGATAATAATGAGCCTGAGAGTTTAAATAAAGATGAAAAAAGAAAATTTTATAAAGCTTAACAGCAGTTAATAGTAACCTTATTCCAATTTGGAATATTGGAATAAATATAAATATACAGTAATAAATTCACATAGAAAAACAGCCGAGAATGATTTTAATCATATTGGCGGTTTTCTCTTGTTTTCTTAGTTTATGTAATCCTTGAAGCCTTTGCGGGCTTGAAAGCCGGCGAGTTGCACGCGGCGATTTTGATTTTTTCGCCCGTCTGCGGTTTTTTGCCTTCTCTTGCTTCTCTTTACGAGATTCAAAATTCCGAAGCCGGCAAGCTGAACCTTGTCGTTCTTCTTTACGGCATCCTTTACAGCGTCAACAAATGCGTTCAATGCGCCCTCGGCGTCCTTTTTTGAAAGGCTCGCTTTTTCAGCCATTATCGCAACCAACTCTGATTTGTTCATCGTCACACCTCCTCGTTCGTATATGGTTATTTTGTATACTATCACAGATTTTATTTTTTTTGGCAATACATACTGATGATTTTTGTAGTTTTGAAAGAAAAATAGCTTTTGCGTTTATAAGAAAAGCAAAAAAATCATAAAAATTTTCATAGTGCAAAATGCCAAAAAAGCAGAGAGCGGCGAAAATTTCCGCCGCTTGTCTTGACAAGAAGAATAGATTACTGTATAATCCTTATTAGGAATTATTCCTCATAATACAAAAATGAAATGAACCGTATGAAATGATTATGAAAAACAATAAATATGCGAGAACAAGAAACGAGAAAAACTTAATGAAAGCATTTGCTCGGCATATACTGCTGTTGCTCCGTGCAGCGAATATGTTCCACTTGACGGACGCTGAATAACAAATTTGAAATATGAAAAAATTAGGGGAGCGCATAAATAATGCTGAAACACAGAGAAACAAAACAGCGCAGAATCGTTCTGGAAACGGTCAGAAGCCACACAGATCATCCGACCGCCAACACGATATGTGAGGGAGGTTCATGCAATTGACGGAAAAATCAGTCAGAGTACCGTATACCGCAATTTAAACTGTCTGTCAGAGGACGGAGAAATACTTCATATCAAGGTGTCGGGTGCAGACAGATATGATTTGAGAACAGACCTTCACTATCATATTATCTGTCTTAAGTGCGGAAAGGTAATTGATATTCCGTTTAATTATCTTTCCGATCCGGATGAAAAAAGGTTGCAAATGCGACCGGTTACACGGTATTTCGTCACAGAGCCGTGTTCGAGGAATCTGCCCGAATGTAAAACGGAAAACAATATATAATCCGAAAGCGGATAAAGAAAGGATGTGGCAATATATGCATTGGAAAAGGTGGCGGTGCAGACTTTGCTTTTGGTTGTCGGAACAGTAATGTTGTGCGCCGGAGCTTTGCGGGGTGAGGCGGCGACCGTGCTGAGCAAGGCAATCAGGTTATGTCTGGAGTGTGTAGGAATTGGGTAAGAAATTTTCAGGTATATCACAAAACTGACTCGCTTTCGCGGCTACATTCAGGCAGCGGCGGCTCTGTTGAGCAACCTGCATCTGCCAAATTTTCTGAAGGGCGAAATTTATCGGGGAGCCGGAAAACAGTATGTGTGCCGGGACTTAACTGCTACTCATGTCCTGCGGCATCCGGAGCCTGCCCTATCGGTGCGCTTCAAACGGTAGTGGGATCTGCAAAATATGGTTTCTCATATTATATTACAGGAATTCTTATATTGCTCGGAGTATTGCTGGGACGCTTTATCTGCGGCTTTTTGTGTCCCTTTGGCTGGTTTCAGGAGCTGCTGCATAAAATCCCGACAAAAAAGTTTTCAACCAAAAAGCTGAAATGTTTGACTTGGATTAAATACGTTGTTCTCTTGGTAACGGTGTTTTTGTTGCCGGCGTTGGCGGTAGACGATGTCGGAATGGGTGCCCCTTTTTCTGCAAGTATATTTGTCCGCAGGGCGTATTGGAGGAGCAATTCCGCTATCCGTTGTCAATTCCGGTATTCGATCTGCACTCGGAGCATTGTTTGCTTGGAAATTCAGTGTTTTGATTGCGGTAATTGCGGTAAGCGTGCTGTTTTACAGACCGTTCTGCAAATGGCTGTGTCCGCTTGGTGCGTTCTATGCCCTTTTGAACAAGGTTTCGCTGTTTCAAATGAAAGTGGATACCGGCAAATGTGTAGCCTGCGGAAAATGCGCAAAAGCCTGCAAAATGGACGTGGACGTAACGAAATCCCCGAACCATACCGAATGTATTCGCTGCGGTATGTGCGTCCGGGAATGTCCGACAAACGCCGTTCGTTTTCGGTACGGCTTCGGAGAAGGTAAAGATAAAAAGGCGAAAATGCCGCAAATGATAAATAAAAATCAGGAGGAATAAATATGAGTATAAAAAACTTCTAACAGCGGCGCTGACGCTTGTGCTGGTGGTGTTGGTTACGGCAGCCTGCACAACGGCGGATAAAAACAAATTGAACGGTATGGAAAATGAACCGAAAATGCCGAAGAAGCGGTAGCAATGCATGAAGAACTGATGGCACGTGAAAATGCGATTCTGACGGAGAATACAAAGCTTTGGGAACAGGTTTTTGCGGCGGCGGACAAAGGTATGACTTTGCAGGAGGACGGTAAAAACTACGGTGATTTTCTTCTCAAAACCATTGACACCGTCAAGGAACAGTTTACGGAGGACGAGTTTAAATTGCTCAAGGGTGAAGCGGAGAAAATCCGGGATATTGAAAATAAGCTGACTATAATTGAAAAAAATATCCGGATACAGCGCAAAAATCGTCGGATAATGATATGAGTATGCCATCCGATAACGGCAGTACGGGAAATTTTCCTCCTTTGAGGGAAAGGATCTGGACGGGAACGAAATAAAGAGTGATGAGCTGTTTTCAGGCAATGCTGTCACGGTGGTAAACTTTGGTTCACTACCTGCTCTCCTTGCGTGGATGAGCTTTCCGAACTCGATGCGCTGAATAAGGAGCTTTCGGGAAAGGCGGTTCTCTAATCGGAATAAATTCTTTCACGCTGGACGGAGATGAGGCGGCAATATCCGAAGCAAAGGCAGTTTTGAAAAAGAAAGACGCCTCCTATCGGAATGTATACTTTGATTCTGACAGCGAGGCGGGAAAGTTTACCGAAAATGTATACGCCTATCCCACAACATATGTGGTTGACCGCAGCGGTAGCATCGTCGGAGAACCGATCGTCGGCGCCGTTACCGGCAAATCACAAATGGAGAAGCTGAAATCATTAATCGACCAATGTATTGCCGCCGATATGAAATGAAAATAGTATTAAAATAATGCTGTACAAATATACTATAAAAAAATCCTGCATCGGTTTATGGTATGTAATCGTTATAAATAAAAAATTAAAACAAAAGCCTTTTTAAAATGAGGGTTTCAGACGGCAGAAAAAGCCGCACGGCATAGAGGCAACACGCCTTTATTGTCGGACGGCTTTTTTTATATAATTCGGCAATAGTAAGACTCGTTTTACGGCAAGTTTGACAAAATCGGAGATAAAGGAGCAAACTGTTGACAGCTTCAATTTATAAATTTTGCCTGAGTGGTGCAATATATATGGTGAAAAAAAGGAAGCGGTCAATATGAAATTACAGAGTATAACCGAAAAACAAATTCAAAAATTCAGAAAATATCTTGTAAACGAAGAAAAATCGGACGCTACCATCGAGAAATGTATTCGTGACGTTACGGCGTTTGTCAAATGGCTCGGCGGAGAAATTCCACGCAAGGAAAGAGTCATTCAATATTCTTGCCTGTTCGTATTTTCTTGCATTGCCGCTTACCATTACAATCAACGCTGCGGGAAATTCCTTTTTGAAACTGCTGACTATACCTATTGCCGGATATTTTGCGGTTAGCTGGTTTTTCTATCATGAAAACTTGAGCTGAACATCGTTCATTTGTTGTCGTTTGCGTATCTGATAACGGTTGTTATGACGTTGTTTGCGGACAGAAGCCCGGTGGCGCTGCAATATGTGCGCGGATATTTTGAAACGGTAGGTCTGATGTTTCTTATAACCATGCGCAAATATGCTGAAAATGAAATTAAAGCGTTTGAGATTACACAACTTACACTGCTCGGCGTACTGATTACGCTTGGATTTATCGGTGCGGATTGGTACGGCGACAGAAACACGATGATAATATTCGGAACCACAAGCGATCCGAACTACTTTTTTCGGATTTTTTCTTTTGCCTATGGCAGTCGCTTTAAAAGCTGAGAGACAACAAAATCTATACTATTATATGCGCGGCTTTGCTTGCTCTCGGAGCATATATGGTTTTCACATCCGACTCGCGCGGTGTGTTGCTTGGGCTTGCGGTTATGATAATGTCGTATGTGTTCATAAACGCAAAGGGGACAAAACAGCGCATTATCGGAATTTGCACGGCAATCGGCATGGCGATTATTCTGTGGATGGTTGTTATTCCTATTCTGCCCGAAGATGTTTCATCACGTTTCAGTATACAAAAGATTATCAAATCCCACGGAACCGGACGAGGGGATATATGGCTTTCAATGCTCAATACGATAAAACACTCGTCGTGGGAACTGATGTACGGCAGAGGAATATTTGCCTATCACGAAATGATGATAGACGGAAAACTGATGCACGTGGTGGCACACAACCAATTTATACAGTCGCTCTATAATCAAGGCATACCAGAATATATCAATATGATTGAGTGTGCCGTTTGGCTTTAATAGTAATGGAAAGTTAGTATTTTGGTTAGGCGATTTAAATTATATGGATGCCCAGAGTCAAGCAATTCTAAAAGGGTTTAATGTGGATTCAGACCATTTAATTATTGATTCGGAATTCTTTTCAAGATCAAATGAATTGTATGTTTAGCAGACCAATCAAAGAAAAACAAATTTTGATGAATAAAGACAATTTTATTTTGAACGTAAAAAGAAATATAATATTGATCTGACGCATTTAGAAAAGGAATGTTCATCTCAGACTGAAAAATATAGGACGTCCGCTTGTATTTACTGAACAGAGTATATCTGAGTGATAAATGCTTTTGACAAAGTGCTGGTAGAGGGATTTGACGTTGGTCAACTTAGAGAGCTATATAAAACACTGTATACTGAAAGTGAACGAGATGCTCAATATGAAAGGTGGCAATCAATTCGTCTTATTAAAGAAATATTATTAAAATGGTGTGAAAAACTCGAAGATACAATAGATGTGGAAACACTTGTTTCTCCGCTGTATATTCTCCATGATTACCGCATATATCTTGATCATTTGCTTTCAGAGGAAAAACAAGAGAACACTAAAATGCATATTGTAGAAACTTTAGGAGTGCAAAACTTTGAAGAACAAGAAGCAATTTATTTTGAAGAAATAGAGCGGTTAGATAAATTATTTCAATATTTAGTATTACTTTCGAAATAATATACATTATGAAAATAGCAGTTTTATTAGATACGCATAACTTGCTGCGTCCAGAGATTATAGAAATAATAAAAAAGCAGCAATGCAGTAATACACGGAGGAGATATTAATTCACAGGGTGTATTAGATGAAATAAAATCTGTAATGAAACCAAACGCACAGCTTTTTGTTATAAGAGGAAACAACGATAAGGAATGGGCAGAAAACCTGCCTGTAAGCCTTGAATTTGAGTTGGGCGGTTTAAAATTCTTCCTTACCCATAACAGAAAAGACATACCGCAGGACATAAAAGCTGATATAATTATTTTTGGACATTCGCATAAGTATTGTGAAGAAAATATAGGTGGTCAGCTTTGGTTGAATCTTCGGAAGCTGCGGAAGAAAAACGATTTAATCTGCCAATTACAATGGCTGTCATGAATGTAAACGACAATGAATATTCCATAGAAAAGATTGAATTAGAGGGGGAATAATCAATGAATGAGGTATTAAAAACGATTTCACAAAGAAGCTCAATAAGAGCATATACAGCTAAAAAACTGACAGACGCTGAGATTAAAGCACTGATAACGGCAGGCTTGCAGGCACCGACCGCAAGAAATATGCAGGAAGTGCATATTTCAGTTATTGACGGGGATAATCCGATATTGAAAGAAATAGATACTCAATGTAAATTAACAATGCTAAAAGCGGCTCCTGATGATGAAACAAAAGCTAAAATCGAAAGTAATCCAAACAATTTTTATTATAACGCGCCAACAGTATTGATATTAAGCGCAGATAAGGATTTTAAGTGGAGTAAGCTTGACGCGGGAATAACAGTCCAGAACATTGCGCTCGCAGCACAGTCAATGAAACTTGGAAGCCTGATAATAGGAATTATTGACGATGTTATGCGAGGAGAGAAAAAGATTATTTTGCAAAACTCTTGAAATTTCCTGATGATCACGAGTTTGCAATTGCTGTGGCGGTAGGGACATAGAGCTACGGAAAAAGAGCCGCACGAGATAGATTTTGATAAATCAGTCAGCTTTATATAAGAATGAAGGAGAAAGAAAATGCCATTTATTGATTCAAAAGTTACAGTATCAGTAACAGAGGAACAGAAAGAAAAAATCAAGTCTGAGCTTGGAAAAGCTATTACAACACTCCATAAGACTGAAACTTATTTGATGGTTGGAATTGAAGATGATTATGATTTGTGGATGGCAGGCAATAAGATTGATAAAGGTGCGTATGTTTCAGTCAGCTTGTTCGGCAACGCATCAGCATCGGACTATGATAATATGACAGCGAAGATTTGCGAGATATATGAACAGGAACTGGGTATTCCCAGCAATGCGATTTATGTAACATATCATCCTATTGCCGATTGGGGATGGAATGGTCATAATTTCTGATGACAGTAAAATCGTCACGTCGAGCCATAAACTCAGATTTCTATGAAATCTGAGTTTTTTGTGCTTAAAATCACTAAATGATAATATAGTTAAATAAAATCATAAATAAGCGAATATAGTCATAGAAAATATATTGTTATTAATATATAATTAGATTAACAAATATATTATGGAGGAAAGGTATATGAAAAAGTTTATTTCAGCACTTATTGTGACGGCAATGATGATACCGACAGCCGTACCTATGACGGCGTTGGCAGACAATACGGTAAACAATTCCGTATCGGGTTACATTTCTGCTGATACAGGTGTTAAGCTTTATCGGAAAAGACAAGCAAGCTAAAATTTATGTTGACAGCAATGATTATGAGAGTGTAATTCGTGCAGTGGGAGATATGAAAGACGATTTATCGGACGTATCGGGGCAGACTGTTACGATTAATGCAGATATTCAGTCAATGTCAGATGAAGTGAAAATTTCTGGCATTAATATTTCATCGGCAAGTATGTCTGTTGACGGTTACAAGTTGCTTACGGAAAACGGTAAGGGTATTATTGCGGTGTACAACACTGACGGAACGATAGAAAAGGTGCTTATATCGGAGGACAACATAAACAGTACAAACGGAACGGCACATTTTAAAGAACTTCCGAGTTTTGACGGTAAAACGGTAAAAAGCATTTGTGTGGAAAACAGAAAATGACAAATTGACTGTTACGCCGATTGCAAACAGCTATACATATACCGAAACACCGAAAGCGACTATGCCGGCAGATACCGATTGGAGCGATGCAAATATTATAGTCGGTACACTCGGAAACAGTAAGGCGATAGATTCACTTGCGGAAATGGGAGCGATTGACGTTTCAGAAATAAAGGATAAGTGGGAAAGTTTTACCGTTCAAGAAAACGGCGGTAATCTTATTATTGCCGGTTCGGATAAACGCGGTACGATTTACGGCATATATGATTTCTGTGAAAAATCGGTGTGTCACCATGGAAATGGTGGGCGGACGTAAAGCCCGAAAAAAGCGGACGAATTATATATCAATCTTCCTAAAGAGGGATATACGGAAGATGAGCCGAGTGTTCAGTATCGAGGAATTTTCTTAAATGATGAATACAATTTAAACCAATGGTCAACCTCAATGGGTGACGGAAATATGAATAAGGAAACGTATGAAAAGATATACGAGCTTATTCTTCGTTTAAAGGCTAACACTCTATGGCCTGCGATGCACCAGTATTCAAACGCATTCCATTTGGACGCCGAAAATGCGGTGCTTGCCGATAAATACGGTATAGTTATGGGATCCTCACACGCTGAGCCGCTTTTGAGAAATAACCTTGGTGAACTTTATCCGTATCAGCAACAATGGCTTGCGGATCACCCTGACAAAAAGCTGTACATCAATACAAAGGACGACAGCGGCAGATCGGTTTCATATATGTGGACTGATCATGACGGTGACGGTAATGCGGTTGATAATAAGGAGTTTTTGGCTGATTACTGGCGTGACAGTGTCAAGACAAACGGCAGTTACGAAAATATCTATACACTTGGTATGCGTGGTGTTCATGACGGTTCATTCTCGACAAATATGGACACAACAACCGCATTAAACAGAAATTATTGCAACACAAAGAAAAACTCTTCAAGAAGAACTTTGCACAGACGGTCGTAAAATCGAGGATATACCTCAAATATTCATTCCGTATAAAGACGTACAAGCGATATACAACACAGGAGCGTTAAAAATTCCTGATGATGTAACAATTATGTGGACAGATGACAACTACGGATATGTACGTCAAAATGCGGACGATGCGGAACGTGCAAGAGCGGGTAAAACAGGTATCTACTATCATATTTCTTATTACGGTTATCCTACGAGTTATCTGTGGCTTTCAAGCACACAGCCCGGGACTTATTCGTGAAGAACTTAAAAAGTCATATGACATGGGTGCAAATAAGGTTTGGATATTAAACGTAGGTGACTTGAAACCGGCTGAAAAAGAAATTGAATACTTTGCCGATTTGGCTAAAAACGTATGGTCAACATCAAATACAGAAATATCTTCAATATATGAGCAGAACGCAAAACGTGATTTTAATATGAATGAAACGGACGCAAAAAGAATATGCTGATATAATGGATAAAGTATTATGAAATTGCAAACGCAAAGCGACCTGAATTTTTAAGAACAGGTGATTTCTCGATGACTGCATACGGTGATGAGGGTGAAAGATATATAAACGAATATAAAGATATTTGTGCAAGAGCGGAAAAGCTATACGAAAAACTTCCGACAGATAAGCAAGCGTCATTCTTTGAACTTGCATTGTACCCTATACGTACCGCAACAAATATGGCTATCGACTATGTACAGACCGACAAGAGCAAATCTGTATGTAAGCCAAAACAGAGGTGCGGCGGCTAATAAGTATGCTGAAGAAGCTGATAATGCGGTTAAGCAAATCAATACGGATATGGCTTATTACAACTCTATGCTGGACGGCAAGTGGAATAACATTATGAATAACAATCCGTCAAAATTGCAAGGTTGTGACGCACATATAACTACAGAACTTAACGCACCGAAAGTATCAGCGCTTGATTATACCGAACTTGCGGTAATGACCGATCTGGCAGATGGATTATTCGGATAATCCGACTATGACAGTTTCAACTTATGATACATATGATAAATTTATTGACGTAATTAACAAAGGTTACGGCGGACTTGACTATGAAATTACGTCAGACTCAAATGCACTTGTATTTGACAAGACAAGCGGAAAGTCATACGGCAGTGACAGAGTGCATATAAGCGTTGATAAATCAAAGGCGGCAGACGGAGTAAGCAATGCAACGGTTACCGTTGAGCAAAAAATAGGTGATAATGTTGTTGATACAAAACAGATTGCCAAAACAATCGAAAATCCGACAGAACAAATTTCTGAAAAACATATGTTGAGGCAGGCGGCGGAGTTGTTTCGATAGAATCTGAACACTACACAGATAAATTTGATGTAAACGGCTATGAATGGAAAGAAGAAAAGACTTCGGCAGAAGCGGAAACACAATGGCTTATCCTGAAACAGCCTCTAATGCAAAAGGAAAGTAATTTGACCAATTCAGCGGCATATATAAGAGTACAAGGGTTTACTTCACAACTGCAGGTTCATACACATTGGACGTTTATCGTATGCCTACTCTCAATGAACGCGGAACTATGCGTTTGGCGGTAGCGACAGATGACGGTACTCCTATCGTGTTAAAAGCGGGACTAATAAATACAGCGGAAGCAGGAGCAAGACGGACGCATGGTCAAAAGGCGTATTGTGCAACAGTGAAAAGCTTACAACAAAGATTAATGTTTCTGAGGCGGGGTATCATACTGTAAGAGTGTACAATGTGTCAACAGGCGTAGTCATAGACAAAATGGTGCTT
>VOFH01001973.1_pt1 | contig 67145 bp, 74 predicted proteins | sample 5384091 | NCBI WGS metagenome assembly VOFH01 (sample SAMN12384727, study PRJNA508395) | human gut metagenome | isolation source: healthy gut G | host: Homo sapiens | reverse complement strand
ATGTTCCAGATAGTCCGGTTAATGGATGAACAACAATCTATTAACAAGAAGATAGCCAATCAAATTCCGGTTATTGTGCAGAAAAGTGTGCAGGAACAGTCCAAAAAGCCAAAACGAAAAGGTTTCTTGAGCATCTTCGGCAAAAAAGAGGGAACGAAGCCAACGACAACAACGACTACGCTCCGTTCATCCAATAGAAACATGGTCAACGAACAGAATGCGCAGAGCCGTCGATTGTCAGAACAAGCCGATAGTCTTGCTGCCCGTAATGCAGAACTTAACAGACAACTGCAAGGATTGATTTGCCAAATCGAAAAGAAGGTACAATCTGATTTACAAAATAGAGAAAGCGAGATAACAGCCATGCGTAAAAAATCATTTATGCAGATAGGCGGCTTGATGGGATTTGTTCTTTTGCTGTTGGTCATTTCCTATATCATCATACACCGTGATGCAAAGAACATTAAACGATACAAACGCAAGACAACGGATTTGATCGAGCAATTGGAACAGTCCGTGCAACAAAATGAGATACTCATAACCTCCCGAAAGAAAGCGGTATATACTATTACCCATGAGTTGCGTACACCACTGACGGCAATAACCGGCTATACCGAACTTTTGCGGAAAGAATGCAATAGCGGTAATAATGGGCAATATATCCAAAATATACTGCAATCCTCCGACCGTATGCGGGATATGCTCAACACTTTGCTTGACTTCTTCCGCCTGGACAACGGCAAGGAACAGCCCCGTCTGTCACCCTGCCGGATTTCTGCAATCACGCACACACTTGAAACGGAGTTCATGCCTGTTGCCGTGAACAAAGGGTTGTCCTTGTCCGTGAAGACTGGACACGATGCCATTGTATTGACCGACAAAGAGCGAATAATACAAATCGGGAATAACCTGCTGTCAAACGCTGTCAAGTTCACAGAAGAAGGCGGTGTTTCTTTGATTACTGAATATGACAATGGAGTTCTGACACTGGTCATTGAGGATACAGGTACAGGCATGACAGAAGAGGAACAGAAACAAGCGTTCGGTGCGTTTGAACGTCTATCAAATGCCGCTGCAAAGGAGGGTTTCGGGCTTGGGCTTGCCATAATGCGTAATATTGTGTCGATGCTTGGCGGAACAATCCGTTTGGACAGCAAGAAAGGGAAAGGCAGTCGTTTCACAGTTGAAATTTCTATGCAGGAAGCTGAAGAACAGCTTGGATATACAAGCAATACACCTGTTTATCATAACAATAAATTCCATGATGTTGTCGCCATTGACAATGATGAGGTATTACTTCTAATGCTGAAAGAGATGTATTCCCAAGAAGGAATACACTGCGACACTTGCACCGATGCTGCGGCACTGATGGAAATGATACGCCAGAAAGAATACAGCCTGTTGCTGACAGACTTGAATATGCCTGGTATAAACGGTTTCGAATTGCTGGAATTGTTGCGTTCGTCCAACGTGGGCAATTCACCAACAATCCCGGTGGTTGTGGCAACCGCTTCGGGCAGTTGTAACATGTTCCATGGAATACTCTCGGAAACAGAATTGTTTTGTGTACCCATCTGCAATCTTAGACCATAATGGGTCTACATCAGATAGATTATACAAATAAGAGGCCAATAGTCTTTCTGGAGACTTATTTCCCGGTAAAATCAAAATGTTATCTGCATTGTTGATTTTCCTGAGATCATTTTTATTCATTCTAACATCCCCATCTAATATAACAATAGAATATGGATATATAAAAGCAGGCACTCTTTTGGTTACAAGTTCCATTAATGTTGAACATGGTAATGTTACATCCACAAAATCCAACACAAAAGCCTTGCTCTTTAAAATAGCTTTTACAAATAAGATATTTTCCTTGTCTTCCGTATATGCTGTAATTCTATTTTTCTTGCGATTATTTCCTTCTGCAACAACATTTAAATCCAATTGAATGCCTTTGAAGTTCACGCCCTGTTTAATTGCAATCTTATCATCAACCTTCTTAAGGTAAAGGATCTTTGCTTGATTGGCTGTTTCTTCTTTTTTAGTTACTTCTTGAACTAAATCATCCATTGCCTTAAGAAGAGACATTGAATGAGTTGTAAATAAAATTTGCAAATTCAACTTAGATGCATATTTGCGCAAAACCTTTAACAACTCTACTTGGGATGCGGGATACATTGTTGCATCCATCTCATCAATGGCCAAAATACCGCCTTTGTATTGTCGGGGATATTTGTCATGTAATCTTTTAAAAGAAAATAACGCCAAGATAATTTTACCTAAATTATCTTGCCCCATAGAGTTTTGATTCCAATCGTATAGTTCTGTAGATACACCTATAGATTGCTTGTTTTTTGATGTGATTGTTGTTGCGGAAGAAATGGGAGTTTGTGCTATTAGAATTTTATTATGCAATTGCTTAAACTCATTTAGTTCTTCTTGCGTTAATAATGTATCATCTGTAATGATTTTAGCTTCCTCTGCCACTGGAACTAATCGCTTTAGACTTAAAAAGATTGTGGGGAAGGAAATGTATCCATCTCCTTCTTGCCTAGCTCCTTTTTTCCAAAAACGGACATTAGGATCTCCTGTTCGTTTGATACTTTCAACAGTAAAATCATCCATTCCTGCATCAAAGGAAATAGTCCATTCATGACCTTTTGGTTTATCAAAAGTAGGTGATAACCTAAACTTATCTTTGAATGCGGAAATATAACTACCACCACACAAGGGCTTTTCAACTCTCATAGAATCTTCTGTCTTAAGAGTGAAAGTTTGTGTTATAATACCAAGTAATGTTGACTTTTGAGTTCCGTTTTGCCCTGCAATTGCTGTTAACAAAGAGCCTACTTCAAAATCTTCATTTTGAAATCCTCGAAATCTTTCGATATGAATGTGCGTTATTTTCACTTTGTAGAATGGTTAAATAGTTTGTGTTTGGGGATAACTATGCCATCGCAAAATACCATTATCTCTTTACCTTTCCCGGAATTACTCGCACTATAATTCAATTCAAAACATTGCTGTCTATATTTTGAATATAGGCTGGTTATGAATGGTACATTATCATAAGAGACAATCCACTTACAATTTGCAATCTCACTTATAGTGTTAGCTATATTTTGATGATCTGTATCATTATAGTAATTCAGATAAAGTCCTTTACCTTTTACATAGTATGGTGGGTCTAAATAAAATAACGTATTATACGGTAATTCATTTTTTAACCGTTGTACTAAAGAAACAGCATCTTCATTTGTTAAATGGATTCTATCTGCATAATCTGCTATACGTTGAATCCTTTTTATCAAATCTTCTTTGTTGAATCTTGCATCAATCTTATAATTTCCAGTTTGGTCATAACCGCCAATGACTCCTGCTTTCAAGATTCCTGAGCGATTAGTCCTATTCAAGAAGAATGTAGAAAAGCCTAATTCTAACAAGTCAGAATTCTCTTTATTGGATTGAATTTCTTTTTGTTTAAACCAAGTTTCAACATTTAAAGGAGTATCCTTTATCATCTTGCAGAGAGCATCCACGTTATTTAAGGCACTATACCAAAAGGCATAAATAGATATATCCTTATCATTTATATGTATGTCGCTGACATATTCATTAAAGAGCAAAGATAATGCAACGGAACCACCTCCAACATATGGTTCAACATAAGTGCCATCGAGCAATGCGTTTTCTTTGATTAAGCATTGTACGAAATCAGCAACTTTAGCCTTACCGCCAGGGTATCTTAAAGGTGATAGAAATTCCATAATATTATTCTTTATTTTTTATTGATTCCCACAATTGGATAAAAAAACTTTCTATGTTGTCCCATCCAGTAATCAAATTATCTGCTTTAGGGTAGAAAAACTCGTTATGAACATATGCATTCAATGATTCGATTGAAAGAACTGAATTTTTATCATTTATTTCAGACCTTATGCCCTTTGATAAGTCATTACTCATTGTTCCTAATTGGGTCATATGATTTAAGACTTTACCAACTTTCCCTTGCAAACTTTCACCAGAAGAACAAGCTGTAATAGCATTGTTTCTTACTAAATCAAATTTCTCCAAATAGGCATCAACAGATAGTTCTAAAAATACTCTTAAAAGGACTGAAGATGCATTGGGGCATGTCTTGACCTGAACATGTTTTAGCTCCTCGAAAATTTTATTAATTTTCGGGTTACTGATATGTAAATTCAAAGACTTGGGCACTAAAGCTCCTCTGTTTCTTGTTTTCCTGTTTTTATCCCCTTTTATTTCTTGTTTCTCGCTATTTCTTGATGCTTGTTCTTTATTGTTTTCAATATCTTGAACACTCCATTGTTCAGATGCTTCATTAGACAAATCTGGCTTTTGACTCTTGTCAAAATTATCAATATATTGCTTTCTTTTTTCTCTGTTATAGATATCAGAAACTTTGAATTCCGGATTCAGAATGTCTGTAACAACTTTTAAAAGCCCCTTAATGACTTCGGACACTTTAACCTTTGAAACTAAAATTCCATTGTTAATTTCCAAGCCAAGGTGTTCTCTAACATATGGATCCGACATCAAACGTTGCAAGTTGGTAATGTTTAATTTAGATAATGAATCCTTAATCGTATCAGAAACCTCTTCTTGTGATTTCAGCAAAGTGATAATTTGCAATGGAATTGATGATTTTCCTTCTGTCTTCTCCTCGAATCTTTGCTTTTGTTGAGCGTTCCAAGTGACAGTTCCGATACCATTAAGTTCTCCAGAGTGTTTACGTTTTATCCATATATCAGCTTCAGTAGGGGTTTCAAAAACAGCACAAGCAATATTCTTCAATTCAGAAATAGCATTAGGTTTTTCTTTTTGTAATTTCTGAAATTTCTTCCTTAAAGGAGAGTATTTGTCATCTATTAGTGTCGGATTATTTAATAGTTTTAATGACGTTATTCGCCTATTTCCTTCAAGTACAACATACTTATTGCTGTCTTCGTTGGGTGTTACAATAATCAAATCGACGGGGCTAAGACCATTGGTTACAATATCGTCCACAAGAGAATATAATTTATCCCCTTGATCCTCTATCATCTTATCTATTGCTTCTTTTTGTGATGATAAAGGCTCAAATCTATAATTTTCCGTATTGACAAATAGTGATGTCAATTTTATCGTTCTTATAACCATGGCAAAACCAATACTTGTTAGTTTGCAAAGTTACTCATTTTTAGTGAAGTTAGCAGTATTTGAACAATAAAAACCACCTCCGGTCCGGTCGCCCAACTGGATAATTTCTGCTGTTATCTTCTATGCTGCGCATCGCATTGACAAAATCGTTTGTTGCGCTGTAACAACGACGGTTGGTTAATATCACTACCTTTTTCTGCCACCGGATACTGTTGGACGGTTCCAGATAAATCGGTTCCATTTGGGAGAAATCATTATGTCCCGGTCCGGTCTTGTGCTGAATGTATCCGGTCAATGTCTTTTCGTTGGTGAAACGGGCGGCAATACGGGTGGAATTAGTCAGGTTTCCTCCTCCGTTGTCGCGTACATCAATGATTAATCCGTTGCAAGGTGACAGGTAGAGAAGAACCTCATCCAGATTGCCGTCTCCTACTCCTGCACTAAAACTCTCGTAGCGTATGTAACCTATGTTATTATCGAATATTTTATATTTCAGTCCGGCTGCTGTGTAGTAACCGCTGCTGGCACTGCCCAGATAGGTCTGGTAAAGAATGTCTTCCCGGTAGTTCCAATCATACCCCTGATACCACTCATCATAGTAAAGAAGTGCGTTTGGCGGAAGAAAGATTGACGTGCCCGTCTTTCAGGGTATATAACATCTGACTCGGAAGGTCAAACAAATCATCGTTGGACATGGTCGGTACCACCAGTTTTCGGTATTTTTCGTGTACGGCATCCCAGTCAATGCCTTTCGCTTCCAGAAAACAATACTGTTCGTCAATGATCTTCCATAGTTGCTCGAAGTTTCCTACGGGATCATTGGCGTACTCTTCTTCCCTGATGCAACCGGTCAGCGCCGGCAGGCAGCAGATTAGTAAAAGTAATTGTATAATCTTATTTTTCATTCTTCTTATCTATCGCTCTTTGAAATTTCAACATTAAATCTTTCGTTCTCTTAGTAGGCCCTTACCGATGAAGGCAGAGGGGCTGCTCCTTTTTTATTTCGGATTCGGTATAGGTCTTTCACAAATCCTACCATGAATACATGAGAGTAGGTATGTGTCTTGATATTGTTAACGTTGGATTGCTGCAAATCCGCCAGGTAGCTGAAGCGCATTTTGGTATATCCTATCGGCAGGTCAATCGAGAGCATTTGCCGTAGCGAAGGCTGGTTGTGCAAAGAAGTGAATTTAATCACTCCGCCGGCATTGCCCAATGAGAAAATCTCGTAATAAGACTGCCCGTAGTGCGGCGAGAACAAAACTCCCATGACAGGAAGGTTCACTTGATAGCGCAACACCATCGGATAACGTTTGATTTTCAGATGCCAGATAGCCATTCCCGAAGCGTCCAGATTGACGTATGCCCGGGCTGAAGCCGGATTGTTCGTGTTCCGGAGATTGTAGACAAAACCTCCGTTGACGTCTAACAATCCTCCTGCCAATAATTTGAAGTTCTCTGTCAGGCGGAACTGGTAATGGAATCCATAGTTCCAGTTGACTAATCCGGAGAATGTATTGTTGTTGTCGGCCCGGTTGTGCGTATAGCCGATGTCTGCCTGAAAGAAATTCTGTACAGACACATTCCCGTCAAAAAGCTTGGTCATCCGGATCGTTTCGCGGGAAACACGGAAATCTATTCCCTTGTATTCCTGAGGCGAAAGATAGGTGTCGAACACATTCGTAAATCCGACGCCGTACATGGTGGCACGTGTTACATAACGATGAGCCTGCAGGGAATCAATCTGCGCCTGTAATCTTGTGCAAAGGGCGAACAGGATGCAACCTGTCAGCCCCAGGTATATTAGTTTTTTCTTCATCAGAATAATTTCATCTGCCCGGTGATTTCATCAATAATATCGCCTTCGCTTTTGCCGCTGTCCGGATCCAGATTTTCGGGTTCTTCACTTCCTCTTCCTGCGGTTCTTGTTCAGGTTCGGGGAAGCGGGTCGGTTCAAGCTCGTTAATCGTCTCCACTGCATAAGTGGTGATACGTTTTCCTTTGGCTTTGAAACCTTTGACAGCAATGAATTCATCCGCATCGATATTCAACGGATCACGGAAATTGTCGTGTCCGCCAAATATGACTTCCAGTCGAGGATAGTATTCGTCGGTCAGCAGGATCAGGCGGTTGTTCTTATTTTCTCCCAGGTAGTTCTGCTTGCGGTTGGAGGCTTCGAAACAGAAACGTTTCAGATACGGATAATTCTGTTGGTCTGCATCATATAGTGCGGCGGTCCATACCTTGTTGGGATCGAACTTCTCGACAATACTTACATTATCTTCGTAATGGTTGCTCAGGTCGAAGTTGCTGGTGTAGAAGTCGCCGTTGTTCAGCACAACGAGTATGGTGTCGTCGCTCTGGAACTCGCCCAGATATTCGCCGCGTCCGTCATAATTGAGACGGAGGATATCACGGTCAAACCATACCTTACGTCCACCGAGCGTAGAACCTCCTTTTTGTTTCAAGGATATCTTATGTACCGGCAAGCGGGTAAGAATCACACCCTGTGCTTGACTTCCTTTGATACTGACCTCACTAAAGTCATGCTCGAAGATAATACGGCGGACACGCGGGTTCGGTTTCAGTGTCACCTTGATGATTTCGGCTTCCCCGTTCGGATTGGCACTGAAATAAGTGATACGTGAGTCCGGAGTTCCTTGAGTGACATCGTATTCACGGTCGCGGACAACGGAAGTGACTGCAAAGCGCTTGATATACGTTGTCCCTTCTTTGCCGTCGCGGTAGGTGACATTGTAGATCGTACGTTTGTCGTTCTTCTTGAAGACATTGACATAGAGAACGTTCTTGCCTACGAACTTCTTGTCGGCAACAGGAGTAACGATATACTTACCGTCGCGGAAGAAGACAATAACGTCATCAATATCCGAGCAGCATGCAACGAATTCGTCTTTTTTCAAGGCTGTTCCGATAAATCCTTCTTCGCGGTTGATATAAAGTTTCTTCGTTTGCTTCTACTACTTTGGCAGCTTCGATGGTGTCGAAGTTCCGGAGTTCCGTGCGGCGCGGGAAATTCTTGCCGTATTTGTTTTTCAGCATTTGATACCAGTTGACGGTATAATCTACGATGTGTGCCAGGTGGTTATCAATCTCGGCAATTTCCTCTTTCATCTTGGCGATGAGTTCGTCCGCCTTGTCTGAATTGAATTTCAGAATACGTCCCATTTTGATTTCCATCAGTTTGAGAATATCCTCCTTGGTGACTTCACGGATAAAGCTCGGGTAGAAAGGGGTCAGGCGGTCGTCGATATGTGCGCAGGCGGCATCCATGTCTTTGGATTGTTCGAACTCTTTGTCCTTGTAGATGCGTTCTTCGATAAATATTTTTTCGAGCGAAGCGAAATGGAATGATTCCAGTATTTCGCTTTTCTTGATTTCCAGTTCCTGCTTTAGCAAATCCAGCGTGTTGTCTGCCGACTTTCTCAATACCTTGCTGACAGTGAGGAAGTGAGGCTTGCTGTCATCAATCACACAGCAGTTGGGTGAGATACTTACCTCGCAATCGGTAAAGGCGTACAGTGCGTCGATTGTTTTGTCCGATGAAGTGCCGGGTGCCAGGTGTACCAGTATCTCTACGTTGGCAGCCGTATTGTCGTCTACCTTGCGGATTTTGATTTTTCCTTTGTCAACAGCTTTCAGGATAGAGTCGATTACGGATGAAGTGGTTTTTCCGTAAGGGATTTCCGTGATAGCAAGTGTTTTGTTATCCAGCTTGTTGATCTTGGCACGTACTTTTACCGCTCCGCCGCGTTCTCCGTCGTTGTATTTGGCTACGTCGATGGAACCTCCCGTCTGGAAATCAGGATACAATTGGAATTCCTCTCCACGCAGGTAACTGATGGAGGCATCGCAAAGTTCGTTGAAGTTATGCGGTAGAATTTTGGAAGAAAGCCCCACGGCGATACCTTCCACACCTTGTGCCAGCAATAACGGGAATTTCACGGGGAGAGTGACCGGTTCTTTGTTTCGTCCGTCGTACGACAGTTTCCATTCGGTTGTTTTGGGGTTGAACACCACGTCGAGCGCAAATTTGGATAAGCGCGCTTCGATGTAACGGGGAGCAGCCGCGCCGTCTCCGGTGAGAATATTACCCCAGTTACCCTGACAGTCTATCAGCAGGTCTTTCTGTCCGAGTTGCACCAGAGCATCCCCGATAGAAGCATCCCCATGCGGGTGGAACTGCATGGTGTGTCCCACAATATTTGCCACTTTGTTATACCGCCCGTCATCCAGACGTTTCATGGAATGTAGAATACGTCGTTGTACGGGCTTCAGTCCGTCAATGATGTGAGGAACGGCACGTTCCAGGATTACGTACGAAGCATAATCCAGAAACCAGTTCTGGTACATGCCTGTTAACTGATGTTTTACGCTTTCGTCCCGCGCGTCCGCTGGTTTGTAGTCTGAATGTTCTTCCGTTATCTCGTTGATTTCGTCACTCATATATCAATCTTCGCTTTGCTTTTACAACAAATAATCTTCCTGAACATCAAAAAAGGGGATGTCCACGCAAAAATACGAAATAAATTCATATGAAATCCGGTGGACATGAAGCGTCTGATATTACTGCGGTCTGCTAGAAATCCATTGGTGAATTTTCCGATGGCATATGTGAAAAAACAGCACGGCACCAATGATACCGAGTTCGGTTTCTGAAAAATATACCTTCTTCGACAATCGGCTTTTTACTACATTCAGACTAAGTCGGCAAACGTAATAAATACCGTATCCGGCAGTTGCGGAAAAAAAGGTTGCCCATTGTAGCTTTTTGAGCTTCTTCTTGTTCTCTTTAAGAACTGGTGCAGGAGTACTGATTTGATAGAATTTGATAAGTTGTTTTAACATGGTAATTAGTGTTTGTTGCTTTAAAAAAAAGCAATAGTGATAGTAAGGTGTATCGGGGATTACCGATACACCTTACTGATAAAAATATAAATTGTGGATTAATTAGTAACTTAAGCCGTCTTCCCAACCCGGATTTTGGGTCAGAATGCCTTGTGTCAATACGCGTTGATCGGCAGGAATTGGCCATAAATAGTCTCTTTCCTCTTTCCAGTCATTGCCATAAGTAACTTTAGGAAATCCGATAATATAGCCGGATGTACCATTGGAGAGGTAAATATCCTTATCCAGTTTCTTTTTATTATCACATTGCGAAGTAGCTGTGGTTTCGTAGATTTCAAATCAGGTTTTCCGTCTCCATCCATGTCATACGTTCCTACTCCAGGAATATAGATGCCGTAGTAAGGAATGTACTGATTGAACATTTGTTTTCCTTCTTTCCATCGGAACAAATCCCATTGTCTCAAGCCTTCCATAACTAATTCAATGGTACGTTCGCGACGTATTTCGAGAATGACTCCTTTGTTCGCTCCCTGCTCAACGTTCGGATAGCAGGTACCCAAATACGGATCAGGATTGTTGTTGGCGTCTGTAAGAATCAAATCCGGCATTTTTGCCCGTTCACGAATTTTATTGATAGAGATATCCAGATCTTCTTGTTTAAGAGTTCCTAATTCTGCTTTAGCCTCGGCATAATTCAGGTACACTTCTGCGGCTCGCATCAGTGGCCAGTCGGAGGTACTTTTGGCGGCTCCGTCATGGTCTTTCGTTCCTACGAATTTGATAGGTCTGTATCCGCAGTAGGCAGTTAAATCATTAGCAGTAACGGTGGTTTCTCCTTTCTGGATATAGTTCGGGCAAAGTACAGTTTGTTGTAAGCGTGGATCACGGTCTTTTACCTCTTCCGTATAGAACATAGTTTCATATCCTTGTTTATCTGTGAAACGCGTTCCGTCAGTCATCAGGTAGTGATTCATAAACCGGCGGGTGAAGCCCATCTGCAGATTGGCGATGCTGAATTGTACGGAATGTGATAATTGTAGACCTTCGAAGTTATAAGCTCTTGCCAGTACAACTTCTGTTGTTTTGGCATTGTCCGCACAGAACATATCTCTGTAAGGTTCTGTTCCTTCTTTATACAGACTGAAGCCGCTTTCATCAATAAACTGCTTGGCAGTGCTTGCTGCAATTTCCAGATATTTCTCATAATTGTCCAGTCCGTGGTATTTCCGATAAGTTCCTTCATAGAGTGCAGCTTGACTGGCAAATGCCAGTGCTGCCCATTTAGTGACTCTTGTATTCCGAGTGTCTGTGCTTTTAGTTGGTAAGCTGGTGGCGGCATCTTCGAAATCTTTGAGGACCCGATCCATCACAAATTCGCGTGAATCTCTGGCTTTAGCCAGTAATTCCTGATCTTCCGAACCTAATACCTGATCATACCAGGGCACGTCTCCATAACGACGTACCTTTACGAAATAGAAATAAGCTCTGAAGAACTGTGCCACACCGTTATATTGGCTGCGGGCGGTTTCATCATCACAATTGGAGGAATGTTGCAGAAAATAATTGATGTGACGGAGTTTGCTCCATGACCATCCGGTTTCGCTAGCAGCCGAACGGGTACCTTCAATCACCTGTCCCATGCCTTTGTCAATCATATCGTCTGCATTTGTACCGGCTGAAGCGTCCGGTTCATCCAGCAAAGTATAAAATTGATTGGTCCATAACTCCAGGTCGGATTTATTTTGAAAGTAATTCTCCGGTGTCACTGCATTTTCCGGTAGGAGTGTCAGGTCGCAACTACTGAACAGGGTTGTCACCATTCCCAGGATAATTATTTTGTTGATAGCTTTCATACTATATCTGATTAGTCATTAATTAAAAGTTATATCTACTCCAACAGTGTAAACACGCGGGTAAGCATATCCCGAACCTGTGTTGGATGAGTAAGTGCTACTAGAGATAGCCAATTCCGGATCAATGGTTTTATTATGCTTCTTCAGAGGCGACCAATAATATAGATTCTCTCCTGAAACATAAACACGGACTTTTTCGAAAAAACGCTTGTTGATGGGCAGGGTATATCCGATAGAGAGGTTCTTGAAACGCAGATAAGCAATGTTCTGTATATATCGGTCATTGACTGTTCCGAGTGAACCTCCGGAGTAGGATTGATAACCTCTGATACGTGGGAAGAAAGCATTTCTGTTGTCTTCTGTCCAGCAGTCTTCCGGAAATGATTTTTCTACAAATGAGGTAGAAGGGAAAGAATATGGTCCCCAGAATGAATTCGCTCCTTGTGAACTGGAACTGGAGGACGGATACCAGTCTCTTTTACCGATCCCTTGAAAGAAAGCAGATACGTCAAAACCATTCCAGCTTGCATCCAGGCGGAAAGAATAGTTGTATCTTGGAGTCGTATTTCCGATGATCCGTTTGTCGCCCGGGTCATCTACGGTTCCTGCTCCTGCTCCGATCACGTTGTCTCCATTCAAGTCGGCAAAGCGTACATCACCGGCACGTAGATAACCGTCTACTTTACTACTGTAAACACGTCCGTTCACGGCTTTGTCATTAATCTTTGCCTGATATTCCGCAGCTTCTTTGTCTGTTTTAAACAATCCGTCTACATGGTATCCCCAGATTTCTCCCATTTTCTTTCCTACATAGTGGTCGGAAATCAGTTTGTCCGGTTGTTGTATTTGGTGATTGTGCGCTGGTAATCTCCCAAGGTAGCTTGTATCCCATATCGGAAAGGCTTGTTGGCTACTTTGAACGAATCGTTCCATGAAACAGATAATTCCCATCCGTTTGTCCGTAAGTCAGCGCAATTGGCTTTTTGGGGTAGAAGCACCGTATACATCCGGTAAAGTCAATGAGGTGGTCAGCATATCCGTTGTTTTACGGACGTAATAGTCGGCACTCATACTTAGACGGTTTCTAAGGAATGACATATCCAATCCGACATTGTATGTTGTAACAGTTTCCCAGGTCAGCCCGGAAGAGATTGGATTGGAAATTTTCGCATAGTATGCTTTTCCTTCTCCATCAAAGGTATAACTGAATTGGTTATCGGAAGTGATTGTTTGCAGATAAGCGTAATAATCTACTTGTTGGTTACCCAGACTGCCGACAGAAGCACGTAATTTTAAACTGCTCCACCAGTCACTTACAGGTTTGAAGAAGTTTTCTTCAGAAATTCTCCACCCTGCTGATACCGAGGGGAATATTCCCCATCTGTCTCCTTCTGCAAATCGGGAAGAACCATCAGCACGGCAGGATACCTCAAGCAAGTATTTGCCCATGTAGTCATAGTTGATACGCCCAAAGAAACCAAGAGTCTTATAGGCACTGATATCTTGTGATACGGTAAGCACACTTTCGGGTGTTACTGCCGAAAAGGAGTCGAGGTTATCATTGGACAAGTTGGTCATGGAAGTATCTTTGTTGACATTACGGTAAGTCTCATACTGACTACCTGCCACCACTTTTAAGATTATGTTTCTTTGCCCATGAATGTTCAAAAGTAGCATAGTAATTCAGCATATGAGTGACGGGGAAAGATTCGTCTTCTTCATAGTTGTTAAAGATACTTCCGGAAGTGAATGTCTGTGTCACTCCCTGACTACGTGAATATTCAAATGAGTTGTTGCGATAGCGATACAGCTGTTTTCTTTGCTGATAACTGTAATTGGCAGTCAAAGTCAATCCTTCCAGTAAAGTAATATCAATCTGGTTGACTACAGACAAGAGTGTTCTGGATTTGGTGTTATGCCCTCTTTGAGATGTCAGATAGCCACCGTCGCCGGCTCCGAGAGGGAGTTGGCATAAAGTTGGTTTGTATATTGCACAATTGTTCCGTCAGGATTGAAAAGGCACGAATGACGGACTGATATTCGATTCCAGACGAGCAATGGTCATTGCATAATTGGAAGTTCCGTTATATCTGTAATTGTTGTTGTCCAATCCGATATTTGTCGACCATTTTATCCATTTATTCAGTTGGGCATCCATCTTGGCACGGAATGAGTAATCTTTATAGAGGTCTTTATCAATGTTGAACATACCATACTGCTGATAGTAGCGTCCACTGATATAATAATTCACCTTCTCGCCACCTCCGGTGATGGAAATGTTATGTTCCATCTGTGGGCGGGTGCGATTGTAGAAGTGTCCATACCAATCCGTATTTCCATAATAATAGTACTTCCCGTCTTCTCCGATTTCTACCCAGGGGCGTTCAGGATTCTCAGTCATATCATTCCTGCGGTCGTAGAGCTTCTGGAGTTCTTCATCTTCATACAAATACATATTCACACCATTGTATGCATGGTAGAACTTGTTGGCGAAAGTTACATAATCATACCCGGTACGGATAAAATCAGTGGAAGTCGTATTCTGTGTCCATCCGAAACGACCGTTATAGGAAATTTTGGCTTTTCCTTTTGTTGCGGCACTTCCCGATTTAGTGGTAATAAGTACCACACCAGCCGATGCTTTTGCTCCATAAATGGCACACGAAGATGCATCTTTCAATACAGAAATCGATTCGATATCATTTGCATTGACTTGATTTAGCGGTACTTCTACGCCATCACACAATACTAACGGCGTGCCACCGTTGACAGAGATACCTCCACGAATGTTTAATGAATACCCTGACTCGGGCGAACCTGTACCAAAAGTAAGATTTACAGATGGATCGGCTCCTGCAATGCATTGGCAGCAGACACTACCGGGCGGTTGTTCAGGTCTTTACTAGAGATGGTGGAAACGGCACCTGTCAGGTTACTTCTGCGTTGACTACCGTAGCCTACTACGACTACCTCGTCAATCATCAGGCTGGAAGGAATCAGGCGGATGGTCTTGGTCTGATTGTCTTTTTACATTGACTGTTGCCATTTCATAACCTACGTACGAAATTTCGATTGTTGAGGGTATGAAAGCTTCTAAAGAAAACTTTCCATCCAGATCGGTAATTGCTCCTTGTGCGGTTTCTTTGTTCATCACTGAAGCGCCTATAACAGGATTACCTTCTTCGTCATAAACAATACCGGTAATCGTCTGTTTCTTTTTCTCACCGGGCTTTTGCTGACTGGTATCTGACTTTTTACTGATAATGATACTATGCCCGTTGATGGCGTAGCTAACATTCTGTCCCACAAAAATCTGATCCAAAAACGGCCTTAATAGGCGCATTAGTGGCATTGACTGACACTTTTTACTCATGTTGATCTCTGCGGATTTGATCACAACAGAATAATTTTTGGTCTTATGTAAAGCTTCTATTGCTTCTTTTACAGTAACATTCTTTAATTGTAAGGTTATGTCTTGTGCTAGAATGGGTTGAGAGAAAATATCATCACACAAGCAAACCAGATCGTTGATATATATTTTTATAAATATTAGTTTGCTTCATATCAGGTTATACTACTGCTAATTTTATGGAGCTGCAGAAGTAATCAAGATTACCCTGACTCCGGGTTATGGACATTTGTCCGTCTGTATTGAGATTGGATAAAATCTCATCGAGAGTTTCCCCGTTAGTGAAGTAAGCAATGTAAGTGCTGTCACCTAGCTTTTGATCTAATATGATGATTCTGGTATCGAAATAATATTCCAGTTCCTTCACAATATCATTAAGGGGAAGATTACTGAAATAGAATCCTTCGTTTTTGGCCGGACACTTGTACAGATTGGCAAGGAATGTATCGCGGACAATCTTCTGTGAAGTTCGGTTATACTGAATCATTTCTCCTTTCTTCAAAATCTCATTAGGATGAGTTGGAGTTTTGAACAGTACCGAACCTTCTACGAGCGCGACTTCTACTGTCTCGATATTCTCGTAGGCACGGAGATTGAACTTTGTACCCAGCACCTGCACATGGACGTCACCAGCAGAAATGATAAAAGGCTTGTCCGGATCCTTTTGCCACATCGGCAAAGAGTTCTCCACTGACAAAGATTTCTCTTTTATTTTCTGTGAAATCGGAAGGGTAAATTACTCGCGTGCCTGAATTGACATGGAGCGTCGTTCCATCCGAAAGAGTGAGTGTCTGATGCATACCGTGTGGTACGGTGATATCATTCCAGTGTGTATTTGCCTTCTTGTCAAGAAGTAAATATCCGGCTAAAAATAAGAGTGGTATAAAAAGGACGGCTGCCACACGCTGCATCCAGCGGATTGAACGCTGAAGTCCCGGGCGTGGTGTGCGGACCTGTTGGGGTTGAGTTGCTTTTTGAAATTTCTCAAAAGCTTTTTGAGATAACTCATGATTCTCCATTTGAATTTCAGAGATAATCTCACGGAAACTCTGGTCCACTAGGCTATTGTCATTTTCTGTCAACCACTTTTGGATTTCTATTTCTTCCTCGTGAGAACACTTATCATAGAAATAATCTTTTAATATGTCATTAGTTATCTTCATAGCGTATTTGTTTAAAGTACAAAAATGCATTTTTTTTCTTTATCAATGAGTATATTATGTTGATTATTTCTGAATAAGATATTCTATTTGGGATAGATTTGTATTTTTAATCTGATCTCATATTCATAAGCACTTGTTTTTATTTAGTATTTCGATTATTTTTTTTCTAAATTCTTAGCCCAAAAGTAGTAGCCGAGGTCAGACGGATGGGTTCCGTCGGTACAGGTATCCCTGTTTTCGGGAGATGGCAACGGATTGCCTATCAGGTAGATATTCGGATATTTCCGGATGATCTCTTTCATAAGAGTTTCTACTATTTCCAGTTTGTCACTCTCCCTGGCTCGAATCAAGGTGTTAAATGCTTCATTGCCCCGTTGAATAGTTTGTACGAATATCAGAGGAGTCTTAGGGTGTTTGGCTACAATGATATCTACAAATGCTTGTAAACGTTCCTTGATTTGCATTGCGTCGGGGTTGGAAAACACATCAAATACAAAAGCATCGGCTTCGGTGGCTGCTATCACTTCCGCAAAATAAGACTGAAGTTTGGCATTGCCACTGAATCCTAAATTGCAGACATGTAAGTTTGTATTACGCTCTATTTGCAGCGGATAACTCATCCCCGGACGACTTGCTCCAATACCTTGCGTAAAACTGGAACCGAAGAATACGACTTTTTGCCCAAAAGGATTCGGGATCGTTTCGATTGAAGATCCCGGCTGAATGCCTATCTTCAGAGATTCGAGTTCGCTGTACATCGGCAGGTAAAGCAGACATTCTTTTTCCTTTGGCTCCATACCATACATCAGTGTGAATGCTTCGTTCCGTTTAGCAGGAGCTAGCGAATTGGCATATATCCATTCATTATTCTGTCTGATATAGAGGTCGAAGCCGGCAGCTGCTATTCCTGTTACATTATCTTTCCTGTATTCCCATTTATACGAGGGAAGCAGGTCAATCTGGGGTGAGTTGGTCCTGAAAACAACCGCTAATCCTGCTGAACATCTGGCTTGCTGGTTTTCTGATTTTGAAAAATCCCTTTGAAAGCTACCGTATCTATACGGTGATATAGATGTGGGGTAGGCAAGGCTTTTCCTACAAGGGTCAGTTGGGAGGCATCTACATAGCGGATGTCTTTTATACTTTGTCCCCATAGGATAGTCGGTGCCAAAAGCGAAGCCAAAAGGAGCAATCTGAAATTTCTCATGTTTTCTTATCTGGTAAATAGAATAATTACTTTCGGGGATTAATTGTGCCGTCCGATTTTCTTCAGGTAGCTGATTAATAACTCCGGTCGGTCGGTTTGTATGATGGATGTGCCGAGATCTAATACCTTTTGGTAAACTTCTGCCCCATGTTCAAAAGCATAGTCATCGTACATACCTGCTTCTTCACCTCCGCAGAGTGAGGCCCAAAGAGTATTTACCCAGATTTTAGAACCTTGTGCAAGTATATCCTTCATGCATTTTTTACTTCCGAAGTTTCTTGCTGCCAGCATACTTCATATGCTAGAGGAATGATTTTCTTGTCCATATATTGACGGAACAAATCTTGTCCGCTTGGTTTGTTGATATCAATAATGGGCATGTACATCATGGCGTGTTTATACTTCTTAGCTTGTGCATCTACAAAATCAACCGACTTTTTACCTTTAATCAAGATTTGTTCTGTGACTCCCAATTCTTCTGTGATAGCCATTACCAAATCATAATATTGGTACCCTTGGTCTATGTTAACCACTATACGGTCTTTGCAGACGGCCAATGCTTCTTTTAAGGTCGGCATCTTGTATTTAGTGGGGCAGTTATGACCTGTTTTCAGGAAACAGCTTTTGATATAGTCGTAAGTTACGTCGCTGACTCTGCCTTTTCCTGTGGTAGTCCGGTCGATAGTACCGTCGTGACAAAGGACAAGTACACTGTCTGCTGTTAGTTTCAGGTCTAGTTCCATGACATCAACTCCCATGCGGATAATCGATTCGATGGCAGGGGATGGAGTTCTCCGGATAATCCCGCCAGTCTCCCCGGTGGGATACTACCACTACATAGTCTGTTTTCGGATTGTGAATGGCTTCTACTATCTTTTGCGCATGTGTCTTGTCCGGAGCGACAGGAGTGACTGCAAAAAGTGCCTAGAGTCAGCAACAGAAGAAGTCCGGTGAATAAGATTCTTTTTTCATATTCATATCATTTTAAGGATTAATTTTTTTTGAATAAAAGAGGACGAAGTACAAGATGCTGAAGATCGTAAGCTGTGATGATCACATGACCTTCATCAAAATTGTTTTCGAATATTACAGTAAGGGTATGAGTCTCTTTGTCGATTGTTGCTTTTACGTTCACCGCTTGGGCAATAGTGACTAATGCTTCTTCTGCAGATGCTCCCGTTACTTCATATTCAATTTTTAGGGGACTGGAAAGATCGGTTATTTTTGTAACAGCATTTGCTTTTAACCTGAGATTCAGAGAACTGAACACTTCCAGTGTGAGTGTTTCCCCATTACCCAATGTGATTTTGAGATATCCCTCATCAGTCTTGGTAATATTTTTAAAAATGGCCGTCTCGTCGGTTGTAGCTGTAATAGGAGTCCCCTTGTTATCCTTGAGTATCTCACCATTGACTGTCCAGTAACCGTCGGCATTTACCCCCATTTCGGGGGTATAGCCACAGACAGGGTACTTTTTTTTTTTTTCGGTATCATCTGTGAGCCAGTTTGTCTCATTGCCAATAGTGGTGGTCCAGTAATACAACTGGTCGTCATCGTTGAGGCGTACACCGAGTATAGGGGCTTCTATTACATCTTCCTGGGTTGCTACAACAACTGCTTTTTCTTCATTATTGTTGTCTTTATAGGTAATAACATATTGCCCGTCCGAGTTTCGGGAAACAGAGGTAATTACATTTCCTTCCGTCAAATATCCCAGTTTTGAGATATCTTCATTGAGTTTATCCGCTTTGGTTTGAAGGGCGGCTATTCGCTCTTTGAAATCATTGAGCTTATTCTGAATCGAAGAGTCATCATAATCCCCACAACTGGTTAGCAGGAGGGAAAGAAGCAACGAACAGAAAAAATATATTCTTTTCATATCTTGTGTCTTTTTAGAAATTAATACTGGGATCGAAATTCTGGTTTGCATGACAAAATGCATTCTGGTTAGTGGCATCTGGTGCAGAAGTAGGATCGTCCTTATACTTGCTGTAATCACCGACATAGCCTCCACATACACAAGCTTTGCAATTAGTCCAGGTTGCAGTAGAAGCACCCGAATAACCACATAACCACCCCGGACCATGTCTGTTGGTTCCATTTCCTTCGGTAAATACATCTCCCAGAACAGCACCTTTGTTTACGCAACCGATAATCTGTATGTTAGAGTGACCGATGATGCCTCCTGTGCGGACACTTAGGTGAGTCATGACATTTCCGTAATTCGTGCAGGACTCTACTGTATATTCCGGTTTGGTTTTCAGGTCGTCTGTACCTCCTACAATTCCACCCATACGTTTGTAATTGTAGGTCACACTCGCTTCTTTGCCTTCATGTTGCCCTACTTTGTCATCTTCAATGGTTTCCTCTGTTGTCACAGTTGTAAATGTTACCATACATTAGTGTTGCTACAATTCCGCCCGTTCTTCCGCTCGGACAACTGATATCGCCATAGTTGGTGCAGTAATTCAATTTTCCTCCTTCTGCTTTAGCCATGAAGGCGCAGATTCCGGCTGTCTGCATACCTGTACCGCCATTAGCTGTATTGCTGATGCGTCCTGTACGGACAAATCCTCTGTTGGAACAACCTTGTGCTTTGGATTCTCCTCCAATGGTTGTGTTGACAATTGTACCTACCAGGCCGGAAAGTGCGTTAAATTCTCCGGATTTATTATCGGCTGTGAAGTCGATATTATAATAGTTGGTACAGCCCTCTATTACCGATTTTTTGGCGAAGCAGACAAGAGGAGCTATGACAGTATATTTAGATGCTGTTCCGCTCATCATCCAAGTTATAGTGGTACTGGCATCTCCTAAAACTAAATTTTTGATTGTCGCATTTTCTATCGAACCGAATAAACCATACGCCAATCCACCATTTGTTATATCTGCACTACAATTCAGGTTCTTGATAGCATGGCCTTGTCCGTTGAAAGTTCCAGTAAACGGATGTATGGAAACATAGGGTTCGGCCGTAGTATAGTTGGAAGCTTCTATATCACCGATAGGTGTCCAACTGGTCACGGATGACATATCAATATCATTCAACAATACTATCTCTCCGGCGTCATTCTGCCAGCGGGAGGTACTTGTTCCGTTATTTACGGCTTTTGCAAAATTAACTAGATCGGCAGCAGTACTGATTCCTCCTTTAGCTTCCACTTCTTTAGCTTCTTGTATCACATCGATACTTGAAGATATATTATACAGCGAATTAGAGAATATTATTTTCCCGGAACGTTCGTCACCCGTTTCATTAGCCAGAATGGTGAAGGCATGTGGTTGTAATTAATGCACGGGTTCCTTTGTAAGTGATCCACTCGTTTTCTGTACTGACCTGATAGAATATGTTGGCAGATATCTGCATTTCTATGTCCATTTGGGTGCCTTTGAGTTGGATAGGACCTACATGACCTTGGTATAGTGGATCGTCCAGAATTGCGGTACCGTATGTGAAGTATATCGGTTTCAATACGGTATTATTTCCTGCACTTGCCAGCAACAGAATATTTCCTTCAGTCGCTCCTTCTTTCATGGTAGCGATGAGGGTGGAAGAGGCTTTATCTATTTTGACTTCCATATTGTAGGCAGTAAACAAGTCTACATATGCATTTTTCCGATTGGGTACCATATATTTCATATGGAATACTAACCGGAGTAGCATAGTCTGTTACTGCATTGTAAACCGGACTGTTGAACCGGATACCGAGTGCCTCTTGTAAACTCATACGCAATTCCTGACCGTCTGCCAGAATAAATACGGCTTCTCCTGTTTTATCATCTATATAAGCCGATTTGAATAACAGATTACTTAAATCATTGGCTAATACACCGGTGCTGGCGCCATTCACACTCCAATAACCGTTCTCGTTTATTTTAACGTCAGGCATCGTTCCGCCTATCGGAAATTTCTTTCCGTCACCGTCGAGAATGAATGTATAAGTCTTCCCTTTATCAGTCGTCTGCGCCCAATAGAATTTACTGTCAGTATCCTGTTTGGCCGTGATGATAGGAAGTTTGATGGCATCTTCTTGAGTAGCGATCGTAACGGTGTGGGTTTCCCCACCACCGTCACTGTAAGATATTACGTGGTTGCCATCGGCATCCTGACTGATTAAAGTGATAAACGAACTCCCGATCACTTTAGACAGTGAAGTCATTTGCTTGGTCAATGTTTCGGCTTGAGCTTCATAATCTCCGATCGTCTTTTCTATTTCGTTGAGGTCCTGCCAGATTCGTTCGTCGTCGTAAGAACTGCAACTTCCCAGAAAACAGGCAGATATAAATAATGATATACTTATAAACTTTTTCATATATTCAGTGATTAACATTCGTTTGATTCATTATTCGAGTACTCTGACATGCAGATAGTTCATACAACTTCTCTCACCTTTCGTATCCGACACGTGATTGATTACTTTTCCGATACCATTCTCATAAGTCCACATTACTGTAGAGCCTCCCCATCGAAACGGATTACATCATATAATCCCAACTTTTTGCAAACACGGTAAGCTTCGTAGAAATCAAGTCCTCTGTCACTATCTGTCCTTCCGTCTACACAGAAAATAACAATCTTTGATTTATCCTGTGTCATACCGAGATTGGTGGTCGGGTTGATTGTCTCTGCATCTTCTTTTTTAGGAGGTGCAGAGTATACGCCATTATATACATAGCGGTACATACTGGAGTTGTGTACTTTGATTGGATTAGTAGAACTGCCTATTTTAAGTTCGGCACTGATTTGTACTTTATCACCGGTTTTTAGGTTTTGAACTAGTTCGTCAGCTTTGTCTCCTGTTACTTGCAGTACCCATTCATTTTTATCTGTTACGTATGGGGCTTCTACTGTAGTGCCTCGTCCGTCAATGATTTTAGTAATTGTGGCTTCAAAATCACCAGAGTTAACCTTTAGCGGTTGGTTGTTCTTGCCGATGATAAATAGGGCTTTAGTTCCTATCGGGTTAGTTAATCCGGGATGGGGCTCTTTTACATACCTGAAGGTGTACAAGTTTGCATCGTATGATGGTTTTCCACTCAAACGGACAATAGTATCATTGACTGAATAATATTCATATTCCTTGGTACCAACTTTCAGTTTGCCTGTGAAATCTCTTTTTTTTCGAAGCTAACCGTACGGTTGTCAAAGAAGGTGAATCCCCAGACATGATTAGTTAAGATAGAACGTACATACGGGTTATTGATGAATACCGGTTCTCCTTCTTCAATATGCATTCCTCTGGGGAAGCCGTCATGTGAATTGAAGAAGCCGGTATTTATACCTACAATAATGTTTCTTCCTTCATCTCTTCGTCTGGTACAAGTCTCCGATAAGGTTTCGCGGAGGACTTTACCATTATTTGAATTATTATTACCATTCGGGTTTGGGCAAATTTCGTCTGCCATGACTGTCTCGAATGTAACTTTGGGGTTGTTCATGTCAATTTCAATAGCATAGATATTTTGATTGAAATTGATAAAAGGAGTAGTGTTTGTACACAATACCTGATGCTAGTTCACGGTCCTCGGTCACCTGCCAGTCATAGTATGCCTCATCCTGGTTAGAGAAATTATTGGCTTCTTTGGAGAAAGCTCCGTGACGGACAGCGTTACTGTAAGTTGCTCCCGGAGTATCTTCCGGATTATTTTTGTAAATACTGTAATCTCCAACTTTACCTCCGATATGACAATCTGTGATATAGTTCGTACCGTTTTTGGTGCCACTATAACCACAGGCCCATCCGGCACCATGTTTGTTGGCTCCATCAGCAGTTGCATCGGACAAGATGATTCCATTGTTTGTACACGATTGAACAAATCCGGCATTGTGTCCGACAAATCCACCTGCACGACTTCCGTTTTGGGGAATAGACATTTCCGTTGTTAATACAATTTTTGAGGTATTTATCTGTATTTATACCTCCTGCAAGTCCGCCGATGCGTTTCACATTATATCGTTTGGAAGTTGAAGCAAAAACACCATTCACGTCATCTTGAATGACTCCTTCGTTAGTGCTGTTTTCAATAATTCCTTCCTGTAGAGTTCCTGCAATTCCACCACCACGCCCGGAAGGTGCACTGATATTTCCTTTGTTAATTGCGTAGCCGATATAAGCCTCATCATTTTCTATATATCCCGCAATACCTCCTTGGTTGAAAGCTGAATAGGCACCGGAAGCAGTGTTGACTATGTTGCTGCACGTCAGGTTACCTTCGTTGCTGCAAACCGTTTGCTTGTGTTGTGTCGCCTATTTTATTTCCGTATAATACACCTGCTAAACCTCCCATTCGAACACCTACATTAGCAGCGTCTGTTCCTTCAAAAGATAGATTTATTTGGTTGGTACATGCCAGTATGCTTCCCTCACAATAGCCTACTAAGCCGCCAATAGCAGCTCCTTGCGGAGCTTTTTACCTGTAATGTTGGCATTACCCGAAATCACTAAATTCCTGATGACACCGGAACTGCCGAGTGCATTGAATAATCCATGGGCAATATTGCCGTCTTCAAGATTATATGTAAAAGTCAGATTAATAACTGAATGTCCTTTACCATCAAATACATCGTTAAAGGTTTGCTCGCCGATTGTATAAACCACTTTTGTATTGGCGTTGGTCGTATTGCTTGTTACATTACTTCCTGCACCGCTCGTCAACGTGATATCTTTCATATCAATATCGTTCAACAGAATAACGTTTCCTTCCGTATCTTTGAATTTACGCAAACTACTTCCACTGGTCACAGCATCTATAAATGCTTTGAAGTCTGTTGCAGTAGCAATGCCTCCGTTTTCAATGATAGGCAAAGTGAAGCGCATCGGTTTGATCAGTACGTTATCTTCAGTGTCATAAAGCATAATCATTGTTACCCCTTCTTCGAAATCATCAGCGAAGGTGACGACCAATGTTTTATTACTACTATTTAACCTGGCTTCTAATCCATCGTCGTTGCGTGTGATGAGCATCAATGCTTGTGCTGCCTTTTTCCCAATGATATTATAATTTAAGGTAAGGTTTTTGTTCCTTCCTCTATAATAATAGGAGAAATGGCAGTCTGATCTGTATTTTTAAAACTCCACATTAAATAGTGTAAAGGTATTGACCGATAGAGTTTCTCCGTTGCCTAGAGTAATTGAAGCAGTTCCGTTATCGTTCATTTCTACTTTAGTAATAAGTGAAGTTGTTTTTCCTTCAGCTTTAATCGGCTTTTGGTTGCTGTCTAGAATTTGCTGGCCGTTAATAATCCAATATCCATTCTCATCCACTCGTATTTGAGGGGCGCTACCTGATACCGGTATTTTTTGTTTGTTGGCATCCAGCAGGAAAGTCGTTTGACCTTTGGTGGTAGTAGTCCAATAATATGTTCCGGCTTCTTCTTGTATTCCGATAATCGGACTGGAAACCATTTGGTCAGTGGTAGCAATGGTGAAACTATGCTCAATATTGTCACTTCCTTTATAAGAAATGACATAACCACCGTTAGCAGCTTCTGTGACAGAGGTGATGGCTCCTCCTTTCACAATCTGGCTCAACGCATTCGCTTGCAGTTGTAAACTGTTTAGCTTCTCTTTCAGTTGATCGAGATCTTTGTAGATTCCATCAATGTCCTTCCAGGCAGCCGAGTCATCATAGTCATCGGTGCAACTGCCAATCACGGGCATGAGTAGCAGGAATAAAAGTAGAAAATTTCTCATGTTCTTTAAATAAATTGATTCAATGGTTAATAGCGCGCTATGTGTGATTCGTTTCTATAATGAAGAACACATCATCTAACGGGGGTACGTAATCGGATTTGAACTTTTTTTAAAATCATCACTATTTTCAATAAGACTTGAATTTTTCATATTAATTTCATAGTTTTGTCACCAGAAGTATGCTACTCCCTGTTTATTTCTCCCTTACATATTACAATATGATGTGATTTTAAATACGGCTTGGTATATCTTCTATATTATTTATAGCTTTGTTGACTAGAATCTTTTTAGAAAAAACGATGAATAAAACTGATTTATCTTCTGCTACTGAAGAGCAACTGTTGTTACAGCGGTTGAGAGAAGGGGACATGGGGAGCTATGAAACCTTGTTTCATCGTTATTATCCTACTTTTTTTGCTTTTGCCAAAGGTATGCTGAAAGATGCAGGGGCAGCGGAAGATATTATTCAGAATGTGTTTATGAAAATCTGGATACACCGTGAGGCGCTGGACGAAACAATGTCAATCAAAAACTATATTTATGTACTCTCCAAACGTGAAGTCTTTAATCATCTTCGGGCCAAATACAATACTCATGTAGTGTTAACGGAAGACATGATGACATTGGAGCGACCTTCAAGTATGGATGAACCAACTACCGACTATCGTGAATTGCGAGAGGCAGTACAAAGTGTGATTAACACGATGCCACCTAAACGCCGGAGTGTGTTTTGCCTTAGTCGCTTTAAATCTCTGACTAATCAGGAGATTGCAGATAAACTTGGTATTTCCATTCGTACTGTCGAGAAACATATAGAACTGGCTCTCCGTACTTTTTAAGGAACAATTAGGGAGCTTCTTTGCTCTTTTGTAGGGTGGTTTCTTTAGATGAAGAGAAGGAAGTGTGATGATAATGGGTGGATTTTATAGTAGAAAAGAGATATGTCGTATACATGACATATCTCTGATAATTTAATGAGAAGTTGATTTAAACCCGTATTTCCCAACCTTTTTCGTACTCTCTTCCCCAAAGTTTATTAGCTTCCAAATCGTTAAGAATTCGTCCGCTTCCCGGATCAATCTGTAATGAATGTCCGACACGTTGGGCAATATTACCTAATTGTACCAACTGGGTACTGATACAGGCATCTACAATTCCGGAATTTAACTTTGTTCCTTTGCGAATGGCATCAAACCAGTTTCGGAAGTGGAAGGCATCCAGCTTTTCGGATGGATTCAACAGATTGCCGGTCTCAAATTTTAAATCACTTTTTACCTCTTTAATCGTTTTACCTTTTAAATCTGCAATTTTATATTCATTGCCACCGCCAATGAAGAGAGTTCCGGTTTCTCCATAAAATGCAGTTCCTACTCCATATCCGTCTACCGGCATCGTATTACAACTACGTCCTTCCCATGAAAAAGATGCTTCGTCACCAAATTGGAAGGTGATAAGTTGTGTGTCAGGAGTTTGCCAGTCGTCCTGAAAACGATACCGACCTCCGATAGAATCAACCTTTGTAGGATAATCTACACCCAATCCCCAGCGGAGTATATCAATAAAGTGAGTTCCATTGTTGAGCGCTTCTCCTGTTCCCCAATGCCAGAACCAATGCCAGTTATAATGGATGAAATTATCTTTGAAATCAGCAACACGTGGGGCAGGACCTTGCCATAAATCCCAGTCCAGATAATCGGGTACAGGAACCACTTTTCCTGTTCCAATGGAAGGGCGGTTGTTGACATACCAAGATTTGGCATATCTCACTTTCCCGATAGAACCGGATTTTATTTCTTCCATAGCTTTAATTACATTGGGAAAGGAACGGCGTTGGTTACCCACTTGAACAATCCGGTTATATTTCAAAGCGGCTCGAACCAACATTTCATTTTCTGCCGGATTATGACTGGTCGGTTTCTCCAGATAAACATGCTTTCCTGCTTGCATAGCCATAATGGCTGCTTTGGCATGCCAATGGTCAGGGGTGGCAATCACCACTGCTTCAAAATCGTTAGACTCTAACATCTTACGAATGTCTTTTTCTCCTTTGGGAGTACGTCCGGTAATTTTGTGGATAGCAGCCTGACATTTTTCTAATGCTCTTGAGTCTACATCACAAATGTAAGTTACTTCACAATCTGGAAGTTTGGCAAATCCTTGCGCTAGGGCCTTACCTCTCGAATTCACTCCAATGACTCCGATACGTATTTTTTCGTTAGCTCCCAGAATATCTTGATAACGGCTTGAACCGAATCCTGGAAGTATGCTTCCTAATGAAAGTGCAGCTGTACCCGCTACTGTTTTTTTTGTAAAATCTCTTCTTGTAGTCATAGTATTTATTTTTCTCCAAAATTAGGTTGTTATTAGAATATGTGAATGAGCTTTTCCGTCAATTCTCCTTCAAAAAACGTAAATCTCTTATTTTTTTCTTCGGAAAAGGTGACTCAAGAATATCAGGATTCCTCGGGGAATCCATAATATAAATAGATGAAAAAACTAATCACGATGACATACCCGATTTGGGATATTATTTCAATCCATGGGCGGGAATAGATAATGATTGCAATTACATTGATGATAAATGCAAGCAGGAAACTTAGAAGATAGATATTCCTTTCTTGTTTCAGCTTTTTTGAGGTGATAATAATATCTTTCATGGCTTAGAATTTCATATAGGGTATTTTATATTCGTCGGGGAAGAGGATATGGCGTTGTTCATCCATTGCCTGATTTCCAAGTAAGCAAAGGACCGTAGAACAGTAAGCCTCTTCTACTACATTCTGTGCTTTCTCACCAGTGATACATGATTGGCAGAAAGAAGAGAGAATGATATCCGAACCGTCTTTATCTGCTCCAATCATACTCAATCCACTGTTTACGTGAATATCTCCATCAATGATAAAGTGTGGTGTGTACTCCATTTTTTGTTTCCGGTCGCCAGCTGGGGCCTGCCGTTGGTATGGCGGCAAAAGCTTTGTCTTTTACCTGGTCAATCAGTTGGCGGATACCCGAAGATGAATGGTCTTCTTCCAGATAATAAATACCTTTTGCCATTTCCATGGTTCCTTTACTTCCCAGAATCTGGTCTTCCATTCCGTTGAACTTGTTGGAAATCAATGATTCGTATGCGATCTTAACTCCATCCGAGTATCTGTAAGTGACATTGACGCTATCATAAACTTCTCGTCCGTCTTTCCAGTATACAATGTCACCCATTCCCATAATGGATTCCGGCATTTTTTGTGGCTGCCCAGTTACAAACTTCCAGCTGGTGGCAGGCTAATTCCGTCATTAATCCTCCGGAGCTCTCTTTGTATAATCTCCAATTAATTTTGCGCTCCAGTTCCGGTGAAGGAACAGGACGACGCCAGTCTGCATTTCTGAACCAATGACAGCGCATTCCTACCACATCTCCGATCAGTCCGGAATGAATCATTTGCATCCCTTGATATACTTCTCGTCATACATTCGTTGCATACAAAAGTAGAGTACTTTTTCAGACTGGTTGTAAGTGTCATAGATAGCCTTGCACTCGTCAAGGGTGCGTGCCATTGCTTTTTCACAGAAGACATGTTTGCCGGCAGCTAATGCGTCCAACACAATAGGTGCGTGCCAGTTTAGTGGTGTGGATATGATGACTCCATCGATGTCCTTCGATTCCAGTAGTTTGCGGTAATCCGTATATGGCTTTGCATCCGGACAAAGTTCTAATGCTTGTTGAAGATTGGGGGCATAATTATCACATAAGGCTACAATTTGTGCATGAGGAATTTCTTTGAGGTTATGGATGTGGTATTGTCCTCTGGACCCGGTACCAATCAAAGCGATTCGTGCTTTCTCATGCTTGATCTCTTGTAGTTTCTCCGGAGTACAGGAAGTAAGCCAAGGAGTGGTCGCTAATAAAGCGGTTCCTCCGGCAACATATCCCAGACTTTTGATAAATTGTCTGAGTCCTAAGTCAACTCCTTTTTCTTTATGTTCTTTCATATTATAAGTCATATAGGGTTGCTTGTATATTATTGAACTTTTCTGAAATCTTTTTTGTTCCTGTTCATTGGCAATCATCCATACGGTACTTAGAATTTCAGCTTCTAACGGATCGGTAGATATGATAGAGCTTGCTTTTCGTTGTTCATTAAATAAACCCGTAATCGGATTCATAATGTGTCCGGTATAATGTATCGTATTACCGGAGGTGGATAATGTTGTATTTTGAAGATCGAATTCATTTAGAAGAGACTGATTATACGGATTCAGAAAACTGACTTCCCAACAATCTCCATAAGGATGATGTCCTATACCCAGGATCGAACTGTTTCCAAAATTAGACAAATGCATCACTAATATTCTCCTGTTCAATGAATTTTCTTATTTTCTTCAAAGCATACCCTTTGGCAAAGCCTCCGAAATCGAGTGAAATATCAGGAGATGTAAAGGAGATATATGAATGTTCATGAAGTTGTATTTGGGAGAAATCTTTTAATGTAATGTCGAATAAGTGTGAAGTGGTCTCATAATAGTATGAGCAAAGCTGTAAGATTTTTCATCTCTTTACTGATTTGAATCTTGCTTTGAGAAGCATGATTATTAATCTTGGAAACTTCACTATGAGGATCAAAACGATTTAATATTTTATCCAATCGCTCCAGCTCATAGGCGATATCTGCCCAAAGTCCGTTTCAATCGGTCGATATCGGAATGAATAAGCAAGATATCGAATCGGGTCCCCATGATATGAGGAATGAAGCCATGAAACATGGCTTCATTTTCATAATATTTACATCTTGTCTCTAACACCTATTGTCTTATTTATTTTTTCCTTTCTTTGCCATTTCTACAGCAGTTGTAGTAATGTAATATTTGGTTAATGTATTTTCGTTTTCCCATTCCGGCATATCCTGATTGTGTACATAATGCAGGAAAGCCTTTGCCACTTTGCTGAAATGTTCTTCGTGTCCTAATCGTTTTCCTGTGGTATATCAATAAGATAAGTTCCATTCTTTTTGTTTTTGACAGATAAGAACGGATAAGTTATTTGAAGCTGTTCCACTGTTTTTTGCAATTGAGCTTCAAATGTCCGATTGTCAATGTCCGGTTCTTTCTGTATATATAGCTCTTTTACAAATCCATTTTTTCATCCTGAACGATTTTTTAAAGTTGCTTTGCTACCTTTTTTATAGAAGTAAACGTATCTCCTCCGTTAGTGGGTGGAGTATAATTCCATGTGACTTTCATTCCCATACAAATTCCTTTGACGGTGTAGTCAAGACTTCCGTTTGCCATAACTTCCAATACATCATTTTTTATGTATTGTTTCAGATAAATAGGGAAAAGAGTCTGTTTGCGTCGATTGGCTGAACTCTGCCAATGTGATTGGGGTTGGCCAGTGTTTGGCCGAAAGTACTTTGACATCCGATTGATAATGAATTGCTTCATCTGGAAAACATTGCCAGTTGATAAGATCTATCAAATGTGTTGTTACATCTGCAATTCCTTCTCCTTGTTGCTCTACATCGTAATACCATGCCGGGCGAATTAATGGCTTGCCAGAAACTGTCTTGAAAAAAATGATGCACGCTTTCCATTATGACAGATGGATTGTCCGGTGAACCTTTTTGTAAATCTCCGAATAATTCCGTCTGATGCAAGAGTTCCTTTTCTATGATGTTGAGAATATCATAACGTTCCGTCATCAGATCATATAAAAGAAGATTCTTTTCTTTGGCGAGTTGATAGGCTTCTGTCAATAACTTGAAATCCTGTGGATTGATAGCCAGTGGCTTATCGGCAAGGACATGATATCCGGCTTTGATAGACTCCATGATATAGCGCGTCTTTTTCTGATTGTTTCCGGCCAATACTACTACATTACCTTTATGATCGGCAAGCATTTTCTGGAGATAATCATCTCCGGTATATACTTGTTTTTTCCATGTCGTAGGAGATTCCGCCCGCTGATTATAAGAATCAATGCTTTCCAGATATTGGTTGACGGCTATTCCTTCGGGGGCATATATCCGGATGGTGTCACTGACATCTGTCAATGTCTCTTTTTGAAGTAGGCTGGCATGGAAATGTCCTGGATCAAGAACGACTATTTCTATTTTACATGAATCATTGGCTTCCGCCTTATTCATAATCTGTTTCTTGGAGAAAGAACATGAAGAAACTATAAATAAGATTGATATAAGCCCGATTCCTTTATATATAAATTTCATTTTCTTATTTATTATAGGTTTTGATTAATTTCCGGGCGTCTTTCCATCCTTTTTGGTAAGCTTCTTCCAATGTGACAATTCTTCCATTCTCTTCTTTACTCATATTGGATGCTTTCATGAAAGTGAATATTTCAATTGTTTCTTCTCTGGAGATAGGAGAGATTCCTGTTTGAAAGTATTTAAGAATCTGTTCAAGAAGCGCTTTATAACCTTGGTAACCTCCTGCGGCTACTGCTCCTTTTGAAGTATAGGCAGTTCCACCATAAATTTGCGGTCCTTTTTATAATCGCTCTGAAAGTTCCGATTCTACCATCTTTCCATCGTCCTACTACTACATCCCCTCTATCTGAAGACATCCGGTTGACTGATTCGCATCCTGTTCCCATAATTGTGTATAATGTTTCTACTCCATGAATGCCATAGAAACCGAAATCCGGATGCGTTGGCTCCACTTTGTGAGGAGAATAACAATCGGCTCCAAGGATTTTGCCAAATTCTCCATTTCTTAATTTCTGGTTTTGAGGAGTAAATCTAAGAGCAGAAGAGGAAAAAAAACAGGTGCATTGTATTTTTCTGCCATTTCATAAATAGCGATTGCATCTCCTAAAGTAGCTCCGACAGGTTTGTCAATATAGCATATCTTACCTGATTTGAATACCTCGACGGCTTGTTCCAAATGTAGTCTGCCGTCATTGGTTTCCAAAAGGACACAGTCTACTTTTTCCAGTAAATCTGCTATTGATGAGGTGATTTCCACGCCATTTGCTTTGACCTTTTCAATGTATCCGGGGATTCGTTCGTAACTGGATTGAATAGTCTTTGAACCGTACGGATACGCTGCTACTATCCTAAAACCTTTGGAAAAGGTCTCATCCGAACCACTATTAATCAATTCGGTGAAAGCGGTGGAATGGGATGTGTCCAGACCAATAATTCCGATCCGCATAACTTTTTGTGCGTGTATACTGAAGCTGATAGCCAGTAGTATAAGAAGTGAGATTCTGTTTTTTTCATAATCCTTTATAAATTAATTCTTTCTGCACTTTCCGGGTCCAAATATAACGAAGAATTTTCTTTTCTTCGCAATATGCTGGCCGGACATTTTTCTGAAACTTCACCATAAACAGTCTGATAGACTGCTTGAGCTTTATTTTTGAACGGGACGATACAAAACATCCATTCCGCTTTTAGCAAAGCCGGTATCGTGAGTGTTAAAGCTTCTTTGGGTACTAAGTCTAGTGTCTTGAAGCATTTTCATTGACTTGCTGTTGGCGGCATATTGGGTCCAGTTCAACTACTTTCACAAGTTTGGGATCATTAAAGTCTGCTACATCCGGATCATTGAAAGCAATATGCCCATTTTCTCCAATTCCCAAACAAACGATGTCAACCGGATGCTTAGTCAGCAAGTCTGCATATCGCTGACATTCCTCTTCAAGGTTTTCCGCCAGACCATTCAGATAGTTGACTTTCTTGAAAGGAACTTTGTCAAAGATACGAATTCTAAGGAAATGTCCAAAACTTTGTGGGGCTTCCGGATGTATACCGATGTATTCATCCATATGAAAAGCGTTTATTCTGGTCCAGTCGATGCGTTTGTCATGAATCAGATGACTCAAAAACTCATTTTGTGAGGGGCAGCGGCGAAAATCATATTTATTTCCGGTTTGCTTTCCAATAAGCGACAAATTTGGTCGCCGACTTCTTTTGCGGCTACACTGCCCATCTCTTGAATGGACGGGAAAATTCGAACTGTTAATTGTTCCTGCTGAAAAACTTTGGTCTTAGTTTCATTTAGTATAGATAACATGGCCTTTTAATATTGTATTATTTATATTTATTTGATTATCAAAAATGACTATGTCGGCATCCTTACCGATTTCTAAAGAACCTTTTTCTTTGTCAATATGAAGAATACGGGCGGGCGTCAGGGTCATCATACGGACGGCGTCAATGAGAGGAACACCGGCTAAATATATCATGGTTCGAACCAGCCGGTCGGTTGTTGCAACACTACCGGCAAAAGCTTTCCGATCCGGCATTTTGGCCACTCCGTCTTCGATAATGACTTTCTGGCCATTGTTGAGGCTACCTAATATCGATTCACCGTCCGGCATACCCGCTCCTCTCATGGCATCAGTGCAGAGGGCTGTTTTATCAACTCCTTTGAACTTGTATACGAATTGGAGCAGGGGTTTCGGAAGATGTATGCCATCGGCAATAATCTCCACTGTCATATCTTCAATCAAGTAGGCGGCTTCTACTACTCCGGCATAGCGGAAAGCATTTTTGCGGGTCACTGATGACATGGCCGAATAAAGGTGGGTCACATGTGTATAACCTGCTGTAAAGGCTTTCTCAACTTCTTCATAAATCGCGTCGGTATGAGCGATGGAGGGGAGAATATGATGTTGTTGCAGAGTTTGCCCTAGTGCTAGAGCACCCTCCAACTCTGGAGCTACGCTCCAACGGATAATATCTTTTGAGGCTTCCAGAATGGCATTGTATTCTTCAGCTTGCGGCTTTTTCAGGAAGTTCGGGTCTTGCGCACCACATTGTTTCGGTGAAAAAGTAAGGTCCTTCCAAATGTAAACCGATAAACTGCGAACCATTGATATTCATTTCTTTGGCTTTCCGATATACGGTAAACGTCGTCATTAACTCCTCGTTAGTGCTGGTAAGTGTGGTGGGAACCATTGCGGTAGTACCATACTTGGCATGTGTTTCGGCCACTCCGAGAAAAGCCTCGACAGTACCATCCATGAAGTCATGTCCTCCTCCTCCGTGGATATGCATGTCGATGAATCCTGGTGAAACATAATTCTGACGGGCGTCTATTACCTTGTCACCAACGAGCGGTTGATAGCTTTCATTGGGAATAATCTGCTCAATTTTTTTCCATTTTCGCATATCAATGTTTGGCCCATTTCTATGCCTGTTGGTAGAATGAGTTTTCCATTTGTTATGATGAGTCTTTCCATATTATTTCGTTTTTAATTTATTTCCAGGAGTCTATTTTATGACCTTTAACTGCAAAGAAAACCAAATATAAAAAACAGGGAATCAATACCCAATAACCGAAACGCAGACTATACATATCTGCCAGATGACCATATATCAGAGGCAGAATGGCATTGCCACATAATCCCATAATAAGAAGAGAGGAACCGGTTTTGGTGAATTTTCCTAGTCCATGAATGGAAAGTGGCCAGATACCTGCGTAGATTAAAGCATTCGGAAACCCAATGCATTCAGAAAGAAAATGGAGGCATTGGCATGATGACCGAACAGAGTTACTTCAAAATCTGCAAATACAACTCCGAATGAAAGGAGTAATCCGATGATGGTACAACCTATAAGTGCATTTTTTTGTGAAACATATTTGGGTATTAACAGGATCCCCAGGAGGTAACCAATCATAGTACAGGCCAATGTATATGAGGGAAATGTTTTAGCTTCGAGCAGGTCCATACCCATCGAATTGGCATAATTGATGATTGTATCAATTGCGATAACCTGTGTTCCTACATGAAGAAATATAGCCACTGCTCCCAAGATAAGGTAGGGAAAGTCGAAAATACTTTTTCTGGTGTGATGGTGGCTACCTGTATCTTCCGTGCTGTTTTTCTTCGTCTGTATTGATTTCAGGCAGAATGGAGTAACGGATACCGATACCGGTAAGCAGTAAAATAACGCCTAGAACAGCATAAGGCACAATGACGCGTTGTATTAATTCGTCAAGCATAGCATTCTTTGTGACTATGTCTAAAGTCCCCGATTCTATAGTGGCAAAAAGCTCCTTGTCGGTAACATTTAATATCAATGCAGCAAATATGAGTGGTGAGACGATACCTGCGAATTTATTGCATATTCCCATAATACTGATTCGTTTGGCGGCACTATCAATAGGACCGATAATAGTGACATAAGGATTAGCGGCAGTTTGCAATATGGCTAATCCGGTGCCGATGGAAAATAGACCGGCCAGGAATATCTCGAATTGACGGGCTAATGCTGCCGGAACAAATAAGAAAGCTCCTAAGGCGGTAAGCATAAAACCATACATAATACCTCGCTTGAATCCCACTTTCTTGAGAAGTACTCCCGAGGGATAGCCATTACAAAGTAGGCGATATAAAATGCAAAGGCGACAAAATAGGATTCGAAATGTGTCAGTTCACAGGATATGCGGAAGTATGGAATCAGTATGGAATTGACCCATGATACGAATCCGAATATGAAGAACATCCCTGCCAGAATTGCAATTGATATGTAGTATGTCTTTTTGCTGCTTATAAGGTTATTGTTTCCCATGTGTTTTTATTTTTCAGTTCGAAATCTTTCTGTAATTTGATGTCCCGTGACGATGCGCCTATTAATACTGTAAACATGCCAGGTTCGTCTTTCCAGCATTTACTTTCGGTATCGTAGTATTGTAAGGCGCGGCGCGGTAACTTGATAGTGACTTGTTTGGATTCACCCGGTTTTAAGCCAACCTTAGTGAACCCTTTTAATTCTTTAAACGGGCGTTCTACAGAACATTTGTTTTGATGCAAATATAACTGTGCAATTTCCTGGCCATATCGTTTTCCCGTGTTAGTAATGGTGAATGATACGGCAAACTCTGTGTCCGAGTCTTTCCATACAGGTTTCATCTTTATGTTTGAATAAGTAAAAGTGGTATAGGATAATCCATAACCGAATTCAAATTGGGGGACTACACGGTAAGTATCGAAGTAGCGGTAGCCGACCATAAGCCCTTCCTTTGAAACGGACGGTGTCGTTTATACCCGGATATTCTCCAAATACGTGATCAGGCATATCTTCCAGACGCTTACACCAGGTAGTAGTCAGTTTTCCCGAAGGATTGACTTCTCCAAACAATGTACGTGCCAGTGCATTTCCTCCTTCCATCCCTAGAAAACTGCCGTGCAGTAATGCCGTAGCATCATTATACCATTCTCCTATTTCGACGGGGCCACCGGAGATTAGTACCACTACAGTGTTGGGATTAACCTCCAGGATACCTTTTAATAATCTGTCCTGTTGGTAAGGAAGCTTTAAATTCGGCTTATCGTACCCTTCACAGTCAGAACCATGTTCGTGGGAGGTTCCACCTATATAGATAACCAATTCTGCTTGGGCAGCTGTATTGATTGCTTTCTTATATAGCTCTTCATCGGATTTATCAAATTCGTTCGTGAACCAATGACCAACCTTATACGCCTTTTTACTCAATTGATAACCGGGTGCATATTCGATCCGGGCTTTTCCATCTAAAAGATTTTGTAGCCCTTCCAAAGGAGTAACTTCATATTTAGCTTTAAGTTTTGTACTGCCACCTCCTGCTGCAAATACTTCGGTTGCATTTGCGCCAATCACTGCGACATTCTTGTATTGTGCCGGGTCTAGTGGTAGCATATCTTTGGAATTCTTCAATAATACCAATGATTCCTCCGCTATTTCTCTGGCAGCCTTAGTATGGGCAGGTATTGCAAGTTTGGCTGCCATACCTGTAGTGTCATAAGGAACTTGTCCTATTAAATCAAGTCGAATCATCAATTTCAGAATATTACGTACTTTTTTGTTGACGGCTTCTTCCGGAATCTCTCCATTACGTACTTTCTTCAATAAAGGATCGGCCAAATAATATTTATTGAAAGCATATTTCCCCATTTTCTTTGATGCTTGTTCCCATTTCGACATCCATACCGCACAGAGCTGTTCGCTCTGTGTTATGGACTGCATTCCAGTCCGATACGACTAATCCGTCAAATCCTAGTTCATCACGAAGTAAAGTATCAAGAAGATAAGGACTTTCCGTACACCACAACCCTCGAACCTTGTTATATGCCGCCATGGCTGCCATGGCTCCACCTCGTTGTATGGCAGCTTCAAAAGCCGGAAGATAAATTTCGTGTAAGGTGCGTTCGTCTACTTCTACACTCACTTTGTACTGGTTGTATGCCTGGCTATTCAGAGCAAAATGCTTCACACAAGAGGCTACTCCCTGTGACTGTACTCCTTGTATATATGGAACAGCCAGTTCACCGGAGAAGAAAGGATCCTCGCTGAAATATTCCCAATTACGTCCATTGAGTAAGGAACGGTGAATGTTGACTCCCGGAGCCAGGCTCACATGCTTACCGCGTGCTTTACATTCAGCTCCAAGAACTTCTCCATATAGCTGTGCCAGATCACGGTTCCAAGTAGATGCTAAGGCGCTTAATGCAGGTAGATAGCTACATGCGTCGTTATCCCATCGGGCGGATTCCCCACCCATTGGCTACTCCTCAAATCTTACTCCGTGAGGTCCGTCGGAGTAGTGCAGGTCGGGGGATGCCAAGCCTTGAACACTCGGTACTTGAAAACATCGTGTTACTGTGCAACATTCCAATTTTCTCTTCCAAAGTCATTTGTGATAATAAACTTTCTATCTGTTTATCAGTACTTGCTACTTTATTACCAGTCAGACAGGAGGAGAATATAATCAGAATCAGCCAGCTATATGGAGTCAGTCTTTTCATACTAGAATACTTGTTGTCTTTGATTATTTTGAATTATTCTTTCTTGTTTCAATTTCACTGTACACAGCATCCGGGATCAAATCAAGCCAGTAAGGATCCTGGACGAGTTCCTTGTACAGTTCAAGTGCCAGAGGGTCACTTTGCAGACGGCGGTCACCATTCTCTGCATTTTCGTGATTCTCCCATACGACGGCCTTGACACGTGGCTCTTCATCCTTCAGCTTAAACCATTCTCTTACCCATCTCTGGTGGTCGCATGTGCTGGAGTATCCTCCTTCACTAATCATGATAGGCTTGTCTGCCGATACCTGCTTGATTCCTTGCATCAGTGTGAGCGGATATCTTCTTTCTTCCGGATAAGTAGCACTAAGCGATGGTGGATAACAGCTTACTCCCAGCCAATCTACATACATATCTCCTGGATAATAGTTTTTCATTGCGTTTGCTTCTGTACCTGGCATGCTTACACTGTTGGGTGACCATACGAAGACATTGTAGGCAGTGACACCCAACTGTTCTGCAATGTTATACATACGTCTCCAAGCCTTGACATAGTTTGTGGGATCTCCGTAATACGGAGTCCAGCTTCCATTCATTTCGTTGGCTGGTCTGAACCAGATAGGTCCCATGTCACGTACTTCTTGGTCAGCTACTTCGGCGAAGTATGATTTGTGAAAATCGTCGAGTTCGCCATTTGCCATTTGTTGGGTGGGAATGACGGGCAGCCATCCGTAAAGGAAGAATCGGTATTTGCCCTGATAGTTTTTTCCCCAGTATTTCTCACGTACTGTTTGCATTTCGCTGAAATTTCGTCCCGGTTCCATATTCTGATACCATAAGATCATAGATAGTTGCTTTCCACCAATTTTTCAAATAAGGCAACGGCACACTGGTCAGTACTTCCTTCGCGGTCTTCCGGATCGAATCCGTATAATGGTGGGAATGCTCCATGATAACACCCTTTTTCGGGGACGTACTTCATGTCATTATGAAATTCTCCCATTACCTTGATTTCGTCGATGAGCATCATCGTACTGGTGGAAGCTGAAGATTTGAGAGTCGCTTTCACATATCTGCATGCTACATTACTAAAGTCTGTTTTTCCCCAAGCGTCCGACTTTCCGTTGCTGTCGGAATAGGTAATTGGTGAGGCTGCTTTTTCCCATTGGCTTTTGTCCTTGCTGGTTGATACTTCTATTTGAGCAGGGAATACAATTTGTGATGTCGGATCGGAAATAGCATGTACTGATACTTCTGTGATATTGCGTAATGATCCCAAATCAATTATAACTTCTACAGTTTGTGCATCCCAACCGACTCCTCTGTTTTTAGTCGAGAGGGTACCGGTCTCCTCATCCGTCAGTTTGGTGCCGGATGTCCAGGGATCGAGAGGGGCTTTATCAGCATAGGCACTGTTGGCTACAACATTCATTTTATAGAATTTGCCTGCCGCCACATTAATAATGCTTTGTTCATTTGGATCTTTGGGCTTATTTGGATCAAAAGTAACTTCCCATGATCTCGTTTCTTCTGCATTGCAAGCGTATATGAGTATTGCAACTGCTATTAACCATAAATTTTTTAATTTCATATTTAGTGGTATATTATAAGGTTGATTACTGGTTGTTTGTATTACATATCAATACAGTCATATTGGTAGCAGGCGATGCCTCCATTAGAGAATACGAGATAAACGTATAGATAATAACCATTTTTTTGGCAACTTTAAATACGACATCTCCGGTTCCTTCGGTGTTTTGACCGGAATTCTCGAGACCTCCATATATCTTGTCCGGACATACTATTATTTGGTTGTCGAACGAGCCGCTACTAAGATCATACATACGGACAGCATCAGAACCAGTTACGGCATAGTTGAAACTATTTACATGATTGTAAATGATATAAGGTACTTTGTTGAACACGGCATAGTCTACGGCATTGATAATTGTGTTACCCGGAGCACCCGTATTTGCCGCTTTTATGCTATTGTCTGTTCCTTTAAACCAGTAGAAATAGCGTTTGGCAGAAGTATCTGTGACATGGCTGGCCAAGAAATAGTCACTTTGAGTATCGGTGTCATCAGCATAAATCACATCCGCCCATTTAATCCAGTTTGAAGTCAGTAGAGAGGAACTCATAATGACAAATTCCGGACTTTGTGATTGTAAAGTACCATTTATGACACGCCAACGGGCGAATTGCACTTTACTATCCTTTTGGAATACTGGAGTTGTGATAAGGGCATTGGCATCCAAATCTCCCTGGATAGAGATCTTCCAACCAAATCTTATATTAGTGCCAGTTTTATATTCAATATATTTCTGTGGTTTCTCATTCACTCCATTAGCTTTCCATACGGTGAAAGTACCTCCTGATGGAGTATAGCTGCAGAATAAAATATTATTTCCCCGATCTGCTGTTGCATGGAAGTTTGAATTGTCACCGGCAAATTGGCTGATATCCATAGAACCTGCTATTTCTCCGGTCTGGCTATTTAAGTAAATGGCACGATCATTGGCACGTTCGTTGATGACAACATATTTGTCGACTACTGCAAGTCCAGTTACTTTACCCGGTAGCAGAATACCGCTTATTTCAGATAGTCTTTTAGACCATAATAGCTTACCGCTTCCTTGGCGGATACCTGCAACAGTTTTTTGCGGAATATCTTTTTTTACCGTATATGTTGCTTTATCTATGCCATTCTGTGCTGTGACGACGATGGTCTGTTCTTGTTCATAGTCTAGTGCTTCTGTTTCGGGGTTGGGACTGCATGTTGCTCCATGTGAGATATCAATGTTAGCTATCTGCTCCCCCTACATTATCTATGGTTACTAATGAAATTGTTTTTCGTTTTCATTAATGACTCCCAATAGCCCTATGGCAGGAATATCGAATTTGGTGATGCTACATTCGTTGCTCTTACGGATTTCACCTATTACTTTGAATTCGGTACTAGTCCCGGAGGTCTGATCTTTCACTGTGATATAGTTGTCTTGGGTAAGATCCATATAAAGTAATGGTGGAGTTACACTGACATTATTCGCTAAACTGGCACTCAATCTTACCCGTTTTAGTGCAGAGGTCGGCAATACATTATCCGACAATTTGGGATAATTGTATGGGAAAACAAATGTGATTGAATGATTGGTATAATCTATCTCACCTTTGAAACTATTTTCGCTGCTGTCATCGTTCGGAAACGATGCAGTGATGCTGTTGATACCTTCGCGTTGAATGTCAGAACCCAACTCTTCAGGACTGTGACAACTAGTTACTCCCCATAGAAGAACTAATGCCTGGATGATTGATATAATTTTGTTTTTCATTGTTCTAAGAGTTTTATTGTTATTTCCATTCATCATATTGCTCAATCAATGAGTTATTCTTCAATTCTTCAGACGGTACAGGAAGGACATATAATTTCTTTATAAACTTGCGGTCCTGCCCGTCGCAATCAACATATTCGTATGTATTGGTAGCGCCAATGATTTTGAAGCCATGTGTGCGATAGTTGTTGTATTCAATATGGGCTAATTCCCAACGACGCATATCCCAGAATAAATGACCTTCATAGGCTAGTTCAACCTTTCTTTCATTTCTGTAATCTTTTGAACCAAGCCTCGCCTGTAGAGGATTTACCCGGTAAATTCACTTTTACTCTGGCGCGTACCTCATTCATTGCACTTTGGGCTTCCCCCGATCTTATTGAGTCGATAAGCTGCTTCTGCTTTGTTCAATAAAACTTCTGCATAGCGAATTTCAACCCACGGTTGGGCGCTTTTCCCATTTTTGACGTCTGTTAGCGTTTCATCTAACAATTTCCTTAAAAAATAACCGGTTGTGGTTTTGCCGTATGAAGTACCCTGTTCCCGGTAAGGCATAAACACACCATTCTTTTCCGTCAAGGCTGCAATCCATCTTTTTCCCTTTCCAGGTACATCCTCTATAGATTACAGTTGCGGCGAAGCGAGGTTCCAGTTGGTCGTATGGAGGAGTTTCATCAGTAATGCCATGCCAGGGTGTCCAGTCTATCTTTTCTCCATTTTTGCTTTCATAACATTCTACCATTTCCTGGGTAGGGAGTTCCTGTTGAACCATTGTCATAACCATCACATTGTGGTACATAATACCGGTCGAAAAGATGATTAGGCCCGTTGGCAGCATCATAATCAAACTCCAGAATCGCTTCTTTATTATTCCCTTTCCATGCATCGTCATATTTGTCCGTCAGACCATATAGTTTGAGTGCAATTACATTATTAGCAGCATCATAGGCATCCTGCCAACGTTTGGCATATAACATAGCTCTTGATTTCAGTGCATAGGCTGCTCCTTTGGTGATACGCCCTTTATTTGCCGCATCCCATTCCTTGGGTAAATTATTGGCTGCAAAATCAAGATCGTCAGCTATGAATTGCCAGGTTTCTTCAGCACTGCTGCGGGCTTTATTAGTTGATACTCGGCATATAGTCATACAAGATGACACATCCATGTCTTTTGGCTAACTGGAAATATACAAATGCACGGAAAAAAGCGTACTTGAGCTTCCCAAAGCTTATTTCTGTCTGCTGAAAATTCGGAATATTTTCTTTGTAGAGATAGAAATTGGTTTGTTTCTCGGATCTGTTTGTATGCTGTTGAACGTAGCCAGATACTGTATAGACAGTTATCCGGAGAGATAGCATCCGGTGTAAGTACATAAAGATTAGGATGGCCGGCTCTGTGTCCCAGCGTATATGAACCATACTTAAATGCGTCAGTCAGACTTTCTGTAAAACTTCCGTAGAATTGGGCCTCCCCTGAATTGACCGTAATCATGCAGGAGGGGATAGAAACTATTCACATATTTGTCAACCTGGGTTTCATCTTGCCAGATGATTTCATCACTAACGGTAGTCGTTTGTTTTACTTCATCCAGCCAGTCGTTGCACGAACTTAAAGTCAGCAACATAAAGAAGAGTGATATATTAATACATAACTTTTTCATATAGCGTATATTTTAGAATGTGATTTTAGCTCCAAGTGTATAAGTCCTTTGTTGCGGATAATATCCATTGTTTACAGCTGGAGATTCCGGGTCGATGTTGTACTTGGACACAGCGCTGAAAGTCAGAAGGTTGTATCCCTCAACATAGAGGCGAAGAGCTTCCACTCCCAATGGGCTCAACCATTTTTTAGGGAAATTGTATCCTATTTGTGCTGTTTTTATTCTCAAATAGTTTCCGTTACGATACCAGAATGTGGAGGCCAGCCCGTTATTCAAACTTCTCGGATTGATTTCCAGACAAGGGAACTCTGCATTTGTATTTTCGGGTGTCCAGGAGTTTGCCACCAGATAGACTGGTGCATTGCCATTCTGATAGAATGGACGCGTGAAGGCCGTAGCGCTTTGGATTCCGGATGAACCGGTTGCCGTATATACTCCGGTTAATGCAACATCGCTGCCAAGCCCCCATGATGCCAAAATATCAAAATCGAATCCTTTCCAGTTACCGAATAAATTGAAAGAACCTGTGGGGTCGGTCTTGAGCTTTTACCTACATACCCTTGATCTTGATTGACTGTTATAATACCGTCTCCATTTCTATCCATATACTTGATATATCCGGGATAAGCCGGTCGGTCGGGCATGGTAGCGGAGTTGGCTATCTCTTCCTCACTCTGGAACAATCCTTGGGCAATGAATCCCAATTTCGAACCGATTTGCTTTCCGGTCAGTCGTCTGTATTCCGGTGTGTTTTCAGAGTCACCTGCATATTTGAGCCACCTTCCGTATGCGTATGACCAGATTAATTTGGCTCCATAGCTGAAACTTCCGATTCTGTTCTGATGTGTAAAGGTGACATCAAAACCCTTATAATCTGCTTTATTAACGTTGGCAGTTGAAAAATAATAGCCTCCCATGGAAGGAGTGTGCGAACCGGTTACAGAAGATAATTTGTCATATTCATATTTATAAAAAGCATCCAGTTCCATTCCTAATAATCCATTCCATAAAGTTACATCTATTCCGATATTATAGTTGAGGCATTGCGCCCATGTCAAATTGGGATTTCCCAATACGGACGGATAGATAGCAGTTTGACTGGCTCCGCCTATTACTACAGAATTGGGGGATGTGCTCATCGTATTTCTCCATTGGAAAGGCTGGATACCGCTGGTTGCAGTTTTTCCAATACCTGCTCTTAATTTCAGATTGTCTACCCAAGTAGCATGAAACCATTTTTCATTATTGATTCTCCAGGCAAGAGAGAGACCGGGCAGGGTGACCCAGCGTTTGTTCATACCACCAAACAGATAACTACCATCGTGGCGTAGTGAAGCCTCCAAATAATATTTGTCAGCGTAATTGTAGTTCAAACGACCTACAAAACCGGCTACACGTGTCTGGCTGCTGCTACCCGAAGGTATAGCAGGTTGCTCTTTCCCCTCTTTGGTGAATCCTGTGATTTGGTTCAACTCATCCAACTGAATGAAATCTAATCCGGTTCCCGTTACACCGAGATTGTTGCTATTACGTTCCCGTGTTTCGGCCAGTAATAATACTCCGATCGAGTGATCTCCAAATTTGTTATCATACGTGATACTGGTTTGCGTAGTGAACTCTTGGGCGCGTGATGCCGATTCGGATAATATAGGTGTATCTTTCAAAACACTGTAGTCCTTATGGTAGGTGAGTGTGGTAGTGGCTGCATTAGGTAAATCCATAATCATGACTTCATTCGGCTTGGTCAACTGTTTAGTCATCCCATGAACTAAGTCGTACGCTCCTGGAATTTTAAACTTAATCCTTTAAGCCAAGGTGTGTCGTATTTCAGACTGAAATTAGACTGCATATATGATTGGTTGGACCTGTTATATCCTGAATCGTATATGGATGCGATAGGAGCTACCGGAGAACCGGAAGTCGGGGTTGAAACATCGTATATTTTCCCATTATATTCATAAGTGTCCTGTACGTATGGCAAAGCATAGCATACCTGTTGGGGAATATTCATCCAATCATCCGGATCGGCAGAAAATTTGGGAGCATCCCGTTTTTCTATACGCCCCGAAACACCTAATGACAGACTAAGTCCTTTAGCCAACTGTGCATCGATATTAGAACGAAGATTCATTCGACGGTATTTGAACTTATCTATATTTCCTTTTTCTTCCAGATAACCGATAGATGTGAAGAAACGAATCTTTTCACTTCCTCCTGATGCTGAAATATTATGATGTTGGCGAACACCGGTTCCATATACTTTATCGTACCAATTGGTATTTCCCCATCCGTCGACACCCTCGCGCATTTTGCGCACCATGTCGACAGTAAACACTTCCGTATCACCTTGTAGAAGACGGGCTTTATTGTACCAATAAGCATATCCCGGTCCGTCGAGCCATTCTTGTTCTTCTGCATTCTGGCTGATACCCACAGTACCTGTATAGCTAATGGTGACTTTATCTGTTTGTCCCTTTTTGGTTGTGACAATGAATGCTCCATTTGCGTCCAGACCATAAACGGCTACGGCTGATGCATCCTTTAATACAGACACAGATTCTATTTCATTCGGATCGAGTCCGTTGAAGTCACTTGCGCTTCTTCTGATGCCGTCAATAACATAGATAATACCACTTTGCCCGCGTATAGACAAGGAGGCATTATCCGCACCGGGTTGTCCACTGGCTTGTACGGCGGAAATACCGGCAACACGTGCACCGATGATATTACTGATTCCCATGGTTGGGGCTTTAAGGATTTCTTTATCGGAGACAGTAGATATGGCGGCGGTCAGACTACCGCGCTTTTGAGTTCCATAGCCTACCACTACGATTTCATCCAGCGAGGAAACATCTTCTTTAAGAGTGATATTGATATTCGTCTTATTACCTACTTTGACTTCCTGGCTGACCATTCCGATATAGGAGAATACCAATACGTCATTCTTATGGGCATTAATGCTATATTTGCCGTCAACATTTGTAATGGTACCGACATTCGTTGCACCCTTGACAGCTACAGATACGCCAGGTAATGGTTCATCATTACCATCTTTCACAAACCCTTTTATTACTTCTTGTGCAAGACAATCGAGAGTGCACATTAAAAAGAGTAATAAACAACGAGGTTACTAACCTTGGATTCCATCTGATTTTCTTCATTGCATGATAAGTTTTTAAATATTAGATCGTCGATTTGAAATTTTAATTTCTAACAATAGTCTCTTTAGACCGGTTAACTAGTTAATGATACAAAAGTATTCTGTTTCAAAGATATGTGCGGTGGCAAAAACGAAAAACTATCTTCAAAAACGAAGAATAATGCATCGTTAATCTTCTTTTGGCGTTTTTCTTTTTTAAGAACCATTCGAAGAACTTATATATAGTTTCGTTTGATTCGGGAGTAGGATCATGTTTGGGCCTGTTCGTCATTGCCACTCGATGATGATAACCCAAAAAGTCGGTTGACTGCAACAGAGTGATTTAATGGAATCCATCTGTCTACATTATCAGAATAACCTCCTGATACGAGAAATGGGCGAGGAGCCAATAAAGAATGGAGTTCATGTAAATCATGCCCCTCTTTACATAGTCTGGCATAGACACTTGTTGAAGAGTTATTGCCGTTGTTGCTCCAGATCTTTTTCCAGGGTGGGGGATAATACCCCAAGTACCAAGGTTCCCAATAATTGATATAATTATCTTTGGTTTCATCAAAGACGATACCCGGATCACTCCTGGCGGTGCAGGCAAACTTTTCATATAAACAAGAAGCAAACATAGCCCATTTAGCACCGTAAGAGTGTCCCATGATACCAATTCGGGTAGAGTCGACACTTTCGACTCTGGCTAATACTTCCCATGCATTGGCTGCCGCATAAGCAAGTACTGAAAGAGGTTGCATAGTGGAGTTGTTAATAGTCGGGTAATAGAGAGAGTAAGTCTTATCTTTGGGGGTCTGTCTAGTTCCTAATGAGAGAGTAACAATCCTCTTTTGGTTAATTGGTAGGCGAAATCTCTATTAGCTTTTCCTCCCCATCCGATAGCTGTTTCCGGTTCGTAGAATACTGTGATAACGGCAGGATGTTTCCCTTTCTTATTTGGTTCCAGTAAATAGCCGTAAGTCTGTTCCAGAGGAGTCCAATAAAAACGCACTAAATGTTGTTTGAAATCTTCGCGTTCTGTGGTTTTTATAATCTCCAGTTTTTGATTGGTGATGATAGCCGGCCAATGACCGATCAGGTTCAACCATTTGTCTTTTATTTCTTTTCTTCGTTTTAGCCAATCGTCTGCGTTTTTTTGACTGTATCTCCATTGTAAAATAAAAGAGGATTGCGGTAAGTTCCAAATTTCTCCTGATACAGTGGTGGTGGGGTAAAGTAGGCGGATAGCTTCTCCCAGTTTCTTTTTTGTCTGGTTAATCTCTAATCTTTTGCACCCCATTATTGAGGTGACCCCCAAATAAATAATAATAGGATAGATAATCGTTCTTGTTTTTCCTCTTATGGTATGTCTTTGCATAGTATTAATATCTAAAATGTATTTCGAAAGGTATGAAAACAAAGGTAGGTCATTCTCATGAATGATCTTAATGTCAAAACGAAAAACAGTCTTCAGAAAGCGTTTATTTTATCTTTGTCTAGTCTTTTTCTCTGCCGGTATTCAATAGGTGAACATCCTTTGAATTTTTTGAAAATCCGGGCAATGTTATTATAGTCTGTAAAGCCTACTTCCATTGCTAAATCGGCCAATGGACGGTCGGTTGTGAGCAGTAGATCTGCAAGATGATTACACCGGCAATTCAGAATATACTGGTATATGGAAGTGTTCAGTGCATTTTTGAATTTTACTTCAAAGTTTCTGCGTGATAATGGAATATGGGCAAGCAGAGATTCTATGGTCAGGTCAGAACTGTAATGAGTCTCTATATACTTCACTACTTCCAGAATATAGGGATCTTTAATATTGTGTTTCTCCGTAGATTGCCGTAATTCGATGCGGATAGGATTGATAACAATATTGAAAGTACCTTCGTGTTCTTTTTTATTTGCTGATGAATAAGTCTGCCGATAGAATATCCGCCTCTTTCTACTTCGAGCTCTATGGATGAAATGGGAGGGTCGGAAATATTACACATCAGTTCGTCATTGTCCACGCCTAATAAAGCAATTTCTTCCGGAATAGGAATATTCGTCATTTTGCAAGTTTCAGAAATGAATAGGGCGTGCGCATCATCACAACAAAATAGAGCGACTGGCTTGGGAGTTGCTGCAACCATTGGCTGACTTCCATTCGTATTTCATCTTCTTGTTTATCCGATTCGAAACTGAAAAATTCGCCTCCGATACGTTTTACTTCCTGCCGATACCCTTCGCAACGTTCGTCAGACCAAACCACCCCTTTAACACCGAAATAAGCAAAATTGCGAAACATTCTTTTGGCAAAAAACTGGGCTGCCATTCTTCCCGTTCCTTTATAGTCGCCTGTCAAATTAGAGTAAGTGACGCTCCGGTGATGGTAGTTTTGTAGTACTACCGGAATATTCAGCTCCTTCTGCAAATCGATCGTATCATTATTCCACTGACCGATAATGGCGTCGGCTTTCCATTCTTTCGCCCATTTCAAAATGCCTTGTTCACCATGCATTGCGCTATAATAAGAAGGTAGCCGGTAAAAGAGCCAGGGGCCGTTTTCTTTGGAGTATTGGACAAGTCCCCGTAGCAGTTTCCTGTCAAATTCGCTTGAATAGTCTATCAATAGAAGAATCTTAATCATAGTTCTATGTTTTTCTTTAGTATAATGTAGTGATGCACAAATATAGAAGAATTCCTTTGTTTTCCTATAATAAAGACTTAATTTTGTAGCAAGAAAAACTTGTATGACACCCGGGGCTCGTGCTGTACGACACCCGGGTGTTGTTTAAACGAAAAAAGTTCGACACCCGGGTCTCAGTATGCATGACACCCGGGTGTCGTACAAATTATGATAACTAACTTAAAAAGAAAGGAGCGTAAGATTATGTCTATCCCTTATGTAGTAAGAAAGAAAGCGGACTTGACGTCCGGAGAAAGAAAAGAGTTATGGTATGGTGTACCAAGTAAAATGCAGCGAAGAGGAGGAGATAAATTTATTGTTTATTTGAAAAATAAAGAACTTGCAGTACGGATGGCAAAGACAACAGGCTTTCATCGTGGGCAGATAGAAGGAATCCTGTCGGAGTTGGTTGAAAGTATTCAAGACCTGCTTTCCTCCGGTCATTCGGTGACCATTGAGGGATTGGGAACCTTTCAAACGGCACTGACCAGTCAGGGATGTGTGAAACTGCCCGAACAGGTAACGCCGGGGAAAGTTGCTATTTCACGCGTATATTTTGTGGCAAACTCAAAATTCAGCAGGGAACTGAAAGAAGACAAAGTGTACCCGCATACCTTTTAAATATTATATGCCCGAAAGTATGCTAACGAAAAATATGAAGAAAGCAGACCGGGAACTGGAACAAACAGAATACGACATAGAAGAGCCGGAAATCGACGAATAGTTGAATAAAAAACAATATTGTCTTGTTAATTGAACAGAATTAGATTATATTTGTTCAGTGGTTAGAACAATATCTTGAAATATGATTAGAAGAGAAATACTAAAAGAAGTTCTATTAGATAATAGAAATGAGGTGGTCAAACATCAAGTTATACCTCGTAGCTTTCAGTTTGAAGAGTTTGGAAATTATGTATTTGTAGGTATCCGGCGAGCAGGAAAATCATTTTTACTTTATCAACGGATACAGGAACTTTTGCATAGTGGGCATACTTGGAATGAAATGCTATATGTGAACTTTGAAGATGAACGTTTGATTGGAATGACGGCGGCAGATTTAAATCTCATACTGGAAGTACATGCCGAGATGTCAACAGACAGGCCGATGCTTTTCTTGGATGAAATTCAGAATATTGATGGTTGGGACAAGTTTGTTCGGCGATTGGCTGATAATAAATATAGGGCTTATGTGACAGGAAGCAATGCTAAAATGCTTAGTCAGGATGTAGCTACCACTTTGGGGGGACGATACATTACAGTACATGTATACCCTTATGATTTTAAAGAGTTTCTTTATGCTAATGGGGTTGAAGTTACAGAGAATTCTTTGTTTGCAACAGAGAGCCGGGCAGAAATAAAGCGTATATTCAATGATTATTTTCGTTCCGGTGGTTTTCCGGAAGGGGCATCGCTTGCCGCAAAACGGGATTATCTGACAAGTGTTTACCAAAAGATATATTTAGGAGATATTGCTGCAAGACATTCCATCGAAAATACTTTTTTGCTTTACGCATCCTTTTCCGCAAATTGGCCGAAAGTATAAAGCAACCGGTTTCGTTTACTCGTATAACTAATAGTGTAGCTTCAACCGGGTGAAAATATCGAAGAATACTGTCATTAACTACATGGAATATGCCAAAGATGCTTGCTTGCTGATTCCTATACAAAATATTGCGGATAAATTGGTGGAGCGTGAAACTAATCCGAAATATTATTTTGCGGATAATGGCATTCTCAATTTGCTTCTTTTGGATGCTGATACCTCGTTGCTTGAGAATTTGGTTGCTGTGACACTATTGCGGCGTTATGGGACGGACGATGCTGTATTCTTTTATAATAGAAATGTAGAGGTTGATTTTTATTTGCCTGATATAGGAGTGGCTATACAGGTCTGTTATACCATGAATCTCTCTGATGAGACTTTCCAACGGGAAGTTCAGGCATTAGTAAAATTGAATAAGGTATTTGAATGTCGGCAGTTATTGATAATAACGTATGACGATGAAGAACGGATTGAGTTGGAAAAATGTGCGATTGAGGTAATACCGGTTTGGAAGTGGTTGTTGGGTAAATAAGATAAATTAATACCCTCGCTGTCTTATTTATGAGATAAATCCCTATCTTTGTGGCACTTTTTACGAAAAAAGCAAATTCAAATTAATAGATATAGAAAAGAAAATGGCACAAGAAGACGTTTTTAAGAAGCTTGTATCGCACTGTAAAGAGTACGGCTTCGTATTTCCTTCAAGCGATATCTACGACGGACTAGGCGCAGTATATGACTACGGTCAGATGGGCGTTGAATTGAAAAACAACATCAAGAAATACTGGTGGGACAGCATGGTGCTGTTGCACGAGAACATTGTCGGTATCGACTCTGCCATCTTTATGCATCCTACTATCTGGAAAGCTTCCGGACACGTAGACGCATTCAATGACCCTTTGATTGACAATAAAGATTCTAAGAAAACGTTATCGTGCTGACGTGTTGATCGAAGATCAGCTGGCTAAGTATGACGATAAAATCAATAAAGAAGTAGCGAAAGCCGCCAAGAGATTCGGCGAATCTTTTGATGAGGCTCAATTCCGTTCTACTAACGGACGTGTGTTGGAACATCAGGAAAAACGTGACGCTCTTCACACTCGCTTTGCTAAAGCTCTGAACGATGGTGATTTGGAAGAATTGCGCCAGATCATTATTGATGAAGAAATCGTATGCCCGATCTCCGGTACTAAGAACTGGACAGAAGTTCGTCAGTTTAATCTGATGTTCTCTACAGAAATGGGATCGACTTCAGAAGGAGCAATGAAAATTTATCTTCGTCCGGAAACTGCACAGGGTATTTTTGTAAACTACCTCAATGTACAGAAGACGGGTCGTATGAAAGTTCCTTTCGGTATCGCACAGATTGGTAAGGCTTTCCGTAACGAGATCGTTGCCCGTCAGTTCATCTTCCGTATGCGTGAGTTTGAACAGATGGAAATGCAGTTCTTTGTAAAACCGGGAACTGAACTTGACTGGTTCAAGAAATGGAAAGAAATCCGTCTGAAATGGCATAAAGCTCTTGGCTTCGGCGATGCAAGCTATCGTTATCACGATCACGATAAACTGGCTCATTACGCAAATGCCGCTACAGATATCGAGTTCCTGATGCCGTTCGGATTCAAAGAAGTGGAAGGTATCCACTCTCGTACTAACTTCGACTTGTCTCAACATGAGAAGTTCTCCGGCAAGAGCATCAAATATTTCGATCCGGAACTGAACGAGTCTTATACTCCGTATGTAATCGAAACTTCTATCGGTGTTGACCGTATGTTCCTTAGCATCATGAGCGCTTCTTATTGCGAAGAGCAATTGGAAAATGGTGAAAGCCGTGTTGTGCTGAAATTGCCTGCTGCCCTTGCTCCGGTGAAACTGGCGGTTATGCCGTTGGTAAAGAAAGACGGCCTGCCTGAAAAGGCCCGTGAGGTTATTGACAGCCTGAAGTTCCATTTCCATTGCCAATATGACGAAAAGGATAGCATCGGCAAGCGTTACCGCCGTCAGGATGCAATCGGTACCCCGTACTGTGTAACAGTCGATCATCAGACATTGGAAGATAACTGTGTGACATTGCGTAACCGCGATACCATGCAGCAAGAACGTGTAGCTATCTCTGAACTGAACAATATCATCGCAGACAGAGTGAGCATCAGTTCTCTATTGAAAACTTTACAATAAACCTTTAACGAATGAGTAAAAAAATCTATTTATTCTCCTTAGGTGGTGTAGCTTTTATTGATTCAATAGCTAATGTTTATAACAGCCCAGAAAATCAGGCTTTGGCTAATGATGATCCGGAGAAACTTCATGCTTTTCCAGATCCGACGAATAATCAGACTATATATGTAAAGAAGATAAAAAGGGGGAGGGTACAGAATCTCTAAATATACTTCTACAGTAAGTGCACATTACCGTATGTTTTATTTCAATGGAGATGTAGTTCAGCAGACTTATACAGGAACAGAACCGACAGAGTTTGATTCTCCGGCTATCTTTGTCCTAAGTTCTCCTGACCTAATGTTGGGAAGGTAATTTCGGGATGGGCTTACACGTTGATTCATATGGTGGCTGGTGATTTTTGGACTTTGTATATTCCTTATCAAAGTGGGTACGGTTCTGGTACTGGTAACGATGGCTCTTTGCAGCCTTATTCTGCATTAGTATATAATGTTAGATTGGAAAAGATCGTAGAGAAGTAATTCTATAACAATATAATAAATGTAAATATAGGTGTTGCGTCTAAACGATACAACACCTATATTCTTTGTAAAAAAATGGTAGTCTAGGTTTTTATTTCTTTTTTTTACCAAAGAGTATGTGCTATATTTAGAATATTTTTTATATTATAAATAGTGTTTCTATCAACTATCATTGCTCCTCTATAATTTTCACCTGTATTTAGTTGCGACTAGTTGTTGTACCTGTTGGAGGTAGTCCTCCTGTATTTTTTTAGCTCGATGCATCCATAGGGTTGCAGTATTCGCATTTTTCCGTTTTCATCATCAATAAATAATTGATGAGGTAGCACGGGACCTTGCTCTGGTTTGCTTAATACTCCGAAGCCAGTTAAGGTATATGTTGGATTATTGCTAAATCTCCAATAAAATTCAGTGTTTTTATCGAATCTAGAGATTCCAGTAGACGTTAATCCACCATTGTTTACTATGTGATTTTTATTGTTATGATCTTCATTATCATGGTGTCTTAATACAACGTCTACATCCCTTCTTCTGGAGTCCATGTGTAATTATGTAAAAGTAAAGCCCCACCTTCATAATTTCCTACTGGTACTAAGCAGAAATGAAATGTTACATTGCCATTTCCATCAACATATGTTGCTCCAATATCACCTATAGATTTAGTGTCACCGCCATCTTCACAATCCATGTGGTATACAAATTCACGGTAACTACCACATGAATTAATTTTAAAGACTCCGGCGATTTTTGCTATACTAGTGTAAGCTTTAGCTTCGCTTCTAACTTTACCAAAATTAGAAGTTTTTGTTTCTTCTGATGCTTTTTCTAAAGCATCAATTAGCCATGGTTCTGCATCTGTTTCTTCTTGTGTTGTCGGAGTCGATTCATCTTTTTCTTTTTTTCAATTCATCAAGAGAATAGCCTTTTAAGACAAGTTCATAGTCGTTGATCATGTTTGCCAACTCTTCGTTATTTGTACTTATATCTTGCAATTCTTCATCTGAAGAGCAAGACGCTAATAAAAGCACAGAAACATAAAAAAGATAATTTTTTCATAATACATTTTTTTAGTGAGTAATGTTATTTTAAAAGTTCTTCATCAATTAGATGACAGATTTCTTCTTTTGAGTTAGAATTAACAATTAATCGTCCATTGATGATTATAGTTGGGGTTGCGTATATGCCTAGAAGTACTAATTGGTTAATCGTTTTCTCGATAGATTTTTTCCCTTCATTATTAGTAATATCATTTTGGAATTTGTTAATATCCATAGACATATTCTGTGCTATATTAAATGCGGCTATAGAATCTATGTATCCCTTATATGTATATAATGAATCATGAAATTCCCAAAATTTGTTTTGTTTGTTAGCGGCATCACTTGCTATTTGAGCAAATGTTGGCAATGTAGAGTAATGGATATATCCAAATTTCACTTTGTCTTTGTACTCTTGATGTATTGAGTCGTATAAAGAATGTGCATTAATACAGGCGTCACAATCAAAATCTGATATAATAATCATGGAAACTTTTGATTGGAGATTTCCTCTATAATAAGTATGCAAACTATTTAAATCAATAGAAGGACTTTTAGGAGGATAGAGATATTGGAGTATCTTTTTGTTCCTTTTAAAGAATCAAGTAACTCATTGACAATAGCTCCCTTTAAATGAAACAATCGTGTCACTTTCCCAGTAGGAGAGCCTATTGGTACACTGTATGCACTCTTCCCACGAAATTCCGTGATTGAATTTATATTATATCGTTTTAAAAGAGAGTCTGTACCTGTTTTCTTAATTTTTGCATCTGTATATTCATCTATATATTGTTGATAAGTGAGCTGTTTTTTTATTTGCCTCTTTCTGTAATAGCTTAACATTGATTAGTTGCTCCAATGCTTCCTTTTTAATATTATGAATTCTGCAAAGTTCGTCGTAAAGCTCTTGTTTTATAATTGTGTTTATCTCACTGGCATATATTGCTTCTCCATCAAATTCAGCTATAATATCTTTCTCGGTACCTTTGGAACTTTGATGGGAGTTGCAAGATGCATAGAATAACACCATCAGCATGGCTGATATGTAGTATGGAATAAGTCTCATAGTGTACTTCAATCTATTGTAAATACTCCTGTTGCGGACCACGAAGACGATGATATCTCAAGAGTATATTCAGCACTTTTATCTTCTCCAAATAAATCAATGAGTCTGTACTTTTCTAAAGATGTACTTTTCTCCTGATAGATTGTTTGTCCTGTTTCTGAATTAATTATTGTGATTGTTACGTCTTTGGATGGATTCTCAAATTCAATCTCTAATAATGAATTACTGACATAAACTCGTGCCGGATCAAGGTGATTAGTAGAGCGATGCTCTATCGGTTGTCTAACTTTCATCTTTATTTGTCTTCTTGTGTCTGATGGCATTGAAAAGATAAAGCTAGAGCAAAGAGCCATGAATGTGAATAAAAGTAGATTTCGTTTCATAATAGTTTTATTGTTATTGATTTTCAGCAAAAGTAGGATGATTTGCTATATGTTACAATAACAAATAATAACAATGTGATTATATATAGCTATTGGTAATCAGTGTGTTATAAAATATATATAACAAAAAACTAATTGTGATAACAGGGCATTGTGTTTATTTACTTGCTTTCTCCTTTAGCATCGAAAATTATAGAGAAACTAAGGTCAGATAATTGTTTTTTTATACGATATTTCCTTTGAGTCAGTGCAGACTGGCTTCCGGCTTTCATACAAACTTTGATTGTATTATTGGATAATTGGAGGTAGTTAAGTATGCAGTAATAGAGATCGTCTTGTGTTAGACTAGGGTATTGTTCTAATAACTCTTGCATCGCTTCAATGAAGGCTTCGTTTATTTCTTGATAAATCAGTGATAACTCTTCTTGAGTTATCTCTTTCTCTTTTTTTTTTAGATGTTTCTATTGATTGAATTTTTTTATAAGATGTAGTCGTTTTGAATAGACGTACGCATATCTGAAGACTTTGATGCCATAACTTTATTCTTTGATTTAATATATCTGCATATCTGTGTTCATTGATTTCATTGGCATGAGATAGTGCTCTGATTTCTTCTTTTAATGTGGCTTTTTCTGTCTGATTCTTCATTAGTAGCTGCTGCCAGTGTATATGTGTCTTTTTTTATTGCGATTGCTTATATACATTACAGTATAGATAAACAGAAACATTGTAACTAATCCACCAATAATGAATATTACTTTTGTTTGTTGTGATTGTTTTTTATTTGTTCTTTATATATATCTATTGAGTGTTTTTTGATGAGATTGTTAATTTCAGTATGGTGAATAATTTTCTGGATAGAGTCATAGCAGGTTAAAGCTGTATCGTTATATAGAATTGCCTGTTCATAATTTTTGTTTTCTTTGTTTATTTCATACAAAGTCTGATAAATAGAAGCTTTAGTATAAATATTGGCCTTAGTACTAGCTCGGGATAAATAGTGAATAGCAGAATCAGTTTCTTCGAGATTATACAATATACTTCCTTTCCAAAAGTAAGTAGGAGATAAATTAATGTTAGAAGGAGCATATCTCAAGGCTAAATCTATTTGCTTTTTAGCTTCTATATATAACCCTTGGTCGTCATATACCTTTGCTATATCACAAAAAATTGCATTTTCCCACAATGAATCTTTGATAGATTGTGCTATTGATAATGCTTTTTTGATAATAAGATAATGCTTTTTCTTCCTCATCTTGTATTGCATAAACATTGCCTAATCCTCGGGTTGCGTGTAAAATTCCATATTTGTCTTGCATTTTTTCTGCAGTTGCGTATGATTCTTTATATGTTTTGATAGCCGGAAGATAAAACTCTTGACTCTCGTAACATAAAGCCAGGTTATTGTATATTTGTAATATTGGAGCTTTTTGGGGATGCTGTTTTTAAAGCTGTTAGATAGGCTTCTGTTGCTTTTACATAATCTTTGTTATCTTGATACACTCTTCCGAGATAATAATAAGCTTTTGTTTTTAGCTTATTATTACTGTTATCCTTATAGTAGTCAACTGCTATTAGAATTAGAGAGTCATTGCGGTGAGATTTGAAATTCTTATCTAAAGCTTCTGTTAATAATAGTGCATACATGGCTTTTGCTGATTTATTAGATATTTCTTCAATAGATAGCTTTTTCCAATATGCATAATGCGCTGTCAGCACGTTTGTCTATTAATGAATCTGCTAATTGTAATTGAGGGGCAGTGTTTGAATTATGACACGCATTAAAGAAAATGCATAGTGTTGTAATTAGAATAGTTAGGTAGTTCGGTTTCATAGAGTTTTATCTGTTTCTGCAAAAGAATAAGTATTTATAAATAAAAATAGTAGAATCGTTTGTCTATAAAACTTCTTTTAATAAGACGTTTCCCTTATTTTTTTTATGCTACTCTCCCTAATCTGCAAATGTGTCGGAATCGTCACCTGCTTGATAGTCTTATCTCCTTTTATCTGATCGATAAGTAGTTGGCAGGCAGTTTCTCCCATCTTATAAGTTTGATGCGATACAGCTGATAATTTCGGTTCCACATAATTAGCATGCTGCTCGTCTGTATACCCGATGATTGCCACATCATTCGGAATCCGGAGGCCATGATTTTTGATGACTTCCATTGCTGCGAAAGCCAATGTGTCATTCATGGCAAGAATAGCATCCGGAGGCTGTGGAAGTGACAGTAAAGTTTCTGTGGCAATCTTACCTTCCTCATAATCAATCTTCCGGCAGACCACCAGCTCTTTTTCGATGGGAATACGATTCTCACGCAAGGCTTCCAGATAGCCATGTTTTCTTCTCTTTACAATATCCAGATGATTGGCACCTCCGATAAAGGCTATCCGTTTGCTTCCATTGTCCAGCAGATGCTGTGTAGCCATTTGTGCAGATTGTGCCCCATCCGCTACGACCGAAGAAAACTGGTCGGTTAGGCAAACACGGTCGAACAGGATAAGTGGCATATTGATGTCTTTTTAAGGCGGAGATGTGGGAGAAATCGGTTGTTTCTTGAGACAGACAGGCGATGATACCTTCCACGCGCATATTGACCAGATTCTCTATGTTCCTTTTTTCATGCTCGAAAGACTCGTGCGATGTCGTGATAATCACAAAATATCCGTTGGCAATAGCCATGTTTTCTATTCCATTCAGAATTGAGGCAAAGAAATGAGTGACAATATCCGGAACGATCACTCCGATGATACGTGGCGCATTTTTCCGCAGGCTCATGGCAAAAGGATTGGGACGGTAGTTCATCTCTTTAGCTAGTGCCTTTGCTTTGGCGCAAAGTTCACGGCTGATTTCCGGGCTGTCTTTCAGTGCTCGGGATACAGTAGGATGGATACGCCTAATGCTTGGGCGAGGTCTTTGAGTGAAGTATGTTTCCGGTTTTCCATTTGAAGGTCTCCAACTTAGATTCTTTTTACAAAGAAAGCACATTCCCGGAAAATTAAGAGCATCTGAAGCAATATTTTTTACGTAAACCGTTACGTTGGTTTTTCGACTGCTCTCTGCTGCACTGAAACTATTACTGACCTATTTTTGTCGCATACAAAATGATTTAAAACCTAAAAGTATGCAATACCATGAAATCGGAAAGACAGGGATGAAAGTATCATCTCTTAGTTTTGGAGCTTCTTCTTTAGGAGGAGTTTTCCATGATTTAAAAGAAAAAGAAGGCATTCAAGCAGTGTTTACAGCCATCGAGGCCGGAATGAACTTTATCGATGTTTCCCCTTATTACGGACATTATAAGGCAGAGACTGTTCTAGGCAAAGCGCTGAAGGATATTCCTCGTAACCGTTATTACCTTTCTACCAAAGTGGGACGTTATGGAAAAGATGGAGTGAACCTGTGGGATTACTCTGCCAAGCGTGCTACCGAAAGTGTGTATGAGAGTATGGAACGTCTGAATATAGATTTTATCGATCTGATAAATGTACACGATGTGGAGTTTGCCGATTTGAATCAGGTAGTTAATGAGACTCTGCCGGCTTTGGTTGAGTTGCGTGAAAAAGGAGTGGTAGGACACGTTGGAATTACCGACTTGCAACTCGAGAACCTGAAATGGGTAATTGACCATTCACCAAGCGGTACGATTGAATCTGTGCTTAGCTTCTGCCATTATTGTCTGTGTGATAATAAATTAGCAGACTTCCTGGACTACTTCGAATCCAAAGAAATCGGCGTGATTAATGCTTCTCCGCTTTCAATGGGACTGTTGAGTGAACGTGGCGTGCCTGCTTGGCATCCGGCTCCCAAACCTTTGGTAGAGGCTTGCCGTAAAGCAATGGAACATTGCAAAGCTAAGAATTATCCGATTGAGAAACTGGCTATGCAGTTCTCCGTCAGCAATCCCCGTATAGCAACGACTTTATTTAGTACAACTAATCCGGAGAATGTGAAAAAGAACATCGCTTTCATCGAAGAACCTATTGACTGGGAACTCGTTCGGGAAGTGCAGGAGATTATCGGAGAGCAGAAACGTGTAAGTTGGGCAAACTCATAAAACAGCGTCATTCGTATGGACTATACAATTATTGATGCGCACGCCCATCTGTGGTTACGGCAGGATACTGTTGTGGACGGATTGCCTATCCGGACGTTGGAAAATGGCCGTTCGGAATTTATGGGAGAAATCCGGCAAATGGTTCCGCCCTTTATGGTAGACGGAGTGAATAGCGCGGAAGTTTTTCTTTCGAATATGGACTATGCGCAAGTGGCTGCGGCTGTCATTACCCAAGAGTTTATTGACGGTATTCAGAATGATTATTTGTCGGAAGTCGTTTCCCGTTATCCCAACCGTTTCTTTGTTTGCGGAATGTGTGAGTTTCGCAAACCTGGATTTTTGGAGCAGGCGAAAGAGCTTATAGCCAAAGGTTTTAAGGCTATAAAAATCCCTGCCCAGCGCTTGTTGTTAAAAGAGGGACGGGTAATGCTGAATAATGAGGAAATGATGCAGATGTTTCATTCGATGGAAGAACGGAATGTCATGCTCTCCATCGATTTGGCTGACGGAGCAACACAAGTTCCCGAAGTGGAAGAGATTATTCAGGAATGTCCCCGCCTAAAAATAGCTGTCGGGCACTTCGGAATGGTGACACGTCTAGGCTGGAAAGAACAAATCCGCCTGGCACGTCATCCCAATGTGATGATTGAATCCGGAGGAATCACCTGGCTTTTCAATGATGAATTTTATCCTTTCAAAGGAGCAGTGAAAGCCATTCGGGAAGCGGCGGATTTAGTTGGCATGGAGAAACTGATGTGGGGATCGGACTATCCGCGTACCATTATTGCAATCACCTACAAGATGTCATACGATTTTGTGGTGAAGTCTTCCGAGTTGACGGAAGAGGACAAAAGACTCTTTTGGGAGAAAATGCCCGGAACTTCTATGGATTCACGGATCTCCCCGTACTTCCTTACATCAAGAACATGTCCGAATGATAGAGAAAACATCCTTATCGTAAAACTAGATTTATACCATGAAAAAGAATACATATACAATACCTTTAGCGTTAGTTTTCTGCCTTTTCTTTCTGTGGGCGATAAGCAGCAACCTGCTTCCCACGATGATCCGGCAATTGATGAAGACATGTGAACTGAATACCTTTGAAGCCTCCTTTACCGAGACTGCCTACTGGCTGGCTTATTTTATTTTCCCCATCCCCATAGCGATGTTTATGAAACGTTACAGCTATAAGGCGGGAATTATTTTCGGACTGGTATTAGCAGCAATCGGAGGTCTGCTATTCTTTCCTGCCGCCATTTTAAAAGAATATTGGGCTTACCTCTGTATCTTCTTTATTATCGCTACGGGAATGTGCTTTCTGGAGACGGCTGCCAATCCGTATGTGACGGTTTTAGGAGCACCCGAAACAGCTCCCCGCCGATTGAATCTGGCGCAGTCCTTCAATGGACTCGGAGCTTTTATCGCTGCCATGTTTTTGAGTAAGCTCATCCTTAGCGGAACTCATTACACACGCGAGAGACCCTACCTGTAGATTATCCGGGAGGCTGGCAGGCCTATATCCAATTGGAAACGGATGCCATGAAACTCCCTTATCTGATATTGGCTATACTGTTGATTGCCATAGCTGTTGTCTTCATCTTTTCAAAATTGCCGAAGATTGGGGACGAAGGAGGAACGGCTTCTTCCGATAAAACGACTTCTTCGAGTAAAACGAAAGAGGGTAGCCAGAAAGAAAAACTGATAGACTTCGGTGTATTGAAGCACTCACACTTGCGGTGGGGAGTGATTGCGCAATTCTTCTATAACGGCGGACAGACGGCGATAAACAGTCTGTTCCTGGTTTACTGTTGCACTTATGCCGGATTGCCGGAAGATACAGCGACTACCTTCTTCGGATTGTATATGCTCGCATTTCTTTTGGGGCGTTGGATCGGTACCGGATTGATGGTGAAATTCCGTCCACAGGATATGCTACTGGTTTACGCCTTGATGAATATTCTTTTGTGCGGGGTAGTGATGATATGGGGAGGTATGATCGGGCTATACGCAATGTTGGCTATCTCTTTCTTTATGTCTATAATGTACCCCACGCAGTTCTCATTGGCGCTAAAAGGACTGGGGAGTCAGACAAAGAGCGGTTCGGCATTTTTGGTAATGGCTATTGTCGGCAATGCCTGCCTGCCACAGTTGACGGCTTATTTCATGCATGCCAATGAGCATATCTATTATATGGCCTATTGTGTACCGATGATTTGTTTTGTCTTCTGTGCATATTACGGCTGGAAAGGTTATAAAGTAATCGATTAATAAATTTATTTATCAAACATATCCAATGAAAGCAGTTCAAATTGTCAATCCCTCCGAAATGAAGGTGGTTGAACTGGAAAAACCGACCGTCGGTGCCGGTGAAGTATTGGTAAGAATCAAGTATGTTGGATTCTGTGGCTCTGATCTGAATACCTTTTTGGGGCGTAATCCAATGGTGAAGTTACCGGTAATCCCGGGACATGAGGTAGGAGCGGTGATTGAGGAGGTTGGTCCGAATGTTCCGGCTGGCTTCGAAAAAGGGATGAACGTGACATTGAATCCATACACCAATTGTGGTAAATGTGCTTCTTGTCGTAATGGTCGTGTCAATGCTTGTGAACATAATGAAACGTTAGGAGTGCAACGCAATGGAGTGATGTGCGAATATGCCGTATTGCCTTGGACGAAGATTATTCCGGCTGGTAATATCTCTTCTCGCGATTGTGCGTTGATTGAGCCGATGAGTGTCGGATTCCATGCGGTATCTCGTGCGCAGGTGATCGATAATGAATATGTGATGGTTATTGGCTGCGGTATGATTGGTATCGGTGCCATTGTACGTGCTACTTTGAGAGGGGCAACGGTCATTGCTGTCGACTTGGATGACGAGAAACTGGAACTGGCGAAAAGGTAGGTGCTTCTTATGTGATTAACTCCAAGACAGAAAATGTACACGAACGGATGCAACAGATAACAGAGGGCTTCGGTGCCGATGTGGTGATTGAAGCTGTCGGCAGTCCGGTCACTTATGTGATGGCGGTGGATGAAGTCGGATTTACGGGGCGTGTGGTTTGCATCGGTTATGCCAAAAGCGAAGTAGCTTTCCAAACGAAATATTTCGTCCAGAAAGAACTGGATATTCGTGGTTCCAGAAATGCATTGCCTGCTGATTTCCGTGCGGTTATTAATTATATGAAAGAAGGGAATTGTCCGGTGGAAGAACTGATTTCGAAGATAGCAAAACCGGAAGGAGCTTTGGAAGCTATGCAGGAATGGACGGCTAATCCGGGAAAGGTGTTCCGTATACTGGTTGAGTTCTGATAAGTTCTTGTAATAAGAATAGTTGTTGATACCTGTTGTTTCGGGTATGTAATAAGTGAGAGGAGGCTGAATACAGTCTCCTCTCTTTGGGAGATAGGGTGATGTAACATGAGTAAATATAGATGTAACATTCTTCATTTGATATGTAGCATCACAAAGAAATCATGTAGCATACTTTGGGCAATATATCTGTTTGCATTTTCTATTTTTGTGATGTGGAAGATAACAAGGAACATTTTAAATAATTAGCTTTCAAATAATAGATAATGTAGCCAGTTAATAAAAAAACGATGATTATGCTGAAAACAAAAATCAACACTATTCTGCTGTGTATTCTTTTTACATTGTTCTTCCCGCTATCAGCCGGAGCACAATACCGTAATCCTATTCTTTATGCTGACGTGCCCGATATGTCGGTGTGTCGCGCAGGTGATTACTTTTACATGGTTTCCACTACTATGCACCTGATGCCGGGAGCGCCTATCATGCGTTCGCCGGACATGAAACATTGGGAAACTATCAGCTACGTATTTCCCCGCATTGACGATGGTCCTCGTTATGATCTGCTCGAAGGTACTGCTTACGGGCAAGGACAATGGGCATCATCTATCCGCTATCATGACGGAAAATTCTATGTCTGGTTTACAGCCAATGGCGCGCCCGGACGTGGGTTTGTCTATACTGCGACAGATCCGGCCGGTCCCTGGAAACTTCTTTCGCGTCCTCCGCATTTCCATGACGGTTCGCTTCTGTTTGATGATGACGGGCGGGTGTATCTCTTTCACAGTACGGGACAGCTTACAGAGCTGAAACCCGATTTGACCGATGTGCTTCCCGGTGGCATCAATCAGCAAATATTTGAACGGGATGCTGACGAACAAGGTCTGTTGGAAGGTAGTTCCGTCATCAAGCATAATGGGAAATATTACTTGCTGATGATTTCTATGGATTGGAGTATTCCCGGCCGTCTGCGTCGTGAAGTATGCTATCGTGCCGATAAGATTACCGGACCTTACGAAAAGCGTGTCATTCTTGAAACGGAGTTTGATGGGCATGGCGGTGTTGGTCAGGGATGCATCGTAGACGGAAAAACGGTGAATGGTACGGACTGATTTTTCAGGATCGTGGCGGGGTAGGGCGTGTACCGTGTCTTATGCCTTGTACATGGACGGAAGATGGTTGGCCTATGCTGGGAGACAAGGACGGGCACATTCCGAATGATACTACTTTATCGTATATGTCAATGGAGGGTATCTGCGGTTCGGATGATTTTTCCGCTTCCGAGCTTTCCCTCTATTGGCAGTGGAATCATAACCCCGTTGATCAGGCATGGAGCCTTACCGACCGTCCCGGATTTCTGCGTTTGAAAACCTCCCGTGTGGTAGATAACCTGTTTGTTGCTCCCAATACGTTGACTCAACGTATGGTAGGACCGAAATGCATGGGCACTGTCAGTCTCTCTCGGGGGGGATGAAAGATGGTGACCGTGCGGGATTATCGGCTTTTAATGGTGACAGCGGTGTGCTTACGATTGAAAAAACGGAAATAAACTGTCTCTTGTGATGAGTGAACAGAAAAGCGTGTTTGAGAAAACGAAGCGTGCCATTAGCCGTGTGGATATGACCGAACAAGCCCGTCTACCTCTTAACAAAGAGCTTGTCTACTTGCGTGTGGAAGGTGACTTTACCAATGGACGGGATGAGGCTCGTTTTTCTTATAGTCTTGATGGAAAAGCATGGATACCTGTTGGTCTGCCTGTCAAGATGAAATTTGACTACACCCGTATGTTTATGGGCAGTAAGTTTGCCATATTTAACTATGCTACACGTTCCGTGGGCGGTTATGTGGATGTGGACTCTTTTGATTATTCGTTCTGTGATGCGTCAATGTAACACACAAATATGTATTTGTAACCAATGAAACATTGTTTTATTGGAAAATAGGCTATTTTTGTTTCCAAATTAATCATAACTAATAAGTATAATATTATGAAAAGAGGTTGGATACCGATTATGGGTGTTTGTTTGGTGTTATCGTTTTCGGCATGTAAGCAATTGCTGCCTTACCAGGACACTTCTTTAACGGCGGAACAACGGGCGGAGGATTTGTTGCCCCGGTTGACTTTGGAAGAAAAAGTATCAATCATGCAAAATGCGTCACCTGCTATCCCTCGACTGGGAATTAAAGAATATGAGTGGTGGAATGAGGCGTTGCACGGTGTGGGACGCCGGATTGGCTACTGTTTTTCCCCAGTCTATCGGTATGGGAGCTTCTTTTTAATGATTCATTATTATATGAAGTGTTCAATGCCACTTCCGATGAGGCTCGCGTAAAATCGCGTATTTTCGGTGACAGCGGCGTGCTGAAACGCTATCAGGGATTAACATTCTGGACACCGAATGTCAATATATTCCGTGACCCTCGTTGGGGACGCGGTCAGGAAACATACGGTGAAGACCCTTATCTGACAGGACAAATGGGAATGGCTGTAGTCCGTGGTTTGCAAGGACCGGAAGATGCCGGATATGATAAGCTGCACGCATGTGCCAAGCACTTTGCTGTTCATTCAGGACCGGAGTGGAACCGGCATAGTTTTGATGCGGAGAATATAGATCCCCGGATTTATGGGAAACCTATCTGCCTGCTTTTAAAGATTTGGTACAGAAAGCGCATGTAAAGGAAGTGATGTGTGCCTACAATCGTTTTGAGGGAGAGCCTTGTTGTGGCAGTAATCGCCTGTTGATGCAAATATTGCGGGATGAATGGGGATACAAAGGCATTGTAGTCTCTGACTGTGGAGCGATTTCCGATTTCTATAGACCGGGAACGCATGGGACTCACCCGGACAAGGAACACGCTTCGGCCGGTGCTGTGCGGACAGGTACAGACCTTGAATGTGGAAGTGAATATGCTTCACTGGCGGATGCTGTAAAAGCCGGTTTGATTGACGAAAAAGAAATAGATATTTCATTGAAACGTTTGTTGACGGCACGTTTTGAACTGGGAGAAATGGACGAACAACCGGCTTGGTCGGAAATTCCAACCTCTGTCTTGAATAGTAAGGAACATCAGGCATTGGCTTTGCGTATGGCCCGTGAATCATTGGTGCTCTTGCAGAATAAAAACAACATCCTGCCTCTGAATACCCATCTGAAAGTAGCCGTTATGGGACCTAATGCCAATGACTCCGTGATGCAGTGGGGAAATTATAACGGTATTCCGGCACATACGGTTACCTTATTGGAAGCTGTCCGTGCCAAACTACCGGAAGGACAAATCATATACGAACCGGGTTGTGACCGTGTGGACGGAAAGACACTCCAAAGCCTGTTTGATGAATGTAGCATAAATGGTAAACCCGGTTTCTTGGCAGAATACTGGAATAATCGTAATCGTGAAGGGGAGGTCGTTGCCACCGATCAGATTTCAACTCCGTTCCATTTTGCAACGACAGGGGCTACTACCTTTGCTCCTGGGGTGGAGATAACAGATTTCTCGGCTCGTTATGAATCTGTCTTTCGTCCTTCGCAGTCCGGTGATGTTGCTTTCCGTTTCCAACTGGATGGTGAAGTGACTCTTATTATAGATAGTGAGCAAGTGGCTCGGAAAATATATGTTAAGAATCCGACGAACCTCTATACGTTACAGGCGAAAGCTGGAAAAGAGTATCATATCGAGATTTTATTCAAACAACGGAATGAAAGGGCTACACTTGATTTTGATTTGGGCAAAGAGGTAGGGATTGACTTGAACCTCGCAGTGAAGAAAGTAATGGATGCTGATGTGATTCTTTTTGCAGGTGGAATTTCTCCAAGTCTGGAAGGTGAGGAAATGCCGGTAGAAGTTCCCGGATTTAAGGGTGGTGACCGTACGGATATTGAACTTCCGGACGTTCAACGTGATTTGTTGAAAGCTTTGAAGAAGGCTGGTAAAAAGGTTGTCTTTATCAATTATTCCGGTTCAGCTATCGGACTAGTGCCCGAAACGACTACTTGTGAAGCGATTCTGCAGGCATGGTATCCGGGACAGGCGGGTGGTACAGCTATCGTTGATGCTCTTTGGGGAGAGTATAATCCCGGTGGACGCCTGCCGGTCACTTTCTATAAGGATGTGAATCAATTGCCGGACTTTGAAGACTATT
>VOFH01003609.1_pt1 | contig 67391 bp, 107 predicted proteins | sample 5384091 | NCBI WGS metagenome assembly VOFH01 (sample SAMN12384727, study PRJNA508395) | human gut metagenome | isolation source: healthy gut G | host: Homo sapiens | reverse complement strand
TCCTGCGTGTCCTGCCTGTGAAAAATGAGTTTCAACAACAGCATGACATCATCATCTGTCAGGCGTTCCGGCTCTTGCAGAAAACTTTCCAGCATACCGCCACCCTGACGCACCCGCATGATAAGTCCGGCGGTTTCCAGTTCATTCAGAGAACGCTTGACCGTCATGGGGCTGCGGGACAGGACTGCGGCAATGGCTGTGATGGGGAAGCAGACAAACAGGATTCCGTTCTCGTCCTCCTTCCCTTTGGATAGCATAGCGTCCAGCATCCGGCAGTACATGACCTTTGCGGTGCTGCTGACTGGAAACCCTGTCAACGCTATGGGAAATGGCATACAGGGCGGCAATGGTGTGTCTATCGTCATAAATTCAAAATTCATTCGGTGTGTTCCTCCTTTTTCTTTGCTCGTTTGGATAAATAACGGGGGCAGTCAACCACAACCGCCCGGAAGCTCTGCCTGCACCCCGGTGTCGTTCCTCCCCTGAATCTCACAGCGGCGTATCGCTCCCTTTGGTATGCTCGTTTCGGTCAGGGTTCCTCCATATCCCTGCCAAAAGTCATGGCACTACATCACCGGGGAAGCATATCCCACACAGGCTGGTCATTCGATTGGAATAATCCATCGATGAACTACCTGTATCATAGAACATTTTTGTGCCCTGTGCCGTATGTCCACAAAGTAGGAATTAGGGGTAAAAATCAGAAATTTCCACGATTGCGGAATTGATATGGTATAATCAATTCAACGGTTATATATGTTGTCAGAAGGGGGGAACTGCTTCAATGAACGGAGCTACTACAATACAGGAACGGCTAAAAGATTTACGATTAAACAAAGGATTAAAACTGGAAGAACTGGCAGAGCAAACGGGTATTTCAAAATCGGATCTTGGCAGTTATGAAAAAGACGACTATAAGGAAATCAATCATGGCAATCTTATCCTGCTGGCAGATTTTTATGGGGTGTCCCTCGATTATCTCTTTTGCCGGACAGAGAACCGGGCGGAGATCAACACGCCATTAAGGGAGCTGCATTTGAGTGATGAAATGGTGGCACTTCTGAAAAGCGGTCGGATTAACAACCGTCTGCTCTGCGAACTTGCCACACATAAGGACTTTATCAAGTTTCTTGCGGATATTGAGATTTATGTGGATGGGATTGCCACCATGCAGATTCAGAACCTCAATGCCCTTGTCGATACCGTCCGGCATGAAATCATTGAACGGTATCGCCCCGGCGAAGATGACCCGCATTTGAAAGTGTTGCAAGCCGCCCATATCAGCGATGATGAGTATTTCAGCCAGATGGTTTTGATCCGGGATATTCGGGAATTCCACAAAAAGGACAGCGAGAGTGCGCCCCAAACTACCGTTGCTGATGAACTGAAAGAAAATCTGGAAGCAGTCGAAAATTTCAAGGGCAGTCGAGATGAAAAGCTCGTTGCATAAGTTATGCTTTAATTCCTCTGTCACGCCCTCGGTAGCTTTCATCTGCTCCATGATGGTGTCTAACCGTTCCTGTGCCTGTTCGTTCAGGTCTGCAAGATATGTCCATAGCTCCGGTCAATATCAATGTGTTCAATCTGGCTGGGTGGACTTCTCTCAAATATTCCCGGTGCATCCGTCCATACTTTCCGATGGGGCGGTGTTCTGGCTTTTCTGTCCTTGTCCGGAACGTATTTCAGGGTGTTTCTTACCTGATGGACAATACACCTCTGGTATTCTGTTTTGGGAAACGCAGCTGAAATCGCTTCTTTAATGCCTGTAAGGCCATCGGCACAGATGATCAGGATATCTTTTACTCCGCGATTTTTCAGTTCGTTCAGGACTGACAGCCAGTATTTCGCACTTTCATTGTCACCAATCGTAATCGTCAGGACTTCCTTTTTCCCCTCCGCATTAATGCCAAGTATAACATAGGCTGCAAGCTTACGAATGACTCCATTATCCCGCACAGAATAGTGGATCGCATCGATGTAAAGGATTGGATATACCTCATCCAATGGGCGGTTCTGCCAATCTTCAATCTGAGGAAGTATCTTATCCGTCACATCGGATATGAAACTTTATGATGTTTCAAAACCATAGATATCTTCAATCGTTTCCGAGATCTGGCGAGTGGTCATTCCTTTGGCATACATAGAGATGATCTTCTGATCAATATCAGAAATATCTTTCTGACGCTTTTCACCACCTGTGGTTCAAAGGTCGATTTCCGATCCTGTGGGACCTCGATTTCCATAGAGCCATATCGGCTGTTTACCTGCTTGCGTTTATAACCGTTACGATAATCATCATTATCTGAGCGTTCGGATTTTTCGTAACCAAGATGATCATCCATTTCAGCTTCCATCATTTCCTTAATGGTGCCGCCTAAAAGATCCTTGAGCGCATCCTGAATGTCTTCTGCGGTCTCGATGTCGTATTCTTCGAGAAGCTGGCGGATGATGTTCCTTTTCCTTCAGTCATTTCAACTCTGTGAACTGGTTTCTTTTGTTTTGCCATAGTAAAAGGCCCTCCTAATGATATTTATTGTATCATAGAAGGACCTTACTTAGGTTATTTTACAGAAAAAGTTTCATAGGATCCACTTAATGCCTTAGCGTCCGCTTCTGCGTTAGCTTTGCTATATCGCAACAATGCACATTTCTTATTGGGGTCCAAATGTTGTGTTACGGAAGTAACCCAATTTGACCGTGTCGTGCATATCACAATTACGGAAGCTAGATCATCGACAGTCTTATAGAGATCCCTCGTTTCATCACAGAGTAGATTCTGAATAATTCTGTATCTGTTGACAGGAACGGAAATTATCTCTCATAAACTTCTTTGAAAAATCTTCTCTGTCCCAAATGCTCATAAAAGCTTTTGGATATGCACCACGCCACATATAGATTGATTGCTTTTCATCACCTACTACAAAAGTATCTATATTTAGACTTTCACAGATATACATGAACAATGCATGCATATCCTTATCGCAGTCTTGATATTCGTCTAAACAAATACTGATATTTTTCATCGTGGAAGAGAATATGCGACAGTGCAATTTGCATAGATCTGTGCAAATGATTTTCTGGCTCTTCAATCAGGAAAAGATTGATCTTCTTTTTCTTCCTCCTTTTTGACAATAAGTCAAAAATAGCATATACCAGTAACTTTTTCGACCTTCACCAGAAGTTGGGTATAACGAATTATCAGAATCCTGCTTAATATAAGGCACAATATTAGAGTATAAGCCCTTCACTGCAATTTCTGATTTGACAGATACGGAGACATCTTCGTGTCTGTATTTTTTTTGTATTCAGGTGCAATTCTCTCCTCAAATGTTTTAATACCAGACAGACCAGAAATCTGGGTGTTTAGATCGTCACAGGCTTTCTGTATGTTTTCTAAAATTTCTTTATCCTGTTCTTTGTCATTTACAAGCAGTGTATTGGCATTTTTCTTAAACAAAGTATAGAGATCAACATATGCATCAATGTAGAATACATTAAAAACATAATCAATGTCGAAGAATGTTCCATGAACTTTCATTTCTTCAAGATCTTCGGCATCTCCGCCCCAATACAAAACAGGTATACCAACCAATTCTTTCTCGTCATAAGTAGCTTTTACCTTGATATAGACCTTGTCTTGTCCTGAAAGAATAGCGCCCTTCAATTTAGCACGAAGCTTCTGGCTATCGCCATCTTCAGTATCTCCGATATCTATTGAGACAAGGATTTCTATCGGCGTATTGGTGTTCTTTTTGTAATAATCTGTATCAATGAAATTCTGTCTTCTTACATCTTTATCGAACAAAACCTTAAGGCATACAGAAAGTTGGTCTTTCCAACATCATTCATTCCAAAAGAACATTTTTGTTCGTAAGGTCAATTGTTATATTTTCAAAATTTCTGAAATTCTTTATTGTTACCGCATCAAATTTCATAATATTCCACCTCGAGAGTTCTTCTGAATAAATTATACCATGTATTACTGATATTACCAAGGAAACCGCCTACATAAAATCTAAGAAAAAAAGACGTAAGATTCATCTCACGCCTTTCCTGTTCTAACTATACCGATCCAATCTTCCAAAGGTGTAAATTTTACGTTTCTATCCAAGAAACCCAATAAAATCAAGACTTTTGCCCCGTCCCTTAAACACTGCCGTGGCAAATGAAAAGTACACGAATACTCATATAAACTCCTTCCAAAATGCGCTTTCCTGCTGCCATTTGCAGCGATTTGCGCGGTGTTAATTTTTCTTTATGTATCGGTCATTTCTGTACAGGAAATGCAAATCTTAGCAAAATATTGCAAGATGTGTACAGCAATCGTAGTTGAAACGTAGTAAAAAGTGGGTGGGGTTACTACGAGCACCTTCTCCATTTAATTATAATTTTGCTCAATCCAATCCTCATATTCACTCCATACAATATCAGATTCATAGTATGTCTTACTATCTATTTGACATTTGCTAAAATAGTCTTGAACATCCTTAGATATATTTTCATACACCTTTTCTGATATTAGAACATTTTTTCTCCAACCTCGTCCTGCTTTATTCGCCAAATGGCAAGCAGAGTTAACAACTTCTCCATCCATATTCTCTCATGAAAGATGGTAGTTACGAATTTGGTATTTCAGAGTTCCACAGCGGTCTGTTCCATCTTGAAGGCTTATCGCAAAAAAAGATTCCTGCTGCCAAACACCTGCAGATTATCTGTCCGCACCATTGCCAGCATGAACTTGAAGCAATCAACCATAGCACGCTAATCTGTAGTCCGTGCGATCCAAGACTGGCCAATATCGAAGGAGGTATGTAATATGTTAACATCAAGCAATTATAATTATGAATTCAGCAATGCAATTAGAAACAAAAGAAGAAATGAGGAAATTTTATCTGAAGGATATGACAAATCTTCTGACAGCTATATGTTTCCTTCATGTAGCTTCGATAACTTTTCAGATGTCGTTATAAAAGAAAACTTATTCCGCAGGCTTGGAACTGTTCTTCATGCTCCCACCAGAGAAGGTCTTATCCAGACAGTATTCTCTACTGCTAATGCAGCCATTGTAGGTGAAGCTACTGCCTTTCCGAAGATAATGATACTTTTGACAAAGCATCTTTTTCTTCATACAAAATCGCCGCTGTATCAAAGTTAAATAACCGCTTCATTGAGGATATGCACTTCAATGTAGAAAAAGTATTTAACCAATGAATTTGCTCGTAGATTTGGCAGAACCGAAGAACAGGTTTTCATCAACGGAACCGGTATAAACGAGCCATCCGGCCTTTTAATGACCGCCGAGACAGGACGTTCTATCGATACTGCCGAAAGTTTATCTTACGATGATATTATCGCATTGTATTTTGCAACGAAGCCTGACTTCAGGAAAAATGGTGTCTGGTTAATGAATGACAATACAGCATTAATCCTCAGAACATTAAAAGACAAGGATAGTAATTATCTGTGGCGTCAGTCAGATGACACGATCTTAAGCAGTCCAATAGTTATCTCGCCATATATGCCTGATATAGCAGCCAGCAGTATTCCTGTTGCATTTGGCGATTTGTCCTATTTCTGGATATTAGAACGACAGCCACTGTCCGTAAAGATATTAACTGAACTGTATTCTCGCGAGAATTTGACCGGTTATGCTGCTTATGAACGTATCGACGGCAGGCTCATCCGTCCAGAAGCTGTTCAGCTTCTTACAATAAAATAATACAGGGCATCTCTGCGACACCCTGCACCAAAGAATCGCATTATTTTATACTTTGCGAAACGCTGAATTTCTAGAAAGATTTTGAAGCAGAATCCGGCGAGCAACTTTGCTGTCGTCTCCGATGAATCCCAAGCGTAAAAGGAAACATCGAAATGCATATTTTTCATTCTCAACTTCTTTATCCTTCAGCGATACTCGTTTTAGTTTTATTGCTAATCCGCATAATTTGGTAATAAATTCTGTATATGCACTCACAGCATCCGGCCCAGACGCAAGTGGAAACCAGGGAAATGAAACCTGATTCTGGGTAATAACAACCTCCAACTGCTCTGCTCGGAATGCATGTTTAAAAAGCATTTGTTTTCCTTCTATCAACTTCTGCAAATTTTCCAGCTTATCATCTGTAAACATGTTTCTTGGAACTGATATGCTTAATACATCTGCTTCCACAGTTTCATCCTCTGGCAGCTCTGATTGTTGTATGGGCTCACCTTTGTAAAACCGTTCTAAAATCAAGTCCAATTTACTTTCTGACAAATCCCCGGATGCATGAAACACTCCGTTTTTATCCATAATGCAGTTTCCAATCAGATAATCAAACTTGGGTGTTCTGGTGTATTTTACCGACATCCCAAGCAATTCACCTATGGCATAAGCCAGCTTCTTTCGTTCCTCACCTTTAACCTTAAAATCAATCTCTGTAATCATTGCACATACCACCTTTCTTTTTTGGTATGTACATATATCACTCTAAATAAATAATAAAGCAAGTCAATTCTGAAATACTTTTACACAAAACACCATATTATTCGCGCACAAATATCCCCCATATCCTTTAAAATCAAGTCACTCCGGTAAATACCAGACAAAAAACGATACCTCCTTTGCAATTTCGCGAAAATACGCATGAGAGGGGCATCGGTCTTCTGGTCTAAAATCTGTAGAGGTTATTATCCCCCTAATCTCAATTCATAAATAAATATAAACAAACGAAAATAATTGTTGTTTTTAAGCAACAATTATGCTATGATATCTTCAGATTCATTTATGAAGGGATGATGTAATGAAAACAATATTAAAGTGGCCAGGAGGCAAAGAAAAAGAACTTCCTGTTATTAGAAAATATAGTCCTTCATATACAGGACGTTTTATAGAACCATTTGTTGGAGGTGGCGCTGTGTTTTTTGATACAGACGCCAAGAGATGTTGTATCAACGACAAATCAACTGAGCTTATCAATCTATATAATTGTGCAAGAGAAAAAAAATGAAGACCTAATTAAATATCTACAACTAGAAATTAATGAATTCAGTTCATTAGGAACATTCGTAGATGAACACACTTCTGATATTTTAGGCTTATATCTTTCAAAAACATCTGTTGATGATTTTATTGAAAAAACACAGCAGTTTCTTTTCTAAATTAGCCAAAGGTTATAGCAAGGTTTTCTTCAAAGAACTCAAAAAGAACCTTACAAGTAAAATATCTCGTTCAGCCAAGCTTGAAAAGGAAAATAGCGCTATTCCAGATAGTGACCGACTTGATAATATTGAAGCCGCTATGAAATCTGCCTATTATATGTACATACGTTATTTACAAAATCATTTATCAGAATTAAGTAAAGGGCGACAGGCCGCTGTTTTCTTTTATTCGAGAATATTGCTATTCTTCTATGTTTAGATATAACGGAAAAGGAGAATTCAATGTTCCATACGGGGGCATTTCATATAATAGAAAAGATTTTCAAAAGAAAGTTGACTATTTACTCTCCGATGAAATGACCGCTAAATTACAAAGTGCTGAAATATATTGTGAAGATTTTGAAGACTTTCTTAATGGATTAAATTTAACAGAAAATGATTACATATTTTTAGACCCACCTTACGATACAGACTTCTCAACATATGCTCAAAATGAGTTCGGACGAGAAGAACAAATTCGTCTTTGCAAATGTTTAAAACGTACCAAAGCAAAAATTTTATTGATTATTAAAAATACCGATTTTATTTATAACTTATATAAAGATGATTTCAAAATAACAAGTTTTGACAAAAAATATATGGTCAGCTTTATGAACCGAAATGACAGGGATGTTAAACATCTAGTTATAACAAACTATTAAAAACAGAGCCTTCTCCCTATATGAGAGAAGGCTCTACTATTTCTTTTTAACTCTTCAATTGTAATTGGTTTTATTGGATTTCTATGTATCATCCTATGACAATTAGCGCATAAAGGCTTAACATTTTTAATCGTGAATATTACGGTGCGGCAGAGCCGCCAGTCCGGTGTGGCGAGATTCTTCCGCAATTATCCGTTTTTGCTTTTTATATTATCGGACATATAGTATAATTAACATATCAAAAAATATGGGGGAGGCAGTCAGATGCCAGGTTCACACGGTACATTATGTATAAATAGTTTTTATCCTGAAACTGAATTAAATATAACTAAGATTCAGGAATATGAAAAACAGATTTTAATGCGAATGAAATCAATCTCCAAAGGATTGCAGGTGCCCAAAATGTGGTTATATAACAGATAAATATCATGGAACCTATATTCGTAAAGTCCAGGATCTCCCTATTTTAGGGAAGATGGTTCAACTTGAGATTTGTTCTCATGAATATGAATGTATAAATAATGACTGTGAAGTAACAACGTTTGCTGAAACATTTGATGGTTTTCTTAATACTTATAGTCGTATGACAGAACGATGTGCTGATTTTATCTGTACACTAGCAATGGAATCTAGCTGCGAAGGTTGTGCCCGTATTTGTAAGGCACTTGGTATTAAAATTAGTGGGGATACTGTTATAAGACTGCTTTTTAAGAAAGTATGAATCTCTTCCCGGACCAGAGGTAGGTGATGTAATTGGCGTGGATGATTTTGCATATAAAAACGACATACATATGGAACTATTATTGTAAATGAAAAAATCATGAACCAATTGCGCTGTTGGATGGAAGAAATGGAGATGCACTAAGAAATTGGCTTAAGAATAATAAACATATAAAAGTAGTCACTCGTGATCGGGCGAGTGCATATGCAAAAGTAATATCAGAAGAGTTACCCGATGCTATGCAGGTGGCAGACCGGTTTCATTTACATCAGAATTTATTGGAGGCAATCAAAAAGGGACTAAATCATACATTTCCAGCAACAGTAAGTATTACTCATGTTGAGCAGTCTACAGTCATAGAAGAACCGTGTAAAAAAATCAAATCTGATGTGGATAACTCTTCTATTTTTCAGAAAAACGGTATAAAATGGTCTGTCAAATACAGAAATTTTTAAGTGAAGGATGTAGCTATCGTGAAATAGCAAAACGAATGGGGTAGGACGAAATACGATTGCAAAATATCGTGAAGGAGATCCGGAAGAATTAAGTATGTACGGAATCCGGCAGAGTAAATTGGATATATTTTATGATTTCATTATTCAATGTTTGGATTCTGGGTGGAGTAAAAGCAAAACAATAAAAGAAATTTATGCAAAAGGATATACAGGTTCAAAGAGTAATGTCTTTGACTATTTATGTAAGATAGAACAAAAAGAAAAACAGATATTTTGAAGTGCAACCATATATCAAACAATGACAGAAGCATTAAAATACAGAACAGGTAGTATCGGTAAAGAAAAGGACTATATCACACGTGAAGGGATATTTCGATATATGTGGATGAATACAGAATTAACAGTAGCACACAAAAAACTTTATTTATGATCAGTATCCTGCGGTCCAGGAACTTCATCGTTGCATAAAAAGAGTTTCGAAATATTTTTAAAAAAGCGAAATATTCCGCTATTATACTTGTTTATAGAAAAATATTGCAAAAGCGAACTTAAAGCACTAAAGAGTTTTGCTGAAGGATTAAAAAGAGACATAGACGCGATTGAAAAATGCCGTAGCCTATGACTATATAGTAATGGCTTTGTTGAGGGCACAAACAGCCGATTAAAAATGATAAAACGGACAATGTATGGACGCTGTAGAAAACGCTTATTAGAGGCAAAACTTAGATATGTAGGAAAGCATAGAAACGGATAATTGCGGAAGAACCTGTGGCGAGAGCCACCTGTCCGACTAACGGAGCCACCCCATTTTTTATTAAGTTACTTTGCCATTGCTGGGTCCAGTCCATATACTTCTCTCATAGAGAGGTCTTTAGCTGGGTCAACACTTTCAATATCGATCTTAATTGTTTACCTCCATAGTATCTGGCTCCTCTGGTTATGCCGTGTGGTTTTACTGCCTGAGATGATTCTGATCCGGTATCAGGTTCATCCTTTGCTGCAACCAATAGATTTTTGATACTTTTATAGCTGGGTTTACCGGAATAAGAGAGCGCCGTGGCGCAGGCCTGTTCCAGTTTTTCTGGCGAATGTTTTCTGCCAGTTTCAATAATCCCATGCAGCTTCTGTAGGATTGCTGTTCAATTCTGCCGGAGGTAAGTATCGCATTGACAACCTTACTTGTGTTAATTCCAATCGAATCAGCCCACTTACGGAATCGGTCACCATTCCATTCCAGATATTTCTGGTGTTCCTGTGGCATATGTTCTGTCACTGTAGAATATTGACCGCTTCTTCCATAGAGTCGTCTGTGGGAGGCAATACGATTGTGATTATAAAATATTTCAACCGTTGTATCTGTTATACGCACATCAACCTTATTTTTGATATACTGATAAGGCACGGAGTAGAACATTCTGTCTACTGCGATGTGATAGTTAAACTGGACGGTGGCTTGTTTCCACTCAGCCAGTTCAAAAGGTGTAGCAGGCAACGGCGCCAGTAATGGCATTTCTTCCCCAAGAAATAAACTGAGTCTGCTACATTCCTTTTTCTGGAATTTACGAGCATTGTAGGCATCCAGTTTTTCACGGATTGAGGCATTCAATTCTGCAAGAGAGAAAAACTGCTCATTGCGAAGGGCTGCTGTTATCCATGTGGATATCTTTCCTACTGCTCCCTCTACATTCGGTTTATCCTTAGGTTTCCGGACTCTGGCCGGAAGGATGGCAAGATTATAATGTTCTGCCATCTCATGATAAGTTGTGTTTAAGGCAGTGTTGTACCAGTCACTCTTTTTATGATTCACTGCGGTTGTACAGTTATCAGAAACGAGCATAGGTGTGACACCGCCAAAGAAATCAAACATCTGGACATGAGCTTTGATCCAGTTGTCAGTTTTTCTCATTCATATATGCTTTTACAAAAGCATACTGACTGTAAGTTAATACACCTACAAATATCCATGCATCTGTGATTTCTCCAGTGTCCGGATCAATGATGTGGGCAGGATCACCGGCCCAGTCAACTTCAATCTGTTCACCTGGTTTTCTGGGGATATGCATGGTAGCCCTGCGTTTTTTCTTCATCCTTCTGGATGTAGTAGCAGAATTGAGAATACATTAGAGGCTCTTCGCTGCTCATGCGGCACTCCTCGCAGTATTCTACCCAGAGAAGCTTTTTGTTTACGCCGTTCCGCAGAAGTTCTTTGCGGATGTAGTCAAAGTTTGGCATGCGTTTATTCGTTGCCGACTTATCCTTAGGAAACATCAGCTCCTCTAGTGCGCTGTCGGTCATGTCGAAATCCAGCGGCCATGAAAGATTGATTTCCGCTGCCTTTTTCAAAACTTTAGCGACTGTGTTTCTGGATACACCGCAACTCTGTGCGATGTTCCTCTCACTGAATCCTAAGCTTTTCAAGCGTAGGATTTCACGATACTTGGTCATAACTTACGACCTCCTTTATCTGTATTCACACCAAAGGTGTGTATTTACAGTATAAAGGAAATATATGTAATAGAGCCCAATAAGGCGGCTCTGAATTACCGGAATATATGGCGCTCATTCTCCGGAATGGTGGCTCTCAAAGTCCGGACAGGTGGCTCAGAGATCCCCGGAATAATCAAATCGCATCAGATATAAACTGTGCTTTCCCCTCTACACCATATTCACAGATTGGTTTTTCATGATGAATTTCAATATAGCCTTTTCCAATTTCACCATATTTTTCTTCATATGAGAAACCACAAACAACACATCTTATAATCCCTTCAGAAGAATAATAATCAATAGCCGCATCTCTCAGTGCTCTCGAACGAACTCTTGATTTTGACATTTTTTCTCTACCTTACCCTCATCAACAATAATATTTTCATCGTAAACGAAAATTTCTTTGCCACTATCTGCAATATTAGTTGCAACAGTCAATGTATCATCATAGATAAATTTCTGAGAGAAAAAATAATTCAACTCATCAATTCGTGTATTTAAGTAATTCTCGCCCACTGTAGTCAATGTGTATATCCGTCTACAAATTCGGTATACTTATCCATTCCATTATTCTCACGATGTGACACAAGATTTCTTACCTTTTGAGAAAACTTTGTATCATTTCTTCCTGCTAATATCTCTGCATCTTCACCGGATGGATTAAATACATATACAAGCTCAGAAATCAAATCAGAAGTGGTTGCTTTTTCTTTTCTCTTTATAATATATAAAGCAGGTAAAATAAGCATTTTTTCTTCTATTCGCATTTACTCTATCTCCTCTATCCTCTTTCTCGCAGCTTCAAAAAACACGGGATCTATCTCGCACCCTATAAAATTTCTGTTTAATTCTTTGGCTGCTACACCGGTTGAACCAACTCCCATAAACGGGTCAAAAATAACATCACCTTCGTTACTAGCAATATTTACAAGGTGCCTTAATAGTTTCAAAGGTTTTTGAGAAGGATGTTTAGGTTCTTTTAAGCGCTCCTTCCCCATACATATTGGACACTCAAAATAGTTGTGCATTTCATTTTGTGTTAAGAAATTCCATTTGTGTTTCTTATTCCATAGACACACTATCATCTCACAACTGTTTAAGAAGCCATTTCTGAATATTTTAGGCATAGGATTGGTTTTATGCCATATAAAATATTGGAACGTATCAAATTCTGGGTCAAAGACCTCATGCCATTTCCCTATAAGATTATAACTTGTGAAAATAAAAATATTTCCATCTGGTTTTAATATTCTTTTAAAATCATCCACAAAATCAAATGGATTTATCTCTTTCAAATCCCATTCTCCAAGGTCATTGTTGACAGCACTTCTTCCCGGTAGTGGAATATTTCCTGTTGAATACTGAGCTATGTTATACGGCGGGTCTGTCAGAATTAAATCTACAGACTTATCTGGGATTGTTTTATATATACTCAAGGCAATCAACATTGGATAAAACAATATTATCCAATTACCGTCTCCTCCACCTTTGCCTTCTTGTAGGCCTCTTGATATGCTAATATAAAATCGTTATATGAAACTCCATCCTCCAAAATTTCTTCCCAGAATTCTTTGCCAATTAAAATTTGGTTTCTATCCAGATGTTTACCTATTGCACCATCCGGAGTTCCATCACCTTTACCATCATAGCATGTTGCAAATCTCGAAATACTTTTATCACAAAAAGAGAATATTGTTTCTAATGATGTAACTTCTGCTGCATTTGATGGTGCATTCTTTGTATCAAGATTTCCTCCAGCCTTTAATTCATATGAATATGCTATTCTCCTATCATCTACCTGATTTAACACAAACAAATCTATAGGTATGCCATTTCCCTTAGCATCTCTTTTATCAAACTCCTTTTTTGATTTTTCTATTACTTGACTTTCACACTCAACTTTGAATGTTTTATACAAATCTTTTCAGATTTATTATCAAATAATTTTCTCAATTTTTTATTAAGGAAATCTTCTACTGGCTTATTAGTCCAATATACTTTTTGACTCATCCCATTCCTTAATGGGTATGAGATTGTAGATACCTTTATGGAAGCACCAACATTATATAAAACAATAAGATTAGGCACACATTCTGAACCATATTTCCTTCTAGAAATGAACATTGCGATTTTTTGCAATCTGGTACCAAGCTGCGAGTCAAAACTTCTTCCTGTCCCCCATATATTTTTTGCATTCTTGTCTGAAAAAAATAAAAAAAATATTATTTTCCCTTTTAGCTTGGTTCTTTGATGAATTTTTTTTTAACTGTTTTAGCCATTTCAGCTAACTGCTTTTGTATAAAGCTAATATATTCTTTTTTATACATTCTTCCATTATCTCACAGTCCTTCTTATCATCTCATTAATTCTTAAATTAAGGTCAAGCTCCTCTAACGCCATTTTATAAAGCTCTGTAAATCGCTCATACGTAATTCCATCTGGAAGAATAGTATTCCAAAACTTTTTACCAATAAGGAACATCTCTGGAAAAGCCATATGCTTCTTAACTGCGCCAGTCCAAGTATTTCCTTCTCCGTTTTTTATTTGTACAAAGTAGCAAAATAAGCCTTAGAATTTGGAACATTTAATCCTGCATATATTGTAAGAAGTTTCTCCACATTTGCAGGTGCGTTTGAACTGTCTAAATCTCCACCTGCTTTCAATTCAAGAACAACCCAATCTTTTCCATCAAAAAAGCCAAATCGACAGGTTTTGTATGATATCCAGACGCTTTGTATTTCTGAGCCATTGGGAGCAATGATTTTATACTAGTTTGTGTCACACCACTTTCAGACCTCGAACTACCTTTACCAGCTGCAACATTTGTAGCTCTAAATGTAGATATGTTTCCTCTTAACTCACCATTATCTGTGTCTATATCAGTTACAATAATTTGTCCACTTATTGTATTAGGGTTAATATTATGCTTAACATTTCTTGGATTTACAATTGCAGGAACGTTCTCATCTCCAAATTTTAGTCTTGCAATTCTCTTGGCACATGTTTCAATAGCAAAACCGCTCTTAGACTCAAAACTGCTTACAAATACCATGTTTGCAGTAATAGTTTCATCAAGCTGGCTAAGCAAGAAATTATATCTTTTCTTTACAAAATTTGTTTTGAAATCCCCTTCTATGTTTGATATTAATTTTGAAAACTCCTCGTAAACAATGTTCTTAATCTGCAGTTCTGTACTAGTCATTGCAGTTTCCTCCTATCCCTTCAAATAATTCTGAAATTGTGATATTCAATCCATTCGCAATTTTTTCAATATTTTGCAATGAAATATTTCGCTTTCCAGATTCCACTGTCGCAAAATAAGTTCTGTCCATATCAATTTTAAGCGCAAATTTCTCTTGGCTTAGTCCTGTTTCCTTGCGTAATTCTTTAATCCTATCTCCGAGTTGCTTGGCTATCATATGCGACATTCCCTCCTTTTTTTCAACAAAATAATTCTATATTATTCTATGTTTTTTTTTTAAGGCAACGGGTTTTAAGCAACATTTACATATAAGAGGCTATTCTTTTGTTAGCAGCTGTTACATAATCACAATTTAATTCACTTCCTATAAATCTTCTTCCTTTTTTAACTGAAGACACACCTGTAGTTCCAACTCCCATAAACGGGTCAAAAACAATATCTCCAGGATTAGATGCAATTTCTATAAAATGATCTATTAAATTTAGGGGTTTTTGAGCGGGATGAAATGGGTCTTTTAATCGCTCTGGATATGAACAAATAGGGCACTCAAAGAAATTGTGCATTTCTTCTTGAGTAGAAAAATTCCACACATGTCCTTTGTTCCATAAGAATATGACAAATTCACAACTATTACAAAATCCGTTTCTATAGACCTTAGGTGCCGGATTTGTTTTATGCCATACAAACATTTGAAAAGTATCAAATTCTGAATCAAAGGCTTTATGCCAATCACCAATTTGATTGTAACCTGCAAAAATAATAATATTACCTCTTGGCTTTATGATGCGTTTAAATACATCTACATACTCGACTGGATTAATTATTTTTTTATCCCAGTCAGCAATATCGTTATTTAATGTAATTTTTCCTTCTCGGGGGTATATTTCCTGCAGAATACTGTGAAATGTTGTACGGAGGGTCTGTGAGAATTAAATCAACGGATTGAGTAGGGAGCCGTTTCATTAGTTCATTACAATCCTCATTGAATAATTTATAGATACTTGAGTTCTTTGATATCAATTAACATCCTTTCCCAGTCGAGTAAGAAAATAATAACACCCTATGATTATATTTCAACGGATTATACGTAACAAAGCCACAATCTCGGTAGTCTTACTACCAACGATTGTGGCTTTTACCATCTCTATTTACTTAAGCATCCAACCTTGCTCCCTTAGTAGTAAGGTCAGGTAGTATCGTTCAATTCATCTGCCTTATTATGCCCTGTCTTGCCCAAGGTTGCGAAAGGTTGCGTAGTCATACAACTGACCTGCCGTGGCAGACAAAAAGTACTTTTATCATAGTTTTGTTTCTCCTTGTTTTGCCCCGGAATGCCCTGTTTTGCAAGAGTTTCCAGTGATTATGTTAAATGCTCTGAAATTACAGATTGTGGCAAATTAGAGCAAGATTGAGCAAGTTACTACTACCTGTTACTAGTAAAATTAGTAGTAAAAGTGAAAAGGTTACTACTAAGGATTTTATTTGGTAAAAAACGATTTGTTCAAATTTCTTTGAAATAATTTCTTCTATTGCTTCTACTCCATGTTGTGGATAATTCATCAAAGCTTCCTTCAAGTCCTTATCCTCTAAGGGAATGACCAATCCGCGTTCATCTTCATAAGTATCAGCACAGCGTTTAATAAAATTGTCTTCCAATTCTCTGCAAGTCAAAATACCAACTCTTCCTCTTCTATTACTAAATTGTCCGCTTAACTGATCTATTTCCGGATTAGCCACTTCACCTGTATAATTCTTACATTCAACATATACATATGGGCATCAATATGTCATCAACATATCTGTAATATGATATGTAGTCAAGTTCTCTATATTTTATGTCAATACCCTGCATATATATGTTAGCTAAAGTGTTTGAAATAGGTAATCCCTCTGAACTCCCAATATTCTTTCCTTTTTACAGTCTTTTCCTTTATCGGATAAAGAAGTGCCTCTGTTCTAATTGCATTCCATATAATTGATATAATTTCTGGTTTGTGTATCTTTCTTTTTATTATTTTAATCAACTTGTCTTGATTTATTGAACCATAAAATGATTTCACATCCAATTTTATAAAATGTGTGTACATTGGAATTTTTTTTGTAATATCATCTATAACAAGTTGTGGCATTATGGTCTTACATTTATCCCCATATACCCCAATCAACAACTCATTCAACGCTGACACTGTTAACTTATCTCTTAGCGTCGGCACACAAATCGCTCTAGGCGGTTTTGTAGGTCCTTTCGTAAATAGTAGTTGCTTATATCTTGTAAAATGATAAGAGCCATTCATAGATTTTCGAATAATAATTTCAATATTCTCATCCAAATTTCGTTCAAATTTTCGAGGCGACACTTTATCCAATCCAACGGACGGCTTATCTTTTACTTTTTCTTCATAATGTTCAATAAGATGTTTTTTTTGTGAACAACTTTTTCCATAAATACGATGCCTGCATCTATAAAACCCCACATATCCAAATATTCTCTTGCATGCTCCGATATTTTTGTCCATTCAAATATAAAATAACAATAAGTGATATTGTCATCAAACTTAATTTTTCATTTTTATTAAAAAACTTCCCAATATTTCAACCTTGAAAATTCAATATTTCAATAAAAAAAGGCATAAACCTGTTCCGTTTGGTATAATGGAATTGACTAGAAACCATCTTTACAAGGGAGATTTATGCCATGTGCAGTATACCACAAAACCATTCGGATGAAAAAGCCCTAATTGACTGCGTTCAGAGATTTTTTTCTAAACACCATGTCGGCAAGCTTCTTGCCAGATGTAATGGCATGAAAGAAAAAGGCGTTTCTCCGGTTTCTCTGTTTCGTTACAAACTCAGTAACATTTTTGTCGGAAGAAGTATGTATATGCAGCAACAGACCGGCTCTTTTAAGGAAGCATTTTCCAAGAACACGTTCTACCGTTTCCTTAATTCTACAAAGACAAACTGGCTCCGTTTCACTTCTCTTCTTGCTGCAGATATCGTAAATCACGACATCAAAGGTCTGACGAATGACAGCAGAAAAAATGTCTTCATCATTGATGACAGTCTTTTTAACCGCACCAGCTGCAAGAAAACAGAACTGGGATCAAAAGTTTTTGACCACACGGATATGCGTTTCAAAAAAAGGATTCCGAATGCTTACTTTAAGCTGGAGTGATGGAAATACATTGATTCCTGTAAACAGCTGTCTGCTGGCATCTGCAAAAACTACAAATATCATCGGTCCTGTAAAGGACTTTGATAACAGAACCCTTGCAGGAAAAAAGACGCAAGCTTGCTCAGACAAAAGCTCCAGAAGCAATGATGGCTTTGCTGGACACTGCCCTCAGCGTGGGACTGAATGCTGACTATGTTCTGTTTGATTCCTGGTTTTCAAACCCGGTGCAGATCACAGCCATCCATTCAAAAGGCATGGATGTGATTGCTATGATCAAGAAGAGCAGCCGGATTAAATACTCATACGGTGGTAAACAGCTGAGTATCAAAGAAATCTATTCCAAGAACAAAAAGCGCCATGGCAGATCAAAATATCTGCTGTCTGTTGATGTTATGGTAGGAAAAGAAACTCCAATTCCGGCGAAAATCGTATGCGTAAGGAACAAATCGAACCGCAAGGATTGGCTTGCTTTTATCTGTACGGATACGACTCTTTCTGAGGAAGAAATCATCCGTGTTTATGGAAAACGTTGGCAGATTGAGGTTTTCTTCAAGACCTGCAAAGCCATGCTGAACCTGATTGGAGAATGCCATAGCTTATCTTATGATGCGCTGACAGCCCATGTGGCCATTGTATTTACTAGATATATGTTGCTTGCAATGGAACAGCGCCAAAACGAAGATCAGAGAACTCTTGGTGAGTTATTCTTCTTTCTCATTGATGAAATGGCAGACATTACTTTCCGCAGGTCACTTTGCATCTTGATGGATGCGTTGATGGGAAGCCTTCGGGAAATCTTAAAGCTCAGCGATAAACAACTGAGTGCTTTTACTGTTGATTTTGAGGCAAGATTGCCGGAATATCTGCGTAATGCACTTCATCCAGAGGTTGCAATAGCATAAAAGCATAAAGCACTATTTTTTAGTTAGCTGAAAATATTGAATTTTCCAATACGGTTGCCAGAGCTACATTCATTCCGCGGGCGCTCAACTGCTCTTTAAGAAGCAGCTGCATTTCCTTGGCGTGTACCTCTGCAAGTTTCTGTTCATATTCTGCCCTAGCTTCTTTGACTGCCTGGTCTTTCATTCTGCCCAATCGGGACTGGATAAAGCTATTTACTTCTTCCTGGGTAAAATGCTTATCATTTGTACCGGTTGCACCCTGTACACCTTCCTGCCCCACATTTGCCGCCTGGGTACCTTCATTGGTTGCGTTTGTATTATCTTCCATGCTACTTGCCTTTCTCCGTTTAACGCCCGGTTGGCTCTTTGATCGGGCAGCTTTACCCCGCCGCCCATAGGGGAAAAAGGAGATTTTTAACCATGCCAGCACCAAACTACCGGATGATCAGAGCAAACAAAAAGCACGGGAACAGGTAAAGGCATTTCTGCCCTAGTCCTATTCCCGTGCCTGTCTTTCAAAGGCTTCCCTGCAGCTACGCGGACTGCAGAGGGTACTTTGCAATATTCTGTTTGCCTATGCTTATTATACCAGACATATAGCAGAAGCTTCAAGCTTTTATTTAATCCTTTCCCAAACTTCTTTTACAGCTTCTTTTTTAACATCCTGGAATACAAGGCGTTCCGCTTCACTAAGCCATTCTTTTCTTTTAACCTCATCATCTGTTATTTCCGCCATTCTAAGTAAAGATTGTATTTTATACTGTCTACTGTTCTTCATAGTGCTATTTCCTCCATTTTCGCAATCGTTTATTCCTTCATCCTGTTTTATTACTGCTAACATTGTATTGCATGCAAGTATAATTGCATTTGCAACTTTTGGGTCAACTTCCCCATTAAGCAGCATGTTAGATATTCTATTTAAAGTTCTTTTTATGTAGGTTCTGCTTGTTATTCGTATTCTAAAATTTGCCATTTTCTTCCTCCAGTTTTTGCGACGTCGCAATTATTCCATTATGATATAAGCCTTTAAGAAATGCCCTTTCTGATCCCTGGAAGCCTTCCAGCTCTTCACATATGGATTAAGTCTTTCCAGGACCTTCCGCAGCTCTTCCGGCCGCTCATACGAAACTTTGATCTTTATCATGCTTTTGTTCCTCCCGTCCCAGTTCATAGCCCCAACAAAATACATTCTTGCTCACTGCCTCTATGTACTCTTCAATCGCATCCTGCAGTTTTCCATATTTTGCGAGTACATCCGGACTCATGTTCGGCTGGTTCTCCAAGTTATCCTCATAAATTTTTAATAATTCCTTATTCAACATAACTATTTCCTTTCCTTCTGATCCAGGCAGTTGGTAAGGCTACCCGATCGGTTATTATTGTAAATGCCACACTATCGCAGTGGCCAGCGGCTCAAGTTTGATTATATCTTTTGAAAATCTATGTAAAGGCCGTTCTATGCTGTTTTCTTCCTGCTACGGATCTCTGCCACCTGATCCAGGGCACACATAAGCCCACGCAGCTTTGAACAGTCCGACCATGACCGGACCTTTTCTCGCGCTTTGCCGTCCAAAGCCAAATAATTAGTAATAAATTCTACAACCTGATCCAGTGAGGAACAGTCATCATTAAGTACAATCGTGTCTGCCTTTGGAGCATATACCAAACAGATAAAACCGTGATCCGGTAACAATTCGCTTTCGGCTGCTACAATTCTATATTGTAAATTCAACATTTTCATATCTTTCCCTTTCCGCCGAGTCGTGTTAATATGTTCATGTGAGTTTTCATGGCTTCGGCTATGACTTGCCCTGTAGGGTGTTGGCGCATCTTACAGGGCCCCTTTTCTTTAGTAGTTATCTCCGATCATAGAGGTGTTTACATCAATTTCACTCAGGAAATATGCCTTAAGCATCTCTACGGCCTGGTCTCTGGTGAAACCTTCTTCTACTGCAATGTCGATCAGATCACGCTGGAAGGTCAACCAGTCCCGAACGTCTTCTTTACATCTAACTGTGCTCTACCATATGTCATTATTCTTTTGCCTCCTCTTTTTTTAAATGTTATTTTTTCATATACCCATAGAAAACTTGATTCAGTAAGGCACAAACCCTTTATTTATGCGGTCTCTGCTTACTGACGCAGGTGATTCAGTAAGTAATCTTTATTCGCTTACTGTATCAAGGTGATTCAGTAAATGCAAACCCTTATAAATACTATATTTTTTATCTTACTGAATCACGTTTTCACTTCGTGCCAGACAACTTACAATAATATTTCTTACTTGGTCCAAATCCCTCACTAAAATACATTAACTTACCGTCTGTTTTCAGGTCCGCCTTGGCTCTTTTTAAGTGTTCCGATGCTTACCCCCATAGCTTTCATAGCTTCATCAAGATCTGACGTTTCTTTGGCTCCGTCCTTCAAATAATCCAATATAAATTCCTTGGCTGTATCTCTAGCCGGTGCCTGGTATGTAGCCGCCTGGGTGGCCGTCACAAAATCCTTGTCTTTTCTATCGGTGTAGCCTTCAAACTCTACCTTTCCAGTATCCAACCGGAACAATACCGTCTGAGATAAAGGCGCATCATTGCACTTTTCCTGTGAGACATATCGCAACACATTGTCACCTGTTTCCCCAGCGATCAACACGCTACGGGCAACATCCCATATATCTGAGCTGTCAGCTATTCGCTTTCGGCCCCATACTCCCATTTGCTTGTTGGTATGTACAATTATGAGAAATGTTACGTTATATTTCTCACCCAAACCAACCAATGGATTTAAACATGCTCTCATGGCGTTACGCTGCCCCATTTGAACGTCTGGCGGTATAAAACTTTGTATAGGGTCAAATATGACTAAAGTTGGCTTATATGTCTCAATGATTTCTTCCAGCAGAGGCGCATTGAACTTTATCTCTGAAAACCTTGAGTCTGTAAGATCCAAATAAGATACATTGCCAAGTTTTCCCCCCGGCTCTGCGGATCCTGCCTCTCAATGTATACTCTGCTGAGTCCTCAGAAGAAAAGAAAAAGCACTTTCCCTGGTTCTGCCTGGTCCAGAAAAGGATTATCTTGATCCAAAAACACGGCTGACCGCTGCTTACAGCTGCAGCTATTGCACACCATATGGTTGTCTTACCGGCTCCACCGTCACCGGCCAGGACTGTTATTTTCCTTTTTTAGGGATATAGCCTGATATTAACCATTCCGGTGTCTTTTCTTCTGTCTCTTCCAGGTTCATAAGGCTGATCGGCTCTGTATTATGTTCTGGTGGCTGGCTGTTCCAATTTTTGCGCTTTGAGTAGTCTTTTGTTGGAGCTTCTCCCCTGATCTCAGCCTCTGCCTGTCTCCTGGCTGCTGCTATGATCTGTTCTGTAAGATCTCCAACATTTTTTTCCTGATCCGTATCTCACATCACTCTCCCTTTTTCTCTTCTTTCTTTTGTATCTGTTCCGCATACCACTTCCCCGCCTCCTTCATTTCTACGGCATCCTGAGCCTCATATTCTGCCACAAAGCCGCCGTAATATTCCCGGGCCTTACTGCATCCTATCTCTTCCAGGCGCTGCAATGCCACCTCTGCAAATCCCGGCCAGGTGATTTCATAGCCATACACCCGCATGAAAAAGGCTTTGTTTAGCCTCATATCTGGCCGGATGCTCTGCAAGAGTTCCTCACGGCTTGCCATTCTTTAACACCTCATCCAATTCCCTTTTACTAGCTGCAATTTGCTTTCTAAGCTCTTGGCGGCGTCTCCTGGTAGGGTTCATAGGCCTCCGGACTTTCCGCATTATCTGGCAGCTCAGAAAGCTCTTTGCATAGCCTTGTATAATCCGTTATCTGTTTTGTGATGTCCGTTGCTGCTCCTTCCGGATCCAGTCCGACACGTTCAAAGAAATACTTACGCGGGATCCTTCCGCTTCGTATTATATAGCCCTTTGCTTTCAGCTCAGAGTTTAATTCTCTGATGATCGAATAGCTGCTGTGACTTGCGGAATAGCCCATAATTTCGCCGACTTCTTCCGCTGTAAGAAATTGTCCCATAATTTTGCTCCTTCCTGCAATTAGTCGGGCTTCCCGCCCATTTCATGCCCGCCAGCACTTTTAACTACTGTTCAATGATTTCTGTTACATCAACGCCCAGGATCTTGGCAATCTTTCCGGCCGTTTCTGGTCTAATTTCGCCACACGTAACCCTGCTGAGTGTACCGCGCGGGATGCCTGCGGCAACAAGATCTTTGGTACCCATACAAGCCTTTGCCCTTGCAAGTAAATATTTTTTTCTTTATTGATTTTCATGTTTTTCACCTCGCTTTTCTAAATCTTTTTGATTTACTCTTATAAGATAATACATCATTTTGATTTAGTCAAGTATTTATTAAATCTTTTGATTGATTTTTACTGATATGCATGTTACTATTGGAACAAAGGAGGTTCACCATGACATTAGGCGAAATAATTAAACAAGCTCGCATAACTAAAGGCTTGTCACAAAAAGAATTGGCAGCGCTTTTAGGCACTACTCCTCAAAATCTTGCTCAATATGAAAATAATCGGAGAAGGCCCAAAATTAATACCTTGAGAAATATAGCTTCTGCTATGAACGTTACATTGGGAGAATTAAGCCCTGAAATTTGGAAATATTACAGTCCCGAAGAATGGGGACAAAATTTTTCAACCGATATGAAAAATTCTTTAGATACCGCCCTAAGAAAAGTTCCAGAACAATTTGAAAAAGGAATTAAAAAATCATTAAAAGACCTGCAACAGCGTATACAGGAAGACGGGCCTAAAATCATAAAACACGCACATGATATAGTTGATTCCGATGTTAAAACCATATTTCTTTTAAACGATTTTGAAAAGTTGAACAATAACGGGCGCCGCATTGCTTGCGAACGTATAAAGGAACTAACAGAAATAAAGAAATATACAGACCCAGACACCCCCGAGCCCGAGCCAAATCAGGATCAGGCTCCAAATATCAATAAATCTGAAAAGTTATAATAAGCAACTTTTACTTAGAAATGAGTAAATTTATATACTTCCCTTTCATTTCATGCCCGCCAGCTGATTGAAGGAGAAAAAGATATGCCTACCTATAAGGATGAAAAAACAGGTACCTGGTACTGTAAATTTTACTATACAGATTATACCGGAACACGTAAGCAGAAGTTAAAAAGGGGCTTCAAGCTCAAAGGACCGCCAAAGAATGGGAGCAGGACTTCCTTACACGGCTGCAAGGCTGCCCGGATATGACCTTTAAAACTCTGTATGAGTTATACGCAACCGATTTAAAAAGAACACGCCAGGGAGTCAACTTACAGAACACACTTGTCACTGGTTCGGCGGCATGTTCTGCCATTCTGGGAAAAGCTCCGATTAGATCAGATCACGCCCGCAGATGTCCGACGCTGGCAGGAGAACTAAAAAAGCATGGCCTGGCACCACATACGCAATATGTAATAAACTGCTATCTGTCAACAATCTTCAACTTTGCCGTGCGCTATTATAATTTACCGTCCAATCCTTGCCGTACCGTTCCCCTGATCGGTAAGCCAGGGCGCAACCTAACATTCTGGACCCTGGAGGAATATCAGAAGTTTTTACCAACTGTCACAGACCCTATTATGCATGCTGCCTTTCAAGTTCTTTTTTATAGTGGCATACGTTGCGGGGGAATTGCTTGCCCTGCGTGTTAAGGATTTTGACGCCTCGAAGAAATCTATAAACATTTGCGGAACCTATCACAGATACGACCGGAAAGACATTATCACAGATCCCAAATCCGATAATAGCAAGCGCATTATCACTATACCGAACTTCTTAGTTGAAGAACTTCAAAGCATCCTGCAGAAAATTTATTCACCAGAACCAGATGACCGGATTTTTCAACCCGTAACACCGATCCGACTACGTACAGCTATTATCAAAGGATCAGAAACCGCAGAGATAAAAAGGATCCGTGTTCACGATCTCAGGCACAGCCATGTATCATTGCTCATTAACATGGGATTTCCTGCACTCCTGATTGCGGAACGTATCGGCGATACTGTAGATATGGTCAATAAAATTTATGGACATCTTTACCCCAACCGTCATAGAGAAGTAGCCGACCAACTGGAAAAGCTGCACTTATAGTATCAAATGAGTATCATTTAACGCCTTGTTTGCTAAAAAATATAGTAAATAGGGCGTTTTTACTTGTCATATAGTTTTCAATACTATATAATATATATAGCAATGTTACAATATAAACCGAGGTGACTTTTAATGAAAACAAATGAAGAACGGCTTCAGGATCTTTTCGCCTATCTTGACAGACAGACCCACGTACAACCGGAAGAGATCCCCAATATTGACCTGTATATGGATCAGGTCACGACCTTTATGGAAGAACATTTAAAGAACACCAGACGGTATGAAGAAGACAAGGTCCTTACAAAGACCATGATCAATAATTATGCCAAGAACTAATCTTCTCCCGCAACCTGTTAAAAAGAAATATTCCAAAGAACACATGCTCATGCTGATCTTTATCTACTATTTTAAGAGCCTGTTATCTTTCAGGGATATTGAAGAACTGTTTAAGCCTATCACCGCCAAACATTTTACCAGTCATGATTCCAGTCTTTCCCTGGAAGACATTTACAGGGAAGTTTTTACACTGGAAGAGGGAGAAATGTCCTCTATTAAAGCAGATATTTCCTCTAAATTCCAGAAAGCAATGGATACATTCCAGGATGTTTCTGAGGAAGACGGCGACCAGGATTACCTGAAATTATTTTCTTTTATCTGTGAGCTTTCCTTTGATGTGTATATGAAAATGCAGATGATCGAGCAGCTGACAGACCAGCTTCGTGTAGAACGTCCGGACCCCAAAAAGAAATAGTTTTTTCTCCCACAAAATAATTTTTCCATATTTTACCAATTACATCCCCGATTTCTGAAGGTGACTTACGTTATCTTCAAAAACCGGGGATTTTCGTTATTCTCCCTTGAAATAAGCGCTTACAATTTTTTTGTTCATACATAAATTTTTTGAGATTGTTATTGATTTTTGTTTATTATATGGTAAAATGGAAGTATAAATGATCGGTTTATTATTCGTTTTAACAACTCATTTGTTCCCATTTTGAAAGGAGATTATAAATATGTCTACATTCTTTGTAAACGGCAAGTCTGTGACAACTACACGTAAGCAGTCCCTGTTACGTTTCCTGCGTGATGAACTGAAACTGACTTCTGTAAAGACGGATGCAGTCAGGGATGCCTGCGGTGCCTGTACCGTTATCATTGACGGCGAGACCTGTCGTGCCTGTGTTCCTACCACGGACACCTTAGAGGGCCGCAACATTATTACCGTAGAAGGCCTTACTGACTGGGAATCCAAAGTTTACACTTATGCCTACGGCAAGGCTGGCGCTGTACAGTGCGGATTCTGTATCCCTGGTATGGTTATGTGTACCAAAGCACTGCTGGATAAGAATCCAGATCCTAATGAAGCTGAGATCCGCTATGCCATCCGCAACAACTACTGCCGCTGTACCGGCTATGTAAAGATCATTGCTGCGATCCGTCTGGCAGCCAAGATCAAACGTGAAGGAATTATCCCGGAAGACAGCGCAACTGACTGGAAGATCGGTTCCAGAGTCCATCGTCTGGACGTAGAAGAAAAAGTTTTAGGATACGGAAAATATCCAGATGACTTCTACTTTGACAATATGTGCTACGGATCAGCTGTACGAAGCAAATATCCAAGAGCTCGTGTGCTTTCTATTGATATTTCTGCAGCAAAAGCACTTCCTGGTGTTGTGGCTGTACTTACTGCAGAAGATGTTCCTGGTGAAAATCTGGTTGGACACTTAAAACATGACCAGTATTCACTGATCCCGGTAGGCGGTCTGACCCATTATCTGGGAGATGCCATTGCCCTGGTGGTTGCTGAAGACAGAGAAACTCTGGAGAAAGCAAAGAAACTGGTAAAAGTTGAGTATGAGGTACTTCCGGCTATCCACAACATTGAAGAAGCAGCTGCACCAGATGCACCTTTAGTATATGATGAAGGAAACCTCCAATGTACAGGCTTACAAACATGTCTGTCGCGGCAATGCTGAGGAAGCCATCAAACATGCAGCACACGTTATTTCCCATCACTTTGAGACACCTTGGACTGAGCATGCTTTCCTTGAACCGGAATGTGTTGTTTCCTATATGGACAGTGACGGCGATGTGTTTCCTGATCACTACTGACCAGTCTTCCAATACTACACTTCACGAATGTACCAGACTGTTAGGGCGCAAAAAAGTCAAAAGGTACAGAATGCCTTAGTTGGCGGCGGTTTCGGCGGCAAAGAGGATATGTCCGTTCAGCATCACGCTGCACTGATGACCTACTGCACAGGCCGTGCTGTAAAAGTAAGTCTTACAAGAGCAGAATCTCTTCTGGTACATCCAAAACGTCATCACTTTGTTATGGATTTCACCATGGGCTGTGATGAAAATGGAAATATCATGGGAGTTAAAGGCAAAAGTTGCTTCTGATACAGGTGCTTTCGCTTCCCTTGGCGGTCCGGTTCTGGAGCGCGCATGTACTCATGCAGCAGGTCCCTATCATTATGAAAACTTTGAGATTGAGGGAACTGCTTATTATACCAACAATCCGCCTGCCGGAGCGTTTCGCGGGTTTGGTGTAACCCAGACCTGTTTTGCAGTAGAAACTCTTCTGAACATGATGGCAGATGAGATCAGTATCACTCCTTGGGAGATCCGCTACCGCAATGCCATCCGTCCGGGCGGCGTTCTTCCAAACGGTCAGATCGTAGATAATTCCACAGGTCTTGTGGAGACACTGGAAGCTGTAAAAGAAGAATATGACGCTGCTGTAGCTTCTGGTAAAGCCGTTGGTCTTGCCTGTGCTATGAAGAATGCCGGTGTCGGTGTTGGTATCCCCTGACTGGGGCCGTGTAAAACTAATCGTAGAGGATGATGCAAAACTGCACATTTATACTGGTGCTTCCTGCATTGGCCAGGGACTTGGTACAGTTCTGGTACAGATGGTAGTTACCAACACAGACCTGACAAGAGACCAGATCGTATATGAGCGGAGCAACACCTGGATCGCACCTGACTCCGGTGATACTTCCGGTTCCCGCCAGACTTTAGTTACCGGTGAAGCCTGCCGCCGTGCCTGCGAAAAGGTAATGGAAGCAAAGAACGCCAGCGAACATCATTCCTTAGATGACCTGAAGGGACAGGTATTCTACGGTGAATACCTTGCAAAGACAGACCCGTTAGGGTGCTGACGTACCAAACCCTGTATCCCACGTAGCTTACGGTTATGCTACCCAGATGTGCATCATCGATCCAAAGACCAAGAAGATCGAGAAAATGGTTGCCGCCCATGATGTAGGTAAGGCAGTAAACCCATTATCCTGCGAAGGCCAGATCGAAGGCGGTGTCGTTATGTCTATGGGATATGCCTTAAGAGAGCGCTATCCAATTGATGATAACTGCAAGCCTATTGAAAAATATGGTTCTTTAGGTCTCTTCCGTGCCCATGAAGTACCTGAGATCGAAGCTATTGTTATTGACAAACCTGGTCTGAATGTAGCCTGCGGAGCCATCGGTATCGGAGAGATCACTTCTATCCCTACTGCTCCGGCCATTACAGACGCTTACTATCGCTGTGACGGAGAACGCCGCTACAGCCTTCCAATTTCAGGAACACCTTATGAAAGGAGATTCTAATCATGGCTGTTAAAAAGAAATTTCCATATCGTTCTGCTTTTGTAGCCTGCAACGGCGGATGTCATGTAACAGAAGGCTCCAGCTGTTCCTATGGCTGTATCGCCTGCGGAAAATGTGTAGAAAGCTGTAAATTCGGTGCTATCCATCTGAATGAACATGGCGTAGCTGAAGTAGATGAAGAAAAAATGTATCGCCTGCGGACGCTGCACCAGAGAATGTCCTCAGCACATCATCCACTTACACGACTGTGCCAATACCATTGCTGTTAAATGTTCCAACAAAGATAAAGGCAAAGACGCCAGAACTGTCTGTGCCGTCAGCTGTATCGGCTGCGGCATCTGCGAAAAGACCTGTACTGCCAGTGCCATCCACGTAGAAGACAACTGCGCAGTGATTGATGAAGCATCCTGCTTAAGCTGCGGTATGTGTGCAGTGAAATGTCCACGGCATGCAATCTATGATTTACGAGGAATTTTTACGAAAGTGAGATAAATATAGCATTGGAACCCCGCCTGGCAGCGGGGTTTCGTGCATATACTCAGGATTTTTCCGCTGTTGGCGGAAAATAGCTGCTGACGGGCTTGCGTGCATATACACACGCTTTCCCGCCGCCAGGCGGAGAAAGTCAGCTGCCATAACAAAAAACGGGCCCGGCAGCCACATTAGCTGCCAGAGCCCGTTTTTCTCCTCACTCTATTTTACAGAGCGTATTTTCCTCTCTTCAGGAATTCGCCCTTCTTCTCTTCTACCACTTTTCCATCTTTTACAGCCTGAAGTCCGCGTAAGAACACACTTTCCACTCTTCCGGTCACCTTTGTACCTTCAAATGGAGCATAATCCACATTCTGAACCTGATCTTTAGCTGTGATCACATCTTCTACTCCTGTACGCATAATTACAAGGTCTGCGTCACTTCCTGGAGCGATCACGCCCTTTCTTGGATATAGGCCATAGAGTTTTGCAGGATTTTCTGACAGAACACGGCACATATCCTCTTTTGTGATACGACCCTTTATCTACACCATAAGTATAAACTAAAGTTCCTCTTGTCTCAGCACCCGGCATACCACCTGGGATCTTGGTAAAGTCGCCTTCTCCTAACTTCTTCTGTGTTGTGGTAAAGCTGCAGTGATCTGTAGAAACAGTCTGGATGGTGCCATCTGCCAGACCTTTCCACAAACAGTCCTGATCTTCTTTCTTCCTTAAAGGCGGCGCGCACACATATTTTGCACTTTCAAAGCCAGGAAGTTCATAAAGACTGTCATCCATCAGCAGATACTGTGGACAGGTCTCCACATAAACCTTCTGTCCTCTCTTGCGGGCCTGTGCAATCACATCATATCCTTCTTTACAGGTCAGATGGACTACAACTACAGGAACATCTGCTACTTCTGCCAGACGTAACAGTCTTCCAATTGCTTCTGCTTCCGCAGCTACCGGTCTGGTCTTTGGATGGCTGGAAACACCCATTTTTCCTGCTGCCTTTGCTTCTTCCTGTAAAGCTGCAATCATACCGCTGTTTTAACAGTGTACACCGGTGATACCGCCAGTCTCTTTTAATCTCTGTAAGATCTCAAATAAGGTCTTATCATCTACCTGGGTATCATAAGTCATATACAGTTTAAAAGAAGTAATTCCTTCATCCATCATATCCTGGACTTCTTTGAAAACAGAAGGGTTCCAGTCTGTAATAGACATATGGAAGCTGTAATCGCAGGAACACTTTCCATCTGCCTTTTCATGCCAGTTTTTTAAGCCTTCAGCCAGTGTTTCTCCCGGATACTGGGTTCCAAAATCAATAATGGTAGTAGTACCGCCCCTTAAAGCTGCCTTTGTACCGGTAGCAAAATCATCTGCTGTTACAGTTCCTGCCACATGCAGGTCGAAAATGGGTATGTGCATCAATAAATCCAGGGAAAATCAGGCATCCAGATGCATCGATCTCCTTATCTCCCGGCTGTGCCAGTTTTTTAATCTCTTCAGCTGTACCTGTAGCCGCGATCTTTTTCCCCATCAATGAGGATATCTGCAGGAAAACTTCCGCCTTCCTGTGACTATAGTTCCGTTTTTAATGATCTGTCTCATATTATCCAGCCTCCTTTATAATAACAGCTCATAGCAGCCCTCTGTTACGATCTGTTCCGTAGCGATCAGCTGCTCCAGAGAAACTCTGTCCGCAACCGGTGCGCACCAGGCCATTCCACAGCCTGCGCTGATCTGCCTTGGAACCGGGATCGGACGTCCCGGAGCCTCTTTTTGCTTTTGCAGCTGCTTCCATTTTCATTGCCATGGTGGTAGTGGGAAACGCAAATACCACCTTCATTGTCTTTTCTCTGGGCATGTTATCTTCCTCTCGCTCAGATCCACACGTACACATGCTGACATGCTTCACTGCCTGCTTACGCAGGCGGGATCTTCATTAATGGCTTGTGAAAAAACCTCTAGGGCATGACCAAAAGCCACGCCCCGAAGTTTTTTTTTCTTTTATAAAATTAACCGATCAGCAGATAGCTGTAATCATCAATTACAGTCTTAATGATCTTCTGGATTCCATCCGGAACATTCTCATTTGCAGTTCCAACTGTGTAATCAATTACATTGCCTGCTAGACGTACCTTGCAGGTTCCTGCTGCTGCGTCAAGAACAGTAAAGCCCTGATTCTTACTGTTTTCCATATCTGCTTCATTTGCAAATAAGGTAAACTTGTCAAGATATGGAGCGCTGTCCCATGGACAGAAGCTGCGGCAGTTGCCACATTCATTACACATATAATCTACATGGATCACCTGATGTTTGTCCATGCCAGGTACTGTTAAGGTTACGTTTGCTCTGTTCGGGCATACCTCTACGCCGTTTTCGCAGATGCTGTTGCAGGAAAGACATCTTCTGCTGTCAGATTCTTCATTCTCCTCAGACAGTTTACCTCTTACGTCCGTAAACAGTCTCAGCATCAGCCATCTTGAAGATATCCTCAGATAAATCCCTTCCAACGATCGCTTCTGCTGCCTTCTTACCATCTCTGATGCCTTCTACAACAGTAGCTGGTCCAAAGAGACCATCGCCGGCAACATAAACACCCTTCACAGAGGTCTCCAGAGTGTTGTGGTCAACAACTGGACGTTTCTTTTCATCTACAGCAATGCCATTCGCCTCATAGAATGCGCCTGGAACCTTCTCGCCAACAGCTGCGATCACAGTGTCAGCAGCGATCTTAACGATCTCCTCAGTCTCAACAACGCTTCTTCTTCCGCTTGCATCGTAATCACCTAACTGCATCTTACGGCAGATCAGTTCGCCATTTTCCAGTTTAACAGGTGCTAACAGCTCTGCAAACTCTACGCCATCTTCGATTGCCATTACTAATTCTTCTTCATCCGCTGGCATATATCTCTTGGTTCTTCTGTAAACCAGAGATACTTTCTCTACGCCTGCATTGCGCTTTGCAGCTCTTGCAGTATCCATAGCTGTGTTACCGCCACCGATAACAACAACGTTCTTACCCAAATCTACCTTGCCGTCAGTTGCCTTAAACTGCGCCAGGAACTCTAATGCGTTCATGGTTTCGCCTGCTTCCAGTCTCAGTCTTCCTGGTTCTGAAGCACCAACTGCCAGTACAACATAGTCATATTCTTTCTTTAATTCATCAACAGAAGTGATTTCTTTGCCGTTTACCAGCTCTGCGCCCATAGCACGAACCAGCTCAACGTCATGATCGATCGCTTCGTGAGAAATACGGAAGCCCGGGATCACATTGCGTACAACGCCGCCCATCTTTTCTGCCTTCTCAAATACAGTAACCTTCATACCGCCCTTTTTGCAAGGAAGTATGCAGCTGCCAGACCAGCAGGACCGCCGCCTACTACAGCTGCCTTCTTATCAGAAGTAACTGCAGGTGCTTTTAATTCTGCCATAACAGCATCAATTCCGCCCTGCGCAGATTCTAACTTGGTTCTGCGGATATCTACAGAAGCCTCATAGAAGTTTCTGGTACATTTACTCATACAGTTGTGTGCACAGATAGTACCGGTAATAAACGGAAGTGGGTTCTTGTTTAAGATAACCTTTAATGCTTCTTCGTACTTTCCTTCACCTGCTAACTGCATGTAACGGGTGATATCCTGATGGATCGGGCATCCTTCCTGACATGGAGCGATAAAGCAGTCCGTTAATGGAACCGGCTTTTTTCACCTTTCTGGATGGAAGTGGCTTAACAGCCTTTACATGGTGTTTGTCAGACTTTGCAGCCTCTACCATAGCTTCTACCTTCTCTGCGCTTACGCCAGCGAAAGCTGCTGCTTCTTTTGCCTTAAATAACTGTCCGATCTGCTCTAATCTTTCATAGCCGCCTGGCTTTAACATGGTAGTTGCCATGGTTACAGGCCAGATACCAGCGTCTACAATCTTTGTGATATTAAAGTAATCAGCACCGCCGGAGTAGGAAATACGCAGTTTTCCGTCAAAGTCTTTTGCCAGTTTCTGTGCAACAGACATGGACAGAGCGTATAAGGACTTACCGGACATGTACATTTCTTCACTTGAAGTTCATTCTGTTTTACATCAACAGGGAAGGTATTTGTGATCTTAACACCAAATTCCAGTCCCTTCTCATCTGCCAGCTTGCAGTCTCTGAAACATTGGAACTGCATCTGTGTACTGAAGGTCATCTCTGAAATGGAAGTCACCGAACGCTACATAATCATAGCCCATGTCATCCATTAATTTTCTTGCATACTCATATCCTAACAGAGTTGGATTGCACTTGATAAAGGTATGTACTTTCTTCTCAGTGAGCAGATAGCTTGCGATACGCTCGATCTCCTGTGGAGGACATCCGTGCAAAGTGGAGAGAGTTGCACAGTTGCAGATTTCAGGGAGATGCTTTCAACATCCTCTTTGTCAGGTTATCAAAACGATCCAGGTTATCTAACAGCCACTGACGGCACTCATTAAAAATAGGTGCTGCAGAAGCATCCTTCATTCCTTCAATAAAACGGTCTACCTTTTCCAGTTTGATGCCGTCCAGGTCATAACCAACGGACATATTAAACTGAAGCCATCCATAGAGCCAAGGCCATATTCCTTAGCTAATACTTTACAGGCAAACCATGCTTTCACGTACTCATCATATGCCTGCGGCACATAAAGCTCAGTGGACCATTCACAGTTGTAGCACTCATCATCAGCCTTGATACATGGCTTTGCTACCGGAAGGTCTTCACCATCTAACTTCTGAACTGTCTTTAATTCAAAGAAGCGGCTTCCTGCCACATAAGCAGCTACAATATTCTGGGTCAGCTGGGTGTGTGGTCCTGCAGCAGGTCCGAAAGGTGTTTCTAATGTACGTCCAAAGATCTCATATTTCTTGCTCTGATCTGCAACAAAAGGTCTTCTGATGCCGAAGATCGCGCCTTTCTTGTGTTCCTCCAGGATCCAATTCATCATTTTTCCAAAGGGAATGGGTGTCATAATATCGCTCATATTCTATTTCCTCCTTATATAGCAGGTCCCAGCACCGATTCAGGTCCCAGCACCGTTTTTATCTTTCAACGGCTCAGCCGCCCGGATACTCCGGTGTGCTGTTTTCCCGCCGCCCTGTAATCGGCTATTACTAATTAATTTACAACAATTAAACTGATTTGAATATTTACTTTATTTAACCGTTAATGGAACGTTCCAGTTTTCATGAATATGGAAACTTCTTCCCTTAACTTCATAAACCGTTAATGGAACGAACCTTTTCTTCATCAATTCTCTTCATCTATCAGTTCTCTGTCTTTCATTAAGACTTTACCGTTGCATACTGTTGTCACAACACTGCGTCCAGTCATACCAAATAAGATGTGGCTGTTGATATTAGAAGCATCCATAGGTGTTCTCGGTACATAATCTGTAACGATCATATCTGCTGCTGCGCCTTCTTTTAATACGCCTAACTGCTTCTTGAAGTAGCGGTTTTGCGATCTTTGCATTTCCCTCAAAGAGCATCTGAGGAACTTCGCTCCATGCTGCATTTGCGTCACACAGATGATGCTTGTGAAGTACATTTGCTACCTTATAAGACTCCGGAACATCCTGTGTATAACCATCTGTTCCGAGACCTGTTAAAAATACCTCTGTGAACGATCTCCATAGTTGGAGGGCATCCGCAGGCATTACCCATGTTGGATTCAGGGTTGTGTACTACCATGGTATCAGTTGCCTTGATCAGTTCCATCTCATGGGATTTACATAGATACAGTGGCCAAGTAAAGTCTTGCTTCCTAAGATATTGCAGTCGTATAAACGGTCTACAATGCGCTTTCCATATTTATGTAAGCAGTCATGAAGATCTTCAATACCTTCTGCAACATGGATATGATATCCAACTTCTTCCGGCTTGTTTGCAGCAGCAAATTCCATAGTCTCATCTGAAATGGTAAACTGCGCATGCATACCCATCATACCTGCAAACATATCTGTTTCATCAGCTAATGCATGCTTGATCCATCTTGCATTCTCTAACACAGCTTCTCTGGATTTGTCCATACCGTCACGATCAGATACTTCATAACACAGACAGGCTCTTACACCAAATTCTTTTGCAGCATCTTCGATCGCAAACAGGCTGTCCTTGATCTGGCCAAAGCTTGCATGATGGTCAAATACAGTGGTTACACCATTCTTAATACTGTCGATGAAAGTAACCCTTGCGCTCTGACGTGTCTGTTCATTGGTCAGATGGCGGTCGATAGTCCACCACAATCCGTCTAAAATATCTAAAAATCCGTGAGGATCATATCCTTTAATGCTTAAGCCTCTTGCCATTGCACTGTAGATATGCTCATGGGTGTTGATGAAGGCCGGCATGATGACGCCCCCTTAGCGTCTACAAACTCAGCTTCCGGAAACTCCTTTTTGATCTCTTCCAGAGTTCCTACTTTTTTAATAGTAGTTCCGTCAATTGCTACTGCTCCATTTTCGAAAAATGGCTGTCCGGCATCTCTTGTAACCAGACGTCCGTTTCCAATGATCAACATATGGCTCTCTCCTTTTCCTATATAATAACAATGTTGTCGTACTCTTATATTAACACCTGAAAATACCATTTGCAAGGGAAAAATACAATTTTTTTAGTTATTCAAAATTTTTTTGTAAAAACTATTGCAATTCCTTTTTTTTGTGCTATGATGGAATCATAAACAACGCAAAAATGTTTTGCAGATTGTTTATTGTACAAAGTTACCATATCATATTATGAAAGTCCGAAATGAGGAGGTTGTTCATGGCATACACACTTAGGACTGCTTGAACAGATTGCAGACGGCCTTGCAAGACAGTTCGACCAGACTGCGAGATCGTGATCCACGACTTAAAGCGCCACGACCTGGAGCACTCTGTTGTTCATATTAACAACGGTCATATTACCAACCGGCGTGAAGGCGACGGACCGTCTAAGGTAGTTCTGGAAACCCTGCATAAGGATCCGGCTTTACTGAAAGACCATCTAGGTTATCTTACCCGCACATCAAATGGTAAGATCTTTAAAATCCAGTACGTTTTTTATAAGAAATCCTGAAGATTCTGCTGTAGATTATATTTTTTCCATCAACTACGATATCACAGGGCTGATGACCATTGAAAGATCCATCAAGGCTCTTATCAGTACAGAAGACCCCAGTGATAACAGACAGCAGCCAGAACAGATCGTACACAATGTAAATGATCTTCTGGACAATCTGATCGAACAGTCCGTAGCTCTGATTGGAAAACCTGCAGCACTTATGAATAAGGAAGAAAAAGTAACCGCCATTCAGTTTTTGAATGATGCAGGCGCTTTTCTCATAACAAAATCTGGAGACAAGGTCTCCAAGTATTTTGGAATTTCCAAATTTACTCTGTACAGTTACATCGACGTAAACAGTCGTAAATCATCTTAAGAACTAAAAATTTATAAAACCAAAAATTTTAAGGAGGATACAGTAACATGGATCAGAAGATTCTGTGGGCAGTAAACAAGATGCCTAAAACAGATGACAAAACCTTCCAATTATGGGACTTGAGGAGATCAAAAGGCGCGTACTTTCCACGAGAGCTTTCCTCAGTACAGCGAAACACCATTAACCAAGCTGCCTAACATGGCTTCCTATTTAGGAATCAAGGAAGTATATGTAAAGGATGAGTCTTACCGTTTCGGTCTGAACGCATTTAAGGTACTGGGCGGTTCTTTTGCAATGGCCCGTTACATTGCAAAGGAGACTGGAAAGGATGTTTCTGAACTTCCTTATTCCGTACTTACTTCCGAGCAGTTAAGAAAAGAATTCGGACAGGCTACTTTCTTTACTGCAACAGATGGCAACCACGGCCGCGGCGTTGCATGGGCTGCTAACCGTCTTGGACAGAAGGCAGTTGTACATATGCCTAAGGGAACTACCCAGACCCGTCTTCAGAACATTGCTAAAGAAGGCGCTCCAGGTAGACATCCAGGAATTAAACTATGATGACTGTGTCCGTCTTGCTGCTAAGGAAGCTGATGAAACCCCTAGAGGCGTTATCGTACAGGATACTGCATGGGACGGCTACGAAGAGATCCCGGCATGGATCATGCAGGGATACGGCACCATGGCAATGGAAGCTGGTGAACAGTTAAAAGCTCAGGGATGTGAGCGTCCTACCCACATCTTCGTACAGGCAGGCGTTGGTTCCTTTAGCTGGTGCAGTTGTTGGTTACTTCTCCAATCTGTATGCTGACAACTTACCTACATTCGTAGTTGTTGAGGCTGAAGCTGCTGCATGTCTTTACAAGGGTGCTGCTGCCGGTGATGGAGACATCCGCATTGTAGACGGCGATATGCAGACCATCATGGCAGGTCTTGCATGTGGTGAACCGAACACCATTTCCTGGGACATCTTAAAGAACCATGTAAAGTATTCATTGCTGCTCCTGACTGGGTTGCTGCAAATGGTATGCGTATGTTAGCTGCTCCTGTTAAAGGCGATGCTCCGATCACTTCCGGTGAGTCCGGTGCTGCTCCATTCGGTGCATTAGCAGCTATGATGACCATGGACGAATACAAAGATTTAAGAAATGACATTGGCCTGGATGAAAACTCCAAAGTACTGCTCTTCTCTACAGAGGGCGATACCGATCCTGATCGCTACAAGAACATTGTATGGAAAGGCCTTGACAAATAACTATTAACCATCAAAAGTAATTGCAAAACAAGAGGAGGATATTTAAAATGAATCTGGATTACGCAAAAAAATCAAAGAAGCAGCAAAGAACTATGAAAAAGACATGACTAAGTTCTTACGTGAGATCGTTAAGAACCCAGGTGAGAGTTGTGACGAAAAGGCTCACATCACCCGCATCGCAGAAGAAATGAGAAAGTTAGACTTCACCAAAGTTGAGATTGACCCAATGGGCAACGTACTTGGCTATATGGGAACCGGAAAAACCCTGATCGCATTTGATGCTCATATCGATACTGTAGGTATTGGTAATAGAAATAACTGGAACTTCGATCCATACGAGGGATATGAGAACGAGACCGAGATCGGCGGCCGTGGCGTATCTGACCAGTGTGGCGGTATCGTATCTGCTGTATACGGCGCTAAAATCATGAAAGACTTAGGCATGCTGTCCGACAAGTACACTGTATTAGTAACCGGTACAGTTCAGGAAGAAGACTGTGACGGACTTTGCTGGCAGTACATCATCAACGAGGACAAGATTCGTCCTGAATTCGTAGTTTCCACAGAGCCAACTGATGGCGGTATCTACCGTGGACAGAGAGGACGTATGGAAATCCGTATTGATGTTAAGGGTATCTCCTGTCACGGCTCTGCTCCGGAACGGGGAGAAAACGCGATCTACAAGATGGCGGACATTCTTCAGGACGTTCGTGCTCTGAACGAAAACGACGCAGCTGATGACAAGGAAGATTAAGGGCCTTGTTAAGATGTTAGACAAGAAATACAATCCAGAATGGGAAGAGGCTAACTTCCTTGGACGTGGTACTGTAACTGTATCCGAGATTTTCTTCACATCCCCAAGCCGTTGTGCAGTAGCTGACTCCTGTGCGGTATCTCTTGACCGTCGTATGACATTCGGAGAAACATGGGAAAGCTGCTTAGACGAGATCCGTGCCCTTCCGGCTGTTAAGAAGTACGGCGATGACGTTAAAGTTTCCATGTACGAATACAATCGTCCTTCCTACACTGATCTGGTATATCCAATCGAATGCTACTTCCCGACCTGGGTCATTCCGGAAGACCATGAGGTTACCAAGGCCCTGGAAGATGCTTACAAGAACCTGTACGGTGAAGAGCGTATCGGTGCTGAGGAAACTCTGGCTATGAGAACCGCTCGTCCTCTGACTGACAAGTGGACCTTCTCTACCAACGGCGTATCCATCATGGGACGTAACGGAATCCCTTGCATCGGCTTTGGACCAGGTGCAGAAGCTCAGGCTCATGCTCCGAACGAGAAGACCTGGAAACAGGATCTGGTAACCTGTGCAGCTGTATATGCAGCTCTTCCAACTGTTTACTGCAAGTAATCAATTATTTTAGCCAGTCTGCGTGGCCCTTCGGGGCTGCGCTTCCATCAAGAAATTCTTTAAATTCCATAAACCTACATATAAAAGGAGAATTGAATCATGAAAACATTACAGGATTACATTGACAAGCTGAAAGCATTAAACTTCAAAGAGATGTACGAGGGCGACTTCTTCCTGACCTGGGAGAAGACCGACGACGAGCTCGAAGCTGTATGGACCGTTGCTGACGCTCTCCGCTTCATGAGAGAGAACAACATCTCCACAAAGGTATTCGAAAGTGGTCTTGGTATTTCTTTATTCCGTGATAACTCTACACGTACACGTTTCTCCTTCGCTTCCGCATGTAACCTTCTTGGTCTTGAAGTTCAGGATCTGGATGAGGGCAAATCTCAGGTTGCTCACGGCGAAACAGTACGCGAAACCGCAAACATGATCTCCTTCATGGCTGACGTAATCGGTATCCGCGATGATATGTACATCGGCAAGGGGCAACGCTTACATGCACGAAGTAGTTGACGCCGTTACACAGGGCCACAAGGACGGCATCCTAGAGCAGAAACCAACCCTGGTTAACTTACAGTGCGACATCGACCATCCAACACAGTGTATGGCTGATATGCTTGCATATTATCCATGAGTTTGGTGGTCTTGAGAACCTCAAAGGCAAAAAAATCGCTATGTCATGGGCTTACTCTCCTTCCTACGGAAAACCGCTCTCCGTTCCCCAGGGTGTCATCGGCCTGATGACCCGTATGGGCATGGAGGTTGTTTTAGCTCATCCGGAAGGCTACGAGATCATGCCTGAAGTTGAGGAAGTTGCAAGAAAGAACGCTGAGAAGTCCGGCGGTTCCTTCCGCGTATCTCACGACATGGCTGACGCATTCAAAGACGCTGACATCGTTTACCCGAAGAGCTGGGCTCCCTTCGCAGCAATGGAAAAGAGAACCAACCTGTACGGCGAAGGCGATACCGAGGGCATCAAGGCTCTGGAGAAAGAATTACTGGCTCAGAACGCAGAGCACAAAGACTGGTGCTGTACAGAAGAGAACTGATGAAGACAACTAAGGACGGCAAGGCTCTGTATCTGCACTGCTTACCGGCCGACATCAACGATGTAAGCTGCAAGGACGGCGAAGTTGAAGCTTCTGTATTTGATCGTTACCGTGATCCTCTGTACAAAGAAGCAAGCTACAAGCCATATGTAATTGCTGCCATGATCATGCTGGCTAAGTTTGCTGATCCTGCTGAGATCTTAAAGAAACTGGAAGAAAAAGGAACACCAAGAGTATTCAAATAAAATCTAATTAAAAGATAGGTGTTTCTGAGCTGCCGGACCGGAGCGCGTCATAAGGCTTTCTGTCAGACGCACTCGCTACCGGTGGCTCTTTTTGGGCTAAACATGTCCGGTGGCTCTTTTATCGAAAAAAGCAAATGGGTAATTAACAATGGAAAACAAGAAGAAAAACGTATCGTCATTGCTCTGGGCGGCAATGCTTTAGGAAATACTCTTCCTGAGCAGATGAAGGCAGTAAAGATCACCGCTAAAGGCTATCGTGGACCTGATCGAGGAAGGCTGCGAAGTGATCGTAGCTCACGGAAACGGTCCGCAGGTTGGTATGATCAACAACGCTATGGCTGCATTAAGCCGCGAAGATGCAAATCCAGCCCAATACTCCTCTCTCCGTCTGTGTTGCAATGAGTCAGGCTTATATCGGCTACGACTTACAGAACGCTTTAAGAGAAGAGCTTTACAACCGCAATATCTATGATATCCCGGTTGCTACCATGATCACTCAGGTCCGTGTAGACGCAGATGATCCTGCTTTTGACGCTCCATCCAAGCCAATCGGTCACTTCATGACAAAGAACAGGCTAAGATTGGCAGAAGAAAATACGGATATATCATGAAAGAAGATGCCGGAAGAGGCTACCGCCGTGTAGTTGCTTCTCCAAAGCCAGCTGAGATCGTTGAAATCGGAGCGATCCGATCCTTGTTGACTCCGGTCAGTTAGTAATTGCCTGCGGTGGCGGCGGTATTCCTGTTACAAGACAGGGCAACCACTTAAAGGGCGCAAGCGCTGTTATCGATAAAGACTTCGCAAGTGAGCTGTTGGCAGAAAATCTGAACGCAGATTTTCCTCATTATCCTCACTGCTGTTGAAAAAGTTGCTATTAACTTCGGAAAGCCGGAAGAAAAATGGCTGGATGACCTTGAAACCGAAGAAGCTAGAAAGTACATCAAAGAAGGACATTTTGCGCCCTGGTTCTATGCTTCCAAAAGTTCAGGCTGCTGTTAAATTTGCTGAATCAAAACCAGGACGCACTGCGCTCATTACGCTGCTGGAGAAGGCAAAAGACGGTATCCAGGGCAAGACCGGTACCCATATCCATTTAGCGTAAATAAAGGGGGCATTGCATATGAATACAACCAGTAAAGAAGGATCTTTATTTGAATTAGACGGCGTGCCAAAACTGAGCCAGGCATTTCCTCTGGCCTTACAGCACGTTGTAGCTATGATCGTAGGCTGTGTTACACCAGCTATCATTATCTCTGGTGCAGCTGGTCTTGAAACTGCAGACCGCGTACTGCTGATACAGGCATCTTTAGTTGTGTCTGCACTTGCTACTCTCCTGCAGCTCTTCCCAATCGGAAAGAAGACAGGTTTTCACTTAGGTGCCGGACTTCCCGTTATCATCGGTGTAAGTTTCGCCTATGTGCCAAGTATGCAGGCCATTGCTGATCAAGGCGGCATCCCGGCTATCCTGGGCGCCCAAATCGTAGGCGGTGTCTGTGCTATCCTTGTAGGACTGACGATCAAAAAGATCCGTAAGTTCTTCCCGCCATTGATCGCCGGTACTGTAGTTTTCACCATTGGTCTCTCCCTTTATCCAACCGCTATCAATTACATGGCCGGAGGTAGGAAGTGCTGACTTATGGTTCCTGGCAGAACTGGCTGGTCGCTATCTTTACTCTGCTAGTTGTTACTGGTTTAAATCATTTTGCAAAAGGATTCTTAAAACTGGCATCTATCCTGATTGGTATGATCATCGGATATATCTTTTTCCAGCTTCTTCGGCATGGTAAGTTTCTCCAACGTAGCCCAAGCCGGTGTTTTCCAGCTTCCTCAGATCCTGCATTTTGGTGTTACCTTTGAGCCATCTGCATGTATCGCCTTAGGACTGCTGTTTGTCATCAACTCTGTACAGGCTATCGGTGACTTCTCCGCTACTACTTCCGGCGGTTTAGACCGTGAACCAACTACAAATGAGCTTCAGGGAGCTATCCTGGGATACGGCGTTTCTAATATGATAGGTGCATGCCTCGGATGTCTTCCTACTGCAACTTACAGCCAGAACGTTGGTATCGTTGCTACTACAAAAGGTTGTAAACAGAGTAACTCTTGGTCTTGCAGCTGTGATCATCTTTATTGCAGGTGTATTTCCTAAATTTTCTGCTCTTTTAACAACTATTCCATATGCAGTACTGGGCGGTGCAACCGTTTCCGTATTCGCATCCATCGCCATGACCGGTATGAAACTGGTTATGACAGAAGATATGAACTACCGCAATACCTCTATCGTAGGTCTTGCAGCAGCTCTTGGTATGGGTGTTTCTCAGGCGTCTGCGTCCCTTTCCGCATTCCCTGCATGGGTAACAACTATTTTTGGAAAATCTCCGGTAGTTATTGCTACATTAGTAGCTATTATCCTGAATGTAACACTTCCAAGAGATAAAAAAGCCAATTAATGATGTTCAGAATGTTTAAAATGTTTCATTATTAATTTGGTTTCTTTTCTATCCTCAAAAGAGGGATGTCACCTGACGGCTTTTTCGCCGGGTGACATCCCTCTTTAATTTGTCTATCTATTGACTCACAAACACGCGCTAACGCACCATTCTATTCCATCTCAAAATGTTACGCTTACCTGGGCTTCTATGGACACTTCTCCCGGCATAACGCCCATATCTGCAGCAGCATCCTCCATCATCATCTGCTTGGCAGAAGCACCTGCTGTATTGTATCTCGCCTGAGGATAATAACCATCTTCCGATATATTTACTGCCTTTACAACCGTCATTCCTGCAGCCTCTGCCATGGCATCTGCCTTGTTCTTTGCCATTTCTACAGCCATTTTCAATGCTTCCTGATATTTTTCATCATAGTCACTGCAAAGATACTGAACACTGTCCAGTTCATTGACACCGGAAGCTACAGAATCTGTAATGATCTTTCCTATATTTTCTACCAAAATATCTGAAACTGTGATGCTGGTACTCATCTGATAACCTTTAATCTTTTGCTGGCGTCCGGAATTCCAATCGTAAATAGGACTCAAACCATAATCCGATGTCTGGATGGACTTCTCTTCCACTCCCAAACCTTTTAAAGTCTCCAAAGTCTGATTTACATTTTTCGGCATTTTCTTCCTGGCATTCCTGGGCTGTCGCTGCCTGTGTGTATACACTATACTGGATCTGGGCCATATCCGGCACTGCCTTTACTTCTTCCATACCGCTTTACTGTAATACGGTTGTCACTGCTATCTCCCCTGCTGCACCTTTACAGTATCCGGGATCTGCACACTGGTGCTGCATCCCCAAAGTCCTGTTGCCGTTAAAACACAAGCTGCCGCCAATGTTAATTTTCTGTAAGTTTTCTTCATAATACGTTTCCTCCTTTTTACTGTTTTCTTCTCCTTTAGAGGACATCTGCTGACCTCTTTTTTTAATTCTATTCTAGCAGATTTAAGATTATTTTTGTTTTCTTTTATCTTAATGATAATTTACCTGTTTATTACAAATACCTGACATGGCACATTATCTTACACAAAATGCAGACAATTCTCCCCTCTGCTGTATTGACATAAAAGAATGAAAATGATATGATACTAAGAGTAGCATTTCTTCGTTGGCCTACCAGATAAACAAAAAACTGAGTATTCCATTCAGGGGTTGTACTGGTTTCGACGGGGGTCATGCAGCTGGTGAAGCTATCCCCATGCGGTGCGTCAAATGGCAAAATTAAAATAAACGCTAACGACGAATTAGCATACGCTGCCTAATGGCAGCTGTCAGACTTAAGGCACCTACACTTTAAGACCCTGGCATCGACTATGTAGGAAACGACACATGCAAAGCTTTGCGCATGCGGGCGTATTATGAAGCTACTAAAACCGTCAGGAGTGTTTCTTCCCGGACGGTAGAGGGAATGTCAAATAACGGACTATGATAGTAGAAGAACAGGGAATTGATTTACATTTCATCTTGCATATGGTTCTATTCTGTCAGCTTTGGATACTGCAGCGCCCCCATCCTTCTGCGGCGTAAGCACCACCGGTTCCGTTGCCATCCGGCCGTCTTCATCCAAATAATACCATTTCCCGCTGATGGTCTGCAGTCCTTTCACCATAGCGCCATCCCTTCCCCAGATAATACCAATGTCCCTTATACTGATACCACACGTTATGGACCATTATTCCATTGCCATCAAACCAGTACCAGAGATCGCCATCTTTATACCAATCATTAACAACATAATTTTCGAACCATCTTTCAGATAAAATCTCCAGCCGCCATTCTCCTTCTGCCATCCCATTTTTCACTGGTTCCATTATCCATGTTTTCATAAACTTTTCCGGTGTTTTGTACTGTTTGATTAATGGAGTGGGCGTACTTCCCCAGTCAGGCAGATACAAATGGGGCTTATCTACAATGCTGGACCAGTCTCCGCCCCAGGCAAGACCAAGTTTCTTGCCAATTTCAGCAGCCTTCCTGAAATGACCTTTGCTGTCATTATAAGCGTCATCTGCTATCTTCCCATCTCCATCCACATCCATTTTCAGATAAAAATCAAAGGCAATCCCCCACTGGTGCTGTGACCGGTAGGAACTGCCTTTTGCATTGGTTACGATATTTCCCGGTTTTGTACGGCCTTTGGCATAGAGAGCATCCTGTTCTGCTGCAGTACGCAGTGTTTCAGAAATAGCAACATTAATTCCTTCTGCCTTGCAGGCGGTGATCCACTGAGCTGCTATCTTCTGCATCCGCGGGTGGCACAATGCAATATCTCTCATATACACGGTACCTCCCTTTATTTTTTCCCCACCTGCTTGATCACCTGGTGTACTCCCCGTTGAAGCAAGCCGGAAACGATACCAATAGCTACTGGTTTGATCACATCACCAGCCGGAAACCGGTATCAGATACATGCCTGCAACCCCAGAATTCCGCCGGTTACGCCACAGACTACCGGTATCACCTCATCCTTTACTTTTTCCGTCGTCTTACACGCCATTCCGCCTAAATAGCAGATCACCGTGATCGCCGCCACACCTGCAATCCCAAAATCCATATCCTCTTCCTCTCTTTCCAGCAATATTTATGGGGATATCTTCCATTGTCCTCATAATTTATCATATGCTGGAACAGCCTAAAAGGACCGATCAGAAATATTTTCTGTATTTTTGAAATCTACAGAAATGGCAAATACTCCTACTAGTTTTTCTAAATATGTAATTAAACATATTTTTCCAAATATAATGGAAATACTTTTTAATTTTACATTTTATACATTATCATCATCTTGCACCTTTTGAATTTTATATTCTACAGAAGGATCAATTATTTTCTCTTCTATCACATTTTTACCTATTTCATATCTAGTTTTTAAAGATAAATTTATAGGGAATTTAAAACTATTTATTATTTTTCCTATATCCAACGGCTTGGACACATGTGCATCCATACCGGCATCTAAACATTCCTGTACATCTGAATTGAATGCATTGGCTGTCATAGCAATAATGGGAATGGTCCTGCCCAGAGGATTTTTGCCATTACGGATCCTTTTCGTTGCTTCCAGGCCATTCATATTTGGCATCTGTACGTCCATTAAAATAGCATCATAATCTCCGAAAGCAGAAGTTTCAAAGGCTTCAACCAGTTTTTCACCGTCTGGGCAGATCTTGCAGGATGCCTGGTACATTTCCAAAATCGCTTCTAAGATCTCCGCATTCAGTTCATTATCTTCTGCGCAAAGAAATTTCATTCCTTTTAATACGGAAACTTTTTCACCTTCCTGATGCAGATATTTTCCATTTTTTTCCTGTGAACCATTGGGATCTATTGCAAAAGGAAGTACCACTTCAAAACAGCTTCCTTTATTTAACTCGCTTTTCACCTGTATCCTGCCGCCCATCAGGTCAACGATACTTTTCGTGATGGCCATACCCAGTCCTGTTCCCTGTATTTTGTTGGTCGTGGAATTTTCTGCTCTGGTAAAAGGTTCAAAGATCGTTTTTATAAACTCCGGCGTCATTCCATATCCGGTATCTGTAACTGTAATGGATATATTGGCATGTTCCGGTATACTGCTTGGCTCTTCTGTCAGATCCAGGATAACGCTTCCCCAACAGGTGTATATTTAACAGCATTGGACAGCAGATTGATAAAGATCTGGCGCAGGCGCACAGAGTCTCCCAGAAGATGTCCATGATCGATCCCGTGAACATGGATCTTAAACTCCTGTCCCCGTTCTTCTGCCTGTGGACAGATGATACTGTCTATCTGTGCCACCTGCTCCATCAGATCAACGGGATCTTCATTTAATTTCACCTCACTGGATTCGATCTTGCTCATATCCAGAATGTCATTGATAAGTCCCAGCAGATGCTGACTGGAATTTTGGATCTTCTGGATGTGGAGCTGCAGTTTTTCCGGCTCATGGATCTCATGTTCCAGAAGAGTGGTAAGTCCGACAATGGCATTCATAGGAGTCCGGATGTCGTGGCTCATATTACTTAAAATGTGGTTTTCGCCCGGCTGGCCTTTTCAGCAGCCACTAAAGCAGCCTGAAGTTTTTCCTGGCTGGCAGCCAGTTCTTCATTTAATTTTTGTATTTCCTGAGCCCGTCCGTTCCTGAATGCTTCCTTCTCCGATGGCTGCAAGGATACCCACCCCAGATAAAATGCCATAAACATACAGGCGCAAACATGGATCAGAAACGGATTGTTTCTGATCCTGAAATTTACAAATGCCAACATTCCAAATAAAAGGATGGCTCCCATAAATATGATCTTATTGGTGTGTTGACAGCACCACAATGCTTTTTCTGTTCGCCTCGTTGATCTCAGCAGAGATTCTCTTATACTGTTCTTTTCCAGACCTCCATACAGCAGGACCTGGATGGTCTTCTTCCAAAACTCTCTCATGTACTCGTTAACCTTTATTTTTCCAATATGCTGCCAGAACCCGGATGATCTCTTCCCTGTTTACAGGCTTTGTCAGATGGGCATTCATTCCCGCCTCTTTGTCTTTTCCTTATCTTCTACAAATGCATTGGCCGTCATCGCTATGATCGGAATGTCTTTTCCCTTGCCCTCCGGCAGTTCACGGATCTTTTTGACGCTTCAAGACCGTCCATGACTGGCATCATAATATCCATCAGGATCACATCATAGGTGCCTGATGCTGCATCCGCAAAATATTCTACTGCCTGTTTTCCGTCTGATACTGCCGTTACTTTCGCTCCGGCTTCTTCTAACAGGAACTGAAGGATCTCCATATTTAACTGGTTATCTTCTACAGCCAGTATGTTCATCCCGGTAATATTCCTGTTTTCTTCCTGTATTTCCTTCTTTTTCCATGCAGGGTCCACTGTCTTAAATGCCAACTTTACTGTAAATGTTGTACCTTCCCCCGGTTTGCTGTTTACATCGATCGTACCGTTCATCTGCTTTACCAGTTCATAAACAATGGACATCCAAGACCGGTTCCACGATATTCGGTCCTTACACGGTCATCTTCCTGTGTAAATGGCTTAAACAGGCTTTTTTTCCACAAATTCCCGGCTCATACCAATTCCCGTATCCTGAACCTTAAACTCCAGACCGATATGGGATCCGTCATATTCCACTTCCCGGATGGCCAGACAGATCTTTCCCCTTTTTATTATAACGCAGGGCACTGCTGCTCAAATTCAAAAGGATCCTTCTCAAATGGGCCGGACTGCCAAGAAACTGTCTGTGGACAACTTCATCCTCAATAGAAAACCTTATTTCCTGCTTCTTCGCCTGTACATCTGCAATCGCATGGATCTTTTCCATCTCCTCATCCAGATCCACCGGTATTTCTTCCAGATGGACCTTCCCGCTTCCGATCTTGCTCATATCCAAAACATCATTGATCAGGGACAGCAGATGATGCGATGCTTTATCGATCTTTTCCAGACAGTCTTTGATCCGCTCCGATCATCCAGATTTTTTCTTGATGATCTCCACCATACCCATGATCCTGCTGATCGGTGTGCGGATATCGTGGGACATATGGGAGAGAAACTCACTTTTGGCCTGATTGGCCCGTTTCGTCTCTTCATTGGACTGCTGCAGTTTTTCCTGATATTCCAATAGGGTGCGGATATATTTTTTCCTGACGTCTATCTACTTCCCAGTAACCGGCTGTAATACACAGTACAATGATGATCCCCAGTATAAATGTAATATAAAATACTTCATTTTGTGGAATACATATTCTAAGGACCTGTTTCTGGCAAATTCCGTGATCCATTTATTTTGCAGCCTTCCAATAGTTCCGTCTTCAGACATATCCCGACCACTTCATTGATCATGCGCTGCAGTTTTGGCTGTGTATCATGAACTGCTAAAGCCGGATAACTCTTTGTGATCACAAGGCTTGGCACCAGATGCAGATGATTTTTTCAATGATCTTTGTGGCAACTGCACCGTGACAGATCCGAAATCTGCTTCTCCCTGCTCTACTGCCTCCAATATTTCCGTATTGGTGCTGTATTCAGATAATCACACTGCAGATCATAGGTGGTTGCGATCACAGAACGCGCCATTAACGCAACCTTCTTACCTGCAAGGGCAGCCGCACTGTCGATCCTGCTTCTGCCATATACACGCAGTTCATCCGAACAGAAAGGGATCGTCCTTAAAGTCCCTTCCATATTGGAAAATATTTCCAGTCCCGTCAAAACATCTACTTCGTCCTCAGTAAGCATTTTCCGGCAGCCCATCCAGTCAGCCGTTTTAAACTCGGACGCATTCCCAAGCGGTTTGCCACCTCTATCATGATCTCAACATAAAGACCTGATAATTCCCCATCCTTATTGTAATAGGAATTTGGACAGAAATCATAATCTGTTGCGATCCGCAAAACCGGCGCTGATTCACTTGTAATACCAGCCTCTATTTCTACTGTAGGCTCTGGTGAAAAAAGCCCCATCTGCCCGGCTGTAAAAAGGATCGGAACAATAATTCCCAAAGTAACAAGAAAGATCAGCACCCGCTTCATCGCCTTATGTGCCCCACTTATCTTCATTTCTCACCCATGCTTTCTTTTCCATTTTCAGCTACGTATATCTAACTGATTTAATTATACTGTCCAGCAAATTTCTTGTCAATTCATTCCCCCAAACCGGAATAAGTGCCTGAAGGATCATCCGTTTACTGGTTCCATAACAGGTGGATAAGGTCAGTATCTTTCTTTCTCCTTTTTTGATAAGGTGTTCCATCTGTCTCATCTGTTACTTTTGCCAGGATAATGGGGCAGGTGATCCATTGCCCCTGATAAAAGATCTCTACATTGGGATGTTCCTTTAAAAATCCGGGATCCCTGTATTTTTTCAGATCACCAAACATAGAACCATCCTTCATGTTATGTCCATAAAAAATGGTATTGGCTGATACAAAAGGAATGTTCTGGCTGTCCGCAAAGATTGTTCCTCCTGACTGCTTTTCCCCGTTAAACCCATGATCTAAATAATATTTGTCATCTTTTCCCCAGACAGCTGGATAATCAATGGACGTTCCCGGAATACGGATCCAGCAATTATAATCCGGATTGATCTCTTTTAACTTTGCTTCCTCTATTGTTATTTCATCTATAGACGTACCAGAATGGTCCTGGGCATAAGAAGTTTCTGTTTTCTGTACCTCCCTGCGGATACTTTCGTATTTTTCGGCAGCCAGACGATACTTTCTTACTGTATTTCCGGTATAGACTATTCCGGCTGCAGCTCCTGTCAAAAAGAATTATCCCTAAGATCCGGCGCTTTTCCTGATCTTTAAACTTGCTTTATTTAACTTTCCCTTTTTCAGGATCCAGTAGGCGCCAATACCGACACAGCTGCCGGTTACCACTGCCAGAACCATTTTTCCTACAAACTTTGATCCTGTGACAGCTGGTTTTAATTCTACATCCTGTTCCCATTCTCTTTTCAGATCCGTATCCGGCATTTCTTCCCTGTCCCAATCTTTCTCTGCGATCAGCCCACTGTATACTGCCCTGCAGTCAAATACCTTTTTCTGCCCTGGCAACCAGTTTTCCATCTTCTCCTTTCTCGATCTGTGTCATCTCATAGTCCGAAGCGGGTAAACCCGCTTCGTCTAATATTTCTGCTTCTGTTATCTCATTCTGAAATTCCTTTTCCTGTTCTATCGTGATCTCCAGCCCATCTTCCCAGTGCTCATTAAAACAGCTGAACTGTTCTAAAGGCAGGATCCGCTTTGTTTTTCTTCCCGTTGTCCGGTCGCTTTACCTGGACCCAGGCAGTCTCCGGTACTGTATCCACTCCTTCCATCTTTTGTAAATGATCTCCTGGGATGCATAAAAGCTTTCATCATAGAGATTTGCATCCTGTTCCTGGGCCATTGCACTGAATGCAAACAGGCTCACTGCACCCATCACAAGTCCCAGAAACAAAACCATCTTTTTTTTTTTCGGCTGCTATCAGAAAACACCAGCCAGCCCCTGCCAGACACACATGTCACCAACAGGATCCATCCAATCTGACTGTTGTCTCCTGTCTTAACACTGCTGCCGGAATATTTTCCATTTAAGCCCTTAAAGTTCCCCATTTCTTCCTTTTACCTGGTAAAAGCCTGATCCTTCCTTTGTCTTTTCTGTATCTTTTCATTTTTGATCTCAAATGCACCTTTTACAGTCTGATCCTTTTCTACTGTAAAATGATACAGTTCCTGACTCAGTTCATAACCATCCGGTGCTTTTATCTCTTTGAAAATATAAGTTCCATTTGGCGGGCAAATGATCTTGAACATTCCATCTGGGCCACTTTCTGCTATCTTTGCCAATCGTCCTGTCTGGTCATAAATGCAAACACAGCTCCTGCAAGAGGTTCTCCCTTTTCATCTGTCTTTTTAAAGGAAATATACAGTTTCTTTGGCACTGTATGACTTCCGCCTCCGCCAGATGAACGGATCCGGCTGTTATAGAAAACAAACTCCTGCACTGTTTCTGCCTGGTCTAAGATCCGGATCTCCATTTCTTTGCCCTTCTCATATCCGGCCGGTGCTTCTATTTCCCTGATGATATAAGTTCCCATTCCAGACCGTTAAATACCTGACCATTTTCCTGGTCTGATATCCATTGGCTGATCACTTCCATGGTATCTTTGCATACCAGTTCCAGCTTTGCGCCGGAAAGAAGTTTTTTCTGAACTGGCTTCTCTTTTTCTACGGATATAATGGTGCCATAATTGCGCAGTGTAATCTCCGGTATTTCTGTCATTCCATCTGTAATGGTAAAATACACCGGTTCTTCTGATTTCGTAAATCCAGTCGGTGCTTTTCTTCCACCAGTCTGTAATCTCCGGCTGTAAGTCCTTTGATCAGATGGGGCTGCTTTCCTGTGATCCATGTTTCTACTACTACCCAGGTCTTCTCCTCTTTCATCTGATCTTTCGCCTGATATTTTTTCTGATCTTTCTTCTGACTTTCGCCCTGATCACCTCTTTCATCCGGTTCCAAATTACCTTTTCTTCCCTGTTCCAGTCTCAAACAGCACCTTCCAGATACTCTTCTGTATCCCTTAAAAGCTTTTTTCACCAGTGCACGGTTGCTGTCATTTACCGGGTCATAAAATAAGCTCTATCAAAGGTGTTTTTTCATCTTTATATTCAAACTGGAATTCCAGCGTTTTTTCAGAAAGCATATGTCCCGGCGCTGCTTTTGTTTCCTTTACCAGATAATCATAAGAACTGAATTTTCCTTCCTGATACAGGCAGCCAATAGGCTGGGAAGAAAACTGAGTTTTCCCCATTTCATCCGTTATTTGCTTTTTCACAGGATATGCCCAAGGTCTGGTTAAAAGAGTTCAAATTCTGCTCCCTCTAAACCTGATCTGCATCATCTGCATCATGTTTTGATCACCGTCAGCCTGCCTTCTGGTATTTCATCCTGCATCTCCTTTTTCTGGATCTCTGGTATCTTCTATTACAAATGGGATATCCACAGACTGTAAAATCCATAAGGTCATTTCTTCTCTAAAATATAAGAACCAACAGGAATGTATTCGATCAGATGTGGTTTCAGATCTCCCTTCCAAATCCTTCTGGCAGTTCCCCCATTTTCATTCTTCTTCTGTATACACTCCATCAGTTCCGGAAAACCATATGGCTTCCTCATCCCTGTAACGCCCTTCTTCCTCCGGAATATGCAAAAGCAGCGGCTTTTTCGCTGACGTGCCCTCTTCATCCACCGGATAGATTCCCCAGCTTTGCTCCTGCTACTTCTTTTCCTCCGGTAATCGTATTCTTGCTGACCACAAGACTCAAAGGTTCATCTTTCATAACCACCTGATGGATTTTTTCCAAATGACCGGTATCTGTGATCTCAAATAAAATTGGATCCGTGGCATAACCGAAGGCGTTTTTTTCTGCAAGAATGTAAGATCCCACAGAAGATATTCAAACCAAATACCGTTCCTTCTTCTGTAAAAAGCAATACCTGCTTTTAAGCGTACCTGGCACATTCTCCCCACCGATGATCGTATTTTGCAATGGGATTTAAGCCGGCAGCGTCTGCTTCTTCCCTGTAGCCCATATTTCCATCCATTCTTTTAAACCGGCCCGTTCAAAGTCTAACAACTTATTATCTTCTCCCATAAGATCCGCTAACGGCTTATCTTCTTCTCCTTCCGGCACCTGGTAAAGGACCAGTTTTGCCAGACTGTCTTCATAGAGAAGTTCTCCTGTCTTTCCATCCTCCTTGCGGATCTCTGCAGCTGTAAAATCATCTTCCATAGTAAAGACTGTACATGTTCTGTTTCCAAAATCTGATATTCTGCCGTTTTCTCTGCACATAGCCCTTGCAGATACGGGCACTCTGTTTCTTCTAATACATACTCCCCAACCGGAATATGATCGATCCAGTGAGGTTTTTTTGTTTCGATCCGGTTTCCTTCCTCATCTGTTTTCACATTGCCTTGATCGTCACAGGCATAACCTGACCCAGGAAGTGCATATTTCTTTCCAGGCAGATAAATTCCGTCTTCATCTGTTAATATCCTTCCCGCTTCATCTGTCGCAGCCTCATAAAACGTCATCACAGCCCCTTTGATCTCTTCCTGTGTACGGGTGTCTACCTTGGCGAAAAGCTGCCCTTTGTAAAGCATTAGAATGAAAATATTCCTGGGGTTCTATGTCTTTAAAAAAGATCCCCTGATAAGGTGCCTGCATAGCCCTGTTCAAACGGAACCTGTTCTTCCTGGAAGGATAGGCCCCAAAAGGCAGGCGCTTAATCTCATGAAGCCGCCTCTTCGCTCTGCTTCCCCCTTTGGAGTCTGTGCTGTTGTCACTGGTCCAGCGTTCCTCCTTTGTTGTGAAATGCCCCTGTTTATCGTAAACAGGCAGACCATTTTCATCATCTGCAGAACTTTTTTCCTTATAAACAGACTCCCATTCTTTGTCCTTATAGACCTGGACAGAATAAACCAGCTTCTTTTCTCCCGTTTCATCTGCAATGTAAGCCATGATCCGTTCATGATCATCGTATACAAAGGTTATTCCTGTTTTTACGTCTGCATAACAGATGAAGTTTCATTCATCTATACTTTGTATACAGACTTGTCCTCTGTCCTCCAGGCGCCCTTCTTCGTTTAACTGGTCCAGATCATAAAAATACAGATCTTCCGGCTGGTTTCCACCTTCTCATCCCTGCCATATAGCAAGCCCTCCGCAGGACCGGCATCTTTTCCTGTCTCCAGGATCTGCCGCCTGCTTCCCTGTTTCGAAGCAGTGATCTTTATGGTTTTACCCATCCTGAACTTCAGCTGTTACTCATTATAACTTCCGTCTCTTCTTTTCCATCCAGAGTCCCTGGTATAAAGCCAGTGTTTATCTTCTGGAGACCGTTACTAAAACGATCCCTTTTCCTGTAAATTCCCCTTCCGGTCATAAAGGAGTTTTACTCCTCTTCCATTGCTTTTTAGTTTTTTCTGCACCTTCTATGATCTCTTCTGAACAGAAATCCATTTTTTGTTACTTTCCCGGTCCATGTCCCCAGTTCCTGGTCAAAATGGATCTCTCTCTTACATCTCCTTTTCTTCTTCTCCTTTCTTCCATATACTGGTAAATGATTTCATCTCCTCTGTCATTTTACCCATATCTTCTTCCAGGCCGCCGCTTGTTTCTTCCTGGCCTAAAGCATCCGTTTTTAACAGGCCATTTTCATTTCCAACCAGGAATCGCCATCCTCTACTTTCCGGATCCGCATTACAGAAGGATAATTTTCCACCAGGGATCTGTATTTGACTGTTTCGTAAGCATTTTTATTTCCATCTCCGTTACCGGAATGGCATACTCGCCAGTTTGCAGCTGTTTTCCGTTCATATCCATCTGTTGTACCGTCTCTGTACGTTTTCCTTATAATAGGATACTTCGTTCCATAAACTCTTCCTTCAAAAGCAACCGGACGGCTTTTTACGTAACCTTCCGGTGCCTGTACTTCTACCAGGACATAGGCACCTGCCCCCTAAAGGTCTGGGCGTTTCAATGTATCCCACAGGAGTTTTTCCAGCTTTCCATGGATCAAGACTTCCCGCAGTGTAGTAAAGAACGGAATATCCTCTTTCTGTGCCTGTTTCATCCACCTGGCTGATCCGCTGGCTTTCATCATAAAGAGGACCCCATTCTGGTCTAACTTCACAGGAAGATCATCCTGTGAACCATTGTCCTGCCCCACTCCGGATAAAGGATCTCTTTTCCATCTGTATCCAGCACCTTATTTCCTTCTGCATCCTCTGCCGGTCCAAACAGCACCTGTCCGGTTCCGGTCAATTGTTTATCCTGTTTTCTGTGCATCCTGCTTTTGCAGCATAAATGCGGAATAAAGCCCCTCATGGATCAGATTTTCCCTGTTCGATCTTTCGATCCGCAGCCTTGAATTAAAATAGGTATTTTCAAAATCTTCCTGGGCAAATGCAATATAATTAAATCCGGCACCGCTTCCCCCAGGCTGTGTTGGTTTCTATATATTCCATATCCCGGGTTGATTCGGTCATATTCGGTGTCAGGGATGCTCCACGGTACCAGCATCGGCGCAAATTCTGCCCTCAATGGCAGTATTTTTCCCTTCATACCAGGAACCTGGTCACATATTTCCATCTGGCCATTTTCCCTGTTCACTTCCGTCATAGATCCACCATCTAAAAATTACATGATCCTCACTTTGTGAAATAGTTCCCCGTACTGTATTCCGGCAAAATATCTTTATCAAGCCCATATGATAAATGGCAAAGGAACCATCTATACCATCTGCCAGGATCTTTCGGTCCTCTTCATTAAAGCGGATCTTGTATTTGTGATCAGTTCATCCGGACTGTCACTACTGTGATAACGAAAATAGGCACTGCCGATCTCATCTAAACCGTTTCTTCCCCGGTATCCTCATTTCGTATGATCTCCGGCACAAAGGGCAGTGTGGATCTCCTTGGTTCCTCAATCTTATAATGCCTGTTTGCCAGTTCTTTTCCAGATCAGAAGGCATCTGCTCTTCGATCACATATTCACCATACGGGAGAGGAATGGAATACTCATAATAATCGTCTTTTCCATTTCTCTGGTTACACTGGATGGTCTTCCTGTTACCATCCCGTACCGCCATTTGCATCCCGTTCCCATTCAATAGACAGACGCTCTTTTAACCCTGTAAACTGATCCAGATAACGGGCTGCTTCTTTTCTCGCCTGGTCTAAAGCCTGTTTGTATGCCTGTCACTGTCATATATGGCTGGTCTTTTAAGATCTCTTCCTTATAGGATCTTATATCATAATGATCCAGGGCAACTGGGTCAGTACCTCTTTGGGATAAATACCGCCCTTCTTCTTTTCTGCGCCTTCCATTGCGTCAAAAATTTCCGGTAATTGCAGCTGCCATCCTCATTTCTTTCCATCAGCTGATGACCCCTGTTTTCTGCATCTTCCGGCGGCAGATAATAGTCTGTACCAGCTCCTTATAAGCTGGTGAACTGATATCTTCTGACAGGATCTTTCCCTCATCATCCACATAAATGTTTAAAAGATTTTGCTAGGTAGATCCTGAATGAAAACTGATCTAAAAGTTTCCGGCCTTCTGCAGATCCATTTTTACGGAATAAGCCTAAAAAAGGTAGTGACTGGATCATTATGCACAGAACCGTAGGTATTTACATTTTCATAAGAAGACTGGGAAATGTGTTTGGTAATGCGTACCGGCTGCCGGATCGCCCGTTCCAAAACCTGAACCGGTTCTTTTTTCTGTTCCACCATCCTGAACTGTCTGGTTCTGACCAGGATATGCCAGATGAACATATTTTACAAAACTTCCAGGATCTGTTTCTTCCTGTTCTGCTTCTACATCCACAGCTGCTCCCATGGATACCAGATACTGATTATAAGGAACCTCTTTTCCATTTATAGAAATGGTGGTTTGTCCGGTCACTGCACGGAACGTTTCTTCTGCCTCTTCTTTTCCACGGACCAGTCTGTTTCATTTTCCACCAAAATATGATACTCTCTTTTTTCAGGATCCCAGAAAGCCTCTACCGGCTCCTCTTTTCGTAGTCACATACGTGGTTTCCGTTCTTCAAAAAATGGGGACCTGTTCCATTTCCTGGATCGGTACTCCGTTTGGATCTAAAAAGAACCTCTCCTTCTTCATACCGTTCATAAACAGGCTCATAAATTAATTTAAGCTCATCTTCCACATATTCCCATTTTTCTTTTTATGTAAGCGGTATGACTGCTTAAACGGAATTTTCCTTTGGGAATGCAGATCCAGTAATGACCATTTTCCCTTTCTTTTTCACATAAAGCTGTCCGTCTGCCCGGTCATAAACTGCAGATCCTGCTTCTGTATTTCCAGAATAGTCATAAAAAGTTTTGCCTGCCACTGTCCCTCTTCTTCCTTTATCTCAGAAACGGCGGGCCATATTATAAAAAACTGTGTTCTGTATACCAGTCAAGGATCTGTTCTACGGCCGTTCCATTCATAGAATCCAGATTTATAGAAACCCATGGTGCCCCTTCCCCGTCAGCTTCTTTATAGCCTAACTGCATAAGCATTGCCTGTGCCTGTTCCATCACATAATCAGGATCCAGGTCTTCATCCCATTTAGACAGATCTTCCGGTTTTGCTTCTCCTTTTATATAAGGGGCTGTCCGAAATGATAGGCACAGTCTCAGATGCAGGTACTTTTTTCGTCTTCCCCCGCATCTGCTTTTAAAACAGGATTGCCATTAAGATCCTGTTTTAATTCTCCGCCTTTTGCCTTTTCATATACAGGATTTCCCAAATGATCCATTTTGGGAATTTTTTCCATTCCTGTGATCTGTTTTAAATTTTCCTCTGCTCCTGTGAACTTAAACGGTAAAACTTTGTATTTTCCGGATAACCGGAAACTGTGATCTCATACCCTTTTTTCTGTTCCAAATGCTTCTACTGTAAAATCATTCCAGGAACCGTCTGCTTCCATACTGTTATGCTCAGACAGACCTGCGCTTACCTGTACCTGCCCTGCCTTTCGCACTACATTTTCTTCTCCTGACCCCGGTCTGTCTCCACCAGGTTCTTTCCTGTTACAGACAGTTCATATCCCTCTGACCGGCTTAGTTCTTTCACATATAATAACTTCCCATCAGCAGCGGTCTTCCGATCCAGGAATTTCCATTTTCTTCCTTTCTGTCCGGATAGGTATAGCTTCCAAATCCATGATCAGAAGAATTAATGGTACTGCCATTATATAAGGTTTCCGGCCCCAGGAAATTTTCCGGTGCCTCAATGGTCCCATCTTCTTTACTACTGTATGCGGGACCTCCGTGTATGCAAAAATGAGGCATTACCATCCTGATCTGTTGCTGCCACGGCTGTCAGATCATCTTTCTGGTAGATCACACCGATCTTCCATCCGGATGTACAATGTCTGCGGCTGCAAAAGGCCATATAGCACCTTCTAAAGTTCCGTCTCCCTGGGTCCGGCCATAGCTTTCTTCCTGGTCCTTTTCATAAAGATGCAGATCCTGTTTATTTATATAGATCCTTCCTTCTGTGCGGTGGTCCCAGACTTTAAAACAGTAAAGGGAATTCGATGGATCACCAAAACAGGAAACATCCATCTCTCCCAGATCATCATCCTGAAAATCAGGAAGAAATGCTGTTATCCCTCAAAATCATCATCGTCTTCTGAGGAAAAAAAGATTGCTTTTACAGAATTCCATACATTTTCCCGTAAAGACTCCCATAAAGAAATCGGTTCCAGGGAAATTTCTTCTGTATAAATATATTGTTCTGTCGTTTCCAGATCCTTCTTTTGCGTTCGATGCAGTGGCAGCAGCTACAACTGCGTTATCTTCTGCTGCATCACTTGCGGTTGCTTTGCTTTCTGTTGCCGTATTTGCTGTTGTCCTGCTTATCTTTGCATTACTTTCCGTTGCCCGGTCATCCCAGATCTCATCCTCGTCATCTTCCTCTTCTTCATAAATATCTTCGGTCAGCTTCACTTCATGGATCGTTCTAAGTTCCTCTGCTGATCTTTCTTCCTGCGCTCCGGTTTCATAAGCATATCCGTTTTCTTTTTCTTTTTTTTGTGGAGCGGGATGAAACCTTTGCAGCTGCGTATTTTCCCCAGATACACCTCTGATTGCGGATCTTCTTCCTGTACCTTCCTTTCCTGCTGTATTTCTGTGCTCAAGGCAGAAGCCACTGTTATTTTCTCGATTTCAAAATCTTCCCTGTGTGTCCTGTGGACCATATAGCCAGTTCTGGCCTTTTTCTCTGTTAATGTATAGCCATACCCAGGGCAATAAAATTTTCTATAGGTTTCATCCTGGTCCTCTAACATGGCTTCCATTAGCTGTACTCTGTTCATGGTCCTCTTCATCCTCATTGGATACATGGAAATCGCTTTGGAAGCTTCACACAGTTCCTGTTCCTCAAGCCACTGCTCCCTGAGACGTCATTTTCTTTCTTCTTCACAGTTACATTCTTCCTCTTCCCTTTGCCGTCTTCTCCATCACCGCCATCTCCTTCGTGATCACATTCGATCCATTCCGGCGCCGGATGGCCCATACAGTAGGTTTTGCTGTAATTGTAATTGCGGATATCTTTATGAAAAAGCCTTTCCTTCTTCGTCGGTGGTGATCGTCACACAGCCATTCTTCTTCCGGTTCCGGGACAGTTACTGTAAACCTGACCTGTCGTTCCGTCCGCTCCCCTTCTTCATAGCCATGTTCATTGATCTAGGAATGGTCAAAACTTTCCCATACCTGAAAATCCGCCGCTCCTGCAAGAGGCTGTCCTGTTTCTGCACAATATTTTTCCAGATCTATTTTGTAATCTGCCTCAAAAACTTCCCTGTGGCGGAACCGTTCTAAAGGCTGCATCTGACCGCCCTGACACTCCTCCTGTTTCAAACCATACTTCTGCCTGGGGACGCTGTATATCCACAGCCCATCTGCATCTGATAAGACTCTCCCCGGATAAAAGATATAGGCATAATACCGGTCATCCTGCCTTCCACGTTTCCCTGCGCTGGATCCGTCCGGAAGGTTCTTCTCCTGTATAAAGAAATGTGATCTCATTTTCCCCTGGTCCCTGTGTAAAACTCCAGTTTTTATCCGGGAACTGCCAGTTTGCGTTTTAAGCTGGGGACAGGAACTAAGATCTAAGGTCAGCTCATAATGACCGTCTTTTAAGATCATATTTTCCTTTACGGCCATTCCAGGCAGGAAGACTGCTTCCGCTATTCGACTCATATTCTTCCAGGCCCTTTTCCACTACCGACCTCATTTCATGAAACAGGGAGAGAACCCTTCCGTCTCTTATAGCCCATTCCAGTTTTTTCATGGTCTCTTCCTGGATATCCCAGTCCTGCTCAAAACCTGCCAGACAGCCCCAGAAATAAGTCTGCACCATGGCATACCGGGTCTTATCATAATAATTTCCTGAAACCATCCACTCATAAGCCAGTGTCATAGGCAGATACCGATCAAAACTTCCTATGACCGGTACGGAGGTTTCCGGTGACGCACTGTACCTCTCCCAGGATGCCTGGGTGTGATTGGGAAGTTTCTTTCCCGGCTGCAGGCAAAATGCCGGTACATGTCCTTCCACCGGATTTACATAATAACAGGTGATCGACCTGTGGCTGTGCCCGAAAATGTTGATCTGCCGGTTCTGAAAAGCATCTCCTCTTATGATCATCTGTACCGGCGGTTCACCTGCAGAGGCAGAAAACGGGATTCCTGTAAAAATAAGGACGCCTGCCAGTAAGCCAGCCATCATTCGTTTCCATATTTTCGTATTCAATTGTTTTCCCCCTTTGGAATGTGTTTTGATGTGTTTGATCTGATTTGTCCTGATGTGATGTGTTTTAGATTTGATGTTTGATCTTTTCCATGATCTGAATTTTAGAAATGTTGCAAAATCCCCTGATATTTTTAATCAAAACTTTCCCCCCTTTTTTCATTTTTCACTTTTTACAATTTTTTGTGAAACTGCGGTCTGAAACGACCAAAAATAAATAGAATAAACAGATCTGACAGGGAGATCTCCCCGCCGATGGTACTAGGATAACATAAAGAAAAAAGTCAGTCAATGAGACCTGCCCTTTTCATAGCACTTTGAGATCATATTTTTTTTGCCGGTCCCAAACTCCTCTGCTGCCGCTGATTTCATCTGTAGATCACAGGCTTTTTTTTTCCCTTCGACAGGTATCCCCCTTGGGAACCAGCACTTCTTTTTTATCCACGGATCAGCAGTACCACCAGAAGCTTGGGGCGATCAATGCCTGAAACAGGTATCTCCATTTAGACATTTTCACCACACATTTAAGGATGCTGTCCATAGAGATGAAATTTTACGAAGATGCTGGCTAAAAAAGATGAAACTTTCAAAGCTGATCCTCCTGATAATCATTAAAAGTACGGCGCACATCTGCATTTTCATCAATCATCTGAAATTTTGCCGATATCCATGGAAGCAGCGTTCCCTGAATGGAAATAGACAACAATACAATACAAAATACCAGATTAAAAAGATTATATCCAAGATGGACCTGGCGCAGGACTACATAGATAGCAAATACAATGGAGGCAACGCCACGCAGCCCGGCCCATGATACCAGACCGATCTGCCCGATTGATGCCCGAAACCAGCTAAAAGCGCTGCCACAGACACCGGACGGCCAACAAAAGTAAGGAAGATCATGATCACCAGAGAGGGAAGTATCACCTGAGGCAGCTCACTGGGAGTTACCAAAAGTCCCAACAGGAAAAAGATCATCATCTGGGCCACACCTGTGAGTACATCAAAAAACAGCACCATATCCCGTTTATGGGGGAGATAGGAATTTCCAACAGGATACCGCACAGATACACACTTAAATATCCGTTGCCACCGATCATGGAAGGAATTGTATAGGCCAGTATGGCCGCTGCAAATACCAGTATGGTTTTCCCTGGGCAATATCAAAATCCACCTTTATTTAAAATAAACGCTGTGACTTTTCCAAAAACACACCACAGCCAATGCCGAAAAGGACCTGAAAAACCAGCATGGAACCTACATTTACAGACTGTCCTGTGAGGACTGCTGTAAGGATCACCGTCAGCATATAAGAAACAGGGTCATTGGAACCAGACTCCATTTCCAGTAAAGAGGCTGTATTTTCCTTTCAGATTCAGATTTTTGACCTGAGGATATTAAATACAGAAGCCGCATCTGTAGAACCGATCACAGATGCCACTAAAAAACTTTCAAGCAGAGGAAGTTTTAACGCCAGATGAATAAACAGTCCTGTGATCCCGGCTGTAAATAAAACACCGGCTGTTGAAAGCAGAACAGCCCTGGGGATCACCGGCCCCTCTTTAATATTCGTTCCGAAACCACCATAAAACATGATGAAAATAAGACTGACGGAACAGATCAGTTCACTGAACTGATACTCATCAAAGGATATTTTAAAAAATACCATCTACCCCAAAGCACATTCCCAGAAGGATAAATGCAAGTAATGACGGAACTCCCAGTTTATCGATCAGCCGTCCTGACAGAATACAGATCACAATGACGATCCCTGTAAGCAGTAAGATCTGGTTCATGGTCCACCTCTTTCCGTTTCCCAGACTCACTTTTCCCACACCTGCATACGTCCCTGTCTTCTGACGTGACCGTTCTTGCCTGGGTAGATTATATTTTGACCCTGGTATCATGATAATATGAAAGGTATTATAATGGTATAAAACCGCTCCCGTCAAAGGTTTTCCCTGTCATTTCCTGCATTTTAACAGCTTCTTTATGCTGCCTTATTGCGAAAACCCGCCCATTTTCCAAATAATTTCTGCAGCTGGTCTATGTATCCGGCCTTTTCTACTGCTTCTGCCGTCACAACCGGAAGTTCTCCCAGCTTTTCCCCGTCCATATAATAAGCGATCATGCCGGCACGTTCCCCCTGGCTAAGGGTGCTTCCATCTGCTCTGCCAGTTCCAGTTTTTTCTCGATCTTTCCCAGATCTTCCCCCTCTGTGCTCAACCAGGTAAAGGTTCCCTCTGCCTCCAGCAGTACGTTTTCTTTCACTCCTCCTGCAACTTTCATCTCAGGAAGAGGCATTTTTCTTTGTCCTCATAAAGCCTGCATCTGGCATAACCATAGCTTAAAAGATTTCTGGCATCAGAAAAACGTGCTTTATAATCCGGCGCTGCCATGATCACGGCGATCAGGCGGATCCCGTCTTTTTGTGCAGTAGCGGAAAGACAGTATTTTGCCCTGGAGGTGGAACCTGTTTTTAAACCGGTTACCTGGAAATCTGCTGCCATTTTCAGAAGCTTATTTGTATTTGCAAGGCCAAATTCCTTGGTTCCCCTGCTTCGTCACATGAGTGATATTTTCCATCCAGATGGTGGAATAATTATGGATCTCAGGATAGCAGTTGATCAGTTCCCTGGTCATAAGGGCAATGTCCCTGGCTGTGGTCAGATGATCCGGATCTTCTGTCAGGCCACAGCAGTCCGAAAAATGGGTATTGGTCATTCCCAGCCCCTCTGCCCGTTTGTTCATTTCTTCTACAAAAAGCCTCTTCTGTCCCAGAAATATATTCTGCCATAGCAACAGAAGCATCATTTCCGGAAGCGATCACAATGCATTTGATCAGTGTTTCTACGGTCTGTACTTCTCCTTCTTCTAAAAACACCTGGGAACCGCCCATGGACTTTGCGTATGCACTGGTGGTCACCTGGTCCGTCATCTGGATCTTGCCTGCTTTTAAAGCATCAAAGATCAGAAGCAGTGTCATTACCTTGGTCACGCTGGCAGGACTGCGCTTTTCGTCTGCATCTTTCTCAAACAACAGCTTTCCTGTGGATGCTTCCATTAAAACAGCGGAAGGTGCCTGTATGGAAACTGCCTGCGCCTGCCCTGAAACAACCGCTGATACCGGAATATCCGGCTCCATCCCATATACTGCCATCCCAGTCATACTGCACCACAGAACCTGAAGCAGCAGAAACATACATATCCATCTTCTTTTTTTCATATCTTCCCTTTTACAGATCTTCTGCAATTTATTTCTTTAACATAAATATGAAAAAAGAAGCACCTGTATAACCTGACGGTTTCTAAATAAAAGAGAACTGAAGCCCTGGATGATCTCTCACCGTTTCGGCCGCAGTTCTCATTTTTTATGAAACAGGATCCTGTTTCAATTTTATTCTGTTTTAGACTTCCTTTAATGCCTGGCGGATCGCTTCAGCCATTTCCTCATATTCTGCATCTGTAAGAATGGTCTTGCCGCTGTTCATCTCAGATGTACTGCCCCATTCTTCTCCACCTTTGTATTTTGGAACAATGTGGAAATGTAAATGATGTCCGGTATCACCGTATGCACCATAGTTTACCTTATCAGGGTTAAATACTTTGTGGATGGCTCTGGCAACTTTTGCAACATCTGCAAAATAGTCATTTCTCTCTTCATCAGTCAGTTCGATCAGTTCGCTGACATGTTTCTTGTGAGCTAAGATCACTCTTCCTCTCTTGCTCTGCTCTTTGAATACATACAGCTTACCTGTCTTCATCTCACAGCAAGGATAACCAAACTTAGCTAACAGTTCTCCTTCCACACAATATGCGCAATTTGGATCTTTAACCATTTCTCCCATTTTTGAGACCTCACATTCTGTTGAATTTTACTTCATTTCTTAGAATACCACGGAGATGTTAAAAAATCAACAAAAGGACTATATGTTATATCCAACAGGCGTATTTTATGCTATACTGTATAGACTTAAAGGAATTTCAACAATACCACAAGCAATATGATTATCAGAAATATGACCAGGAGATTTTATGAGTAATTTAAATTTTAGAAAGAGACGGAACCGCCGGGGATTTTTCTTCCATTTGTCCCGCCACCTTCCTACTTTTATAGTTCTTTTGTGATCGCCCTTGTTCTCGGGGGCGGTATTTTTGCCTTTTCACGCTTTGTTTTAAAAAAGCAGCCTGGAGACCGTCCGGTTTTTGCCACTGCTTCTGAAGCTACGAAAAGCAACGGGACCCCGTCTGCATCAGCAGAAGCTGATTCCGACGATCCCATTGGGCAATTGATCGATCAGGCAGACCGTCTGGCAAAAGGTTATGACTACGACAAAGCAATGGAACTTCTGTCCCAGGATCCTTCCATTCAGTCCGATCCACGGATCAGCGAAGCCCTTGCTTCCTTCCAGTCCCAAAAGGACTCTCTGGTAGCTGCAGATGTAAAAAATGTGACCCATGTATTTTTCCACTCTCTGATCATGGACACTTCCAAAGCATTTGACGGTGACTCCCGTATGGAAGGATATAATTCCGTTATGACTACCAAGGATGAGTTCTTAAAAATATTAGATGCCCTTTACAATGACGGCTACGTTTTAGTGCGCATCCACGATATTGCCTACGAAACAACAGATGAAAACGGAAATCCTGCTTTCACCTGGGGAACGATCATGCTGCCGGAAGGCAAAAAAGCCCATTGTTATGTCCCAGGATGACGTATGCTACTATCCATATATGGATGGAGACGGATTTGCAAGCAAGATCGTAGTCGGCGAGGACGGACGGCCTTCCTGTGAAATGAAAATGGATGACGGCAGCATTTCCACAGGTTCTTATGACCTGATCCCTTTTAAACGACTTTATTGATGAGCACCCGGATTTCTCCTACAAAGGAGCCAAGGCTATTATCGCACTTACCGGTTATGAAGGGATCTTTGGATACCGCACTGCTTCTTCCTACAGCGAAACCCCAGATTATGAAAGCGAGAAAGAGCAGGCTGCCAGGGTAGCCCAGTGTTACGGGATGACGGCTGGGAACTGGCAAGTCACAGCTGGGGACACCTGTGGATGGGCGTTTCCGACGATCCGGAAAATCCATACAAAATCAGTGATGAGCGTTTCTACACAGATACGGATAAACGGAAAAATGAGGTGGAGTCCCTTATCGGACCTACAGATATTTACATTTATCCAAATGGAAATGACATTGCAGACTGGCACCCTTATACAGAGGAAAATTACCGTTACCAGTACCTTGCTTCCAAAGGTTTCCGCTACTTCTGTAATGTAGATGCCAGCAAGCCTGCATGGATCCAGATGGGACATGATTACCTGCGTATGGCAAGAAGAAACTTAGACGGATACCGCCTGTACGAAGATATGATCCAGGAAGATCCTGCTAAAAAAGCGCTTAAGCGACCTGTTTGACTCTTCCCAGATCTTTGATCCTTCCCGTCCTACTCCTGTTACATGGAATTACGGACATACACAAAATGAAACACCTGCACCAGAACCAGAACAGTAAAACCGTATATTTTTCCATTTTCTGCGTAAAAAGCAAGAACGTTTCTTTTCGGAGCCTTTTATGAAACCCAAACTGCAGGTTTGCAGGGTCAGCTTTTCCTACCATAGTAAACACAGGGAAACGCTGGCCCTTTCTGATATTTCTTTTAACGTAGATACCGGAGAATTTATAGCCATTGTAGGTCCTTCCGGCTGCGGAAAATCCACTCTTTATCTCTCTTATGCGGACTGAACATGCCGGAAGCAGGCGCCATTTTTCTGGATGGGGAACTTTTGGAAAAAAAATCCCAAAAATGCCACCGGGATCGGCTGTATGTTCCAGAAAGACCAGCTTTTGAATGGCGGGATATTCTTTCTAATGTCTCACTTGGACTGGAGATCCAGAAAAATTGAATACTGAAACAAAACAGGAACTTTCTGACCTGCTCTCTGACTATGGACTTGCCGGTTTTGAACACGCAAAGCCCTCTGCCCTTTCCGGAGGTATGCGTCAGAGAGCCGCTCTCATACGTACACTGGCACTAAAACCGGACCTGCTCTTACTGGATGAGCCTTTTTCTGCTCTTGATCATCAGAACAGGCTTACTGTATGCGATGATATCAGCTCTATTTTAAGGAAAAATGGAAAAACACTGCTATTTTAGTGACCCACGACCTGTCAGAAGCCATCAGTTTTGCTGACCGTATTATCGTCCTCACTCCCAGACCCGGCCGTATCCGCACAGTCCTTTCTGTTTCTTTTCCTGATGACTGTAACAGCCCCCTTTAAAACGGCGCAACTGCCCGGAATTTTCCCATTACTTTTAATACTTTTTGGAAGGAGCTGATAAAGATGACCAGACAGCAGGAATATGAAGCCCGCCTCCTTTTGCAGACCCGCCAGATCCGGATCTGCCGTATAATGATTCTTGATCCTGTTTTTTGTCCCTCTGGGAGCTGACTGCCTCTCTTTAGGCCTGATCAACCGCTTTATCTTCAGTTCCCCTTCCCAGATCCTTTTCTGTCTGTGGAACATGCTTCTTGATAAGAGCCTTTTTTCTCCATACAGGGGTAACCTTAACAGAAACCCTTTTAAGCTTTCTTTTATGTACCCTTATCAGCCTTTTAACTGCCCTTTTTCTCTGGTCCAGTCCTTTTGCAGCCCAGATTTTGAACCGTTTCTGGTACTTTTAAACAGTCTTCCAAAATCGG
>VOFH01003307.1_pt1 | contig 67470 bp, 70 predicted proteins | sample 5384091 | NCBI WGS metagenome assembly VOFH01 (sample SAMN12384727, study PRJNA508395) | human gut metagenome | isolation source: healthy gut G | host: Homo sapiens | reverse complement strand
TTAAACGTGCCTCCACTGATGCTCAGTCTTCCTACATAATTTTTCCCTTCTTCCGTATTGCCGTAATTTCACCTTTCCCATGCCCAGCAGGGAAACATTGCTGCCGAACGTTCCCCCTGTAACGGTCAGGTTGATGTCGCCCAGAATGGTAGAGGCATCCACATAGCCGCGAGCGGACCCGGCTGAAACAGTCCCGGTAAAGGCCCTCCATTAATGGTGAAATTGACGTCTCCAGTATGCTGGAAACCTTCCAAGCCTAAAGCGAAAGAGATAATTTCAGAAGGAGCGCCATTGTCCAGCCCGTCCACTCTCCCCATTGATGGTAGCGGTGAGAGTACCTGTTGTAGCAAACCTGACTCCGGCACCTCCTGCATTTCCATCCCCAAGCAAAGTCATTCCCGTCAGAGAACCTGCGTTTTCATCTACATTCAGGGTAACATCGGCCGTTACCGTACGCAGAGAGTTGGCCCAAAACATGAAATGAAATCCTGAAGTCAGGGAAGTATCCGCACCTATATTGATGGTGAATTTGTTGTCTCCATTGAGCGTAGTTTCTGCAGCATCCCCCACAATGTTCCACAACTGGACGCTGGCATATGTTCCTCCCTCCAGAGTCAGCGTGCGATCATATCCCCCTTCATAAGTACCGGCTGCCGTGATGTCCGTCATATAAATGGTACCCGGAGAATCAGTCTGCTCCGAAGAAGAACCGCCTGGATTAGTGATCGTATATTGTTCATTACCAAATGTTATCGTCGTTTCTCCGTTATCATCCAGGGTATAGGCAGACCATGCAGGAGAAATGAAGCAGGCAAGGAGAGCGGATAAAAGAGACAGGGGCAGATGGTCGCATAATACAGAACCTATTGATAATTAATAATTATAAAATATATTACCTAATACTATTACCGGATTAGAAATCCGTGCAATAATTACGCAATAATGTTAGATAGAATATAAAATATTAAGAATGATATTGTTCAAAAATAATTATCTTATGACCTAATATGTTTTGCATTTTCTATATCCACCCTTTCTGATTTTGCTAAAAGCCTTGGCCTCAAAAATTGTCATTGACTCCGGATTTCTAATCCGTAACTTTTTCCAGCTTTATCCTCATGATGACGTGCTGGTTTCTGAAAAAGAATTTTCTTTTCTTGCATCTCCGCGAGAGTATCTGTATAAGCCTCCACGTCCCTGCCGCAAGGCGAGACAATCCAAGGTCATGGAGCGGTAGCTCAGTTCGGTTAGAGCGCCAGCCTGTCACGCTGGAGGTCGCGGGTTCGAGCCCCGTCCGCTTCGCCACCTTGCCTTGCAGAAACAACCGCCTCCGGGCGGTTTTTTTGTGCCTTCTCCGGAGCTTTCCCAAAGTACCGCACCCCCGGACAAATGTTTCCGCTCCGGATTCAGGCATGCGGAAAGCCTCCTGCCAATCCGGCATATTTTACGGGAATCATGTTTTACTGGAAATGGCGCTTGGGCTTGCTAGAATGCCTCCCAGCAATACAAATCATGAGCACACTTTCGGACCGCCTCTTTGAGGAAATCCTTCAAGCCCGCCAACGGGTTTATGCCGTAGGCGAACCTACTCCCCTCCAGAAATTGAATCTGCCGGCCATTCATGCCCCGGTATATGCCAAACGGGAGGACCTGGGGCCAATCCGCGCCTACAAATGGCGCGGAGCATACAATTGCATGGCGGCCCTGAGCCAGGAAGCCAGGGACAAGGGAATCGTGGCGGCATCCGCGGGCAACCATGCACAGGGGGTAGCCCTGGCGGCAAGCGTGCTGAATTGCCGCGCCACCATTTTCATGCCGCGCTCCACCCCGGAAGTGAAGCAAACGGAAGTGCGCCGCCACGGCGGCAGCCATGTGGAAATCATCCTTCACGGCGACTGCTATGACGAGACCGCGGACGCGGCCCACGAATACGCGGAAACGCACGGGAGCACCTTTGTCCACCCCTATGACGACCTGGTCACGATGGGCGGACAGGGAACGCTGGCGGATGAAGTAGTGATGAGCGGGGAAGGCCCCTTTGACCGCGCCTACGTGGCCATCGGCGGCGGCGGCCTGGCCGCATCCGTGGCCTGCTGGCTGAAGAAGTTCTGGCCGGATATCAAGGTGGTGGGCGTGGAGGGGGTGGACCAGGCTTCCATGAAGACTTCCATGGAACAGGGGCACCGCGTGAATCTGGATTACGTGGACGTGTTCTGCGACGGCACCGCCGTACATATTCCCGGGGAATATACCTATCCATTGTGCCGGGATTTGATCGACGAGTTCGTCACCGTTACCAACAATGAAGTCTGCCAGGCCATCCGGGCCATGTGGGAATCTTCCCGCGTTGTTCCGGAACCGTCCGGAGCCATGAGCCTGGCAGGGTTCATGAAACAATGGAACGAGGGACAGGTCAGGCCGGACGAAAAGAGCTTTGTCGTCATTTCCGGAGCCAACATGGATTTCACCCAGCTCACCCAGATCGCCCGCCAGGCGGGAATCGGCAACCATGAGACGCGCTACCTGCGCATCTCCATGGCCTCCAAACGCGGCCAGGTGCTCAAGTACCTGCGCCACATGCCCCCGGCCACCACGCTGGTGGACGTGCAGTACGGCAAGACGGAGGGAGACACGCAGTACCCCGTGTTCGGAATCGCCGCTTCCGACGAAGATCTGGACACCATCCGCACCACCCTGAAAAAGAAGGGCATCGAGTTCGAAGACATCAGCGAAGACGACGACGTGCGCTTCCGCATGATCCATTATCAGGCGGAGTTGTGCGAACACCCCCTGTTCGTCCATATCGAGTTTCCCGAACGCGCCGGAGCCTTCCTGGATTTCATGGAACGCATCGCTGATCTCGCATCCCTGTGCTACTTTAATTACACTTACACGGGGGAACGCGTAGGCCGCGCGCTGGTAGGCATGGAATTCGAATCCGCAGAAGACCGGGAAACCATCCGGAAGCGCATGGCCGGATTCACCCGGAACATCATCCGCTCCATCCGGGAAATTTCTCCGGAAGCCTTCCACCGGATCATGGGAAAGGGGGCCCTGAGCATCGGCAGCCAAAAACGGGAAACCGGCGACTAGGAACTGTTCATCCGGCCCGATTCCCTGCCACTTACTATTTATTCCCTTCCATGCTTCCCCCCATCATTCTGGCTTCCCAGTCCCCGCGGCGGAAAGACCTGCTGACGGCGGCAGGGGTAGATTTTTCCACCGTCGTCCGGGACACGGACGAGTTGAAGGACGCCTCCATGCCGCCACAGGATTTGTGCCTGTATAATGCCCAAGCCAAAGCGTCGGCCGTATTCCGGGAATATCCCCAGGCTACCGTCATCGGCGCGGATACCCTCGTTTTTCTGGACGGCATTCCCCTGGGCAAGCCCCGCGACGCGGAAGACGCCCGCGCCATGCTGCGGATGCTTTCCGGACGCACGCATCATGTGTGCACGGCAGTCTCCATCCAGTCTCCGCTGGGCAGGAAGGACATCGCCGTCCTGACGGAAGTCACCTTCCGGGAATTGTCTGACGGAGACATCCGCCGCTACATGGAACTGGTTCATGTGATGGACAAGGCAGGAGCCTATGCCTTTCAGGAACATGGAGGCATGATCATCGCCTCCACGCGCGGAGATACGGACAACGTGATCGGCCTGCCGGTGGCGGACGTGATGCATTGCCTGCGTTCCTGGGGATATTGACCGGAACGGATGCCCGGAAACATTCCATCGGAAGCACAACGGCCTCTCCCGTCCACTCGGAACGGAAATCACGCATCCAATTTTCCGTTCCGCGGGAAGATGGCTTTCATCCCGGAACCGGAAGATTACCGTCTTTCCCGATGAAACGGCCTTACGGAAACATAACGGAAGAATTCCGTACTTCCCGACTTCCCTGCCTCTCCTGATCCCGTTCCCCGGCTTTCGCCTCTTTTCCCGCTCATTCTTCGCAGGAAGGTTCCGCCAGGAACTGGTTTACCTTGTTGTAAAACGCCACGGGCAGAACAGCTTCCACCAGGGCTCCTTCCTCCACATATTCCGTGGAAATCACCATGCCCTCGCTGTGCATGGCTGCGGCCAGGTCACTCCTCGTGTAGGGAATCAGGAACCGGGCGCGCCGGACGCGGCTTTCCAGCATTTCCACGCAGGCGCGCAGCAGGTCTTCCGTCCCCTGCCCTTCCCGCACGGACATGCACACCAGGCTTCCGTTGAAATGGGGAGCCAGGCGCTCCGTCAACGCGGCCCGCTCCTCCTCCGGCACCAGGTCCAGCTTGTTCAGAACCACGATCATGGGCTTGTCCCCCGCGCCCAGTTCCCCGAGCACTTCCAGCGTGGTTTCATAATGGCGCACGGCTTCCGGGTCGGAGGCGTCCACCACCTGCACCAGAAAATCCGCCAGAACGGCTTCTTCCAACGTTGACTTGAACGCCTCCACCAGCCGGTGGGGCAGGTTGCGGATGAAGCCGACCGTATCCGTCAGCAGCAAAGGCTGTCCATTGGGCAGTTCTATCTTCCTCGTCGTGGTATCCAGCGTGGCGAAGAGCATGTCCCTGGCCATGACTTCCGAGCCGGACACCAGGGAAAGCAGGGACGACTTGCCCGCGTTGGTGTACCCCACGATCGCGGCCGTGGCCACGGCCTGCCGCTCGCGCTCCTTGCGCTGCGTGGCGCGCTGCCGGGTAACCATGACCAGTTCCTTCTGGATGGCTTCAATTCTGGCCCGGGCCAGGCGGCGGTCCACTTCAATCTGTTTCTCCCCCTCGCCCCTGGCGGCGCCTCCGCCGCCCTTCCCGCCTCCGGAACCGCCGCCCTGGCGGTCCAGGTGGCTCCACATGCGGGCCATGCGCGGCAGGGAGTACTGCATGCGGGCCAGTTCCACCTGGAGCGTAGCTTCACGCGTACGGGCGCGCTTGGCAAAAATGTCCAGAATGACTTCTTCGCGGTCGATCACACATTCGTCAATCAACCGTTCCCATTCCCCTCTGCTGGGACGGCGCCAGCATGTTGTCAAATACCACGCAGTCCGCCCCGCAATCCACGGCAAGCTGCTTCACCTCCTGGGCCTTCCCCGTGCCGCACAGGAATTTGGCGTGCATGTCCCGGGACTTGACAAGGTGCTTGCCCACTATGCCGATGCCAAGGTTGGAGACAAGGTCTTCCAGCTCGTCCAGCATGGCCTGCTTTTCCTCGGCCTCGGAAGGATCAAAATAGATGGAAACGAGCATGGCCCGTTCCACCATTTCCGGCTTTTCGCGGATTTCAAACATAGGGGCCTGTTAACGGAATTGCTTGCTGGGAAGTAGGCTTGTAATCCTTCAGCGCAGATTCCGGATACTGGTTGCAATTACAGCCGCAGGAAGAAAGGAAGCCGGCCACGCAGGCCAGCGTCAGAAAACCGATCAGTCTCATGCAGCTATGAGAACCCGTACGGAGCTCCGGAATCAAGCAAATTCTACTGCATAAACGGCCTGATCAACGACGGATGCGATCACTTTTCCAGACGTTTTTCCCAAACCGGCTCTATCCCGCATCATTGTTTCCTTCGGGCTTTTCCTCCGCGTCCAGCGCGGCCATCCACAGATTCCATTGTTCGATGAAGGCCCGGTCCATCTGGAGCAGGGCATTTTCCTGCTGGGTGAGGGAGATGGTCTGCGTGAGACTCCCGAAAATAAGAAGGGGCTTGGAGTATGTATCCGCCACAGGAGTAAATTCCGCAGGCTTTTTCTGCCGGCATTCCCGTGCCAGCGCATGCAGCGAATTGAATGCCAGGTCATCCCAGCTGACTTTATAGGCATCGCTGCCTTCCCTGCTTTCCAATGGTTCCACCGTGAGCAAATGCCCCTCCATGCCCGTCACGCGGACCTTGTCCCCGTTTTTCAGGACGAGCGGCTTCCACGGCTTCTTTTCCACCAGTTCGGGCAGAATCTTCTCTAGACGGGAGAACAGCGGCTTCATCCGGTCCGTCATTTCCCGCCGGGCGGCCAACTTGTTTTTCACGATGGGGGAAGAAACCACCGCCTCCGCATTGCGATAAGCAGTGGAAACCTGTTCATAATCCCCCGTTTTTTCCATGATGCCGGCCGCTTCACGGCAAATGTCGTCATAGCTGCGGGCCTGCGCGGCGCGCAGGGCTTCCTGCCGGGCGGCCTCTTCCTGCGCCTTTTTCCGCTCTTCCTTTTCCTTGAGTTCGGCCAGCCGGACGGCTTCCGCTGCCTCCCAGTCCCTGGCCTTCTGGTACTGCATCCGGAGATGGTCCAGAATTCCTTCCAGAGCGGCATAGGACGGAGGCAGGGAGGGAATCTCCCCCGTCATCATCTGTTCACGGAGAAAGTCTGCGGCGGACCGTTTGGCCTCCACTTCCGCAACCGATTTTTCCGGCATGTCCTTCACCTGTATCAGGCGTTCATACTGCACGGTATATTCCTTCAGGTTGCTGAGCCACGCGGAGGCCAGCTCCCGTACGCTCCGGTCCCTGTCGTCGGCGGTTTCTCCGGCAATAAGATCGCGGAACGCTCCGTATTCAGGCCACATTCCGCCGAGGTACCAGCATTTGAGCGCCATTCCCGCATAATAATGCACGGCCAGGTCGGAATTGCTCCGCAGGCCGGGCATTCTGGAATTCCAGTCCTTGGCGCCCAGGTACATGACCAGGTTGCTGACGTCCCGGGAGCGTTCCAGCTCCACAGGGTCCTTGCAGTCCCGCACCTTTTTGCCCAGCTCTTCCAGCCGCACGACTCCTTCTGGAAACTGTCCCCGCGCCCACATGCACAAAACCTGGTTCACTCCCGCCCAGACGGCGGTGGAAAGCGGGCAGTCCGGTTGGTCCGCCAGATCTCCGAACATGGCCGCCGCCTTCACCAGATCCCCACGGTTCACGGATTTCTGAGCCTCGTTGAACAAATTGCCGAAGCGGATGCTCCGCTCCAGCCTGGATTCCACGGCAGCGGCATCCTCCGCGGTCGTTCCCGTTCCCACGGTGGGGGGCTGGACCGGAGGAACAGCGGCGGAAGCGGCATTTGCGGCTTTGCGCCAGGAGATGACGCCCCACGTCCCCAGAGCCAGAACCGCCAAGGAAGCAAGGGACAGAATAAACACCAGACGGTGCTTCCTGCGCCGGGCGCGCCGGGCATCAGAGGCACGCCGTTCCGCCCAGGTCAGGCCGGTCTCCTGCATGCCCCGGGCATATTCCTCCTGGGCCTGTTCCACGGTAGCCATCAGCTCCGGATAGGATGAGAAGCGGTCCTCCTTGTTAAAGGCCATCAATTTGTCCACGATGAAACAGGTCAGCGGGGAAATGTCGTTCACCACCTGGTCCAGCGGGGGAAGGTTTTTCTTGCTTTCCAACAGGATGTCCGACGACTGGGAGGCATCCACCCGGGGCGGGGCGCCTACCAGCATATGGTACATGGTAGCCCCCAGAGCGTACATGTCCGTGCGGAAATCTTCCTCCCCGCGCAACAGGGTTTCCGGAGCAGCATAATAGGGAGTTACCCATATTTCCCGTTCCATGTCGGACTCGCTGTGCAACAGGGACAGGCCGAAATCCACGATCTTGGCTTCTCCGTCCGGAGCCTGGAGAACATTGGCGGGCTTGATGTCCCGGTGCATGAGGCCCGCATTCCAGGCGGCGTCCAGGCCGCGCACGATGTCCAGGGCTATGGACAGCACCTTGTCTTCCGGCACGCGTTCCTCCGCCGTAATCAGGGAGTCCAGGCCATTGCCCTCCACCAATTCCATGGCAATGTAAAACAGTCCCTGGTCATGCCCCACGGCATAAATCTGCACCAGGTTTTCATGGGATACCCTGGCCATGATCTGGGCCTCCCTTTCAAATCGTTCGCTGCGGACGGCATCCCCCGCATACGTTTCATTCAATACCTTCAGGGCCACTTCACGCCCCAGCACGGAATCTTCCGCACGGAAGACCACGCTCATGCCGCCCTTCCCCAGCTTCCCGGTGATCCGGTAAGGCCCCATGCGCGTCTTGACACGGGTCATGGCTCCGCAATTCGGACAAACGGCATTCGCGTAAGGAGGCAGCAGGGAAATGTCCATGGCCTGCCCGCACTCCGGACAATTGATGATGTTGTCTTGCTGGGAACTCATGAATGCACAGCCGTCTGCGGAAGAAAGAATGGAAAAACGGAGGCGTCCTCTCCACGTTCTTTTTTGTTTTTTGGACAGCCGGAAAAACCGGCCGGGGGACGCATGCTCCGTATATGGCAAGGAGGGACCCTGTCCGGGTCCCTCCTATAAATTCCATCCGTTTGTCAGGAAATAGCCGGCAGAGAGGCCGCCGCTACGGCCTGGCCGTGGCGCTTGGTCTTTTCATCCGGCACGCGCAGCTGGATCTTCAACTGCGGGAATTCGGTGCGCAGCACTTCTTCAGCTTTGTCAATGATGATCTGGCCGCCGTCCCCGGAAGCCACACGGCCCAGGAAGAGCAGGTTGCGGATATCGTAAAACCTGGCGTAGTGCGCGATGGCATAGCCGAAGTGCACGCCGATGGTTTCATAAATCTTGCGGGCGCGTTCGTCGCCTTCGGCCATGGCGGCCTGCACCTTCTTGAGCTGTTCCGGGAAGGGCATGCCTTCAAACTGGAACCCGGCGCGGGGGGCCAGACGAGCCACGGCCTGCTGGGAGAAGTAGAGGGCGCCCACGCCCATGTCCTTGGACCATTCGTCCACGCCGCCTTCCTCGGAATAATCCACGGGGGCGAAGGCGAGTTCGTTCAGCCAGGGCTTGATGTGGCCTTCCGGGTCCACGTAGCCGGCGGCCTCGGAAGTGCCCATGGCGACGCCGAGCACGGCGTTGTCGTTCATGCCCATGGCTCCGGCGAGGGCGGTCACTTCACCGTCGTTCACCACTTCAAAGGGGATGTTGTTCCATTTTTCCTTCTGCAGGGTGCGGAACACCTTGCCCAGAGTCTTTTCAATATCCTCCTGGCTCACGCCGCGGAAGAGGGAGGAGGTGCGCACCTCGCTGTTGATGATGACGCCGGCGGAGGAGCCGCCGATGGCGTCCACGCGCGGAAGATGGGCGGCGGCGCGTTCCAGGGAGTCCTGGATGCCCTCAATGTGGTACTGCGGGTCCTTCTGGAAATACGGGTCCCACACGACTTCTTCGGAGAAAACCACTTCCCCGTTGACCACGGCGGCGCACTTGCGGTCGGAGCCGCCCAGGTCAAAGCCGATGCGGTAGCCGTCCAGATTGCGGCCCAGCGTCATGGAGCCGGAATATTCCTCAGGCAGTTCCTCCACGGATACCTTCTTCACCTCAATCGGGGAGCCGTAAATCTTCTTGCCGATGAAGTCCCAGTCAAACTCACGGATGCCGCCCTTGCAGTAGCGGGAGGCCAGCATGTCCGCAATGGCGTCATCACCGGCAACAAGGATGATGTTGCCGCCCTTCTGCCACAGCAGGAATTTCACGATGCGTTCCACATAGGTTTCATTCAGGGCAACGTTTTCTCCGGTATGGGGGAGAAGCTTGCCGGACCAGCGGAAGCAGGTCCCGTCATTGCGGGTCAGGGCGATATCCACTTGATGGGAGGCAGGATCGGCAGCAGCTTTGGCTTCAAATGCTTGATTCCAAAGAACGGCCGGCACAAAGCCGGGGTCCAGCACGGGCGTGATTTTGGGTTGAATATTCATGGCGATAATCCGTTGCGAACGTAGCATACCCGCTTTTCCTTGAAAAGTATTCATTCCCTTCCGAATGATTTTTTTTCAGGAACGCGGCGCGATAGCTCACTTTCTTCTGGCAAATCGCCATATTTCCACTAAAGAAGCATGTACCTTTCCCCGGACAGCGCCGCGTTGCCGGGAACGGCGCGTCATTCCAAGCTCATCTGTCCCATGAATGAATTAACGGACCAGCTCATCACCCTGTTTTCGGCCACCTTGATCGCCATCATGCTTATCGCCGTAGCAGCGGGCGTGTGCCGCCAGTCCCAGGCTCACGGCATAAAGCGTCCGCTGAAATGGAATATTCCCGTCGATCATCTGGACGGACTGGACATGGCAATGTGCGGCATCGTGGTCCTGTACTTCAGCATGGGCGCCCTGATGGCCGCGGCCACGCCTCCCGGCGCTTCCGCCCCGCCCACCACCACAAACATGGAGCTGGACAGCTACAAGGTATTCAACGGCACCTGCCTGAACCTCATTCTGGCCTTCGTCCTGCTGGTGCGCATGTTCCACAGCGGCAGAATGGAGGCCCTGGGACTGAAGAAGCATTCCCTGAAAATCCTGCTTTACGCGCCCGTCTGCGGCTACCTGCTGGTTCTCGCGCTCCATTTCCTTCTGGCCCAGATGGGGCTGTTCGAATGGATTGAGCGGGTGACCCACGCCCCGGCGGAACAATCCATCGTCTCCGTGCTCCGGCATTCCGACAACATCCCCCTCATTGCCGTCATCTGCTTCAGCGCCGCCATTGCCGCGCCCATCGTGGAGGAACTCATTTTCCGGGGCTACCTGTACCCCATCATGAAAAAATACACGGGAGCGTGGTTCGCCCTGATCAGCAGTTCCCTTCTCTTCGGCATCATCCACGTAAGCCTGGTTCCCCTGATTCCCCTGGCCTTGTTCGGGGCCATCCTGGTGCTGCTGTACGAATACACCGAATCCATCTGGACGCCCATCATCGCCCACTGCATTTTCAACACCGCCACCCTGGTCAACATCCTCTACCCCGGCCTGCTGCTGCCTTATGGCTCATGATCCCGCCATCCGCCAGGTGGGGGAAGACGCGCTCATACGCCGCCTTCTTCCCCTGATGACCGTCAACGACGGGCTGATCACCGGACCCGGAGACGACTGCGCCGTAGCCAGAGGCGCCAGGGGAGCGGACCTGCTCCTGAAGACCGACTGCGTGACGGGCATGCGGCGCCTGGCGGAACAATTCGGCATCAGCCTGGCGGGAGGGGAAAGCTCCGGCCTGCCGTCCGACGGGCTGATCATCAGCGTGGCCCTGACCGGGGAAGTCCCGGAAGGGAAGGCCGTCCTGCGCAGCACCGCCCATGCGGGCGACCTGATTGCCGTCACGGGCGTGCTGGGCGGCAGCTTCCCCACGGCACACCACCTTACGTTCACGCCCAGAGTCAGGGAAGGCGGCATTCTGGCCGCCTCCGGACTGGTCACGGCCATGATGGACCTTTCCGACGGGCTCGGCGCCGACCTGCCGCGCCTGGCCGCCGCCTCCGGGCTGGGATTCCGAGTACAGGAAGAACTGCTGCCGGTCCGGCAGGGATTCACGGCTGCCCAGGCCGTTGCGGACGGAGAGGATTACGAACTGTTGATGACCTTCCCCCCCCGCCGCCGTGAAGAAATCCTGCGCCTGGCCTCCGAATGTTTCCCGGAAACGCCCCTCACCGTCATCGGTGAGATGACGCCGGAACCTTCCTCATCCCTTCCCGGAGGATACAGGCATTTCCAATAACCGGCGGCTCCGGAAAAAGGAGGCCGGAAAAAGCCGAAGAAAGGGCCTGAAAAGAGTTATTCCGCCGGCTGCCCGCTTTCCTGCTCCTGCTGGATGTAGGGCAGAAGCTGTTCATACGTGGCCTTGCCCAGGTAGCGCTTGATGGCACGTTCCGGAGTCTTGAAAATATCCACCAGAATGAGGCAGTCCAGCACATCGCCGAAAATCTTGCTCTTCCGTTCAGTTTGAATACTGAACGGCACGAAATTCCTTGCCGTCTTCCTCCACGTCCGCCACCAGCTGGGACAATCCCTGCGCATCCGTCAGGCCGATGGGCAAAATGCAGGATTCCGACCTCTTCAGGTCCGCCTTGCGCGGCGGATTGTAGGCCTTGACCTCCCGGCTCAGTTCCGGCTCCATTTCATGCGCTTTCAGGTAGGAAACGATCAGGGCGCGGGAAAGATTGGAATAGTCGCGGGAAATGCTCACCGTCCCGAACAAATAGCGGTAATGGTGATTGCGGGCCATGAACTGGCCGATGCCCTCCCAGATGAAGCCGAGAGCCAGCGGCCTTTTCTGGTATTCCGGCACAATAAAGGCGCGGCCCATCTCCAGGGAGCGGTCCAGGACTTTGAGAGCCGCCGGGGAGAATGAGAAATATTCTCCGTTGTACAGCCCCTTCACCCCGTAGCGGGCAATGATTTTATCCGTCTCTCCCATGCGGTAGGCGCCCGCAATCTTCTTCTGGACGCGGTCCCAGAGGAACAGGTGCTTGTAATGGTTATCGTACGTGTCCAGGTCGCACGCCTTGCCGGACCCTTCCCCCACCTGGCGGAACGTGTATTCCCTCAGGCGGCCTATTTCAATCAGGATTTTGGGAATCTGGAGGGCATCCGCCACGTACACGTCCCAGTCCCCGTTCTCCTGCCGCGCGTGCAGGCACTCCGCAGGAAGGGCGTCGATTTCCGCCTGTATGTCGTTGGGGGGCACGGGAGGAATCAGGGAAGCCATCTTCGCCTTCTTGTCCTTCCTGTGCACATGGGGGCGGCGGCTCTTTTCATAACCCTTGCCCAGCAGATAGGTGCGCAGGCGCAAATGGGAAACCAGCGCCTCGTCGGAATCATACTGCCCCAGCTGGCTGAAGGAAATGGGCTTGCCCACCACGATGCGGTGCGTGCGGCGGCCGTCCCGGCCCACTTCACGCGGCAGGAACGCGACGCGCGCCTTGCGGTTGATCAGAGAAATCCCCTGGAAAAGCAGGCTGTTGCGCCCCGGGAAATACACCGGAACCACAGTAGCCTTCGTCAGCCGGATAATGGCGGCAATATTGGAGTTCCACGGATCGTCCGTCACCCGCTTGTGGATCAGGGAAAAACTGGAAGCCGTTCCGGCGGGGAAAATGCCCAGCACGCCGCCCTTGCGCAGCCACGCAATCATCTTCCGCATTCCGGACAGGTTCTTGCGTTTGGCGTTCTCATCCTCGTACACGTCCACCTTGATCAGCCAGGGTTCCAGTTCCTGGCACAGGGAAAGCTGTTCATTGGCAAGAATGCGCACATCCTCCCGGACGCGGGTCAGCAATTCCCCCGAACATGATGCCGTCCGACAGGCCGTGGGGATGGTTGGCGACGACAACCACGGGCCCCTTTTTGGGAATGTTTTCCAGGTCGCCGGGCCTCAGCTGCAACTTGAGGTTCAAATGCCTGGCAGCCAGCTGGAAGAAGTTTTCCGGGGATCCGGACTCCTTGTCGCGGACGATCTTGTCGTACGCCCTGTTCAAACGTTCCAGACCCAGCAACTTTTCAGCGGACGCCGCCACCAGGGAAGGGAGACGCGTATTTTCGTCCAAAATGTCTTTGATATCCACCATCTTCGGGTGCTTGAGCCGGCCCATGCCCTGCTGTATAACGGATTTACGGGAAAAAGTGAAACTCTTTTTCCCATGCCGTCCGGAACGCAGTCTTGATTTCCGCGGGGGCGGCAGCTACAATCCGTACAGCTTCCGCCCCCATTTCCAACACAAAAAACACTCATGCACCCAGCCATTGCCATTGACGGTCCCGCTGCTTCCGGTAAATCCACCGTCGCCAAACTCATTGCGGACCGCCTCGGCTACACCTTCATCAACACGGGGGCCATGTACCGGGCCGTCACCTGGTACATGCTGGAACAGGGGATAGACCCGGCGGACACGGACGCCGTGCTGGCCGCCCTGCCCTCCGTTCCCCTCTCCTTCGGCAAGGACGGAAGCCGCTCCATCGTCCTCTGCAACGGCTCCCCCCTGACAGAGGAACTCACCCGGCAGGAGGTCAACGACCACGTATCCACCATCGCCGCCATTCCGGAAGTCCGCTCCCTGCTGGTGAACCGCCAGAGGGATTACAATCGCCAGGAGCCCGTGGTCATGGAAGGCCGGGACATAGGCACCGTGGTCTTCCCAGACACGCCGTTCAAGTACTTCGTCACCGCCTCGGAAGAAGTCCGCGCCGCGCGCCGCGCCGCGGAAGGGCTGACGGACTCCATCGCGGAACGGGACCGCAAGGACTCCTCCCGCGCCACCGCGCCGCTGGCGCAGGCGCAGGACGCCCTGCTGGTGGACACGTCCGACATGAGCATTGACCAGGTCGTCAACTTCATTACAGACAACATCCAACAAAAACTCTCCGCCAGATGAACTCCTTCTACTGGGTTTTCTACACGCTGTTCAAAAGCATCTCCAAGGCCTTCTTCTCCTGGAAGGTCGTCAACAGGGAGAAGCTCATTGAGGACGGCCCCGTGCTGATCGTCAGCAACCACCAGAGCTTTCTGGACCCGCCCATGCTGGGCATCTCCTATGAGGAAGGCATCTATTTCTTTGCCCGCAAAACCCTGTTCAAAGGCATCTTCAAATGGGCGCTCCCCCTGTGCCAGGCCATTCCCATCGACCAGGAAAACCCGGACGCCGCCAGCCTCAAGCACGTCATCCGCCTGCTGAAATCCGGCAAGCGCGTCCTCGTGTTTCCGGAGGGCTCCCGGACGCCGGACGGGGAAATCCACGACGGCATGGGCGGCATCGGCCTCATCCTGAGCAAAACGAAAGTCCCCGTGCAGCCCCTGCGCATCAGCGGAGCCTTTGAGTCCTTCCCCATCGGCTCCTCATTCCCCAGAATCCACCCCGTCACCGTGACGGTGGGAGACCCCGTTCCCTTCACCCCGGCGGAACTCAATGCCAAGGGCAAGGCGGCATACCAGCATTTGACGGACAAAATGATGGATGCCATCCGGGCCCTTCCCACGGAATAATCCCTTCCCCGGACTCCCGCCGGCCATGCTCTCCAGGCTGAAACTGATAGACTTCCGCTGCTACGGCAGCTTTTCCTGGCAAATACCCCAGCAGGGAGCCGTTATTCTGGGAAACAATGCCCAGGGAAAAACCAGCCTGCTGGAGGCGGTCTGCTTCCTGTTGCGCCTGCAATCCCCGCGTACGGCGCGCCCCGGTCCCCTAGCGGCCCACGGCAGGCAGTCCTTCGGCATCCGGGGGGAACTGCCGGGACAAATCCGGCGCATCCTGTGGGCTCCGGATGCCCCGGACCTCCAGGTGAACGGGGAACCGCGCAGGGACCAGCGCAGCTACCTGGCGGACAGCTATCCCGTCGTCTGGATGGGCAACGACGACCTCTCCCTGGTACGGGCCGGAGCCGATGCGCGGCGGAAATACATGGACTTTCTGGGCACCCAGTGGCACCCCGGCTACCGGACGGCCCTGTTCAGCTACAGAAGGGCGCTGAAAACGCGCAACCATCTGCTCAAGCACAAAAGCCGGGACAGGCTCCAGATAGACGCCTATACGCGGCAGCTCGCCCTGTACGGCACGGAATTGAGAAGCCTGCGCGCCAGCCTTCTGGAACTTCTCCTGCCCCACATCATCATGGCGTACCGCCGCATCGGCGGCAGGGAGGAACAGGTAGGGGCGGCCTACCGGGCGGCGGAGGAAGGAGACCTGTACGAACGGATGTGCGCCGGGCTGGACCGGGACATCCGGTATGGCCAGACCCAGAACGGCCCGCACCGGGACGACCTGGAAATCACGCTCAACGGCAGAAGCGCCGCCCAATTCGCCTCGGAAGGGCAGCAGCGGACCATAGCCATTTCCCTGAAGCTGGCGCAGTCATCCCTGCTTACGGAAGAAACGGGACACACGCCCATCCACCTCATTGACGACGTCTTCGGAGAACTGGACCCTACGCGCCGGATTGCCTTCCTCCAGGCCCTGCCCGCAGACGCGCAGAGCCTCATCACCACCACGCACCTGGACTGGCTGCACAACACGCCCTGCCCTCTTCCGGCCTTCCAGCTGGAAAACTCCACCCTCAGGCCCGTTCAGAGCTGAATTTCCCCGACGGTACCACACCCGAAATGGCAGGCGGAAAACCGCGCCAACGGCGCTATTCCTCTACCCAGGCATTCAGTATCTCCACAATGTACATCTTGTGGAAATCTCCCGCCGCATACCATTCCGAGGCAATGGCCTTGTCCAGAAAGCATTCCGGTTTCAGGGCCTCCGCATACAGCTTGCGGCATTCCAGCACCAGCCTGGCTTCCCCAAAGCTCACGTTGCCGTTCTCCGTAACATACGGCGTCAGGCCGGAAGCGGCTACCTTGTCCGTATCCCGGCCGCTCGTGGTTCCACAAACGCTCAGCGCCTTATGATATTCATGGCTGAAAAAGGACAGGGTGAACTCCTCCCCCTTCTCGATAAAACCGAACGTGTACCTCTGCGGGCGGATCACGACGAATGCTACGGGCCTCTTCCACATGAAACCCAGGCCGCCCCAGCTTGCCGTCATCATGTTGAAATGTTCCGGCGTCCCTGCGGTCACCAGCATCCAGTCGTGCCCGATCAACTGCACGGCATTATCCCGAATTTCCTTTGGATCAATCTTTTTCATGGTGTTCATCATTATCTGTGCCGCTTCCATCCTACACCCCGGCATTCATATGTCAAAGCCGCGCCGCGGCCTGAATGACGCGGAGCGCCCCCTCCCTCCAAATCCCGGAAATGAGCCTGTTTGGAATTGCTTTTCCCGTGGAGCGGCCCTAGCATTTTCCCAATGAATTACGCTGCGCTGGAAGACAAGCTGGGCTACCGCTTTAAAAATCCCGACCTGCTCAGGCAGGCACTGACCCACCCCAGCACGGACAGCAGGCCGGAAACGCGCCTCACGTACGAACGCCTGGAATTCCTGGGAGACGCCATTCTGCAACTGGCCGTCACGCAATATCTTTACCTTCACCTTCCCCAGGCTCCGGAGGGGGTGCTGACCCAGCTGCGGGCCCGCACCGTCAGCCGCGCCAATCTGGGCAAATACGGATTCATCCTGGAACTGGACAAATACATCACCCTGGGCAAGGGAGAGGAAAAAGCCGGCGGCAGAAACAAAAACTCCATCATCGCCAACACCTTTGAATCCGTCTTCGGCGCCATGTCCCTGGATTCCGATTATGAAACGGCCAGGGCCATCGCTTTGCGCGTTCTGCACGACGCCCTGAACTCCGCCGCCAGCCATCCCAAGGAAATCAACCCGAAAGGGGAGCTCCAGGCCATCCTTCAGGACATCCTGCCGGAAACACCCTCTTATGAAACGGAGGAAAAGGGAGCCAGGGACTCCGCGGACCGTTTTGAATCACGCGTATTCTGGCACGGCCATGCGGTCGGCGCCGGCCGTGGCTCCAGCAAAAGAAAGGCGGAAGTAGCGGCCGCAGCGGATGCCCTGACGCGCCGGGAATGGCTCCGCATCACCTTGTAAACGCCGGCGGAACAAGTGGCTATTTTGTCACTCTTAAGCCTTGGACAGCCCTATGGCTGGTTTGATAGACAGAAGCCGTCTCCGTGAGGAAGAACTCCCCGGAAGACCTTCTCACAGACACACCAACCATAGAACAAAAATGAAAACCTATACCCTCCCCGTCATCGGCATCATGACCCTCGGAGCCGCCGCCTTTGCCAACACGACGCCGTCCAAGGCCTCCACCGGGGACGTCCTGCTGGCCCGCGACAGCTTCTCCACCTGCCAGTGGCTCGGCGACCGCTTCAAATGGTTCAATGCCGAACGGGACCACAAGAATCCCTACATTCAGGAATTCAACGTCTCCCTGCGCATGCAGTACGGCATGGACTGGATCGACCCGAACGGCGAAGGCCGCGTGATGGGTGAAAAGGAAGGCAACGGACGCCGCTTCAACGATGAATGGCGCCGCTTCCGTGCCGGATTCAACATGAAGTTCCTGAAAAACTTCAAGTTCAACAACGTCTGGAACATCGGCGGCATGGACGGCCTCGAAAGCTATAATGCGTCTGAAAACCGCTGGGACACTTCCGACCTGACCTATTCCCTCTATGAATTGAACCTGGAATACAAGGGCGGCCCCATCACCTACGCCATCGGCAAAATCAAGCCGCGCATCACCGGTGAATACCGCACCTCCTCCTCCGCCATCCCTCACCATCGAACGTTCCATGCTGGTCAACCAGCTCCGTTCGGAAACCAACTACGGTTTCCAGATGAATAATTCCGACAAGAACGACAAGATCGGCTGGGCGGCAGGCATCTGGTTGAACGGCAACGGCGGCACCGGGACGGGCAGCTTCAACAACCGCATTGAACCCGCCTTCAACTCCCAGGACAACTGCTTCGTTACCGGCACCCTGAGCTACGACACTTCCAACGACGTGTTCCTCAAGAAAAGCCGCCTGTGGCTGGACTATGCCCACAACTTCACCAAATGGGGCGACGACGCCCAGAACAAGGCATACGACACCCTGCACGACTACAGCTTCAAGACCAAGTACCAGGGCACGGGCGCCAAGGACGTGGTGGCCCTGACCTGGGAAGGCTCCCAGGGCAACTTCTCCCTGATGACGGAAGTCATGGCCGGGTTCAACGTCATCGGCATGAAAGCCGGCGCTGAAAACGTCTTCGGCGTGACCATCATGCCCTCCTACAAATTCACGCCGAACTGGGAAGGCGTGGTCCGCTACCAAATGGCGGCAGGCAGCAACGCCGTGAAGTGGGAAAAGCGCTACACGCAGAACTCCACCTATTCCGGCACTTCCGACTGCATGCAGGCCCTCTATCTGGGCGTCAACTACTACATCTTCGAATGCAATCCGAACATGGCCAAGATCATGGCGGGCATCGAATACGCCCATTCCAACGGTACGGACGCCAGCAAGAAGAAGGGCTTCACCGGCTGGAGCTACAACATCGCGTTCCGCACCAACTTCTAAATGCCGGCAAATACATTAAGGTCCATTCAGGGAAGCCGTTCCGCACCTTCATGCGGGGCGGCTTCCGTCTTGCCCGGAAAAACGGAACCTGTATTCTCCGGCATGAAAAACATGCTCCGGAACCACGCAGAAGGAGTGCGCCTACAAGCGGATATCCGGCAGAGGCTCCGATTTCAGGGCCATCAATTTGGGCTGCGCCGTGTATTCGCGGCCCTTCTTTACCAGGCCGCCGGAACTGACCAGGTTCTGGAGCTTTTCATAAATTCTCAGCCTCAGGATTTCCTCGCCGCCCAGGGACATGTGCTTCTCCTTCATCACGACAACGGTACGCTGAAAGATTTCATTGAATTCCAGCATGCCGGCCTCATGAAGAATGACAATAAGCTCGTCAGTCACCAAATCGGGTGCTTTGCGCGAGGAACGTGATCTTCTATCCTCAAGCATGATGTTAGAACACTATCATGACACATTTCGAGGGTCAAGTCGATAAGTCCGGCGCGGTTTTCCGGCACCCGGTGCAAGAAAAGAGGGGGCCCGGCTGCCAAAACTCCACATGTCCCGGCCCATCCGCCACAGAACCGTTCCGGAGCCGGGGACGGCTCAGGGCAGGCGCGGCGCGTTCACTCCGCCCACCAGCAGAACGATTTCCCCCTTGGGCGGCCGTTCGGCAAATTCCGCCGCCAAACGGGAAGCGGAGCCGCGATGGTAGGTTTCAAAAGTCTTGGTCAGTTCCCTCGCCACGCAGACGGGCACGTCCGGATCAATTTCCGCCAGCGTCTGCACGGTCTTGACGATGCGGTGGGGGGATTCGTAGAAGATGCTCGTATGGCTTGCTTCAACAGCGCTTTGGAGCATGGCCCCCTTTCTCCCGGATTTGACGGGCAGAAAACCGCCAAAGAAGAAAGCGTCCGTAGGCAGTCCGGACCCCACCAGAGCCGTCACCACGGCGGAGGGCCCCGGCAGAACGGTGAAGCTCACTCCTTTTTCCTTGAGAGTCTGGATGAGGCGGTAGCCCGGATCGCTCACACCCGGCATGCCCGCGTCACTGATGACGGCAAAGCTCTCTCCGCCCGCGGCGCGGGAAGCGATTTCCGCGGCGCGCGGCTGCTCGTTGTGGTCGTGCATGCTCAGGAGCGGCTTCCGTATTTCGTAATGGCTCAGCAGAAGGCCGGAATGGCGCGTGTCCTCGCAGGCGATGACGTCCACCTTGCGCAGCACGTCCAGGGCGCGCAGGGTGACATCGGCCCGGTTGCCGATGGGAACCGGAACAAAGTAAACGCTGTATTCTATTTCCGCCATGTGAAGGATGCTCCCGGAGTAATGCGGAACATTAGCCGTTGGTCAGCATTTCCGCGATGGAAGTTGCCACCAGGCGCGCCGCGTAGGAAAGGGCATTGGTCCGCGCCGTCTGGATGTTGCCCACGTCAAAGAATTGGCTGACTTCCTCCGCCGATCCTTCGTACAGGACTTTCCCCGTCCTGCCGTCCAACACGCGGTATTTGACGGACAGGCGCAAGCCGAGTTCCGAGCTTTTATACGTGTCTTCCCGGGAGGAACGGAGCTGGTCGAAAGAGATGGAGTAAACCTCCCCCTGCACCCGGATGTCCGCATTTCCGCGGGAACTCAGCCGGTAGGTTCCGTCCCTCTGCAACTCATCCGCCAGCGCTCCGGTCACCAGCGTGGCGGCGCGGGGTTCCAGGGAGTTGTTGGCAAACAGGTCCACCTTGACGGTTTGCGCAAATTCCAGTTTGGGCGGCTTGGTGCCCCCCAGCTGGTAACCGCAGGACCCGGCCAGAAGGCAGAGAACGGGCAGCAGGAGTTTCAGGACGGTCCGGATACGGTTCATGATGGAGGGAGGGATTCTGTTACCTGACGGTCACACCCAGTTGCTTCAGGCGCGCCTTCGCCTTGGCGGCGGCGGCGGGATTGGCTCCCCCCTTGGAAGCTACTTCCTGGTAGCAGAAGATGGCCGCGTTCGTGTCTTTCATCTTGGTCAGGTAGTATTCCGCCACTTCCAGCTGCTGGGCTATCAGTTCCCTCTTCATGGCGGCCAGGTCCGCGCGGGCGGCTCCGGCCTTCGCGGTGTTCGGGTAGCGCTGCAGGTAGTCTTCATACGCTTCCTGCGCGCGGGCCACGTTGACGTGGTTGCGGTCGCCGTCGGCAGCCGCCTGGCGGTACAGGGTGGCAATCTGGAGCTGGGCCGTGGGGGCCAGCGGAGAATCCGGATGGTTGTCCACCAGATTCTGGTAGGCTTCAATGGCTTCCTTCATGCGGCCGCGCGTTGCCAGATAATTGCCCAGCACGTTCATGGCCTGCGGGGCGGAAGGCGCATACGGAGCGTTGTCCCGCACGTGGTTCAGCCATTCCGTCACGTTTCTGGGGTCCATCCGTACGTCGAACATCCACAGAACGCGGTTGGTCAGCGCGCCGCTGGCCGCGCCGAAGGCCATTTCCTTCTGCCGTTCCATGGCCTTGGCATACAGGGGGCTGTCCGGGTGGCGGTCTATCAGCTTCTGGTACTGGTCGAACGCTTCGGCAGGGTCCTTCCTGGCCTCGTACAGTTCCGCCATTCTGAATCTGGCCTGAGGGGCTTCCCGCGAAAGGGGATGCTTTTCCACCACGCGCTTGTACTTCTTGATGGCTCCGGAAAGGTCGTTTTTCTCCTCCTTCCCCCTGGCTTCCTGCATCAGGGAGATGGCTTTCTGGTCCACCATGCGGACGGTTCCGGGGGGCGGGGGCGCTTCCGAAGAACACTGGCACAGCACGAAGGTTCCGGCCACGGCGGCCATGATGACAAGCGGCTTTTTCACATTCATGACTTTACAGGAGGCAACGAGACCGCGTCAACCCGGTGAACGCAGATTGACGCGCAAAAGAAGAATCAATGGCCCTTGCCGTACACGGCTTCGGCGTCAAAAACCACGCCGCCGTCCGCTTCCCGCAGGGTAACGGGCTGCCCCTGGGGCTGGGCTTTCAGTTCGTCGCCAAACGGGACGGAACGGTAAAAACAGGAGTGGTGCCCGGTATGGCAGGCTCCGGCGCCGCACTGGTCCACCAGCACGATCAGGGCGTCCTGGTCGCAGTCAATCAATATTTGCTTCACTTTCTGCACGTGCCCGCTGGTCGCCCCCTTGTGCCAGATTTCCTGGCGGCTGCGGGAATAATAAACGGCTTCCCCCAGTTCCATGGTCATGCGCAGGGATTCCGCATTCATGTAGGCCAGCATCAGGGGTTCATGGGTCACATGGTCCATGGCCAGGGCCGGAATCAGGCCATTCTGGTCAAATTTGGGGGCGAATTCCACGCCTTTTTCCACATTCACCTTGCCGCGGTCGGCAAAGACAATCCTGGATGCGATGTCATTTTGTTCCATAACCGGCCCCCTTAGTACATGAAATATTCGGCATATACCAATCTTTTCTGTTGCTCTGACGCAACGAAATGCTTTCATAGGGCGGTATGGCATTCACGGCATCCCAAGCGTTCGACCTGCTCCGCACCGCCTTCTCCCGCAACAGGCTTCCCCATGCCCTTCTCATCGTGGGGGACGAGCACCAGGGCGCGTCCCGCCTGATCCTGCAGCTGCTGGAACTGATCAACGGAATCCGGGCGGACCATCTGGACGGCGTGCGCGACGAATATTGCCGGCTGGTGCGCCCCAAATCCAAGTCCCGCCGCATTCTGCGGGACGACATCCGGGGCGTGGAGCCCTTTCTCCAGCAGTGCGCGGCGGAGGGAAAATGGAAGATTGCCGTGTTCATGGATGCGGAACGCATGAATGACGAAGCCGCCAACGCCTTCCTGAAAACCCTGGAAGAACCGCCCAGCCAATGCCTGCTCATCCTGACCACCGCCCAGCCGGACCAGCTCCTGCAGACGATTATTTCACGCTGCGTACGCGTCAATCTCCTGCAATCCGGCGAATTCAGGCTTACTCCCATCCAGGAGGCCCTGCTTCCCCACTGGCTGGAAACCTGCCGCAACCTGAACAACGATCTGGCGGCCCTGGCCTTCCGCAGCAAGTTCCTCGACGTCATGGCGGAAGCGAAGGCCTCCATCACCAAAAACATGAACCAGGCCCTGAAAGATGAAGCGAAGGAGGCCGCCCAGGGCACGGATACCACGGATTGGGAGTCCCGCAACAAGGACGCCAACGCCGCCCAGATAGAAACGGAATACCTGGAACAGCGCAGCCAGGCCCTTGAATTGCTGATCAGCTGGTTCGGGCAGGCGGCATTGATCGCTTCCGGCGCTCCGGGAGTCTCGCCCATCCATCCGGAGGTGCAGACCCTGGCCGCACAGATGCCCGTGAACGAACTGCTGCGGCGCATGGAAGCGCTCAACAAACTGCGGGACGATCTGAACTTCAACATTCACGAGGCTCTGGCCCTGGATGTGCACCTGCTGACCGCCGTAGGCTCCTCCTGACCGGGCATCCCCCTTTTTCCCAAACCAACACCCCATGAACACACACCCATGCATCCTGCTCCTGGCCGCCGCTCTTGCCGGCCTGGCCCCCGTCCACGCCATCACCCCGGAAGAAGGCAAACAGATTTACATGGAAGCCAAGGCCGGAAAGGCGGAAGCCCAGTACCGGCTGGGATTCTGTTATCTGAAAGGGGACGGAGTCAAGCGCAGCCCGTCCCAGGCCAAATTCTGGTTTTCCAAGGCCGCCAAACAGGGACACCGCACGGCGGAACGCTCCCTGCGCCTGATTCCCAAGACGGCTCCCCTGCCCGTGAATCCGTCCATCGATCAGGCCACGCGGGAAAAAAAGAGTCTGGAACTGTACGAATATCTGTACAAGCTGAAGGATTACAGGGCGGAGAGAGAAGTGGTCGTCAAAACACCGGGCCGCGATAGGAAAGGGAAAATCTCCGCGCAGGGGACGGCTCCGGACCTGGCCGCAGTCAGCGCCTTCATCCGCGCCGGGGCGGACGTCAACTATCAGGGAGAAGATACGAAGAATTACAAATCCTGCCCCCTGGCCCTGGCCGTCAACATGGAGTTTTACGAATTGGCGGACCTGCTCATTGCCAATGGTGCGGACGTCAATGTGGAATTGAAGGAAAACGGCAAGATCGGCAATTCGTTCTCCCTGCTCAGCCGCTATTCCAACGACTATCCTCTTTCCAAGGCGAAATACCTGCTGGAAAACGGAGCCGACCCCGACTACGTAAGGGATTCGGGCTATCCCCTGCTTGTCTGGGCCGCAAGGCACGGGCAGAAGGAATTCGTAGCCATGCTTTTGGAATACGGGGCGGACCCCGACAAAACGCTGACGCTGCCGCGCAAAAAAAAAACTACAAGCCCGGCAACGGAGAAACAGCCCTCTGGGCCGCGGCCAATTCCACCAATGCCGATGACCCGGACCTGGAAGCCGTCGCCAGCCTGCTGATCCGTTACAAGGCGGACGTCAACCGCCGCGCCAAGGACGGCACGACGGCCCTGGACCGCGCCCTTGCCCGGAAGAGGGATGGACTGGTCCGCATCCTGAAAGCCGCGGGAGCCAAAACTTCCAAGGAATCAGGCAAGTAAGAACGTGCGGCTTCCCGGTCGTCCGCACACTTCCGGAACGCCGCATTTTTCAGGGAAGTCCTTCCCGTCCACTATTTCCACTACCTACACGAACATGAATCGATATTTATCCCTGCTGTTGTCCGCCGTCCTTGCCGGTTTAACGGCCGCCCAGGCCGTCACTCCGGAAGAAGGGAGGCAAATTTACATGGAAGCCAAGGCCGGAAAGGCGGAAGCCCAGTACCGGCTGGGATTCTGTTATCTGAAAGGGGACGGAGTCAAGCGCAGCCCGTCCCAGGCCAAATTCTGGTTTTCCAAGGCCGCCAAACAGGGACACCGCACGGCGGAACGCTCCCTGCGCCTGATTCCCAAGACGGCTCCCCTGCCCGTCGATCCGTCCATCGACCAGGCCACGCGGGAGAAAAAAGGGCTGGAATTGTACGAATACCTGTACAAACTCAAGGATTACAGGCCCGCACGGGAAAACAGGAATTCTTCCACAACCATCAATGGAAAAACTACCTATCAAAAACTCCCCGAGCAGGGAACCAAACCCGATCTTTCCAAAGTGAAAGCCTTCATCCGCGCCGGAGCGGACGTCAACTGGCAGGGGGAAGATAAAAGGGGTGACAAGTCCTGCGCCCTGGCCCTGGCCGTGGAAATGGAGTTTTACGAACTGGCTGACCTGCTCATTGCCAACGGGGCGGATATCAATCTGGAAATAGGCCGCAGCGACAATCTCAAAAACGGTTCTTCCTCCATCCTCAGCAGAAACAACTTCGGCGGAGCCATTTCCAAAGCTGTTTACCTTCTGGAAAACGGAGCTGATCCGGATTACGTGTGCAATGACGGAAGAACCCTGCTAATCACCGCTTCCCGGTATGGAAGCACGGAGACCGTCAAACTCCTCCTGAGTTACGGGGCGGACCCCAACAAGCTCAACGGCAAGCCGCGCTTCGGGCATTACAAGCCGGCCAATTCGGAATCCGCCCTCTGGGTCGTGGCGGACACCACGGGCCTTCTGGAGAGCTCCACGAATGAAGTTGCCAAACTGCTGATCGAATACAAGGCGGACGTGAATTACCGCGCCCCGAACGGGACCACGCCGCTGGACCGGGCCATTGCCACACAAAAGAGCGCGATGGTCAAGCTTCTGAAAACCGCCGGGGCAAAGACTTCCAGGGAACTGAAATAGGAACCTTCCGAGAATTGCCCCGATCTTCCCTATTCCGCCATGCCCTGGAGGCGGGGGAGAATCACTTCTCCGTACGCCCGGAGCTTCTGGTCGTAGCTCAGCCGCGCCGCCGCCGGACTGGTGGACGGCATCTGGATGATGCGGGGGGATTCCCGGAGAAACAGTTCCGGAAAATACCGTTTAAGGTACTTGTAGGAGGCGGTGCCGTTGCAGCATACCGTGCGAATGCCGGGAAAGCGTTCCAGCAGCGCGGCGATGTCATTGGGCCGTTCCCGGGTGATGTGCTGGTCCAGGCTTCCGGGCCTGACGCCGGAGGCCACCACGTCCCACAGCCCCACGCCCCCGCTGTTGAGCAGGCGCAGGCGTTCCTCATACGGCAGGGAGAAGTCGAACCCCAGCAATTCGCCCATGATTTTCCAGAACGCATTGCGCGGATGGGCGTAATACTGCACCTGCCTCAGGGACTCGTCCCCCGGCAGGGAGCCAAGCACCAGCACGGAACATTCCGGCGTCACGGACGGCGGAAAGGAACGTTTCTCCCCAGATTGCTGAATTTCCTCCATCGTGCCGGGATGTTCAGGGTTCCTTCATGCCGCAGTGCCTGCGGACCTCCTTCATGCTCACGTCCTGCTTCAGCAGGGAAGCCAGCCACGCATGATGGCCGATGGAAGGGGCCAGGTTAAACCGTTCCGGCCGGGTGATGCGCGTGAAAATGACCCTTTTGATTTTGGATTTGGGAACCGTCCTGGCTCCATAGCCGTCCGGCACGTTGGAAGACCAGAAAGTTACTTCGTCCCCGCCGTCCTTCACCAGCACCGTCAGGTGCCCGGATTCCCTTCGTCCAATGTGGTCCGTCCAGAAAATCTTCATGAAATCGCCCGGACGGGCCTGCCCCCAGTCCTCGAAGTTCACCCCCGCGCCCAGGGAATGCACCAGCACGGCAAATCCCGGTCCGTTCGCGTTGGCCCAGCCCCACGGACCGTCGCCGTCATGCTGGCCGATGCGGGGCATCAGGGCCAGCCACGCGCGCTCGGAAATGACAGGGCCGGACCGTCCGGAATCCCACGTTTCCAGAGCTTTAAGAAGAAGCAGGTAGCACGCGGAGGAACAGAAGGAGGGCCTGGCTTCCTGAATGAGGAAAACGGGCTTTCCGGCCTTGGCATCCCAGCGGCAGGCTTTCTGCACCAGGGCTTCCAGCGCCTGCCGGTTGGCCTTGTAACCGCCCCCGTCCTTGAACCGGGACAGTCCGCTCCTCACGGACCGGTACCATGCGGCCTCATTTTCCGGCTGTCCGGCAGACGGCCGGGCCGCGGCGGAAGAACCAGCCGACAGGGCCGCCGGAGAACACAGCAGGCCGAGACAGCAAAACAACATCAGAACATTCCTCATCTTCTTCCCCCAGAGTATAGCCACGGCGGAAAATGGCAAGAACGGAGTGATGCGGAGTTCCCCCGGACCGGAGCCCGAGAAAATAAAAGGGGCACGCACGCCGGATGAAGCCGGATGAAGCTGGGAAAGTCCCGTCCGGGCCTGCAAGGACCGCATGAAGAAATCCCGTGTCCGGTCTGGGCGACGGCGCTTTCCGGGCCCTGACGGCAAGGAATGAAGAACGGGCACAGGCAAATGGCCGCGTCTTCCCTTTTCCGTTCAAAACGCCCGGTTCCGGCACAAACCTTCTCCTGAAGCTTCCTGTTGTTTTGTCTGGACTTATCGCGCGGCGTCCCTTACTGTGCGTCAGGTCACGCGCCGGGTATGCGGAGCGGAGAGGCAACGCACCTTGGGCGGACCCTGTTTCCGGCATTTATTGTTAACCACCACGGATTATATATAGAGGCATCATACCATGGCAAAACGCGAAGACATCCGCAAAATCCTCATCATCGGCTCCGGCCCCATCATCATCGGCCAGGCCTGCGAGTTCGACTACTCCGGCACCCAGGCCTGCAAGGCCCTCCGGGCCGAAGGCTACGACGTCGTTCTGGTGAACTCCAACCCCGCCACCATCATGACCGACCCCGGCATGGCGGACCACACCTACATTGAGCCCCTGACCGTGGAACGCATCACGGCGGTGATTGAAAAGGAACGCCCGGATGCCCTGCTGCCCAACCTGGGCGGCCAGACGGCCCTGAACCTGGCCTCCAAGCTTCATGAGGAAGGAATCCTGAAACAGTACGGCGTGGAAGTCATCGGCGTGGACCTGGAAGCCATCGCCCGCGGCGAAGACCGCATCATCTTCAAGGAAACCATGGATAAGATCGGCGTGCCCGTGGCCAAATCCGAACCGGTCTATACCGTGGAGGAAGCGGAAAAGGTGGCCGCCCAGCTCGGTTATCCCGTCGTCCTCCGCCCCGCCTACACGATGGGCGGCACCGGCGGCGGCATCGTGTACAACGTGGAGGAACTGCGCCAGGTGGTTCCCCGCGGCCTGGCCGCCTCCCTCATCAACCAGGTGCTGGTGGAGGAATGCGTGCTGGGCTGGGAAGAGCTGGAACTGGAAGTGGTGCGCGACGCCAAGGGCCAGAAGATCACCGTCTGCTTCATTGAAAACGTGGACCCCATGGGCGTCCACACCGGGGACAGCTTTTGCGTGGCTCCCATGCTGACCGTTCCGCAGGACGTGCAGGACAGGCTTCAGGACTACTCCTACCGCATTCTGGACGCCATCGGCGTGACGGGCGGCACGAACGTGCAGTTTGCCCACAACCGGGAGGACAACCGCATCATCGTCATTGAGATCAACCCCCGCACGTCCCGTTCCTCCGCCCTGGCCTCCAAGGCTACGGGCTTCCCCATCGCCTCCGTGTCCACCAAGCTGGCCTCCGGCATCACGATGGACGAACTGCCCTACTGGCGCAAGGGTTCCCTGGAAAAATACGAACCTTACGGCGACTACGTGGTCGTCAAGTTCGCGCGCTGGGCCTTTGAAAAGTTCCCGAAGGCCTCCGACAAGCTGGGCACCCAGATGAAGGCCGTGGGCGAAGTGATGAGCATTGGCCAGAACTTCAAGGAAGCCTTCCAGAAAGCCGTGCGCTCCCTGGAAATCGGCCGCGCCGGCCTGGGCCGCGTGAAGAAGCTGGAAGCCCTCTCCACGCCGGAACTGCGTGAAAAGATCACTTATGGCAACAGCCAGCGCTTCTTCCAGATTTACGAACTCCTGCGCCGCGGCGTCACCGTGGAGGAAATCGTGAAGCTGACCCGCATCACCCCGTACTTCATTGAACAAATGAAGGAACTGGCGGACTTCGACTACGAGCTGGACGCCCAGACATGGGATTCCCTGCCCCTCAAGACGCTGCGCCAGGCCAAGGAAATGGGCTTCTCCGACAAGTATCTGGCCCAGATTTTCGACATTCCGGAAAAGGCCATCCGCACCCGCCGCATCGAAAACGGCATCGTGGCCGCCTACCGCATCGTTCCCGTCAGCGGCGTGGAAAAAACGCGGAATACTACTATTCCACCTACAGCGGCGCCCCGGATGAAGTGGCCGTAAGCGACAAGAAGAAGATCATGATCCTCGGCGGCGGTCCCAACCGCATCGGCCAGGGCATTGAATTCGACTACACCTGCGTGCACGCCGCCTTCACGCTGCGCGACAACGGGTATGAATCCATCATGATCAACTGCAACCCGGAAACGGTATCCACGGACTTCGACACGGCCAACAAGCTGTACTTCGAGCCCGTGACCGTGGAAGACGTGCTGACCATTTACGAAAAGGAAAAGCCGGAAGGCGTCATCGTCCAGTTCGGCGGACAGACCCCGCTCAACATCGCCCAGGCCCTCAAGGACGCCGGGGTAAAGATCCTGGGCACCCAGCCGGAAGGCATCCGCCTGGCGGAAGACCGCGAATACTTCCGCGAACGCATGATTGCCCTGGACATCCGCCAGCCGGAAAGCGGCACCGCCCGTTCCCTGGAGGAAGCCGTGGAACTGGGCCGCCAGATCGGCTACCCGGTGATGGTCCGTCCCTCCTTCGTTCTGGGCGGCCGCGGCATGGAAGTCATTTACGATGAAGAAAACCTGAAGCGCTACGGCGTGGAGGCCATCCAGGTGAGCCCGGAATACCCCATGCTCATCGACCGTTTCCTGGACAACGCCATTGAAGCGGAAGTGGACGCCCTGGCCGACGGCACGGACACCTTTGTGGCCACCGTTATGGAACACATCGAGCTGGCGGGCATCCACTCCGGGGACTCCGCCTGCGCCATTCCTCCTGTGACCATCGCTCCCAAGCACGTGCGCACCATTGAGGAACACGCGGCCAAGATAGCCAGGGACTTCAGGTAAAGGGCATCCTGAACGTGCAGTTCGCCATCTGCGACGATGAAGTGTACATCATTGAAGCCAACCCCCGCGCGTCCCGCACGGTGCCCATCGTCTCCAAGGTGACGGGCATCTCCATGGCGCGCCACGCCACGGAAATCATGCTGGGCAAAAAGCTGAAGGACATGAACCTGAAACCGCAGCCCTGCCGCTTCATCGGCGTGAAGGAAGCCGTCTTCCCGTTCAACATGTTCCCGGAAGTGGACCCCGTCCTGGGGCCGGAAATGCGCGCCACGGGGGAAGTCATGGGTATTGCGGACAACTTCGGCATGGCCTACTACAAGGCGCAGGAAGCCGCCGGATGCATCCTGCCCACCTCCGGCAAGGTACTCGTTACCGTCTCCGACCGCGACAAGAAGTTCATCGAACCCATCGCCCGGGACCTCATCTCCCTGGGCTTCCAGATCGTCTCCACGGGAGGCACCGCGGAATACCTGCGGGGCCAGGGCGTGAAACGGAAGTGGTCAACAAGCTGCACGAAGGCCGCCCGAACCTGGGCGACATGATCACCAACAAGCAGATTGACCTGATCATCAACACTCCGGTGGACCGCACCAGCATGATTGACGACTCCTTCATCCGCATGCAGTCCATCCAGAAGAAGATTCCCTACATGACCACCATCGCCGCCGCCAGGGCCACGGTGGAGGGCATCCGTTCCGCCCAGCACGTGAAGGTATCTCCCCGCTCCCTGCAGGAGTACCATTCCTGAGAACGGAAGAACTGCTGACAATCAAGGAGGCTGTCCCGCCGGGAGTGGGGCGGCCTCTTTATTTTTTACCGCTCCCGGCAACTTTTATCGACGGCAGTCCTGCCGTTACTTAGAAAGGCGGTGTTGGAAGAAACATTCATCCTTCACCATCCCTGCCCGGGCCGAACCTTCGCCGTTTCCCTTCATGGCCGCATACCGCCCTCCCTCCGCTCCAGCCCGGGCTTCCTCCGGAGCGCTCCGCAGAGGCGTTTTCTCTTCTCTCTGGCAGAAGGGTTTTCCATGCTTTCGGAGGCTGTCTCCATGAACGGAAACAATCCTTCCGTCAAAATCCGTTAAAAAATCACGCCCCCGTTATTTCCACGCATATCAGCGTGGCGTTGTCCTGGTTCGGAGCGCCGTCCCCTGCCGATGCCGTCCAGAACGGAACGCACCAGTTCCTCGGCGGACAGGAGGGACAAATACCGCATTCCCGCCGGTCCTAGGGAATCAAGGTAGGGGCCCACTCCGTCGCTGGCCACCAGCAAACGGTCTCCGGGCAGCAGGGGAAAACATTCATCATGCAGGTCCACCAGGGGGACCTCCTTGCCCATCAGGGCGGATGTCAGGGAGTGGCGGGAAGGATGGCTGAGCGCCTCCTCCCGGCTGATGGAGCCTTCTTCCACCATCTGTTCCAGTTCCGTGGAATACTGATGCAGGGTATTGAGCAGAAACATTTTTTCCTCCCGGATCAAAAGAAGGAGGGAATCCCCCACGCTGACCCACCTCAGCCCTTCCGGGCCTATCCAGGCGCCCACCAGCGTGGTTCCCATGTCGTCGTCCGTTCCTCTCTTCTTCCGTGCGGCGCGCACTTCCTCGTTGGCGGCAACTACGGCGGCCTTCATCCGCTTTCCCGGAGAATGGCGGTTTTCCCTCTCAAATGTCCGCGTGAAGCCGTTCACGGCGGCACGGCTGGCCAGTTCCCCGCCGCTGTAGCCGCCCATGCCGTCCGCCAGCAGAAGAACCAGTGCATCCTCCCCGGCCAGAATGGAAAAGGAATCCTGCTGATTGCTGCGGGCACCCAGAATCTGGTCCCCGTGCAATCCGGAGACCAGAAAAGGTTCTTGAGAAAAAGGCTGCTGCGTCATGACGGTGGATGATTGTAGCACGGAAAACGCCCGCGGATAAAGCAAGAATAGCGTGAAAGAAGAATCCCGGCCCCGCACCTTCACGGGCCGTTCCCCACAGGGCATGAAAAGGTATTCCCGTCCGGATGCGGAAAATTTGGTGAAGGACTGACCGGAAAAACCGAACGGGAAAAAGGCGGGAAGAAACCGTGCCACGCTGGAATGGAGCCGGAAACGGCCATCGTTGGACGTTCATCTCCCGTCGCCGCATGCACGGCCTCTGGATTTTCCATAAGATTCCGCGCAGCAATGCGGGACTTCATCCCATCTTCCAGGGACTGCCTGCCCGGAGAGGGGAATCTTGAAGAAAATGGCCGATGAGATGATGAATTCATGGGAAAAAGGAATTTCCTGCATGGGAGCTTCCGGCTCTCCCAAGGAAATAAACCCGGGAATTCATTTTTACTGGCTTTTGAAGAACCCGCCCTTCATATTTCAAGTATCTCTATTTTCACCTATGAATCCTGACTCACCCTTTCCGTCCGTCACGTGGGAGGTGGACGGCGATCCCTGCGAAACACAGGAAAAAGCCCTTTCCGCCATCAAAAACAACATGGAGGCTTTTATCATCTGCACCCGCGGAAACGATTTCCTCCAGGCCATCTGCGATGACCCGAAAGCTACCATTGCGAAATGTCGTTTGCCGCCGGAAAGAAGAGGAGCTCTACGTGGCTCCCGACAATGTGAACTACTCCCAGCTCTGTGACCTTTTTTCCCGTTATGCCGCGGGGGAAGACTTTTCCCATCTTAAGGAGGAATGGACACTGTATGTAAACAAAACCCATTTCTATACTTCCCTCATCATCGGACTGCTGGTTCTGGGAATCGCGATTTTCCTACTTTTCCGTTCCCCCAACTTCTAGCCGGAGGCCTTTTTACTCCTTCATTCAATTCCCGAACAAGCGGCAAAACAGGCTCCTTGAATCCAGGCCTTCTGCCAGGGGAAATGGGCGGTGCCTGCCCGGAAATACACTATTGCCGGAGGAAAAAGCGGGCTTCTCCTCCCAACCCTGGTTCCTCGGAGGCGAACCGTGAAAGGCTCACTTCCGGCAGTCTCCCAGATACACGACGGTTTCATTCGGAACCGTCAAACGGCCATTCTCCTCAAACCGGTCAAACAGCCCATTCAGGGCGTCCAGCCAGGAGGAACGCCGTTCATCCTTCTCCATCAGGGCATAGGAGGTGGACATCATGCGCTGGAGATATTGTTCCCGCGTGTAGGCCAGATCATTCGGAAAACGGAATATCCGGAAGCGGTGATCAAAAAACTCCCCAATCCTGCCCGTCAATTCAGCCAGGCCTCCGCTGAATCCATGAAAATGCGGGCAATAAAGCCGGTGAATACTCCCCTCCTCACGGACAATGGGGCTGTCTTCCAGCCTTGAATTCCCAGAGGAGGGCCGCCCTGCCTTCCGGGGTCAGAATGCGGCGGCACTCCCGTTTGAACGCAGCGGCGTCAAACCAGTGAAACGCCTGCGCCGCCGCAACCATATCCACGGTCCCGGAAGGCAGCAACGTATGCTCCGCCGTTCCCGGAATGGAATGAAAGGAGGAAAAATCCTTCAGGGAAAATTCCGCTTCCCGGCGCATGTCGTCGTTGGGTTCCACGCCGTACACGGTCCAGCCGCGTTCCAGCATGGCGCGGGACAGAATGCCCGTTCCGGAACCTATGTCCGCCAGGCGGGGATTCTTCCGGCGCGTTTCCTGCGTCAGCAGTTCAAGAACGGCGGCGGGATATCCGGGCCGCCCTTGCACGTAGGCCCCGGCTCTCCCTGTAAATCGGTCGGTATGGTTCATCGGTCTTGGCGGCATGATTGACTCTTTTCTCCCGCCTTTCCAGCTTCAATTCCGTCCCCGGAGCATGAAAAAACGCCTTCCCGCCGGATTTAGGGGAAGAGGCATGAATCCCGCCGCCCGTGTCCGGCCCGTTGCTGGCGGCCTGCCGGGTCCCCTTTTTCCTCCTCCGCCTCCATGCCTCTGAAAACAGGTGGAAGTCCAATCCCCACTGATGGCTTTACAACTCTTTCACGAGCTTTTAGTATCCGGAGCAGGCCCGCCCTTCCCGGATGGCATTCTGATTCCGGGAAAAAGATTATCCGCGGGTTCCATTTTCCAGACAGCGCCGCCCATGTTCGGATACTACAGACTTGCCTCCGCCGTCCCCCAGCTCCGGATAGCTGATGTGGACTACAACGTTGACCGGCTCATTGCGGGCTTCCGGGAAGCCTCTGAAAAGCAGGCCGCCGCCGTCGTTTTTCCGGAGCTGAGCATCACCGGATATTCCTGCGGAGACCTTTTCTTCCAGCCGCGTCTGAGACAGGCGGCCCTGGAAGGCCTGCGCCGTTTTACGGAGGCCACGGAAAAATCCGGCACGGTCGCCATCGTGGGCCTTCCGTTCCTGTACGGGGATGCCCTGTACAACACGGCCGCCGTCGTGCAGGCCGGACGCGTTCTGGCGCTGGTTCCCAAAACGATGCTGCCCAACTACCGGGAATTCTATGAAAAGCGGCAATTTACCTCCGCCAGGGCCCTGGGAACCGGAACACGGGAAATAACCGTCAACGGCGCTCAAGTTCCCTTTGGTACGGATATTGTCTTTCACGATATGTCCTCTCCGTTCAGCTTCGGCGTGGAAATCTGCGAAGACCTCTGGAGCGTCATTCCCCCCAGTTCCACGCTGGCCCTGCACGGAGCCAGAGCCATTCTCAACCCGTCCGCCGGGACGGAACTCACCGGGAAGGCCGCCTACAGGCGCGAGCTGGTCAAACAGCAGAGCGGCAGATGCCTCTGCGCCTACGCGCTGTCTTCCGCCGGCGTCCATGAATCCACGACGGACGTCGTCTTCGGCGGCCATTGCCTCATTGCGGACAACGGAAGGCTGGCGGCGGAAAGCGCGCGCTTTCTCAGGGAAAATTTCCTCATCCTGGCGGACGTGGACTTTGAACGGCTGGCGGCCGGCCGCCTTTCGGAAAGTTCCTTCAACGACAACAAACCCCTTCCCTCCACCGGGGAAATGCTCCACGTGACGCTGGAGACGGATGTTCCCGCCTCTCCCGGTCTGGAATACGCCTTCAACCCGCCCCGCCCCTTCCTGCCCGTTCCGGAACACCGGGACGAACGCTGTGAGGAAATCATCTCCATCCAGACGGCGGGAATTGCCAAAAGAATGGAACACGCGCGCGTCCAGCGGCTCGTGATCGGCATCTCCGGGGGGCTGGACTCCACGCTGGCCCTGCTCATCTGCGCCCGCGCCTGCCGGCTTCTGGGACGGCCCGCGTCAGACATCCTGGCCGTGACCATGCCGGGATTCGGCACCACGGACAGAACACGGAGCAACGCCGTGCGCATGTGCCGCCTGCTGGGAGCGGAACTCCGGGAAATCCCCATTTCAGACGCCTGCCTGCAGCACTTCCGCGACATCGGGCACGATCCGGCGGAACGCACCACTACTTACGAAAACGTCCAGGCCCGCGAGCGTACGCAAATCCTGATGGACCTGGCCAACAAGACGAGGGGCCTCGTCGTCGGCACCGGGGACCTGTCGGAAATCGCGCTGGGCTGGAGCACATACAACGGGGACCACATGTCCATGTATGCGGTCAACTGCTCCATCCCCAAGACGCTCATCCGCTGCCTGATCGAACACATTGCGAAAGAATCCGAGCCGGAACTGGCCGCCACCCTGGTGGACATCAGCAATACCCCGGTCAGCCCGGAACTGCTGCCCCCCTCCGACGACGGGACCATCGAACAACGGACGGAGGACGTGCTGGGCCCCTATGACCTGCACGACTTCTTCCTGTTCCACTTCATCAAATACGGAGCGCCCCCGAACAAGATCCTTTACCTGGCGGAACACGCCTTCCGGAACGAATTCCAGCCGGAATTCATCCGCCGCTGTCTGGACATTTTTATCCGCCGCTTTTTCCAGCAGCAGTTCAAGCGCAGCTGCATGCCGGACGGCCCCAAGGTAGGCACCATCTCCCTCTCCCCCCGCGCGGCGACTGGCGCATGCCTTCCGACGCGTGCGGAACCATCTGGACCGATCAAATTTCCTGAACTCCCGTACCCGGCGCGCAGGGTGCGGCTTCATTCAGCAAGGGAAAAGGCTCACGCCTCTTTCACGGCACTCCGTCAATGGCCGGGCGCCATTTTCAGCCCGATGATGCCGATCAGCAGGAAGGTGGCCGCCAGCATGCGCCAGACGTTCGAGGAATCCCCGAACCAGATGATGCCCACCATGAAGGTGCCCAGCGCGCCGATGCCCGTCCATACGGCATAAGCGGTGCCTATGGGAATATTCCGCTGGGCCAGCCACAGCAGAAAGCCGCTCAGGGCCATGCTCAGTATGGAAAAAGGCGATGCAGGCGGCAAACCTGCCGGAACCCGTGCCGGGCGCCTGGGAAAGCTTGAACCCCAGAGGCCATCCGATCTCGCAGAGACCGGCCAACACCAGATAAATCCAGGACATAGATGAGAATAGGAATCGTCTTGCCGTCTGCCGGCCTTCCCGAATGAGAACGCTCCAAGGGCAACGGATGCCTTGCAGGGTACCTGCGGACGCCGCGGAATCAAGACTGCAATCCATGCGCTCTCTGTCATGCCGCCGAATTCCACATCCAATCCTGCCATTCCATCCGTGGAGAAAGGACATGTCCGGACAATCAGAAACAGGAAGGAAAATCAACCGGGACAATAGCCCAAGCCCATACAATCCCTACAAAAGATTTTTAATATTATCCAGGCTCCTATCCGCCTTCTTCTGTTCAGCTATACGGCCGCCGAGATCGTCTATGATGTGCAGGCACGACCCCGTTCGGGGGTCCCGGTACCATTTCATAAGAAATTTCTGCTGCCCGCTCCTGCTTTTAAGGTTACCACGATTTACACTGTATGGGGAAGGGTTTTCCATCTCCATGTAAACCATCATTCCGGCCAAAGGGATATCCCCACTCCTTTTTTCACAACAAAAAAGCGGGGCCGGAAAACCGGCCCCGCCCATAAAAGGCAGACTTGCAGAAGGCTTACTTGATCTCCGGCGCTTTCTTGCCGGCGGCCAGCCCCGTGTCCTTCCCGTCCGTCAGCCAGTCAATCGTGATGGGAACAAACTTCAGCTTCTTGATATGCGGCTGGTTCTCCTCATAAAGCACGCCTACTACGCCGGGCTCCACCATGGCAAGGCTGGAATAGGCAAAACCGCCTTCTCCCAACAGTTTTTTCATCGGCCAGGTCTTGCCGTTGTCATAGCTCATCGCCACCTGCCCCTTGATGCGCCGTCCGGCGCTGGGTCCGGAAAACAGAAGGCGGCTTTTACCACCATAGACAGGCTGGTCGGCCAGGGAATAAGTCATCAGAGAATTCTGCGTGCTGTCGCAAAACAGCTCCGGAGCGTCTTCCACCTGGCCCCATGTTTCCCCGCCGTCCTCAGACCACACGATGCGGCGGCAGTTCCCGCCGCCCCAGTGGCGCGCCACCATGACAACGCCGCCGTTATCCGTCTCCGCGATGGATGTCTCATTCACCAAGCCCTTCATATTCGTGGTCGGCTGGCCCAGTTTCCATGTCTTGCCGCCGTCGTCACTGTAAATGCAGGAAATCACCCATTTGCCGAACGGGCCTTCGTTCATCGGAATTACCAGCCGCCCCTTGTGGGGGCCGCTCTTCAGCTGCGTTCCGGCATTCGGGCCGGAAGCCATGATATCCACCCCTGTGGGCCGCTTGGTCGTCCTGGTAATATCCACGGGCTTGCTCCAGGAAGAACCGCCGTTTTTGCTCTGGATCATGAAATTGCGGATGCACTTTTCATCATCCCACCCTTGCGGAATATTGGGCTGCCGTTCCTTCACCCCGGCGGGATAACGCTGGAAGACGACGGTCACCGTCTTCGTTTTGGCATCATAAACAGGGCATGGATTGTTGAAGGTGGCTCCGTGCGCCTTGGCAATGGCACGGGGCGAGCTCCACGTCCTGCCCCATTTTTGCTCACACTCATGATAATATCGTTTTCCCCCTGGTCCGTATTCTTGTATCGGCCTTCGGCAAACGCCAGAAGCTGTCCCTTCCCGATCTGGAGCAGAGCCGGAATGCGGATGGACGCATAAGGATTCCCCTCCCCGGCGCTGAACACGGTCACGGCCCTGTCCGTGGGAAAGCCGGCCTTTTCTTGCCCCAATGCCGGCAATGCTACGGCACATGCAACACTCATCAAACACTTGAACACGGAATTCATCATCCTTCCCATCCTATTCCATTTCCTCCTTCCAGACAACAGCCATGTCATGAATTGGAGTGAAGACCAGAGGAACCCTTGAATAATGAGGACAATCAGTTCGACTTTCCAAAACCTCCTCCCGCCCTGACGCGCGCGCCGGAAAAAGAATGAAAAGGGAAAAAACAGACCCTTTGCGGAATTCATGACTCGATAGTCGTGCGCGCTCTTTTTCCCTCTTCCTGAGAGAATTTGCCGTCCGGGTTCTCAGAATGTGAAAAAACAGCGGCAACAACAATTCATGCAGCATGAGACATTGACAAAACTTTCTGACTGTCAAATCGGAAAGAAAAATGAGCCGTCTCCGGAACAATGGAAAATCCACCCACATGCCGTTCCGGTCATACATGCAATGAACATCTGTTAAAAGGAATCCTGCGGCAAGGAGCCTTTCCCTTTACGGAAGCTTTCGTGCCGAGGTCATACTCTCAACATGAAAAATATGGCAGCCTGTCAAAACCGATACGAACATGCAGACGTGACATGTTCCCAGTCCCGGCGGAAATCCTTTCAGAGGAAACAAAAAAACGATGATCCATGCAGCAGCGTGCATCCTTTCCCGCCTGGATGGAAAACACCCGCTTACCATGCATTTGCAGCCGGGAAACAGGGGGCGTCCACAAACGGAATGCCCATGAAATGCAACGAAAGACATACGATGGAAACTAAGGAAACATTGCAATCTTTTGGACGAATGGTCCAGACAGGAATTAAAGGACATCCTGGATTTTTATATCAATTATGATTATGACCCCAAAGGCGGTTTTTACGGAGCCGTTCTGAGGACACTGGAACCGGTCAGGGAGGCGGACCGTTCCATCGTGCTCAACGCCAGGCTCATGTGGACCTTTGCAAGCGCCTACCGCCTCCTGAAGGATCCCCGCTACCTGGAAATGGCCAACCATGCGAAGGACTACATCAAGGAACATTTTGTGGACAAGGAATACGGAGGAGCCTACTGGGTAGTGGATGCCCATGGCAACCCCGTCGATGAGTCCAAATATCCCTATGGCATTGCCTTCATCATCTATGGAGGAGCGGAACTGGCGCGGGCAAGCGGCAGCAAAGACGGCCTGAAACTGGCCCGGATATGTATGAAGCATTGGAAAACACGCCCTTGACTCCAAACACGGGGGATACTTTGAAACCTTTACTCGGGATTGGAAGAGGAGGGATGACAGCTTCAATATTCCGGACCCTTCCCTGGGGTCCAAGGCGCTCAACACCCATCTGCACATGATTGAAAGTTATACGACTCTGATGCTCGTGGATGATGATCCCAAGCTGAGGAAAACCGTAGGCGAACTGATTGACATCATGACCAACAAGCTGCTGGACCAGGAATACTTCCACTACAAACCCTACATGACTGACGACTGGAAATCGACGGACACCCTCTTTCCTTCGGCCACGACATTGAGGGAGCGTGGCTGCTGACGGAAGCCGCAGAAGCATACGGCGGCAAGGAACTGGTGGAAAATGCAAACCCGTTTCCGTCCGGATTGCCGATGCGTGCGCGGACGGAATCAACCCGGATACGGGAGGCCTGTATGCAGAAGCCAACGAACACGGGCTGGTAGACCGCCAGATGTCCTGGTGGGTGCAGAGCGAAGCGGTTATCGGCTTCTTCAATGCCTTCCAGCTGACGAATGATCCCAAATACCTGGCGCTCACAATGAATGTGGTGGACTACATCAGGAACTATGTCTCCGACCACAGCGACGGCAAATTCCGGGAATGGCCCTCCAGAGGAGACCTGGATGCCCAGGACGGAGACAACGAATTCGGGTAAACGCCTGGAAAGGTCCTTACCACAACGGACGCATGTGCATGGAGTTGATTGAACGCATTGCGAAAATGCAGGCTTAAAACGCCGTTCCCGAAATAGATGCCGTAACTGGCATAAGTTTTCTTTCCGAGGAAACCGTTCCAACGGAAATGCAGACTGAGTAAAAACGGTTGTTTATTTGCCACCAAGGGATGAAGCCTGCCATGTGGTTTCATCCCTTTCCCTTGGAAATCAAACGGGAAGGAATAAAATATCTTGTGCCTGTCCGCAAGGTACAGATGGTCCCTATCTCCAGTTCTTATTCCAAACCGGATAATTTCTTCATCTCGGGAAAACGCCGCTCTTCTGATGAAAAACCTTCCTTCTCCCGCATTCCGTCCGGGTAAGGAAACCTTCCCCGGAAGGGAAAATAAGACGCTTCTCTGCAAGCCGTGCCGAATGTCTGCTCAAGAATGAAGAATGTGCGGACGGACAAAAAGGGACTGCGGCTCCTTCTGAAACCTCTGTAAAACAACAGGCTCTACATACTGTCTGCTTCTTTATTGTCATGGGGGGCGGCAACTTTCGCGCATCACCTTACTACAGATATGGGGTATTTCCCAAAGTCGGCAATGGAATTAATTTAAATGGACATAATGGATGCTTTCCCAGATGAAACAGGCATTTGAAGCTTCATGGAACAGAGGGGGTAAAATGCTGATCTTTATCGAAATCATTGGAGAATAGGCAACTGGACGCACTCGGCCCGGTTCTGCCTGTCTAACGGGGCCGACTTCTGCGGAAAAGATGATCAATCATGGAATATCCGCCAAGTTACAAAATCGGATATCGACCGAGGCCGCACGGCAATTTCGGAAGAACGTATGACAATCCTGAACAAGCGGAAAAAAGCGCGTTAATGTCTATTCCAAAAACTGGGGCGTCTATTGAACTACAGAAACTTAATATGTTCGTCGCTTTGTGGCACCATGGGAAAAAAGTGTTGCGCAGAACAAAATAAACCACTTAATGTAAAATTACATATAGATGATATCGAACATTTTCACCAGCACTTACTTTAATATAAACAGTAAAAAATATTTTCAATGAAAAACTTTTTACTCATTCTGGTGGAATTTGCAGCTTGTAGCTCGGTTCAAGCCGAACTTCTGTCCCATTTCCTTGACGGGCAGGAAAGCCCTTTATAACCACGCTGCCACAGTACCCGGCATTGACTCTTCGGGAGGCAGCCAGATGACTACTTATGAGGGGGCCATCACTTCATTCACCTACAGCAGAAATCAGGATAAGATCAGCTTCCCAACCGTATCGGGTGGCAGTGGCAACTATTGGGCCCTGTTCAATGATCATACAACGCCGAGCGACACCCCACACTACGACAAATCATATATTCAATTTTCAACCAAGGCAGAAGAAGGAAAATCCCTTGATTTATATAACATTACATTTGATTGGGGGGCGGCTGTCCTGGAACCGACAACAGTAACTTCACGGTTCGGATTTGAAATTTTCGCCAACATAGGCGGAGAGGATTGATACCTCTTGGTCTGACAAGCCAGCGAGGCATCATTAATGTTGGAACAGATGCAGGATTCAAAACTTTTGATCAAAGTGTATCTTTCGACTTAACTTCCTGGAGCCAAACCTACAGCAACATAAACGAAGTCACATTCAGAATTGCTTTTGCCAACACGACCGAAGATGTTGAGGAAAGTTTGGCGATTAGCAACATACGGCTCAACGGCATGGTGCGTGATGCTATTCCGGAGCCTTCGACCTCCATGCTTGGCTTGCTTGCTTTCATTGGCTGTCTCGTTCGTAGAAAAGTCCGGCCAGCTTAGAATGAGACAAGTTGCAACAGCAATAGGAAAAAAATTCTCGACCCTTCTTATTTTCTAAACTATACGCTGGACAAACAATCTACAAACGATAACCAGGCCTTAGAATTCTCTCATTTTGAACCGACTCCAATTTGGGGTATAGGCTACTAAAACCAGAACAGGAACTCCATGTCTTGTAGAAGGAATGGATAAACCATGCAGGAAGAAAGGAACAAAAGCGGCTCCGGCCTCCCTATGGAAATCTACCTGGAATCCGTCTTGTTCATCCTGCCCCGGGATTCCAGGGGTAATCGAAAACGGGCACCAGTTATCCATGCGGTGCACCACGTCCTGAATCCGGGTCTTAACCTTCTCCCCCTGGGAATCTCGCAGGCACCCGCGCGCGCTGGTACGCGGACCGGAGGGAAGCTTCTCCTTCAAGGTCTTCCGTACCGGAGGCCGCTGCCGGAAGGGTCTGATGATGTTACAATGTGGACAACATTGCTGCCGTTCAAGCTGACGGGCTTAATCTCCAGAGGCTCTTCCCGGCTATTCACCAGGGAAAAACCGTAATTGCCCGGATCAAGAATCGTCCTGGTATCCAGCACCAGAGGAGGCACAGGAGCGAAAAACTTTACGTCTACCGTCCAATCCTGCCCTTTCCTGCCGATGACATGGGCGACGGGATGGATGGGCTTCCATTTCACGCCTTCCACCATCACCTTATACATGACGTATCCGGCATACTCCCCGTAAAGACGGGACATGGGAGCCGTCAAATGCACCCCGTCGCTATAGGTGAAATGATATATGGGCGTGGTCATGATGTACCGTCTGTCCTTCTCCAGGGCCAGATCCAGCTGGGCCACGGCAATGACAGGGTAATCCGTGGGATTCTGGACAAAATAATTGAGGTGGGAAGAAACCTGGTATCCGAAGCACAGCACGTAATTCTTCTGCCCGGTAACGGCCTTGGCGTCCGCGTCAATATCCTGAATCAGCGCGCATCTTCTCCTTGTACCATTCCCTTGTTTTTTGTCCTGCTGGTCGGTTTCCCCCTGCGTCCACAGGAAACAAGGCATGGAAAAATCTTTCCGGCCTTGTCCGCCAGCTCGCGGCCCGCTGTCAAATCATCCAGAATGCGCTGATAAGGAGCGTTGCTGTTGCAAAGAACACCGATGCTGACGCCTCCACGCCGTCGGCAGAGCAGAGGAACCGGACCCTGGCAGCCTTTCCGGCATCGCGCTTCTTCAGCAGGCGCATGAAATTACCGGATGCTCCGGAAACGGGTGTCTCCCCTGGCGCCGTCCGGAGAAACTCTCTCCACCAGAGGAACGGCGGCGCTCCGGTCATTGTCGCCCTCAAAAAGGCCGCACACCGCCCTTGAACATCAAATTGCCGTTCTTCTGCTCCGTGATCACGACCGGCTTGGCCGTCCGCCCTACGGAAAGCGACTGCCCATAGGACGGCAGGTAATTCCAGTCCGTTAAAACGGGCTTCTGAGCAAAACTGCAAGGGACACCCGCCATCAACAGGCAGAAAAGCACCCCGGAACGGACACATGTATTCATCTTCATAATAAGATCACAAGATCATGAGCATGTACGGCCGGGTCCTCATTAAAATTTCCATGCGGGGAAGAAATCATCAGGAAACGATGAAACTTGATCATCCCTGAAAAGACGGCATTCTAAAACATTAACCATCAGCTATAACAACACGAAACAGCCACGCCCTGCCTCCATTGATGAAATAAAAATGTCGGGAGCCTTTCCATTTTCCGGGCCGATTTTCACCAACGAAGTCTGCTCGGGAATAAATCCTTTGTTACGACCCCAGGCATTTGGGAAGCTTCACGCTGTCTTCAAAATTCAGTCCGCTCGGTTTTGACCGGACTTCCCTTTCTCACGGAGAAACCAACCGTCTAATCAATGACCAGCTTTTTAAGGCTTCCTTATCTTCGTCAAGTACTACGGTTCTGACCGCGTGTTCATAGCATAACCGGGAATATTTCCGGGCTGCTACTTTGAACTGTTCATTATCCAGGCCGTACAGCGCGGTAAAAGCCTTCAACAGCTTGATGTCAATAACCGTAATGCCTCCTTCATCCCGAAGGATAGGGGCAAAAATATCCGAAAACAGATTGGAGACAGTTAAAGGAGGCACCCAGACTCTCTCATGCTTCACCTCGGCATGGCGTTCCGCCTGGGCGTAATTCGTCAGCAACCGGACGCCCCGGTTGATAATATCAATCCCTGTGCCATAATCATTGACGGCCGCGGACAAGGCCCGGGCGGCAATTTCAGCAAGTACGCACAATCCGAATCTGGGATCCTGTTCAAAATTGCGCTCATGGCCAATCACAAAAGCTCCAAGCAGTTCACGTCGGGTTTCATTTGACACAGGTTTGTCAGCATAAACCAGAATCGAGGTAACGGAAACAAAATCCCCCGGTAGCGCAACAACGTAAATATTAAGATCCTTATCTCTGGAAAGGTGGTCCAGCTTCTCCATGTCAATATATTGGATATTGCCTGTCTGATCGCTCCTGACGGGAACGGCATTTTCCGGAATATCAAGCTCCCGGTCAACCAGGGATTGGCCCCCAGATACGGCTCTCTGGCGCGCGCCAGCAACGCTTTCTGCGTTACTCCCTCTACAAGCTCTGAAGTCTCGCCTACCCGGCCAAGCCGGGATAAATGCTCAATCCACCGGATGAGCGTGACCAGAATAATGGCAATGACCCCCAGCGTGACAACGAACAGCACGACTCTCCCTTTCTGGTCGTACATGCCGGAGATTCAGAAAGATGATCGCAATCAGGCTGAAAATGAAGGATCCGATGAACGTGGAAAGTGCATTCTGGGCAGTAGAATCTTCCATCAACAGCTTGGTGGCTCTGGGTGTCACGCTTGACGTAGCCGCTGCGTAGGCGGAAACAACCGTGGTTAAAGAAAAAGTCGTAACCGCCAGCATGCTTGAAGCCAGGATATTTAAAATCGTATCGACCGGATCGGCTCCGATCTTCTGAAAAATATCAAATGGTACAAACTCACCCAGGTAAATCGATGCAATAGCCGTAATAATAGCCAGCAGGGAAAAATAGGTGGCCTTGACCCAAAGCAGCTTGTTAGCCCGCAAAAACAATAACCTGATTTGGAAAATGAAGGACCCTTTCATCAGAAGCTGGAATTGGAAAAACGGTTGAAGGCTACTCTCCTGTTAAAACAGTATCGAAGCCTCTCCGTTCAAGAATAAGACTCTCAAGAAGAAGGAAAGGTGTACCATGTTACAACTTTAATGTCCCCAAGGTAGAAACCAGCGCCATGGAACGCCATGAACCGGGAAGCCCCGCTAACGTGTTCTGAACCTGGGGGAAAATGCTTCACCCGAGGCAAATGGCTCAAGCATGACAGCAGCGAATGCCCCTGTCACGGAAACCGCAGCAGGGGAGGCCAGGGATTAAAACAATGGAAGCCTTCAAAATCACAAGCAAAGAAGATTGACAGTACCATACTGAAGCGCTCCCTTCATCAAACAGCCCGGGCCTTGTGTTGAAGCCGGGTGGATTTCCGTTTGCCGATAAAAAGAGGAATGGTGAAAGAAGAGGAAAACGGAGAGTGTAACTTCTAACATCGTAAAATCATTCACTCCCCACGTTGTTATGATCCGGATTATTTCATTACTCTCCCTTCCCCTGCTTTCGCTCGCAACGGTATTTGCCGCCAATACGCCGGAAAATATTGGCAATGACCTCCAGCTATTCAAGGATGCCTCCTGCACGGCCCTGAAACAGGATGTTAAGGACACTTCCGCCTTCCAGTCTGACGCGATGAAGGAACTCGCGGGCAAAATCCTGGCAGGCAACTACAAGCCGGACTATCTGTATGCCGAATACCGGGCCCTCCCCTCACCCCCGCCAGACGGGCAAAAATCTCAGAATCGGAGATGGATTCAGCAAATACGACAACATGACGGGCGTCTATCTCGAGAAGGGCCAGCATGTGGTTCTGGTCGGCAAGACGGATGGACGTGAAATCAGCCTCCTTCTACCGAACCTGATGCGCAAGCCGGCCGAAGGAGTGCAGCCGACGAAAGACCCCAACGGCTGGGGACTGCACAACAAGCAAATTCCCCTCAAGGAAGGAATCAATATCATTGATGTGGAAACGCCCGCCAACGCCTACATCAGCTACTTCAGCAACGATGCCGATACGGCTCCGAAAATCCCCGTCCATTTCGTGACGGGCAAGGTCAACAGGTATTTCGACACCACCCGGGGCGACACCAACGAAGACTGGGTGCGCCTGCTGGACCAGGCCGTCTCTCCGATTATGGACGCCCGGGGAAAATACATCCAGGTTGCCTACCCGTTGAATTCCCTGAAAAAATTCACCAGGGACCGCGGCACTGAACTCATCAACGCCTACGACAAACTGATCGGCATCCAATACCAGCTGATGGGCCTTGAGAAATACGGCAAAATCCCGAAAAACCGCGTCTTTGCCCGTGTGAACTTCAACTACTACATGTTCCGCGATGGCGATGGAGTCGCCTACCTGGGAGACAACGGCACCATGCGGATGGTAACCGATCCGGAAAACGTCCTCAAGGGCGACGCCTGCTGGGGCTTCTCCCACGAAGTCGGACACGTCATGCAAATGCGCCCGATGACCTGGGGCGGCATGACGGAGGTCAGTAACAATATTTTCTCTCTTCAAGCCGCCGCCAAAACAGGCAACGAAAAGCCGCTTGAAGCGCCAGGGCAGCTACGACAAAGCGCGCAAAGAAATCATCGACGGAAAAATCGCCTACCTGGAATCAAAGGATGTCTTCAACAAGCTGGTCCCCCTGTGGCAGCTCCACCTCTACTTTACCAAAAAACGGGCATCCCGACTTTTATCCTGACGTGATGGAATACCTGCGCAACAACGCGGAAACTACGGTGGGAATGAAACGATCAAATACCAGTTCAGAATTCATCAAAGCCTGCTGCGACGTCACAAAAACCGACCTGACTGACTTCTTCGAGAAATGGGGATTCTTCAAAACCGGACAATTCCACATCGGTGACTACGCTAATTACGATTTCATCGTCACTCCCGAAATGGTGGCTGAAACAAAAAAATGGATTGCCGATAAAGCCTACCCGAAACATAAAACTGACATCATTGGAATAAGTGAATAGGGTTATTAGAAACTTCTGATTACTCCTTCCAAGAAAAGATATACCGTGACCTTTTAGTAAAAATGAAAAATCTTTTCTCCATTAGGAAATGTATCACAAGAAAAAATCGAAAAGCTCATTTAAGCATGTGAAAGGAAAAATTAATTTTTTCAGATTTACAGATATTAATATCAATTATTCCTATGAAATCCTTATAAATACTCTAGCAACATTCAGAATAATTTATTCTCCACTAGTGCGAAGACATTTTCAAAAAAATCATTATAAGCAATTAATTCTAAAATAATTTCTGTAGAAATTGTTTAGAGTATGGAGGTAATGCCAATAGAGAGAATAGAAAAAGTTTGAGATAATTTAGAGGAATGAGAATAACTGAACTGTCAGCTAATAGATAATATATTGGAACAAGATAATCCTAATTAGAGCAGATTTTGGAGCCATGATCTCAGTCCAGATGATCCCATGAGTTTGGGAAATGTATGGAAAATTAGCATGACGAGGAATGTAGTAATGAACAAGAGGAAATGGATCGTAGAAGAAAGATGGAGGAATGGAAGAGACTGAAGGAAGAGAATTGAAGAAAATTTGTCAAAGGGGCATGTGTACATAAGGTAGCTTCAGAATCGACTATCCCAAGTATTTCACATTTCAGATAGTCTCAATTTGGGATACTCACAACCTAACGTATAAACATACCTTGGGGGAGACAGATCATTTATTATATGTTTTAACGTTCCAGCGATATAGCTATGGTATGAAAAATCAAGTCTATTTTCATCTTCTTGTATCAATCCTTCCGAAGGTTTGCCGTAGTCTTTTGTGTTAGACGAGAGAAATGTGATAGATCCTACGAAGTTTTGTTTTCTGCACTGGAAGGCCAATTCCAAAAAATGTTCATAAATACGTCAATCGTCTGCTGATTTTCCCTTTTTTGCAGGAGGAGGACATGCCATGGTTCTTCTTAAATCACAAGAATCATCCATTTTCAAAATCAGGCCATAGCTCAATATTTCATCAAGAAGAAGAATTAACTCGTCTTTGAAACTATCAATATAAGATTTCGTCAATAACGGAGATTCCAAAGCTCGGCAAGTATGGCAAATATCTAACCTTAGAGATAAATTCTCCAATTCGGTGGATAGTTGATGTTCAATATTAGGTCGATGATTTTCAATTCATGAAGTACCAACTCCCGGGTCACCAGGATAATATTCTTTTCTTTTTGAAGAGAATCTCTTAAGAGTTTATAATCATTGACCTGTAAAGCTGTATTTTTAACATTATTGCTTCGATAAGGGATTTTCAGAATATCTAAGAAAGAGCAGGCGTCAATGAAGATGAAATTTTTACCAATTGTAGCGATATGTTCTGATAAATAGGTTATTTCCTCGCTCATAGTTTTATGCAATGCGCCCCTTTTTAATGAAGCGAATTAGGTTTAGGCTTTCTCTATATGACGAGGCTAATTCATCTGCGGCTTCTTCAGACCAGCCGTAGGTTTCTTGTAAAAGTATGCGAAGGTTATCTTCATGTAGCTTTTGTATTCACGTCTTCTGTACACAGAAAGAATAAATCGATACCAATTTTCTTTATCACAAGGGTGATGATGGACTGTTCGACGGTTTGCCAAATAAGAAAAGTTAGCAAGCAGTTTTTCGCTTGTTTGGGATAAATAAGTGCGGAGATTGGCCGCATCTGGTGAAATGAATTTCATCAATTTTGAGAATGCTGTAGAGATAAAATCCGTTAAAAGCTCGTTATATTCATCAACACTTAATTCCGATTTTTCTGTAGGAACTATGTTGACTACTTCTAGTGACTCCTCCCTTTGCATGAAACATAATCCAGCTTTAGGCAGATCATTCCCTTTGTAGACATATATATGGTATATACCATCTTGAAGAGCTCCCTTCGATGATTCATTACTCCAATTTTGATCCTTAGCCCAATTTGAAGTTAAGTTACTGTCAATGGTGTTGATTGCACTTTGAAGATGAGTTATAGAGCTAAAGAAATGTTTAAAATTACGAAGTACTTTCATTAATAGTTTTCTAATTCTTTGAATTATCGCCAGACTTTTTGCACTTTCCGATCTAAAAAAGTTATATTTAAAGGAATTTTTGGATTGTAATTTAATCTTTCATTTACTAGAGAGTTTGCGTTTTCTATTATTTTAATATTATTTTTAGAATTTTCATCGCCAAATATACTAACATATAAATTTTTAATTTTTCCAGCAGCAATTAAATTCATGATATGTTTATCGTTTTCGGCTAAAGAATGGCCATATATAAACAAATTTCCTGCTATGGATGCAAAACTTCTATAAGCCTTAGATAAATAGGCATTATGATTTATACGTGTCATTTTTTCTTTACTAGTTCCTTCTGATACAAACACAGGAAATCTATTTGTCTTAAGAGCATAACGAATTTGTTCAATTAATCGTATACCCGTCTTACACCAAGTAAATTAACCATTTTATCTCCATCGTCAAAAATATGCAATGCTCCATGTAAAAAATAAACATTCGTATTATGATTTTCAGAACTCCATACCACAAATCCATCTTTTTTCTTGAGATGTGCTAAATCCGTCATTGCACTTGATTTTAATATCCTCTCTATTCATTAAATTCATTATTGTCCAATATAATAATAAATCATAATTTAAAGTATAAATGCAATCAAAATTTTGTAAAAATAATCCGCAATTTAAATATTCTGAATCCCGTATTTCGCTAGGTAGATCAGGGTGTTTACCGCATATTGTTTTTAGGAGTATTTCTTTTAATAAAGAAGAATCGTCCTTTAATGAATTTCGTAAATTAGGATCCGTATTATACAAAGGAAGAATAAAAGATGATTTGTCTAAAACTTGTATAACTTCTTCAAAATCATATGTTCCCAATTTACTAAAAAGAGATTTTATGTGCTCGTTATTTGAAAAATCTGCTGATTCATATAAATTTTATACAAAAATATTTCGCTACGACAAGCAATGCTAAAACCATTTCCTAATAATATGTGCTTCTTGCCAGTACACTGAGAAAGAGCTTCTTTGAAGGAGATTATCTTTGTATCCATTTGTAAAAGTATCGAGAATTATAAAAAGTTCTCTTTGAAGAATAGAATATTTTTGTTTTTCTGCAAAGAAAAAGAGAATGAATAAATGAAAATATTGAATCTTGTTTCCCAATATTTCCGCCATATCTCAACAAACAAAACCGCAATATACTCATTACGAATATATTGCGGAAAAAATTGATGGCGGACAGGGAGGGATTATTTCAATTGATAGTCAATTACATATCATAAATATGTGCCCTAAAGTGTACCCCTTGAGGCGTTTTTTATCGGATCAAATGGCGGTTGAGATGACACGCAACACGATGGAATAATAGATTCCCAAAAAAGAGGTTTGTCCAATTAAACTGGCTACCGATTGAAGGAAATACGTGCTCTATTTGAATGAAAAGTGGTTTTTATGCAACAACCTTTTAGACAATAGGGATTATCTTTTCAAATGGAAGATTATTAGTAAGTTAGGTGTCTATTCTGATGTCTTGTCCCTGTCGTATTGTCTTCTACTGGATAGAGAGCAATTGGGAGTATTAATCCGTTATATGAAGATGAGCGGGGCAAGTATTCGCCATTTCCCGGTCTCTGCATGCATTTGCGTGCAGAGGCCTTTTCATCATCAACCATCAATATATCATCATGGCTATCAAACTCATCGCCAACTACAGCAAACGCCTCGGCCTGCCGGGGTATTCTTCCCATCAGTTCGAAGTCTCCATAGAAACGGAGATCGGAAACACCTCTGAACTAGATTTCGCCGCAGAACGTATCTATAGCTCGCTCCAGTCCGCTGTGGATGCCCAAATCCGGCAGGTCGGATTTGTCCCCGATGCTTCTTATGGTTCGGGAAGTATATCCGGCGCTCCGCTTCCTGCCATACGTCAGGTTCCGCGGATTCCTATGCAGCCGTCCCTGGAAAAACATCCTGCGCCCACCTCCGATAATCCGGCATGGCATTGTTCGGAAAAACAGAAGCAGGTTATACTCTCTCTGGCTCGTAAAAAACGGAATGGCCGATTCCGCTCTTCATGATCTTGCTGTACTCTGTTTCGGCAGGGCCGTCTCTCAGCTGAACAAGTTGGAAGCATCTACCCTGATCAAAGAACTGATGGAATCATTCGGAGGAACATCACGGAAGATTTCCTCCCCGGGAACTATGCCTGACACAAGACAAGAATTGTGTTTGGAATACGGTGAACATCTGCTTGTGTCCTCTTACTTGTCCTCCTCCATGGAAGGGGGCAAGTAAGGGCTTTATTTTATCTGCTACGTCCTTGACCCCTATCGTGAAATGAAAATTGTAGAGAAATAGATTACTGGAATCATGATTCCCATGAAATCTGTTTCTATCTCGTACAAAAAGGAGGCGACTTATGTCTTGAGCCAGGAAGTCCCCGGGATTGGGTTAACGAAACACTTCCCCGAAAAGCAAGTATTTGCGTGGGGGTAAGTCCACATTCATGGAAGGTATCATGCAGCAGCAGGTGGAGAGCAGAGTAAGCCGAGAAAACATGATTTGGATCAATTTTGCCGACGATAGGCTCTCCCCTTGGCACTGTGGAAGGCTTGGGCGGATTCATGAGGACTATTACGGGATGTATCCTGAGAAGAGACACAGGGAGAAGGTGTATTTCTTTTTTTGACTGAGATCCAGATATTTCCTCAATGGTAACTTTTCGTAGGGCGTCTGCGGAGGAAGAAGAATCGACTTATTATTACAAAACAAGGCAAGGGTATGAGGTGAATTTACTGGCTATCCCGCCCGATGGAGGAAAGATGCTGGTACAGGCTTGCGAGTTATTGGAAGATGAAACGACAAAAGCTCGTGAAGTACGGGCACTCACTGCTGCTATGGAGGAAACGAACGTGCGCCATGGCCGGATTCTTACCGAAAACTATCACGAGGATATCAAGGTATCTGTCAGGACGATTCATTGTGTGCCTGCTCCGTATTTCCTGATGGAACGGGAGTTCCCATCCCTATGATATCCGACGATTCCGGTAAAAAAAGATCCTTCATTTCTCCCGTTTTTCCCCCTATGAACGTAAGCAGTATATTGAGAATCTCTAAGAACTTCTAAAAGATCATCTTCATAAAAATTATCTGGATCTTATCCTGTTCCCACAATGAATAGTTTGAGATTGGGGAGAGTGTATGGAGGAGTGGCATGATTAATAATGGAGAAAGGAAACAGAGAAAATGGACTACAGAAGGACGGCAGAGGAGTGGGATAGAGGGGTTATGTGTATAGTTACCATCGGCTATTTGTTTTTGAATTTTCAATCGCTATCGAGTCTTGTTGAGCAGCAAGATTCATAGTCAATATTTTAAAGGCCTTCAAAGCCTTTGGTCTTTGACGAATATCATTGAAATGATTCTGCCATGCTAGCTGCAACATATTTTTAAAATGACCTTGAGTAGCTACAGTTTTCCAAAAATATGAACCTGCATTCTGCCAATTAGGCTCCAACCATTCAAAAACATCAACCAAAAGTTGCTTTCTGCATCGCTTATCACAAACGCAGCAAAATCAGATTGGCCGTATGCATCATGTCCTAATGTACTAGCATGGCGGGCAAAAGATCATGAAGTGCAGCGACAAGGGGTGCATGATCTTCATCTCGAACAGAGCGATTCCAACCATCATAGAAAAAAAGGCATTTCCATACTTTATGTCCATATCGATTTGATGTACCTGTCCACAGAGGTGAATCAAAAAGGAATTCAACCATCGCTCGCCATATTGGAATTAATTCAGAGATTTTGCTGGTTCAACTCTAATTGTTTCCATGAGCACGTCGCCCAAAAATTGGCTGATATGATGATGAGCTGCAGGAGGAAGACTAAGGATAGGCTCCCATAAACGTCGTTGTTCTATCGATGTACATTGAAAAGACGACTTGCGATGATCCCAAGAATCTTGCGGTCAACTTCCCAATTTTCATATTCCCATTCCTGGTCATTTCCTTCTTCCGAAGGTAATGTTCTAAGATAAACGGAAAGCATTTCTCTAAAAATCGTCATCCAATGCTTACGTTCTGAGCTGTCTTTGGCCTCCGTTAATGGAGGGAGCCCTCCAAAAGCGGCAAGCAGGATTTCAACATCGAGACCAAAATTGTCGTCTAAGTTTTTAGAGATTATGTATGATTGATTTGAATCATCAGATGGAGGAAATACTTTTTAACCTCAATACTTCTCCCAATGGTCGGTCCATTTTGGACCACAACCTCGTTTGAATTTTGATATCCATTTTTAGACCATTTGTGAATTAGTTCAGGCTGAGGTTTAAATCCTTCAAGATTTGCTCTCCTCCCTAACCACAGAAAAAGCAAGAATGAAACCTTCAAGATCACGGTAAGCATCGCCAAGTCTAGAGCGTTCTTTAAAAGCATCCTCGAACAAAACTTTGATGGTTCTGATACCTATCAGCAGTAGCGAAATAAGCGACATGAGATCTCAATTTTGATCACTTGGAGAATGAATCCAGCACTGGACGACACAACGCAAGGAATTCCCATCGACATGAATATCACGAAATGTACAGTAAAACTCAGGTGGATTGCTTAACAATTTTTTCACTTCTTCCTCTATCCAAGGGCGACGCGAAGCATCGTTATTCAACCAATCGTTTCCGATAGAAAAGTAATACAGCAAGTAGGCTGCACGGGCATGACGATGGTCTTGGAGAATAGTTTTTTCTCATTTCCCATCTGCTCTGATGCTCTTCAATACCAGTCCAATGGTGAAGCTGTTCCCATATTTCATTCAATTGATTGTGACTGAGGATTGTTCTTTTTTCTAACCATTCCCTACATTGGTAAGGGATAGACATAAGAGCCTGTCTTTGTTGAATTCATTCTCTCCTTCTATATCACGTAAATCGTCCGGCAGTTCGCATTGCCAGCCCACTCTTCCGTCATCCAATGTGAACTTCTTCCAGTTTGACCAATCAAATCTTTGCGGCCCAGCGCAACAATGAGAGGCGTTCTTCAGAATTATCAGGAAGTTCATCTGTTTGAGCGCGCCAGGTTGAAGCAACTTCGTTGAAAGTTCGTCGAAAATCTTCGCTCTCTACCATCCATTTATACGCAAGTTCGTGTAAATGAGTTTGACGTCCATCCATAGATTCCCATTCACGACGAAGATTGTTGATAACCTCGCCATCATGAAACCAGAAACTTGTTCCCCAATTTTCCATAACAGTATGGCTATCGAGCATGTATAGCTCACGTACAAAAAGCAGAGGTTTAAGTTCAACGAGAAATAATTCGGGATGACGTTTCCCAACGCTATTAACACGCCAGCAAATGCTAATGAGCGTCCTTGTTCGTACAGAAATTGAATTGGTTTTGCAATTGATTCTTTCTTATCAATCTGTTCTTCCAGCCATTTCTCAAAAGCCATCAGCGCGCAGCCAACTACTTCAACAGTATTCATGTGAAATCGTGACCATCCATAAACTTGCTGATTCCCAAACCATGATACTTCTCCATATTCCGTTGGGAATGTCAAAGATTCAAATATTACTGTACCACCAATCATAGTATCGATCTGTTGCAAAATTGATGAGTTTTACAAATAAGGTCCATCGCGTGTTCCCACTCAATGCGCAAATAATGGAGAAAAGGCCCCTTGTATAAAAGGGAGGATACATATCATGATCCTCCAAAAGGAAAATCCATAGTGATCCTTATCAATACCATGATATTCTCTTGAGAAAGTGTACGTTTAGGCCAATCCAGTAGAAAACCTAGGGTAGCTTTGTTTGCTGCATCTGGGAAAAGACGGAAAGACGAATGGATGCATTAGAGTCAAACCAGGCATTAAAAAATCCGAACTTGTCTTATGAATTGACCATCTGGCCAGGACGTAGGGGGGATGTTCTACACCGGATCGGCGACTAAATATACTCTTTGGTTCTTCCCACTCTCCCAACCATGATAATTGGGTATCAGGTTCTGTATCTCCGTCTTCCCAAGGAATAATTCCAGCAGCTTTTGAGAGTAATTTTATTGCCCTGTCAGGCTGCTGATTAGCAGCTAATAATGAACCTGCATAAATAGTCTTTCTTCCCTGGCTTCCTCTTCCTATATAGGCAGAACCTTTATCATGGCGAAATTCACCAGAGGCCTCGCGACGCAGTTCTTTCTCGGCATTCAACATGACAATTCCGGCTAGTTCTGGCCATTCGAGTTTAATATAATCCTCGAAACGAGCCCACATTTCGGCAATTTCTCCGAGTTCAACAGGGAGCATATCTGTAACTTGGTCTGGGAACGAAACCAAAAAATCTATGGTTGGCGACCAAACAGGCCACCATGGTAATCGGTAACGATTAATGATTTGTTCTGCTAATTTTGTATCCACCTCGGCAATACGCTTTTTTTTGAAACACAGGGTCGGGAATTGTTCCCACAATCATTAATCTTCGTATCATGCGCCGTAATAGCCAGCCATCATTGGCGAAAAGGTCATCAGACAATTCCATTAAAATTTGTCGCGGCTCCAAAGAGAAAATAATACCTTCAAGCCACACATCAATAATTTGAAGAGTTTCAGCGTCTAGTTTGTCACTTTCTTTGTTCAATTGCTCCAGATATTTTTATAAAATTACGCCATTTAGATAGATCAGAAACTCTATCTAAATAGTGTTGTGATAAAATACGAACCGCGCGTTGCCAAGGAGGATTTTCAAAGTGCTCCTTAAGAAATTTAAGCTTATCTTGCCCTAGGCCTTTAAGGAATATAACGCGAGACCAATCTGCCAAAAGGTCATGTTCAAAACGTAACAGTCCATCTTGAGTACGTTGCAAAAACACGATTGCGAATTAATATATCAGCTGCTGTTTCTGCTCCAGCAACATAGTCGAGAGGAAGTTCCGTACAAAGCTCATTTGCCATATGATAGGCGAGATCCCGAGCCACACGTTCTTGAGAAGAAATATTGTTTGCTCCTCGTACTTGTTGAGCCCACCACCAATCCACCAAATCCGGCTCTCCCGCAATTGGTAGCCCTTCTCTAATCTGCCCTGATAAGAGCACATCAAGCATCTTGGGTGTAGATAATAATTTCCGCAATTTTAGATCTTGGAAAAGCCTTTTTACAGTTGGCGAAGAATTGCAGATAAGCTCTAGATCTTCTTTAGCAAGCAATTCGCATTTCACCCGATTCCTAAGTATTGAACTTCCGCCTAAATAACTAAGAAAGTGTGACGATACCCGGTTCCAATCTAATGCTTGGCATACAAAATTATCGTCCATGGCGAATTTTCCAATTCGTTCAAGAGTTGCAACCATTTTGCTAAACTATTGAACATTTGAGATTTCAAGCATTCAAGTGCATCGACAACCAAAAGTGCAGATGATTTTCTACAGCGAACAAGGACATCAAGAAGATGGGATAAATCTGAATTGATAGAATCCCATCGTTCTGCTTTTATCCAAACAATCTCGCCACCTGTTGATTCAAGTTCAGCAGCATATTTTTTGACTATTGCACTTTTCCCTGAACCTGAATTTCCTAAAAGATGGCATGACGGAGAATTACTAAGAGCTTTTCGTAGTGCTTCAGTTACATCCTTTCTAGGCAGCTGAATACCTCCTGGTAAAGAGTCATTAATCTCTACCATAGCATCTTGGGAAAAAATGTGAATCTTTTCCCAGGCTTGCGTATCGGAGGGATCATCTTTCAGATCAAATTGTTCTCGAAGCTCAGCGGACAAACCGGCTCGATCCATCGAGCCGCCAGAAACTCGTAAATCCTGGGCAAGCTTACATAACCGTTCCCACAATTCGCTGGCCTTACCTCTACTCTGAAGTAGATCACAGCATAGGCCAAATGCTTCTTTTTCGCTGCGAGAGAGACTGATTCCTCAAAATCGAATTCTCGATGAATCAGTTTGGACAAAAGATTGCCAGGAAGGCCATTTATCGTCGTATCGTTAGTATTACGAAATGACTCGTAGATTTTACGAACATCACCATGAACGATTTTTTGATCGAGTCTGTTTGAGTCCAAGCCCTTGGCTTGTTGACATAAACTGTTAACGTGATCTTTTACAGCAAAGAGGCAATGGTGCAGAAGCCAATAATAGTAAATCTGATTCTGCATTGAAGACCGTGTTCTTCATGGTTTTCCACATTCCTTTGCAGACCTCTGGATCACACCCGTTGCTATTCAGAGTGCGGTTGCTTTTAACTGAAACTGCACAATGGATAACGGTTCCTTTACACGTGGGAATATCTAATAAAAGATCTCCGAATGGTTCCCAATCAATCGCTTGCCTTTCGAGTTTTTGAATTGCTTGGAACGATGCCCCAGAGAAGGTATGCCTGAAAAACATTTCGGCAAGAAGCAAAGCAGCAACCTTATCTTCAAAGGAAAACCCTGCTCCGCTCGTTGATTTCAAACTGGGGTACTTCTTCTTAGCCATTTTTAGAATCTTTTGTAACTTTCCCCTTTATAATAGTCAATCGAACATCTGCTTATGCTTCCTTTTACCAGTCCTTTCTATAGAGGGGCTGGTAAAGAGAGCTTTATTTTATCTACTGCGTTCTCACTACTGAATTATTGAATGGAAGTTTATGCATTGAACCTTCGAAAGCAGTCTTAAACTATAATCAAAAAAGATTAATCATTCGCATACATCAATATTCCGTACTTTTATCAATATTCCGTACGTTTCTTCTTTTATATCGCTAATCATTTTGATGACATTCAATGATTTGATTCGATTACTAATCAAATCCAAGGCTTCCTGCCGTACTTCTTTTAGCCTCGCCATCATGTAGTCCAAATTGGAGGCATTCATGTTGACTTCAACCAATTCATCTTGTTCAATGTAGTCACCGGTCCAGTTTGGGTGATCCATTTTATGTATTTCTATCTCAATGGGTATACATTTGTTTACATGTTTTTGAACTTTTCTGAACGATTTATATACACTGAAAACATAGCGGATTATATCTTTTCTAAATTCATCTACTTTAATGAATATTTCATTATCCACGAATGGAATACATGATTCCAAAAGCTCTTGAAAAATTATCAAATGCCTTTTTGACTCTTTTCTGAACAGTCGGTATTTACCATTTGAATCAGTGGTTTCACTGATTCATGAGCAATTGTCGGGAAGGTAGTATATCTTTCTTGTGTGGGGGCATCAATGTTATGTAATCTTTCCTGAGCCAATGCAACGACGCTGGAGTAAAGTGCTCCCATTAGATTGAAAGGGAAACGTAGATTTCAAATTCTTTTTCAAATTGGGCTTGGAAAATTAATGTGCCTCTTTTGAGCAAGTCTGCTCTTGCATCTCTCTCTGTGGTTAGTGTGTGATTTAATTGAGTGATTTGTTTGCAGTTTGGTCAGTCCTTCCAGGTGTTCCCGATCTCGTATCCTGTTTCTCCAAATCCCGCCATACCATGCTATTAATCCTACGAGAACAGATGTCATCAGACTCGTAGGCAAGCTGTTTTCCAATATGTTTCCCAATCCATCATTAATAATATTTATAGTTTTATAAGAAACAAAAGCAAAGGGCTGTTATCTTTCTCCCAGTGTTTTCCCTATCCAGCGGGCTTCCGCATCTGTCATCATGACGGGGTTCCAGCCAGTCCAGAATCGTTTCCAATACGTCGGCAAATTGTGCGATGGAAGCTCTATGTTCAATTTTCTTTGGAACGCCGCCGCTTTCATCTTCCCGGACAAAGGCGGCCCATTCCGGTTGTTGGAGACGGCAATATGTATCATCCTTCAAATTCCAGGTAGGCATTCCAATCCGTGTACCCGATGAGAGAAAGTTCTGCGGATGGCCTCTTTCAAGACCGACAAATGAAAAGTATGCTCCGGAGAGCATCCAAAGATCATAGAAATCTTTCATGCGAGAGTTGAAGCCCCCAGCTGCACCATAGCCTGCCATTTTTCCGCAATCAGAGATTCTTTGGAGTAACATCTGACCGTTGCGGGTGGCATTTCCGGAACCAGGGCCGGTACTGCAATTCCATGGCTTCGGGATACAGGTCATCGCCAAAGCCTATATCCACTTTCATGATCTTTTCACTTTGAACCTGGGCGGTAAATTGGACTCTAAGCCCCGTGTATAAGGCTTCCTTGGTAATTTCCCGCACTTCGATATCCGTCAAAAAGCTAACTCCGTCCTGGACTTGAGGCTGTGTCCGCAGGATCTCCCGAAAAACTTTTGATGATCGTATTGGGAGTGTTGGCGATATGGCCAAGCAGGTCGATGTCCAAGGTCGGCCTGGCCGAGGATGATCCCCAGCCCATGAGGAGCATTCCTCCCTTGAGATAAAAGGAATGGGAATGGCGACAAGCCCAGGCGGTGAAGAAAGCGTTCCATCGCATAGTGACGGCACAGAAGGGAATAAGGCGTGCCAGATGTTAGAGAGGTTTTTGAGGTAAACGGAAGGATTGTTCATTGAGCCATTTTCAGATAGGGGGTGATGGCAGACAGGACGCGCAGTCTGTCTGCTTCTTTCTGCAATTTCAGGCATTCCATTTCCCTCTTGTCAATTCGAGGGCTTCAATGAAGATATCCAATCCGATTTTATTGCGGTACTTGAAACAATCAACCAAGGTGCGTTCCAGGGTAGTCACGTTGAACGCTCCATAGTCCCCTGATGAGCCTCATACCGTCAAGAAGCAGAGACGGCGTGACAAACCACGCCTTGACAGGCATGACCAATACCTTGGGCAATCTGACGCCTCTGGGCAATGCGACAGAAAGATATTGAGGGATTTGAGTAGTCGCCTGATGAAAGGATAAGGCGGAAATGAGGTTCATGATGGAGTGCGGCTGTCGCAGAGTGAGCCATTGCATGACGTTGATGTCGCTCATGGAAGCGTCCGCTTCCACAAAAACACCCGGCATGATGCGAACCAGCCTGTCGCGGTCTTCCTCATTGTATAAAGTAGTACGGGAGGGAATACGTTTTCCGGGAAGCTTGTTCCTCCTGACGTGATTTGATGACAATCATGAATATGAACAAATGTAATCAATAAATTCAATTTGTCAACAAATTGTTCATTTCGTTAAGGAGTGGTTCTTTGAAAAGAGTTGTTGGATCGGCCTGTATCCTGGATCTGACGGTTAATCTTTCCATTTCGTGATTTGATTGTGCAAATACACACAAACAGTATATTTACGCAATCATTTTAAGATTTTGAAAACGTTCCTTTGAGAGAAAGGGGTGGAAGCAATTCCGTACCAAGTAAGTTCCGAACAAGCTCAATACAAGTACCGCACAAGTTCAGGTGAACAGTCGCGACATCCTTCTATTCACTCATACGGTTGGCGGTAGGCAGCAATTCTTGCTGGCTGCCCGTTATATAGACTTGAAGACAGGCATTTAGCTTCTGCCTTCATTCCTCAACGCCCGTTTCCCCTTCGCTGGGAAGCGGGTGTTTTCATTCAACCCACATTCATCATCAATATGCATCCTATCATCGCATTGCCTCATCCTCCGGCGTCAGTCCGGCATATCCTGCCTTTGGAAGATACCAGACAGGCAGTTCACCTCCAACGGAGAAACGTCATGCCGGAACCGGCAGCGGCTCCGGTAGTTCCTCCGACCGTATTCCGTAAGGGGCTTCTCCTCCATTGCGGGGCTGAAGCCGTCGACAGGGGAACGCTGTCTCATGTGGAAACCCCGTCCTGCACGGAATCATGGTTCCCGCTTCCGCATGACTTCCTGCTGAAGGAAGTGGAATCCCAGCTCACCGCCCACGGCTTCGGGATTGGGGAAACCACCCACGCCCTCAGCCATGAAGGGAAACGGTATTTCGGAGTTCTCCAAATCCTGCGTCCAGACGACGGCCCCGGCGACTACTCGTGGATCGTCGGCATCCGCAACTCCACGATAAGACTTTCCCGGCCTCTCTGGTCATGGGAACGCGTGTGTTCGTTTGCGACAACCTTGCCTTCAACGGAGAAGTGAAACTCTCCCGGAAGCATACGAGATTCGCCGTACAGGATCTGCGCTTCATGACCTCCCGGGCTGTCGGCAGGTTGGGAGAGCAATTCCATCGCGAAGACGAACGGATTGCTGCCTACAAAAGCAGAGGCTGACCGACAAGGCGGCGCATGATCTTCTGATTCGTGCGGTCGACTGTCGGGCTATCACGCCGACCGTCCTACCGGAAGTCATCCGGTACTGGCAGGAGCCCTTCATGAAGAATTCCGATCCCGTACCGTCTGGAGCCTGTTCAACGCCTTCACGGAGCAGTTCAAGGCCGTCAACCCGCATGTGGTCGCCAAGCGGAGCCAGGCCCTGCACGGCCTGTGCGATTCCGTCTGCGGACTGATCGCCTGAGCGTAGTTAAAAAACAGGAAAGGAAACATCTCATGAATCCATCCTACTCATTGACGGGGAACGCAAGCCGCAGTCCTGATCCTCGCGCAATCCGTATCCGGGCAAACGAGCGATGAATTGATTGGCTCCTTCCACTCAGAAGAACGGGGGAGAGTCAGGCAAATCATTCGCTTGCTGGAGCGCAGGGGCTGCTCATCCGCCAAACGGGGAAGACGATCCTTCGTCTTCCCCCCGCACCTGGCATCCACCTGGGACGGTCGAATAGCCCTGCTGGAATGGGCCGCCTATTTGGGCAACATCCGGCTGGTTGGCAGGAATACTCGGCATCAAACGGTTCCCGGATAGTCATCGAACAGGAAGTTCACCATAACCCCTCCTCCGTATGTTGACAATCCTCCTCGTGACCGTTGCAGGCTGGTTCCTGTTCCCCTGGCTGTTCGCGCTCCTCAAATGGGGAATCGTGCTGGCCTTCGGCTTGATGGTGGCAGGGCTGCTTCTGTGGTTCTGCATTCTTTGAAGAGACATTCATCCAGACACCGGAACCATGTACCCATCGTAAAATATAAGGACACACGCTACTGGGCGGTACTCCATCACAATGGAAAACTGCTCGCCGTCGTCGTGTACAAAAAGCGCCGAGGCCATTGTCCAGGCTTTGGAGCAAATCCTCATCGACGCCGTCACCAAACCACAACCACCATGCCCATGATCAAAATCATCCTGTTCGAGCTCACCCGCCTCCTGCTGGGCTGCGCCTCCGACAAAGTCGGCGAGTTCATCCGGAACAAGCAGAGGAGCGGCCCTCGTCCTCCTTCCTTTTACGAAGAAGAAGAGGAAGATCCCTGGTCTCAACATCCACCTCGCTGATTCCATGATCCTCGCCCAACTGCTACAGGCCATTTACAATCTCATCGCCCGACGATGAGATATGCCTTCCACGACGACATGTTGTCTGAGGAGGGAGTTCAAGAGAGAGTCGAATCGACTCCTCTTTTTAGCTAATATACGTTGGATGCAAGGCCAAGGAATCGAACCTTGAGAGCTTCTCCGAGACCCCCAAAAGGGTAGATTACTCAACCCAAACCTATCCTTGCAGAAGCTCTGCACCAGCACCCATAACTTCCAAAGCAAAAATGCTCATTAATTTATAAATTTCCATCATGATGTTGGATCTTTCTATTTTTTGAGGTTACTTTGACAAGAAGGAGAGGAAACAAAGCTAGAGTAATCTGATATCCCAAGCTTTTACTAAAAATGGTCATCAATATTTATAAAAATAGAGGGGGATTTCAAGGAAAATTTAGCTCCCAATTTTCATCTCCTTATTTATCACAAACATTTTGCAGATTTATTTTAAAGGATACACCATAACAATTTTTATATCTCCGTGCATATTATCTGGGTAATTTTTATCACAAAATACAATATCATCCCGCCTTGAAGAATACTGTCGTTCTCCCCAGATTATCCAAATTAGAGTTGAATCATTTTTCTTTAAGTACAATTGTAGGAGATCTTCTCTAAGAAAGAAAAAATGATTGTTGATTGTAGAAATCCCCACTATGGTCTGAAATATTTAAAGTAGCTCTAGTGCCTTCTTTCGTAAATAAATCGAATTCTTGGGCTCGATTAATTAAATTAAGATCATCTGCAATTTCTTTTGTAAGGATAACGGCATGACCGGAATCATTCGTTACAGAATGGTAACGTTCCCACTCAAAGTCACAAACCAGGCATTATTGCTTCATATTCCATGCAATTCTTGTTGCAACTCATCAGCCTCGAATGGGACTTGCCGTACTTCTATCCTTTCGATATCTGCTTCTGACAGAACATTTACGTCTCTATTTTCTAGACTTGTCCCAAATATTTTCGGCTAATTAAATCGAATTTAGAGATATTCAGTTTTCGGTCATCAAGATAGAGTTCATCATGTGTCTTTTCAACTTTCACGATTTTCTCGTTTTTCACAAATGAGAAATTTATTTCCCCATTCTGAATATGTCGTACACCATGGTAGTTCTCCTGCAAAAGTATAATAAACAGATGGTTTTTCTGGGGACCCATCGTCCACCAATATCCTGATGAGACAAATACTTTAAAAATTCTTTCTGCGATTATGTTTTTCACAATGAAACTCCTCACAAAACAAAACGACCTACGCCCAAGTCTTTTATCTGTTTGACCGATATAACCATCTAAAGTGACCCAAGGACCGTCATTCTCTCCTATTTTATCCGCTCTGAGATAGGGAGACATGTCAATCTGAGCTTCAGTTGAAATCCAGTCGACGACTTTCAAGTCAGCTGAACCTAAGAGATTACCATCAAAAAAAAAATAGCTTTTTGAACTTGCGTCGGGAAACTCGGATCAATATCGACATCAGCAATCCTCTCTCGATCATGAGTTCGATCAATCAGTTTCAGATCATGTAGTAACCCTGATATTTCGAAGTAAGCAATCCAAGAATATTTCTTACCATACCGATCGATTTTTTGGGTTCGAGATCGGTCCGACCCCAATTTTGATCTTCCACAATTTGGCGATCGATTTGATCAAAATTACCAGAAAACCATCCGAGTTGCTCAATTCTCCACAAAATACGAGCCTTAGTAGCTTTATACCCTGCATGTTCGTAATCGTAATTGCTGCGGTTGGGGACTAAGCGTCCTATCGTATAATTCTCAAAATCCATTCGAACGGAGAGGATGCAGGATAAACAGGATCATCCTTCATCCCCCATTGATCGAAATCCGCCATTTGAAATGGAGGAGTAGCCCTCGTCATCTCTTCATCTGAAAAAAAAGGTAGAATCATAAAAAATTGGTAAGCTCTACGATTCGCATTGCATACTCGAAGTAAAATATGCGTTGTTTTATAAGGTGCTCCTTCAGAGAAAATGGAATTGTACACTTCTCTTGCAAACCTTGATAGTTCATGTGACGTAAACGATGCATACTGAAATGGATGAGCCATCGCAACTCCATAACTAGCTGCCAGCATACGCTCAGGAATGTATGGATCGTTGATGTCCAATGATTTTATTGTCTCATCAAAAAGAACTGAAGGAGCCTTTCGTCCAAACCAATATAGAGCACGAGTTACTATGTCTCGCAATTCTCTATCTGTGCTTGTCAAATGCCACATAAGCCATTTTAACTTCAACCGATCAGATTCTTTTCTGTCTACATGCAATTCCCATTTTTTTCCAAGGCTATAACATCAGCTAGCCTTTTTTCACGAGACTGGCGTATCCATTCAGACCATGATAGGTCACGCTCTCCCACTGATGTTATTGATCGAAGAATTTTGTCTAAAAATTCTGAATTCAATGGATGTTCAACCACGGCACGAGTTGAAAATATTCGTGAAAAAAACCGGAATCGTTTCTCAGGATTTTCTGCAAAGAACAAACGAAGAGCTTCCACCGTCTCGCTATCCAAGTATTGTGGATCAAGTTCAATGGCAAACAAAAGTGCGGCATTTCTCAAATTTCGGGGGCGACTCTCCATAATTGTTGTCGCGTCCTTACGGGGGTTAATGACACAAGTGCTCTAAAGATATCCAACGCCAACGGATGACTTTGGTCTTCATGTACGAATAAGTCGATGGTTTTAGAAAGTCTAAACCAGTTGAATGACCTATCCCTTACATTAGTTTGGAGGAGCGAGCGAGCAATCATGAAACCACCGAGTGCATCATAAGCCGGTGTTATCACGTAATCATAAGGGGTCTCTCCCGGATTTCGAAAAATGAGACCCTTTGAACTAGCAAATTGATTATACTACTTTGCCCAGGTTTCCTAGAATATCCTGCAGCGTTTATGAGATCTTCTTCTTTAATTTCGCGAGCACCTTGTTCCCAGAGCATCTGGCCAAAGTAGTGGAGGACTTTAGAACATCATCTTCACTATAAGAATAACTGAGATTGGGTAGTTCAGCTATACGTTGTGCTGAACTTTCAAGGTATTTTTCAAATAGGGAAGTAAGTGATGCTGGAAAGTAATGGACGTGAACTATGGATTGTCGGCTGGGGTTGGTAACTTGACAAAAATTCGAAGAGTAAGTGGATGTTCGAGGAATTCCATAGGAATCTCGGCATCATCTGCATCAATGTTGAAATGAGAAAAAATACTTTGCAATTGCTTCCTCTGTATCAGCCCCAAAACCTTCGCTTTCAATTCGTCTTATCCCCATGGGAAGGGCCATCACAGCGAATGATTCTCTTGTATTTGCATGAGAATCATTAACACCTATTGATCTTTTCCGTTTATGTTCACCCGTTCGAAGCGTGCATATGACTAGGACATTGGGGTAGGACTTGACCGTTTGTTCGAGAGAAGCAAGTGGGGCCCTCCAGTCTTTAGGGTTTTTGGCTTCATTCAAACCATCAATAACAACGGGTAAACGGCAACAATATCTCTTTGCAGCAGCGTCAAGGGCCGCAAGTAGTTGTTCAAAACTCTCGATAGGTTTGCCGTTCAATGTATAAGTTTTGCCAAATCATTAAGATTTTGACCGGTGAAGATTTCACCATGAAGAAATATACCCGCCGGTTTTGTTTTCAGATGTAGTGATAGCAGCAGATAGTTGAGTTTTCCTCCAGCGTCAGCCAATACTGCGACAAGCCCAATAGATAGAAAAATCTTCGACTTCATCTAAAAGTTTATGACCCATGCGCATGTCGTACAAAGCATTGGTTGCATCAAGAGATATTGGCGCATTGAATCTACGTAAAAGACGTGGCGTAGATTTTATATCGTCATCAAGGAAGAATTGATAATCTTTAAGCTGTTGTTTTACTGTCTCAATATCCCCATTTACTAATTCTTTATAAAATTGTGAAATCGTTTCGCTGAATGATTGGCATGATTCTATAATTTGTGATGATTTCTTTAGGGGAACGAATCAACGGAATTGACAGATTCCGCCATGATTACAGCTGCATTTTGGAGACGTTCCCCTACTTCTAACAGATGCGCCCACGCTTTGGTTCGCCAAGCATACACCGCAGTGTTCTCTCTGTTTCCGTTATTTGATGAACCGGTTCAAACCATCTTTCTTTATTATTGAATAGATTTTGATGACGTTTAGCTAGTTCCTCGAAAGTTGCAATTAAGTCACCAAAATATGTATTTCGAAGAATGCTTCCTGGGCCGCTCAGATAGGTATTTACCTCTTCTGCTGTCCACAGATGCAAAACCATGGCTGTCTTTAATCCATAGAACCATTCTTGATCTTTTTTGCTAAGAGTATACCGGAGTCCATAGAACCCAGTCTGTTAGCTCAGGTAGATACTCTTCGGTTTTTCTTAAAGATTTTTCAATACCCTCTCTACCCGCAGGGAGCAATCTCCTTGCTTGTTCGTGCGTAGACTTTGCATTGCCATCCCCACCATCGAGGAGGTAAACCCAGCGTAGGAGAATAGCACGTAAGCTTCAGGTGCATTTCTAACCCAGGTTGATTCTTCAGAGCGCGAATTCACCTACGCTTTCGAAATGTAGATGCATTAACCCCGGCAGAGGTTCTCGAAGTTTTGGGGGCGGCTACCTGCGAGTGCGTTAATTTAACCCAATCTAATTGTGACATCGTTCAAGAATTAACTATAAAAATTAACTTACTTGTCTTGGTCATTTTCACATTTTGGGTAATCATGAGCAGAATAGATTTCAACTTTAGCTCCGTGCTCGATCATGAGTTTAAAAATGCAGAAACCTCAGTTTCATCTGTTGTAAGAACAATACTATCTCCTTTGACACAGGTACTGACATCGTAAAGAAAATGCTCGAGCTCCCAAGGACTTAAATAATAACAATTTAAAGCCCTCAACATAGCAAGAGATTCCTTACCAAAGTGATCACGAGGATTCCCTATATTTTCAATTTGTTCTGCCAATTCGGCAGAAAGTTTATCGATGATTCTCTGAGTTTCCTTTGCATCTTCCTCACTTTTTGAAGTGGCCAATCATTACAAGATTCGCCGAGTGTTCAGATCCATAACCGTTCCAGATTTTCATAATTCAGTATTGTAAGTTTTCTTTTCAAGATTTTTTAATGCAGAGATGATTCCAGTAGATTCGATTTGTACACCTAAATTATCATATGACGAATGTTTTAGCATTCCCGTAGCATCAATATGTACAAAGGCAGCTAATCCCTTTTCAAACGAGAACGGATCACACGTAGGTAAACCGTCAGCGTTGTTTTCACTAACAGCAAGAGGGACCACCTCCCTATAACTCTTAACCCAAGAGACCAGAGTTCGACTGGTGCGCTCATCCATGCCGGGCCTCCGAAATGTAGGCATTTCTGGGAGAAGAAGGAATTCGAGCCGCCAATGCTGTGGCTACTTCAAGTGCCTTGTCTAAATTAGAAATCGTATCCGAATTGACCAC